>Ga0193721_1000576_pt1 | contig 10456 bp, 7 predicted proteins | sample U2s2metaG_FD_145078 | JGI IMG/M metagenome (GOLD analysis project Ga0193721, IMG submission 145078) | Soil microbial communities from a riparian zone of the East river system, Colorado, United States - U2s2 | ecosystem: Environmental > Terrestrial > Soil > Riparian zone | place: USA: East River...
ACTTGCGCAGGCATTCTGACAGGAAATGTCGAACCTATTAGTTAAACACGGGCACACGTTTTCTCCAGCAAAATTGCGTTATTTGAGTGAAATTACTTATCGGATTCATTCGTAACTCCTGTTGCCTTCGGCAAAGGCAATCCCGGGTCCAAATTCTGCGCAAATAAGGCCATCGAATTTTCTTCGGTAAAAGACGCTGATGGATCAGGTTGAAACCTCGCACACAGCCTCATCCTGGAGAGCGCGGGAAGTTTTCCCGTCGACAGTGACAGGGGCGCAAACCAGTTCGGAGCTGACCTGGGGGCCGGCTGCCCTCGAACAAAGGCGTCAGCGCACTCGAGAGCATCTGGCTAGGATGCATAATCGATACAACAGCGGACGTTTCGGTTGTGGTCTACGGCCGAGTAGCGAATGCGGCCGACGGGCGTCAGTTGCGATTTTCTGGCGGTAGAGAGTCTGTAAATGTGGCTCTCGATACCTTTAGATCGAAGTCTAGACGACAATCTGACGTTTCGATGGCAGGGCTATACTTCCAATTCGCCGAAACCCTTGCAGGGTGGTTTCGATCCAGCAAACTGCCGGGTTTAGCTTGAATTGACCAGTTGATATTCTTGCCGATCAACGTCGAGACATATGCGGGCCCCGACAGAAACGGGCCGAGGGAATCGTCAACGCCCGTCACGCTGACCGACGAGCAATCGCGCAATCCTAAGTCCACAGCGCGTTTGATCCCCTGAATTTGCACTAACGACCGCTCTCTAACGCGCTGCATCCAAGCCATAGCGGTATTACGTGACGACCGATCCACGAAAAACAGCAAGCAGAAGACGGCGAGAACGACAGCACCCGTCGCGGTGCGGCCGAACTTCAGCGCCAACGGGGCAAAGCTGAATGCAATCAGCGGGACGAAGTTCATTGCGTAGAAATCAAAATGGCGCGGCAGGATCAGGTACGGCGCGAGCAGCGCCAGCGCGCACAGCAGAATGAATAGGCTGAACTTGAAGGCCTGTCGCAGCGTCGGACGCCACACACTGAGAGTACCGAACAGCGCAAGGGCAGCGGTGAAAAGACCAAGCAGAACTGAGGTGGCTGGCGACGCAGTTAGATAGAAGGCAAAGTTTTCGACGAGGTTGTGCGGTAGGTGGGAAATGTCATAAGGGCCCACGCCCGCCGTAATGGGAGAGCCTACGAGTTTTCCATGTGCCGCACTTGCGATGTAGCAAACCGCCACAATGACGACGCCCAGCACTGGCGTTCTACGCCTATTTTGCGATTTGATCAGGCAGTCCGATCCGACCGCCACGAGCATCAGAAAGGCTATCATGTCTTCTTTTGCGAAGGCCGCGAGCACAACGAGAAGAGTGAAAAGCAGCGCGGTTGCGATGTAGCGGTTTGAGCCGAATTGCAACTGGCCTAGTTGCAGGAAAACGAGAGCCGCGAAAAACCCAAACATGAGCGAAATCGAGTTCGTAATCAGGCCGAGGTATTGCAGGCTTTGAATGGATGGAGCAGTTGCGTACCAGATCGCGGAACCTGCGAAAGCGAAAATCAGAGACAGCCATGGCGAAGGCCGCAGTCCAAAAACTCGATTAGCAAATACACTGGTCGCGGTCATTGCCACGATCCAAATAGCGGTGAAAACCGAATAGAAGCCGGCAGCACCGAGCCGTCCGAAGAAGATGAAGATGTTACCGGAGACGGGGCGGGGGTTGAGAAGCGACACCGTTCCTGCGCCGCTTAACATGGCAAAATCGTCGGGATGCCAAGGAGTATAGAATAGCTCAAGGCCGATGTGCCTTCCCTGTACGAGGACATATGCCGCGAGGATCGCAACGAACCCGACAGCCCACGTTACGACGGCGGGCTGACGGAGTGCGTTGTGGGCTTCTCTTTTCAGTTTGAGATTTGCCATTCCGGGCCTCGGTTGAGCCGCGCAATCTATCGCCACGAACCCCTCGTCGTAAACCCAGGTTGTTCAAACCTGCCTAAACTATGAAGAGACGAACCGGATCGGCGACCACATCTGGTGGATCAGCGACGTTAGAAAATTCCAGAGACACTATCCGGCCTGGAAATTTCGCTACAGTTTGCGAGAAATTCTGGAAGAAATTCATCGCGCACTCAGTGAGCGCTCGACTGTTACGTTTTAGCAGCTCCGCGGATATGCCAGCTCTTCACCATGTTGGCCTCAGAGTAAAGGATCGTACGACGATCGCGACGTTTACAATCGCGGACTCTACGGAATCGTGCTTCCCATCTCTTTTGTTTATGGGTTTGCTCTCTCAGTAATCCGACCCTGCACAGGAATCTTCTCCTCGGAAAGAATCTGATCATCCGCGCTGCGGACCACGTAGCGTAATTGAGGATTGTAATCGCGTATGTAACCCACAAACGCATTCGTTTGAACCTTACGCAGATAAAACACGCGATTAATGAACGGACTTATCGGCGAAGAGCGCGCCAGTCCGCGGATAACGCCAGTTTGATCGACTATCACCAATGTCTTGGGAGTTGTGGATTCGTTTTTAACTTCTTTACCCAAGATCCACGATGCTGGAATCATCGCCCATCGGATAATGCGAGGTACATGCCTGCTCTTTACCGCCTGACCGGTAACCCGGGCTGCCGGAGAGCCATCATTGCATTGAACTAAAGCTACCACGGTACATCGACCCTCTAATTTCACACGCTTGCGCCGTCCACCAAATAAATTCGCTTCGGCCTGACCAATCCAATCCTGCAATCCATCCGCGAACATATCTAGTCGACGCGCGCGCAATTGTTCCGCCACCCGATAAATCCAGTCTGGAAAGCGCCAGAGGGCTATTATTTGTCGCTCGTCGCGGACTCCAGCAACGAGGCTAAGTGCGGCGCACTCGTCCGCAGCGTTCGCAGTTCTAAGGTGCAAGCCGTACCTGTAGTGCTCGGGCAAAGCCAGGATCGGCAGCGCAAGAGCAACCAGATACACTGGCCATCGTAGCCAGTGCTGGGATTCCACGCGTTGAATCGCCACTAGCAACAGCCCAGTCCAGAACAGTGTGCTCCAAAAGAGGTAACGCGGTGAGAGAAATTCAAATTCGAAGCCCGGGCCGCGGACACGGTTTACAGCAACAGCGAGAGCCATCGCGATAAAGTTAAAAGTGAGCAGCGCCATCCCAATAAATTTGAAGCTGCTCTTAGCGAGATCCCGCCGAATCATTGCTAAAACAATTGCCACCACAGCGATTGCCACCCCAGCTCCGCCGCACCAGAGTGATAATACTGAGGAGTGGGCTTCTTCAGCGGAGAAAGGCCTCTGATGCCAGCCTTCTGCTGCGTAAAAAAAAGGACCGCCGGCCAGTCTGCATAACATGGGAAACAGACTTGGTCCGGTGGAAGCGACCGCTTGAATCGCCCTGTAATCCTCTGAGCGTGGCGGGAGCTGCTGGTAGATGACCATTGTTACCAAAGCGGCAATGCCAACGGCGACAAGCGAGCGCCGCTGAAGACGAAGGGACCAAATTAGAAACAGCAGAGTGGGCCAAATCGCCAGGCCCGCGCCGAAACTGAAGGAGGCCACAAACGCGGCAAAGACCACAATTACAGTTGCCGACCACGTGCGGGCCGAGTTAGCACCCATCTTGGGCAGGGCCAGAATCGCGACCAAGGCGCCTACCATCACAAGAGAGCATATCACGTTAAATCCGCCGGACGCGGTGATATGACTCCGGGGCGCCCAAAAGCTGCCCGCGATGACGACAAAGGTAGCTATGATCTTGGCGGTGAGACCTACAGTCCTATCGCGCCAAACTGGAACCAGAAGCAGCGCGACACTGAGAAAAAGCAGCGCCAGCCCCGCAAAGAAGATCGGTAGCTGTCTGCCATGAAAAAACTGGAGATCAGCCAGCCAGAAAAAGCTAGGGAAAAACAGGGAGTGTTGAAAGTGTTTATGCAGTGCGCTCTCGAGCCAGGTGTGGTTCAGGCAGAAATCGTAAATCCGCCAGTAATCAGCCTTAGTGACAATCCAGCGCCCCACATAGAGGTAAACGACACCCGAGGTAAGAAACACAAGCGCGCCCAGAGCAGCACACGCCTGGGCAACCCGCTCAGCTACCGCGACGACCTTATGCATCAGGGTTCCGTGCGAAGGTAACCCCGAGCGAGGATCGAAGTGCCGAAGGGCATCGGGAACGGCAATGCTGTCTCAATGTTTTTCATCCCATGCAGCAGGAGTCGCGACATTCCGTTTGGTGGTACGAAACCAGCTCGAATTGTCGCGGCTGACTTCGCTCCGCGCAGCACCACTTTACGTACTAGTAGCAGAGGCACCATTGACAACCCCCATCGGTGGATGGCCTCGACTTGCACCCCGCAACGCCTCAATAACTTCGCCAAACTGCCTGCTGAATAGCGTCTCACGTGACCTGCCGCTCTGTCGTATTCACTAAAAAAAAGCATGCTCGCTGGCACATTGACAGCCACTAGTCCCCCTGGTCGCAAATGCCGTAACGCAGCAGTCAGAAAAGCGGCATCATCATTGATATGTTCGATTACATCCAACAAGAAAACCGCATCGTAGCGGCCTAGAAGCGAAGGCTCCTGGTCGAATATATTGTAAATGAAAAGTTTGCCTTTGCCGGGCTTTGCCATCTCCAATGCGGTTCGATTCAAATCGCAACCGTCCACCGTGATGCCGAGATCGCGCTCCAACATGTCCCGGGCGACCCCGTGCCCGCACCCAATTTCCAATGCACGTTGTAGCGGTATGCCTGCACGTTTAATTGTCCGGAGGAGAATACGATGGCGCCATTGCATCCAAAAATGGTCGCTGGTCGCAAACTGAAACCAGTCGTCGGCCATTGAGACCGCTTGGGGTTCGGAAATAGTCTCAATCTGGCTCATCGGTCTTTGCAGGTTCTTCAAAATTTATTGTGCGTTCGACTATGAACGACGGGCGCGCTTTCACTTCCAAGAACATCTGGCCCATGTACTCACCAAGAATCCCCAAGTATAGGAAGATCAAGCCATTGGAGAAGAGCAGAATGATCACTAGCGTGGAGAACCCGGGCGCTGCAAAGTGAATACCAGCGAATAGAGCAAGCCCTGCATAAATCAACGCGGCGACGATCGCGCCCAGGCAAAGGAGGCTGCCGCATAAGAGTCCTACCCTCAATGGCCTTGTTGAAAAAGACGTGAGTCCTGAAAAAGCTAGCCTTAGCAGTTTTCTGAATGAATACTGCGGATCGCCAGCCGCGCGCGCCGCTCGCGAAACGGGAAACGCCCTTCGCGGTAATCCGAGCCAGGCGCGCAATCCGCGCACGAAACGTAGCCTTTCCGGGAGACTTAATAGCAGTTGGATGGCCCGGCGGCTCATTACGCAAAAATCCCCGCTGTCGAGCTGGACAGGGCTATCGGCCAAAAAGAGGTAAAGCCGGTAAAAAACGAAGTAAAAAAAACGTTTAACCTTTGTCTCGTGCCGGCTTCTTCGCACGGCGTAAACCACATCAACTTTCTCCGCGAGTAATACCTGATACATCTCAAGTAGAATTTCTGGTTCGTCCTGCAAATCCGCGTCCATGATTCCCACACATTTCCCGGCTGCGAAAAACAAACCGGCGGAAATCGCACTTTGATGGCCAAAGTTCCGCGTTAAGACGATAAGTTTCACGGATGGATCAGTTCGGGCCCACGCTTCAATGAATTCTGCGCTTCCATCCGTGGAACCGTCGCTCACGAAAACCAATTCCCAGATAGCCGGACGATTTGTTAATTTTTCCAATCGCTCTCGCAACAAAGGCAAGACCCGTTCCTCATTCAGGAAGGGAATAACGATACTTAGCTCCGGTTGATTCATTTTCGACGAGAGAGAAAGCGCGTTTGTCACAAATAGGCAAGACTTTACTCTAGGAAGACAATTTCATTCCGTGTTCCAACAGAATCTCCGCGCCATGGACGCGGGTTGCAATGAAGCAGTTGCCAGCAACTGATTGAATTTTCTATCAAAATGCGGCTGCAAAATATTTTAGTATGGTGTTGGGATTTTGCACGCCAATAAATGCCCGAACCGTGGGAGCCGATTAGAATGATAAGCTTTTGGCGAGCTATTAACGAGATATTTCAAATTCCCGGGAAATCGCAAAAACGATTGGGCCACACATAGCGCTGCGAGTCGACATCATCAATCCCGCGTGATCTTCAAAGCAGAGCCGCAGCAGTCGATGCCGAAGAGATGTTCTTGTTGCCTTCCGGAGAGCTCGCTTGACGGTACTCGACCGGGAGTCAAGCTTGCGCCGTTTATATGAATGGTCCATTCGTTGCCCGGGTCGGTCGCTTCTGGCGCGCAGATGGCATTTTCCTCACTCTGATGCTGGCGCTTTTCGCTTTGCGCTTTTGGCCAGCATTCACACATGGAGCGCTGTACGCTCCATTTCGAGACAATATTTGGCTTTACGGCCCCCTCTTTTCGCGCGCGTCTGAAATCGCGCTTACGGGGAATTTTCCGTACTGGCTGGACACGGTCCTGGGAGGTTTCCCGCTTTATCAAACGCCTCATTTTTCGGCGACCTATCCCTTTTATTTCTTCGGGCTGCTCAACTACGGGAAGGCGCTGGAGGTGTTGTACACACTGAGCTACCTAGCGTGTTTCCATACTTTAATTTTGTATCTGAATCTTTACGTCATGCTGCGCGTTGCGGGGGCCGGAGGCCTCGCCTCAGTATGCGGCGCCACGGTTGGTCTGATCAGTGGCAACACAGAAGTCAGCGCGCATTGGATCGCAATAGCCGCTGCCTGGAGCTGGTTTCCGTTGGTCGTTGCGGGAATGATCCGCCTGCTTCGCGCGCCACTCTCTTTCGGAAGTATTGCGCTGTTTTCACTCTCCGCCGCTTTGATCTGTGCCGCCAATCCCGCACAGCCAGTTATTCAGTCGGCATTTGCTTGTGGAATCTTTTTTATTGCCGCTGCGTTCTGGCGTTTGCGAAACGGGGGCATTTCTGCGGCTGGTCGTCTTTTAGCAGGTCTGAGCATCGCTGGAGTTATCGCTCTCTGTCTGGCTGCGGTCGCCTTTGTGCCGATGATTCTGGCCACAGGCGGCATGATTCGTCACGGACCGCGTGTTCCTATCATAGGGCACACGTCGATTCCATGGGACAGTTTTAACGTGGCTCAATTGAACCCGTCGTCCCTGAGTCACCTGCTTTTTGATTCATCGGATCTTCGTGTGCTTGGCGGTTTATATGTAGGGCCGCTCGCCTTCCTGGGGGTGTTGCTTTGTGTTATTGCCTACCGGCGTGGTGATGCCTTCACTCGCTTTCTGGTGGTCACGTTCGGCGCGATGGCCTTTTATTTCTTACTAGCGGGTTTCGGAGCGCATTTCGGGCTGGCTTACCTTCACTTTCATCTTCCGCTCCTAAATCGAATCCGAGAAGCGGGTCGGTACCTGGCGGTCTTTACAATGTTAACAGCTTTGCTTGCGGGCCTGGGGTTGCAGGTGATTATGGATGTGGCAAGCCGCCAATTAGAACTGAAGGGCGGATGGCGAAATTATTTTTGGATTGCGACGGGATTGGGCTTGCTCGCTTTTATTCTGGCACTGGGTTTCGATCGTCATGAAAAGATCACCGGCTGGCTAGTGCTAGCCTTAATGCCGCTTGCTTGGGTAACATGGCCGGCCTCTTCGCGCCAGGAATGGCTGGTTGGTAGTGGTCTTCTGCTTTTCGCGTGTTTCGCCTCTATTCTATCGCCGCCGGGAACGCAGCCGTTCTCGGCTTCTGAATATCTGCGTGCGGACAATCTAAAATCTCATCGTGTTCTTCGGCGGCTCGCGCAGCTTCCGGACATTGGGCACTACCGTGTGGTCGTTCTGGATTCGCAGTTTCGGCCTCTCGAGTGGGGGAGTAACGCCAGTTATTATGGAATTCGTACCTTTTATCTCAATTGTACGCCGGTACCCTATGATCAATTCCGCGAGATGTTCGATGAACAGGCGGTTAACCTCCGAAAGCTACGCGGCGCAAAATATTTTGTCTGCGGCCAGAACTCGATGCCGTTTGATCTGAACGCGCGCCTTCTTTTTACCGAAAGCGGGTATCGCATCTATGAAGTATCTGACCCGATGGAACCTTACACACTAGTCCATAAGGTAGTACCATCCGCTAAGAAAGAGGCGTTCCGAAACGAACTTGCCACAGGATTCGATTACCAGCACGTGGCTGCCTTAGAGAAACAACCGGGACAAGCAGTTTCTCCGCTGCTACGAACGATTGAAACGGGCGGTGCTGACGTGTCAGTTACGGAAGATTTTGTGGAGCCGATTTTCCAAACCCCAAATCTCTTTGGCGTGCTGGCCAATTCCACACAGCCTGGAGTGCTGATTTTAAACGAACGGTGGAGCGATGCCTGGCATGCAAGGGTCAATTCCCAGCCGACGAAAGTCTTGCGAGTTAATTTTACTCAACCCGCCGTCGCGTTGCGAGCCGGACGTAATTACGTTGAATTCGAATACAAGCCAATGCTTTTCTGGGCTCTCCTAATCCTGCAACGAGTTACTTTTTTGCTCTTGGTACTTGCCGGTGTGTGGAAACTATGGCGGGTTTGCGCTGTCTGTAGGCGAGTAACAAGTTGATAGACAATCTCTTGACCTCGGGAAGAGCAAGGACGATTGGGATAATGGGCGTTACTTCTCGCATTCAAGAACCACAGTCACGGACGGGATGCGCATTGGCTTGGTGTCAACCCATGCATCCACTTTTTTCAAAACCCTCACCGCAAGCTGGCGATAGGCCTGCTCTGTTCGTTCCTTCTGTCCTTCATCTTGGGACATAATATATCTGGAGAGAAATCCCTGATTTGGAGACCCAGCGGGCATCAAGACATACAAATCGCGCAGCCAGGGCAATTGAAGGATGCGGGGCGGAACGCAAGCTGTATGTATCTCGCCTCGCATAACGAGTTCGGATTTGCCACTTGATCGTCCGGAAGGTAGTTACAGTTCTAACAAAATGGCGACTTTCTCTCGCGATACGGTCTATGCCCCCTTGCGATTGCCACGGCTTTACAACCTGTTGCAAAAGTTCGTGGGCGGTGGCCGGGACCGAGCTGATTTCATAAGGACCCACGTTGTTTTCCACCCTGATGATAGGGTTATAGACGCAGGCTGCGGGACCGGGGGTGCCTTGGAATTCCTGCCGGCGGTTAACTACTTTGGGTTTGACCCTAACCCCGACTACATTCGCATAGCGCAATCACGATACGGGAGTCGTGGAGAATTCTTCTGCGGAGACGCCAGCAGCTCACGAGTTCGGGAGTTGGCTCAGGATGTCGACGCTTTTCTTTCGCTTGGAGTGCTTCATCATCTCACCGACCAACAGATTGACGAAATATTGGGCTTGGCACAAGCCTGCCTTCGTCCCAGCGGTCGTTTTATCTTCTACGAGCCTTGCTTCAGCGCTAACGATGATTGGGTGGGAAGGATGTTCATGCGGCTTGATCGAGGTAAAAACATAAAAACCGATCGGCAATGGCGAGCCTTGCTATCGGACTATTTTGCAACCGTAGAAGAGCATATTCGCCGGCCGGTCTATTTGTTTCGCTACACGATTCAGGCCCTCATCGCCCGGAACCCGCGCGAGCGGTGATTTTTCCGCTCTCGGTCAGATAATCGATGAAGGATTGAGCCTGAAAATCATAATCGCGGCGTGCCAGCGTGCTGTCGTACGTTTTTGGTAGAACGAGTCGATCGATTTGATCGTGCTTGAATGGCATAGGTAATCGAAGCGCCTTTGCGGCACGAAGCATCGTGATCGGCACGGGTATCACAAAGAGAGGACGCACGGAGTTGCGGAGCGCTCGGGCCATTTCGGGAGCGGTGTATAAACGATCAGCGCAAAGAGTGTAAGTTTGCCCCGTCTCACGGCGATAAATTGCTGCCTCCGCAATAAAGTCCGCAGCTTCCTGCGTGCTGATCGGCGCATACTTGATTGACCCGCCATACCGAAAATCCGGCAAGATGCGGACCTTTCGTGCAACTGCGATGAGCGCATCGATTCCCTCGGCATCCTTGGAACCATAGATCTCCGATGGCCGGATAATGGTATAATTCAACCGACTGCCGCGGATTGCTTCTTCGGCGAGCCATTTGGAGCGCCCATAGGCGCCGCCATCGGGATGAGCACAAATTGTGCTCACATATATAAAATGCTGCGACGCGTTACAGGCCGACATCAATTGTTTCGTTAACTCCGTGTTCACATGAAAGTATTCGGCCGGATCGTCTGCATGTGTCACCGCAGCCATATGCAGGACCACCTGCGCTCTCTGCAAAGGCTGCGGATCGCGAACAGTCTCTTCCAGTCCTCCGCGCAATAGTTCGATTTCGGCATCCGGAATCTCAACGTTGTGCCGGTGCACCACTGCGAGAACGTGAAAGTGCGACGTCAACCTGCGCAGGACACGTTGACCTAATGTTGAGCTGCCACCG
>Ga0193721_1000577_pt1 | contig 10456 bp, 12 predicted proteins | sample U2s2metaG_FD_145078 | JGI IMG/M metagenome (GOLD analysis project Ga0193721, IMG submission 145078) | Soil microbial communities from a riparian zone of the East river system, Colorado, United States - U2s2 | ecosystem: Environmental > Terrestrial > Soil > Riparian zone | place: USA: East River...
CCACAGACTCTCACTCCACTTGCATCAGGTTTTATAACAACAAAATGCTGACCCGGAGAGAAAACAAGTGGTTTAAGAACCTCTACTTCAATCTGATCTTCTAGGAATCTAATTTTAACAGGTTTCAGCTGAAGTCCGACAGCGAGCAAGTACGTATGTGTTTCACTCATCTCTTCTTTGAAGTATCGATTTTTCTTAAATTTCGCTTTAACCAAAGCAGTTGAAGTACTGAGATACCCTGGATCGCAAATTACGTCACCTCTTGAGATGTCAATAGCAGATATCCCTTTTAGTGCGAGCCCTACCCTTGCAGGACTCGTGGCTTCATCTGCAGAATCATCATGCATCTGAATTGACTTAACAAATACTTTTTTCCCTTGTGGAAGAATTAGTAGCTCGTCATGAACACTAACTTTCCCTTGTTTGACAACTCCAAGGATGACAGTACCGACACCTTTGACATCAAACGAATGATCTATAGGTATTACCAAAGAACCTTCTTTCCGTTTTGGTTCCAGATTTGACATTTTCCCTCTCAACTCATCTGAGTCAGCTATGAAATCATAGTTTTTTATCTCAGTGGTCTTTATCATCGACTTGAGTCTATCTTGATCTACGTCGTAGGAGTGTAATATGTAACCCTGACTCATCGATAAGTGATCAAGAGCGATAATTTGTTCGCCTACAAATTTGTCCAACTTAGTGACATTCAAGATAGCATATTCGGCAATGTTTATCGCCTGAATAAGAGATTGTATTTTATCCGGATATGTTATCGGAACAGTCCATGTCAGAATTGCATCGGAGGTCTTTTTATCATAAATTGAAATATCGGTAGTCGTCCCTTTTTTCCCAAGCTCCTCTGCAATGCTAGCGTCACCCAATAAAACAAAGTTAAAATTCTTCACAATTCACCGTGCACTAAAGGTGATAAATCATTTACTATTAACCGCGTTAATGAAGTAAACGGTCAAGCAACGTCAACTAAAAGGGCATGCGGATATTATCGTAAGTTATGAAACTTGAATACAGTGTGTTAGAAATTTCCGTGTTGGACACTTCCTACGCAAATCACTTTGTCAGGCAAGTTAATGCAAGTAACTCCGCCACTTAATGTTTTGGATCGTGACACACTGCCGTACGTCTACATATTCATACGTTATCGTCATTGCGTACACGAACTTCGTTGACACAGGTTGAAACTTCTCATTACCACATTAATGAAAATAGGAAATATCTTTCAAGCGTCCAGACAGTTTAAAATTAAGGAGTTATCGGAGTCATTTCACTATGACCATTCGTTACTATATTCAGAATATTGGACAAATATATTACATAGTCATAGTTTGTCGATAAATCTTGCTAATCGTCATTATTTTAACAGTCTACCTAAACTAGAATGTCAATTACGAAAAAAACTACTTCGTGCACAGCAATCTGAAACCCCGAACCAAAGGGAACAAAATATGGTGAACTCATTCGTCGAATCAAGTCTTACTGTCAATTTAGAGTAAGTTTGAGTACTGTCGCCGGAGCATAACAACAAACGCGAAAAGCATAGTACGGAAACATTCTTATTTTAAAGCCTATCATATTTTCGTGATTAATAATAAATAACACGGTGTCCTGTCAGAAAGTAAAAATGTTCTTCAGAAAGAAGAAAACGCAATCAAGGATTCCTGTAAGAAGAATTGTAGTTCTTGCACGGCAAGCAGCTGACGGAGTTATAACATATGCTAAATCTTGCCATCCAAACGAAGGCATCTTAATATTGCAAGGAAAGCATAAGGAAAATACAACATTTATAACAGGATTAGTTATTCCTCCTTTCTCGACTCATGGTCCTTTTTATTCAGGATTTTCAGGCTATGAGCTCCCTTTTGATCTCTCATATATAGGAACTGTACATTCTCATCCTAGCGGATCTATGAGGCCTTCTTTGGAGGATCTTCATAACTACTTTGGTGTTGTTTCGTTAATAATTAGTCACCCATATGATTATCAGACTATTTCTGCATTCGATAGAAACGGCAACAGCTTAGATCTTGAAATATCGGCCGAATAAACTGCTAGTATGAATTCGTGACTAGAAATACTAAAATGAGTAACAATTTAACCTATACCAATTAATTGACATTAGAAGATTTACGTCAAAAGGCATTATTCCAAAACACTATCGATGTATGGATAATGTATTCTGAAGAAAAAAATTGGGATTGGTATGATATCGCTGGATACACGGACTTCATCCGCCACATTCGTTCAAATGCAGTAAAGATGCAGAAATTTCCCCTTTGTATTAAAGAATCGGGAGGAATGTTTGAAAGGGGAAAGGATAAGGCAAAATTTTTAGAAGAGCTATCTCACATTTCAGGGGAAGATGTCGCTGCATATACGTTAAAGTTAAGTAATGAGGTATTGCAAGCAATTAGAAGTTACAATAGGGTGGATGTATCAAATAAATCCGATAAATAAAATGTTAATTCTAAGACATCAAGACCCTACACTTACATGGAATTGTCGCCGCTTGCAAAGAATCGAGCATTTGTTGCGTAGGTTCCCACCTGGAGCATGGACGCTATCTGAGCTGATGGAGAAACGCTGCCGTCATTGTGGCAAACTCGATTTTTCGGAGCCACTTAGTAATAATTCGAATTCAACAAGCCTCAGAATTAAAAAATATATTTAATAATTTTATTGGGGATACTTCAGGGAAAAAATATGGCATCCTTTTATAGTATAATCAATTAACAAGTTAATATCACTCCCCAAGAATATGTCATTAAGTGTCCGACAACTTAGGTACCGCGATTTTTGAAAACTCGAATAAAATGATTTTTGAGAACAAAATAATACGATTCGGAACAGAATTTTTCCTGTCTATTCCTATTGATTTAGCTAGTTCATTAACAATTAGAGATGGGGATGAATTCGAGATGTTAGTGAATGATGAAATGAATTTAATTTTAAGAAAGAAATCGGACCGAGCCTAGCTTCTCGTGTAATGGGAGGGTATTTTTTGCCATTTTGCAATCAATGCTTCTGTTCTGATGTGTAATGGTTCGTCATGTAATCTTCCTTCAGCCAATTTAGCATACTCGTTAATTATGTCAATCCCGATATACCCTCTTAAAAAATGGTGGGCAACTTTAGTTGTTTGGCCACTACCGTTAAATGGATCAAGAATTACGTCTCCTTCGTAGGAATACAGTTTCATCAAACGATAGGGGATTTCCTCAGGAAAGGGGCACGGGTGATTTATAAATCCAGGTGGAACAGGCGCAATATGCCAGACCGAATTTGCTATTTCTTTTGTGAATTCCTCATGTTTAGCAGGAAGTGCATCATCGCGCTGAGTCCTCCCACTATTTACGTTTCCTTTTCTAAGAACTAGAATAAATTCATGCATGATATTTGCCCTAAAATATTTTGGATATGGATTTATTACAAATGAACCATATCTGTTAGTTCCCCCAGTAACTTTATGCCATATTATTTCTTCATGAAGGCTCCAGTTTCCAAACGGTTGAACCAGATTAGATAAAAGCATATGTGGTAATGGAAGGATACTGCCATTAACAACCTCATTTCCTATGACTATGCAACAGTAACCACCTTCTCGGGTAACTCTAAAAACATGATTGTTAAATATTTCAATCATGTCATTGAGGTATTCAGTAGTTGAAATGCGCGTACTCCCACGATAGTATCCATTTCCTTCTACATGCATACTGTAATCTATTGCGTTCCTATAAGGAGGGGAAGTTATAGTGAGTTGAATTGAGTCTGCAGGTAATTTTTCAAGAATATTCTTGCAATCTCCTGTATGTATTGAATTTTCAAACCCTTGAAGTAACATTAGAGCCCATATTTGTCACGTATGCGTCAATATTCGCCATACTCAAAAATAATAAACCGGATTATGAACAAAATTAGTTGAATATGGAGAGAGTAGATGATTATTTTTCTAAGATGAACTCGTTAACCTGCATTCCGAAATGTCTTCCTGAAGTAGGTTTTGCATAGGTCACTATTTCGTCACCTATTTTTATCTCCGTAACAGGTATCAATTTCTTATCTTTAGATACCAACCGGATAGTCTCCGCATTCTGGACGATAACACTACCAAATTCGCCATTAGATTCTGCTCGAATCAACCTTAAGGGCCTCGTCTCTATCTTTGAACGTCCTACTGTGGACCTTCTTCCCACACCCTCATTATTAACAATCAGTACTTCCACTCCTGATTCCAATTCAGAAAGATATTTCGTTGTTCCGTTTGGCAAAATCGTATAACAATGAACTGCTCCAGCATTCACTCTGAATGGTCGCGGTGACGTAAATGATGATCCTATCGATTCATTATGTATCAAAAATAAAAAATTTGACTTATTACCAACAAGCATTCCTTCGCCATACACCATAATTGAAGCTGTGTCAACACATACTCTCTCGCCGACGCCTACATCTTTCACCTCAACTACCCTTGCATTTCCCAAGCTAAACAAAATATTCTCTAGATTGGACTTTGAATTTTCGACTTCCTTCAAGTCATCGGTAGTCAGTATTACTCCATCAACACCAAGTTCTAGTACGGAGAACATTGTTCTAACTTCGTCAGAATTCTTTGCATTAGCAAATATCTTTGTTCCACTCGTCTGAAGTTTAGCAATTAAATTCTCAAGGGGAATTATCTTCCAATCTGTAGCATCAACAATAACAAACTGAGCTCCTTCCTTTGAGGCTTCCGAAATCTCGTCAAGATCTTCATTAGTGACAACCTTTTTGTAGTAGCCAACAGATTTGTTTTTCCTTTTAAGTTTCCTCAATGATTCAATCGAATCGCATACAACAAGATCTGCATTTTCAGATGGAAATATTGTCTTAAATCTCTCATCTTTCACAAAATTAGGGTCAGCGTATATCAACGATACCCCAGCAAGATTTGAGATGAAAACATCTAAACTGGCTCCATTCACTATGGGTCGAACGATCAGTTCCTTAGTTTGTCGTTGATTTGTCAAGATCTTTTAACAATCCTTTTGGTTTTTTTCCCTCAAAGATAACTTTAGATAGTGCTTTCAATATAGCGGGAGGATTTCTATGTTGAAAAATATTTCGGCCGAAAGTTACGCCAATAGCTCCTGCCTCCATAGCACCAGCACACATGTCTAAGATTTCGGCATCGGTTGTAGCCTTTGGTCCTCCCGCAATTGCTATTGGTACAGGGCATCCTCTGATGACTTGCTTGAAGGAAGAAATATCTCCGGTATACACAGTCTTGACAATGTCAGCTCCAGCCTCAGCTCCAATCCTCGCAACATGTGCAACAATATTATGATCATGTGGGTTCTTTATGTTCTCACCTCTTGGGTACATCATAGCAATCAATGGGACATTCCATTCGTTACACTTGTCAGAAACCATGCCCAATGCTTGAAGCATTTCTGGCTCCTCTCTGGCTCCAATATTAATGTGGACAGAGACGGCATCTGCGCCTAGTCTTATAGACTCCTCCACACTTCCCATAAGCATTTTCTTGTTTGGATCCGGACCTAATGACGTACTACCGGACATATGAGCGATCACCCCAACGGTAGGTGGACGGGGAAGACTCTTGATAATTCCTTTATTAACAATGATACATGTCAGACCTGTATTTTCGCACTGGTAGATAGTATCATGAATATTCTCTATGCCGGATATAGGACCGTTTGTAATACCATGATCCATTGGAATACAGAGCATCTTATTTTTTTTAAGAATGCGACTCAATCTAATCTCTCTTCCAATACTCATGAATATCCAAGAACTTCTCCCCCCGACTTAAAAGTGATATGCTATCATCATTTTCTAAAAAACAATAGAGGCCTAGAGTTTTTTAATTCGAGATCTCTGAGCTACGATTTACCCTGACTTTATAATAATATCACACAAATACCAGGATTTGGTAGCAAATAAACTGTTATTATTGGAGCAAACTAACTTATTGCCTCTTCTCCATGTGCCTTTGTGCCTATGTCAATTGCATCGATTACCGTCGATACAAAGATTTTGCCATCACCTGCTGAACCTGTGCTAATAGTGTCTAATATGGTTTTGATAACCTTTTCTAATTGGGAATCTTCGACTACAGTTACTACATTTGCTCTAACAGAGAATTCCGCGGCGAATCGAGCAGTGCCTCTCTGGGCCTCCACCATGGGTTTTTCTCCTTTTCCTCTTCCTTTGGCATCTAGTATCGTACATCCACCCACTCCAATTTGTTTCAAAGCAGCGTTTAATTCAGATATCTTTTCGCTAGCGATAATAGCTTCTATACGTTTCATAATTTGCTATAAAAAAAGGTCACAATATAAGGTTTTCAAATAAACTTTCATAAATAAAGAATATAACTATTCTTGAATACTATTTAGTAATTATCATAGAATTCTTATTTTCCATAGCTTCAAATAAATCTGTACCCTAAGATGGCTTAAAATGCCACCCCAAATCTTCATTTCAGAAAAAAAATTGGCAATAGTTGTTCTTGCTAAAAGCCTAAACATTCCGCGATTAAGGTTTAAAGAATTTTTTTGTTGCTCCAAGTGTCACTATGTCTATGGGAGGGATTATTGCAACTATTGGAAGATCTCGGACCACTTTTCCCACGACTAAACAATGTCTCTGTGGAAGTGTTCTAACTACTGATTTTATGGTGTCGTTATCAATCAAAGAGACCCTCGATATCTTCTCAAGATCGGACTCATTAACAAAATTAAACAAAAAGATGTTGTCGACCTGGCGATATATGCTATCTCCAAGGGCATCAGGTTGGTTCGTTATAAAAGTAGTGAATATTCCAAAATGCCTCATTCTAGTAATGATATCGTCCCAGTAAGTTTCTTTCACGTATAGATGTGCTTCTTCTGCGAACAAGAATATTGGAGGTATTAATTGCTTGTCTAGCAATTCTACTAGTTTGCTCAGAACAAGTTCCACAATCATCTTTCGAATTACAGCACTAACTTTATGTAAACTTATAATCAACGCTGCTCCATTTGGCTTGGTCTCGGTAATTTTTTCAAATTCAAGACCACTATTACCTGTTTCTAACGAAAACAATCCTGAGTTATGGAGTAGATGATGTCTTGATACGAGAGCATCACGTACTAGTTCATTCATGTTTACGCGATTAATCATTTCACCCAGGGATTCCACATCGAGCTTCCCCGTACCTTGGAGCTTGTCCCAAATTCTCCCAAACTCCCTCAATGATGCTGACGGCATATCTAGAGAATTCTTGAGTATATTTGAGATCGTAAACTTACCACAATAATCCAATCTAAATTTTAGTAGACCTCCTGGTTCTAGAATTAAGGTACGATCATTTATGGAAGAAGGCTTGCCATTGCAGGTACATCCTAGGCCTCCATACTCGTTGTTGAGATCGAATACTATGACATAGGCACCATGTTCTACTAAAGATTTTATCAATAGTTTTGATAAATGAGATTTGCCTGATTCCTTCTTCCCCGTTATTATGTTTAGTTTTCCGTCCAAATCTTCAGCATAGATCTTAAAATTCTCACCTTTTTTTCCTGTTTGTCCAATATTAATTGACAGGACTCCAACACGATTCAACAGATCGCTCAATTCTGGTACGGACAGTTTTTTCACAGATGAAAAAACACGAGAAGGGATCCACGATATGTCGCTAGATATTCTTCCGTTGATATCCATAGTTGACCTAATTTTTGTTCGGATCAGGCGTGCATCTCTAATTAATTTTGTGAGACTGCTTATATTTAGAGGATCGTGTAGATTCTCCTCACTACAGGCTAATATTACTTCATCTCTTACTATATCCTCAAGCAGATTTTGGGAAGAAAGATAATCTTCATCATAAATCTGGACTATCATCTTCCGGCTAAATTTTCTATCGTCCACTATGAGATAATCTCCTTTATGTACCACTTCATTTTTCATTGCAATGAGTGTGAGTTCATTCCCGTTTTTCGAGAGGATCTTCATATCTATATAGAGCCTAGCAGGTGTCTTCTAACATCATGTGACGGTAATTCTACTACTTCATAGTTATTCAAAATGTGCCCTCGAATGCCGAATATTTCGGTATTCGAGAAACACGAGATATGGTGAGCCATACTTAGACATTCTGGATACCCAGATGGAAGCAAATCATTACCACGTATTTTGCCTAAAGAGCTTATCACCTCCTCATTATCCTTGGCTGCAACATCAGCCCTCAGTACTAAACTGTTATTAGCAAACTTTACCATGGTGTTGTATCCAAAGGTATTCTTTACGAGACTTTTGATTATGAAGCTTACATCAAGTACTGCTGGATAGTTAGTTGTCCTTAGATTACCCGATACCATATCGAGTATCTTAAATTTGGTACTCTTCCCAATTCCCAACAACGAATTTTTGTGTAGAGCACAATTTTCTAATATTTTCTTCACGTTGTAATATCTATTTTCAAATATGGAAGCCTTTAACGCCCCGTCGACTAGTATAACCGATCCTCGTAGCAACTTTGACAGCTCAAACTGGATTAACCTTTCAACATTAATTCTAATCATTCTCTTTGCGATATCTGAATCGAAGGAGACAACCTTCACTAATCGGGAATCAAGATCCGAACCAGAAAGGGTACTCTCTGTTATATAAAATAGTAGTGGCCCTATCCTGAGATGCAGTACGACTTGCATAGAAAGACAGAACACCACGCCACACTTTACTGCATAAAGTGTGCCGTCTTCAGTTTCCGCGATTTTTATGCAGCTTGAATCTGTTCCACATACAATAGACGGTTCTTTCGAAGCTGGAATTGGATTTATTGGTACCTCGCTAAATGCATGAATGTCATTCTTCCATCTCCCCAATGGAACTAGTGATTTATCATCTGATGTGAATACAACGTTTTTTCCTCTTAATGCCCCACCTACACTCAAAAATGAATCAAGCGGTGACATTTCTAAGATGCTCCCCAATAGTTTGGAATCCATATGTTGTTGAAGATTTAATTGTGCATTCATGTTGAACAACAATATATCTAACTAGTTATTTATTAATATTGCGCATGATGCACAATATGAACACCAACAAGTTTATGTTATTCTCACAATTACCCAAGAGATACTTTAATGAGTGACCCCTCAATCGCGACTGAATCTGACTCTGATGAAGTCAAAGTCAGGCTAAAGCATAATGATTGGGAGGTCGAGATCACTTGCAAGGAAGATAAACTAAAGAGCGTGATTGAAAACGTGTTGTCGGGAGTTGATTCGACGGGGATTGAAATTCCCGGTATTGCAAATGAGTTAGTTGAATTAAAACGTCAAATTGAAGAATTGAAATACAGACTAACATCAGTTGAATCGTTGCCTTCAATTGGGGGTGTAAATTATGGCGAACGGCGACCCTCTCAAAGGATTGGTATGACTTGTAGAAGTTTAATAGATTCGTTGCTAAGTGATAATTTCTTTACTGAAGAAAGACAACTGGGTCAAATTCATGAGGAGATTTCAAGGCGGGGTTACAATTATGACAGAACCGCAGTATCACATTCACTAACAGACATGGTCAGAGAGAGGACTTTGGTAAGAGTCGGGACTATACGAAATTACCGCTATATTCAAAAGGAATACAAATCTCCGGACACAAACCATCAAACTCTATAAGGGCTTCTTTTTTTTCGAAAGGCTCGACGCAAGCCAGTGAATTCCTGCAGTGCTAATAAGATACAATCCTATTTGTGGTCCGTTTTTATTTGATTCCTTTATCACAAGTCCTGACTTGACCAATTCTGAAAGTCGTGAACTTATTGATTTTGGATTTAAAGCCGTAGTTGATTGAATCTGCGGTATAGATACTTTTTCGTTCTCAGCCTTGCCCAATTCCTTTGCTATTTTCATAGCTACTAGGTACAGAACAACCACCTGTTTGTCAGATAATTTTACGTGAGAGAAAGAGACATCCACCATAGGTCCTTCAGGCGTTATTTTTACGAAATTGCCAAATTGTTCAATGAGTTCGGTTGTAGAATAATTTAACGATATTCTTTTAGCTAAGTCAAGAGTAGGAACGTGCTTCGAAATGAATGTCATTACTGATGAAAGTACTGACTCGCCGGATCCGCTGAATTGAACAGTAATATCATTTATTGAAATAGACACTACCAAATTCGGTCCCACATCAGAATTAGGTTTTTGATTATCACCCTCTTGCATGTTGCTCACTTAAAAGGCGCGAATGGAAGTATATACACATTACTTGGTTTATCATCTTGAATAATATTAGGTTTAGTTGATGAACGGCAGACTTCAGGGTTTTATGAATAACAACACTTTTGACTTCACTTGAAGAAGAGCTGTCTGACTTTGTAAATTAGATCATCGATAAAGTTGGTGGGTTTTACATGATTTGAACCAGTTTGATTTTTGGCGCTTTCAGA
>Ga0193721_1000578_pt1 | contig 10454 bp, 8 predicted proteins | sample U2s2metaG_FD_145078 | JGI IMG/M metagenome (GOLD analysis project Ga0193721, IMG submission 145078) | Soil microbial communities from a riparian zone of the East river system, Colorado, United States - U2s2 | ecosystem: Environmental > Terrestrial > Soil > Riparian zone | place: USA: East River...
CGTTCGACGCGGGGTTGTTCCGGTGAAGTTCACTCTTACGCTGGACGGTGTGCTGACGTGCGACCTGCCGCCTGCGACCATCGCTGTGTATCGGACGGGCACAGGAGGTAATCAGCAAATCGACGAGTCCGTTTACAGCGGCAACGCCGACACAGGCTCAAACTTCAGGATCGACAGTTGCCAATACGTTTACAACCTGAGCGCAAGTGCGCTCGGAGTTGGTACCTATCGCGTTGACATCATAATCAACGGTCAAGTCGTGGGCAGCGCTACCTTTCAGCTCAGGTAGGCACAGCCAGTATTTCACAATCAGCCGCCACGCCTCACCGCGTGGCGGCTTTTTGTTTGGTGCGAACCCGGCATCCTCAGAGTCCACAGTACAGGTCTTCGCATCATTTCGAGCCTGCCGCGCCGTAGCCTTTGCGCGAAGGCTGGATATTTAGTGGGCCAGGCCCCGTATCATTTGCTGCCCGACTCGTCGGAGCTTGCGGGAAAGGCAGAAGCCTCATGGCGAAGGCGGATTAAAAAAATCAGTTCCATTCGAAGTTTTTGGGAACTTCGTCTCGAATTTCCGGGACTGGGATAGCGAACAGGAAAAACTACAAACCAAAAACCAAACAAAAAGGAAACACACCTATGAACACACAAATCAAAACTTCACTGCGACGGCTTCGAAACCATTTGGAGTCGGTTATTATCGCGTTCGGACTTACCTGCTTTGCGCTTCCCCAAAGTGCGCAGGCGGTCAGTCCTAAGCCCGACGGCGGCTATCCCGGAGCCAACACAGCAGAAGGACAAGACGCCCTTTTTAGCCTTACTGCCGGCGGTTACAATACAGGACTTGGTTGGTCTTCACTCAGGACCAACACCACTGGCAGCTTCAACACCGCCATCGGTGCCGGGGCGTTGTTTGCCAACACCGCAGACTCCAATACGGCCACCGGGACCGGGGCGCTTTTAAGCAACACTACCGGGTACCAAAACACCGCCAACGGTGCGTTCGCGCTTTCTAGCAATACCACCGGGTACCAGAACGCGGCCAACGGTTACGAAGCGCTTTTTCACAATACGGGAGGTGTCGCCAACACTGCTAATGGAACGTACGCGCTCTTTAGCAACACCACCGGCCAGGAAAACACAGCCACCGGTGGTGCCGCGCTCCTGAGCAACACCACCGCCAACGGAAACACCGCCACCGGTGCTAGCGCGCTGAAAGAAAACACCACCGGTTTCGGCAACACGGCCACGGGTTTTCAAGCGCTCGTTTTCAACACCACCGGCAGTGACAATACGGCCGATGGTACCGGTGCCCTGCACGACAACTCCACCGGCAACAACAACACGGCCAGCGGTGTTGATGCACTTATTAGCAACACCACCGGCAGCAACAACGCGGCCGCTGGTAGCAATGCGCTCGCGAGCAACACCACGGGCGACTTCAACGCGGCCAACGGCTATAGAGCGCTCTATAACAACACCACCGGCCACGGCAACGCGGCCACCGGTGTTGACGCGCTTAATCAGAACACGAACGGTTGGGAAAACACAGCTGTCGGTAAGGGCGCGCTCCGGAACAACACCACCGGCTACACCAACACCGCCTTGGGACGTGAAGCCGGCAGCGGCGTCACCACGGCCCGTCACGTTATCTGTATCGACGCCGCGGGTGAGAACGTGGACAACAGTTGCTATATCGACAGTATTTGGGGTGCAACCGCTCCCAATGGAACTGCCGTTTACGTTAATTCAATCGGCAAACTTGGCACCATTACCTCCTCCCGGCGCTTTAAAGAGGAGATTAAACCAATGGACAAAGCCAGCGAAGCGCTCCTTGCGCTCAAGCCAGTCACCTTCCGTTACAAGAAAGGGATCGACCCTAAAGGCATTCCGCAGTTTGGGCTGGTGGCCGAGGAGGTGGAGAAGGTGAATCCCAAGCTGGTGGTGCGCGATAAAGAGGGAAAACCCTACAGCGTGCGCTACGAGGCAGTGAACGCGATGTTGCTTAACGAGTTCCTGAAAGAGCACAAGAAAGTCGAGCAACAGCAAGCGACGATCGCAGAATTGAAATCAACTTTCGCCCAACAACAGAAGGGAATGGAAATTCTCAGTGCACAACTTAAAGAGCACGCAGCGCAAATCCAAAAAGTGGGCGCTCAGATTGAGGTGAGCAGACCTGCATCACGAGTAGCGAGCAATCCATAGCACTATTCGTTGCATCATGACCAACTGTAGCCGGGTCAGCAACCCCGGCTACAGTTCACTTTTTCAGCCGCCCCAGCACGATCTCTGGAAGCACTTCGTCGATCTCGCTTACTGGAATGTCGAATTGAGCGATTAGCCCCCTCAATTCCCTTTTGGTGCAAGTGTCGCGACGATCTTTTCGAGGCGCGAATCACCACGAAGGGAATCCCAGAACGGCAAAAGTTTCAATTGGCCGTAGCTGGGAGAGCTCGGCAGACGGCTTACCTTCGCAAGCTCTTCACAAGGACGTAAAGATCCAGAAGGTGAGTGCTCAGGTTGAGGTGGCCAATTCGCCTTCGCGAGTGGTTGGAAGCCAGTGGTAAAGCTTCGGTAAACGCGATTCACGGAGTGACGGCTTTAAGCCGTCATGCTTACACAACGGCTGCCCAAGCCGTCGATCCTTGTTCTAACGCTTCAACGCGTCCAAAATCGGCTGTGGGTAAATGCCCAGCCAAATCGTTGAGATAACTAACGCGCTGATTGCGACACGGGATAACGCGTTGACGGGAATCTTGTCGGTTTTTTCTGAAGACTGCCAATACATCGCGCGAACGACTTTGAGATAATAATAAAAGCCGCAGCCCACGGTAAGTATCCCGACGATGACCAGCATGATCTGACGCTGCGAAATCGCCGCGTAGAAGATAAAAAACTTTCCAAAGAATCCCGCCGTAAACGGGACACCGGCGAGCGAGATCATGCCGGTTAACATCGCGAATGCCAGGAATGGCGAACGTTTGGCGAGACCATCAAAGTCGGAAATTTCGTCGCCCGTTTGCTGCGAGACAATTATCAAGACTGCGAAGCTAAGGAGGGTCATCAGCAAGTACGCTGCGAGATAGAAAGTAACAGCGCGGACGTCGAAACAGACAACCCCGATTAGCAGATAACCCGCATGCGCGATGCTCGAGTAAGCCAGTAGCCGTTTCAGGTTTGCCTGCGGCAGCGCTGCAAGATTTCCATAAATCAATGTGAGCAGCGCGATCAATACGATGAGCCGCTGTGTTTGCGGCAGCGTGAGGAACGGCACCAAAACCCGTAGCAGGACAACAAACCCTGCTGCTTTCGAAGCAACGGAAAGATAGGCAGTCACCGGAGTGGGTGCGCCTTGATAAACATCCGGCACCCAAATTTGGAATGGGACCGCCGCGATCTTGAAACCAAGCGCGACGAGGACAAAAACCATGCCGAGCAGGGCTGCACCGCGGTCTGTAGCCGGATTAGCCAGCGCCTCTGTGACCCGGTACAGATTTGTCTGCCCGGTCACGCCGAATATCCAGGCGATTCCATACACGAGAAAGGCCGTCGAGAGCGCGCTGAGCACCAGGTATTTGGTGCCCGCTTCAAGAGTGACCGGATTGCGCCGGGTAAAGCTGACGAGTACATAAAACGATATCGTCACCAGCTCGAGGGCGACAAAGATGAAGACGAAATCGATGGCCGACACCAGATACATCAGGCCGGCGCATGTGAAGATTGGCACCGCAAAAAACTCGCCCAGGCCGTCCTGCGAACCGGGAAAAGAACGGCGCACAACCGGGGCATAGTCGATCATCATCACGAGAACGAGGATCGTGGTCAGCAGCGCGAACTGTTTGAAGAAGATCGATAACCGGTCGGCGGTGTAAAAACTCCAGAAACCAGTTGCTTGATTCGGCGATGGAAATGGAGCGACGAAGAAGCTGGCCAGAAGAATGATCGCCAAACCGGCAATTGCCGCTAAGGCCAGAAACCGTTTGTCGATTTTCGCGGCAAACGCTTCGATCATCAGGATCAGCATCCCCAGCACCAGCACGGCAATATCGAGCATTGGCGCGGTGATCATCGTGGCATGTTGTAGCCACGCCCCTGTGGGGCGTCTTCATCATCTGTAATGAACTCCGGCAGACGGCGCACAGCGCCGTGGCTACAGGTCTGCATATTTGTGAAATCATTTGTATCTGCGGTCAGATAAGTGCGGAACTTGGGCGCTACCATTCGCACGAAGGACTGCGGAAAGAATCCGTAGCAAAGAAGCGCGGCCACCAGCAGGGCAACGGGCAAACGCAACGCCGGGCGAAGGTCGACAAGGTCCTTCCACCGCTCGTTTAGCGTACCCATGAACGTTTTGCGATACGCTCGCAGCATGTAAACCGTCGAGATTACCACTCCCCAAAGCGCGAGCACCGTGGCGATTTGAAAAATATGAAAGCGGTCCATCGCCCAGCCGTTTTTGAACGAGCCAAAAAAGATCATGATTTCACCGGCAAAATTCGCCAAGCCGGGAAGACCGATTGCAGCAAATGCGCCAAACCCAAAGGCGAGCCCCGCGAACGGCATGACTCTGGCAAGACCGCCAAGTTCATCGAAAACCAATGTGCCTGTCCGCTGCCGTAATTCTCCTGCCAGCGCAAATAGCAGCGCAATTGACAGGCCATGAGCGAACATCAACACAGCCGCACCGGTCACACCAAGAATGCCGGCGCTCGCAATGCCGAGAAAGATGTAGCCCATGTGCATCACGCTCGAATAACCAAGCATCCAATCGAGCCGCTTCTGAGCAATTGTAACCAGCCCTACGTAAATGATGTTCCCGATCAACAGCACCACCAGTAGATCCGCCCAATGACGCGCGCCTTCGGGAAGCAGGGGAATAGCCACCCGCAAAAGACCGTACAGACCAAATTTTTTTAGCACTCCGGCATGCAACATTGCCGCCGGCGCCGGAGCCGAAGCGTAAGCTTCAGGTGCCCAGGTGTGAAATGGGAAAAGGGAAATGAGAATTCCAAAACCGATAAGCAGCAGCAGGTAAACATGCCGTTGTGCCTCCGCTGCAATCTGACCTTGAGCGGCGCCAATCTGTAATGCGCGAATGTCAAAGCTCCGCCAGGCGGGCGGAAAGCTTTGGTAAAGTAAAATCAGCCCAAGCAGCAAAATAAAACTTCCGATCGCGAGGTAAATTGTGATTTTCCACGCTGCCGCCACTCGGTTTCCGCTTCCCCAGATTCCAATCAACAAAAATGTGGGTATCAGCGCCAGCTCGTGAAATGCATAAAAGAAAAACAAGTCGATTGACGCAAACGCGCCGATTGCGCCGCCGGAAATAAACAAAAGACAGGCGTAGAATGCATTTTCATATCTCTCAACGGTTCCGGCGAACCAGACCGCGGCCAACGTAACAATGCTGGCAAGCAGCAGCATTATGAGGCTCAAGCCGTCAATGCCTGTCGTAAAGCTCAGTCGCCACTCGGGAGATATGGTAAGCGACGTGACGTGCTGGAAATTGGTTGTCCCCTGATCAAAGGAAATCAGGAGAAACAGCGCCGCGGCAAACGTCAAAATCGACGCACCTAGCGCGGTCTTGCGAGCAGGCGCACCGACCATGATCAAGATGGCGGCGATGATCGGGCAAAAGATGACGAAGAGAACCATCAGTGAAAGACCAACGGGTTAAGGTTACTCCCCACAAAACCCAAAAAAATATGCGGACGAGAATGACGAAGCACGAATGACGAATGACGAATGAAGCCCGAATGTCCAAATGACGAAATCGCGCTCTGCATTCGTTTGGCAGGTTCGGATTTTGTCATTCTTTTCGACATTAGAGATTCGTCATTCGGCATTGATTTCACGGTCGTTACCGAAACACAGCGAAGTAAATGACGGCAACAACGCCAAGCCCGAATAAAAAGACATACCCTTGCAGATTTCCCACTTGGACCAGCCGCAAAAGAGCGCCTATGCCCCACGTCCCACGACTGGTTCCGCCCACCACGCCAGCATCGATGATCCAGCGATCAACGAAAGCCGACACGCGCGCCAGGAGTTCCTGCGTCCAGTGAATTAGCCAGCTGTAGAACTCATCGAAATAAAACTTGTGGCGCAACAGTTCCAAGTCTCGCATCGGTTCGGTGGACCGATTGCGGTAAAGAGCAATTGCCAGCCCGCTTCCCACAATCAACGCGACGATCGCAAGCATGGGAACGATGATGGCAACTCCCTTTTCGACTGGGAGTGTGAGAAAGTTTCGTGCGAAGAACGCAAATCCGCCGAGTGTGGCCAGGAGCGCGAGCACGATTAACGGCACCGTCATTACCGCTGGCGACTCCCGGCTGTCGCGTGCGATGTCGCAGCGGGGTGCGCCGAAGAAGACGATGACGAGCATGCGGATCACATAGAAGGCGGTCAGGAACGCCGTGAACAACGCTATGGCGAAAATCGGAGTGTTGCGTTCGTACGCGAGCGCAAGAATTGCGTCTTTGCTGAAAAAGCCACTAAACGGCGGACAGCCGATCAACGCCAGCGCGCCGACAAGGAAAGTAATAAATGTGACCGGGAGTTTTCGTGAAAGGCCGCCCATTTTCCAGATGTCCTGTTCGTGATGAAGCATCACAATCACGGAACCGGCGGCTAAGAACAGAAGCGCCTTAAAGAACGCATGCGTAAACAGGTGAAACATCGCTGCATCATTCGAGGCAAGTCCCACCGCCATTACCATGTAACCAAGCTGTGACAACGTGGAGTAGGCGAGAATTCGCTTGATGTCGTTCTGCTGCGTTGCGATCAACCCAGCCATGACTGCCGTGATTGTTCCGATCCAGGCGATGGTCAGAAGCGCGGTGTGTGAAACCTGAATGATGAAGGCAACACGGACCAGCATGTAAACACCTGCTGCGACCATTGTCGCGGCGTGAATCAACGCGGAAACTGGCGTAGGACCTTCCATTGCGTCCGGCAACCAGACGTGCAGCGGAAACTGGGCCGACTTGCCCACCGCACCGCAGAAAATCAACAGGGCGACAATTGTCAGAAATAGCGGATGACCCGCTAATGTCGACATCCGCGGCGCGATCTCCGCAAACACGACGGACCCGGTCGCCATCCAAAGCATCAGGATTCCGATCATGAATCCGAAATCACCGATGCGAGTGGTGATGAATGCCTTGCTGGCTGCGTGCGCAGCGGCGTCGCGATAGAACCAGTGGCCAATTAGCACATAAGAAGTAAAGCCCACCAATTCCCAAAAGATGAAAAGCATGACGAAATTGTTTGCGAAAACGATTCCAAGCATCGCAAACATGAAGAGCGACAGCGCCGCGAAGTAACGGGATTTGCCTTCATCATCTCGCATGTAACCCAGCGAATAAATGTGAATGACGGCCCCCACAGCGGAAACGAGAACGGCCATTGTCCTGCTCAACTGATCCAAGGTCAGGCCGAGCGGGATCTGGAAGACTCCGCTAATACCGATCCATGTGAACGCAGCCGCGGCGCCAGTTTGGTGTGCAAAGATCAAACAGCTACAGAAAAAACTTACAAGCACCGCTGCGACTGAGATAGAACTGCTTAGGGTTTTCCATCGACGCGTGAACAGCGTGATAAGAGCAGCGCTCAGTAGCGGAGCCAGCAGAATCACCCAGGGAAAAATTGAGTTCATCGGCCGAAAATGACGAAGCACGAATGACGAATAACGAATGAATGACGAAGCACTAATGACAAGCTGATCCAGCGTCGCGGCCGAGCGTCTTTGTCATTCGTCATTTGAACTTCCTTCGTCCTTCGACATTCTCTTGTGCGTCTCGTCGCTTAAAACTTCAGGGCACTGATGTCTTTCACGTCCGTCGTCTGTCTGGCGCGAAATAAGGCAACAAGGATGGCGAGGCCCACCGCGACTTCGGCAGCTGCTACGGTGATGATGAAAAAGACGAACACCTGCGCGTTGTAATTGAGTAGACCGTTTGAATCGACACGGAATCGCGAAAAGGCAACGAGCGATAAGTTTGCCGCATTCAACATCAACTCCAATGACATAAGAATGATGATCAGGTTGCGTCGCAACATCACCCCGGCGAACCCAATTGAAAAAAGAACGCCGCTTACGAGGAGGTAATGGCCGAGGGTGATCATTCTATCGAGACTCCCGTTTGCTCAAGAGCACCACGCCAATAGTCGCCACCAGCACGAGAACACCGATGATTTGAAATGGGAGATTGTAATTTCGAAAAAGAGTGGCGCCGATGTTCCGCACATCATCAGTTGTGGATTCCGAGAGTGGCGGAAAGGTTTTTCGCGCAGCTTCAAAGCGTCCGATGGTAAGAGCAATCTGAACGAGCAGAATGATCGCCACCCCGGCGCCGCCGGCGGCAGCGACCCAATTGATTCGACGCCGCTCTTCGACCTGCAGGTTGAGAAGCATGATGATAAAAAGAAAGAGCACCATGACGGCGCCCGCATAAACCAGCACCTGAATGATCCCGACAAAGTACGCGTCGAGCGACATGAACAGCGCTGCCAGTCCCAGGAACGAAACGACCAGACTGAGCGCGCTGGCCACGGGATTGCGATTGATGACAACGGCGGCGCCGAAGATCACCGTTAATGACGCAAAAAGCGAAAAGAGGAGCGGAGACATTTTTCAGGCCACAGATGAACACGGATCAAACACAGATGTAAAATCGGAATGAGCAAAATCTGTGAACATCTGTGTCAATCTGTGGCTTCTACTTCTTTTCGTTCCATTTCAAGACGACGCCGTGCATTACTCCGCCGATTTCGATCAGCTTCTCCTTGTGATGCACCATTTCGGCGCGCGTGAAGCCGGTGATGGCGTAATCTTTACGCAGAAAAATCGCCTGTTCGGGGCAAACCTCCTCGCACATCCCGCAGAAAATGCAGCGGATCATGTCGATATCGAATTGCTCCGGATATTTTTCGACTCTGGCAAAGCGATCGGTTGAGGGGATTTCACCTGGAATAATCTTGATCGCGCGTGGCGGACAAATGAATTCGCAGAGCTGGCAGGCGACACAACGCACACGGCCATCCTCATCCCGAACTAACGCAGGCGCACCGCGGTAGTGTTCCGGGAGGCTGCTGTCATGTTTTTGCTCGGGATATTGCATTGTGACCTTGGTGCGCCCGAGCAGCATATTCTTGAAGTGCTTAAACGTAATCGCCAGGCCGGCGACGATGGCGGGCAGATACAATCGCTCTCGCCAGTTCAGTTTCGGTCGTGGAACGGTAATAGCCATGATTAATCTTCCTCTACCTCTTCCTCTCAATCTGCTATCTCCCCATATTCGCCTGAATCTTCGGCGATCCGGCAACCCAATCGATCGACCATTGTGAAAAGCATCTTTACAATCTCCTCCAGCATTGCCTTTCCTTTTGTAATCGCATTGGCATCGCAGCAGCGTCGGGCAACTAAAAGATCGAGGCATCCTGCAGCCTCCAAAGCCGAGCCATGGGCGATTTGGAAAAACCGAGCGCGGTCTTTCCGCGAGAACTTGCCATTCCCCTCAGCGATATTCAGAGCAATGCTATCGCCCGATCGTTCCAAGTGATCGCGAGTCGAGGTCTTTTTCGTTACGGACTCGATCAGATCCTGCGACCAAGTCGCAAATTCTAATGCGCGCTGGTAAACCGTCAGCTTTTCGTGATGAAAGGGCATAAAGAATAAGGACGACGTTAAGCTAAGATTAAGATTAAGATTAAGAGGGAGAGGAAGATTACGGCCGAATGAAAGGCAAGATTGCCGCCACGATGAAGATGTTCACCAACGCGATCTCGAAAAAGAAAAGCCAACCAAGACGCATTAGCTGGTCGTAGCGGAATCGGGGGAGCGTCCAACGCACCCACATGAAAATCAAAATCATGATGGAAACCTTCGCGAAGAAGACTGCGATATTGATCAAGCCAAAGATCCAGCCGTGAGACCCGTCGGGAATACCTGGAAAATGCCAGCCTCCCAAAAACAATGTGACGATAACGGCTGAACCAGTGATCATCCCGGCATATTCGCCGAGAAAATACAAAGCAAACTTCATGGAGCTGTATTCGGTGTTGTAACCGCCGGCCAACTCCTGTTCCGCTTCCGGCAGATCAAAGGGCAGCCGGTTTGTCTCTGCAAACATTGCGATCATGAATACGAGGAAGGAAATGATCATGGGAACAGTGAGGAGCCATTTCCACGGGTTCGTCCAATCGCCGACGAACGGTGCGATGAACCAGCCATGCTCGATCTGGTAACTGACCACGCTGGTCAGGCGTAAATTTCCAACCAGCAGAAAAACCGGGATGACTGCCAGTCCGAGTGAAAGTTCGTAGGAAAGCATTTGGGCGCTGGAACGGATTCCTCCCAGGAACGGATATTTGGAATTTGATGCCCACCCGCCAATGACGATTCCGTATACGCCCAGCGATGCGATGGCGAAGACAAAGAGAATCCCGACATT
>Ga0193721_1000579_pt1 | contig 10412 bp, 10 predicted proteins | sample U2s2metaG_FD_145078 | JGI IMG/M metagenome (GOLD analysis project Ga0193721, IMG submission 145078) | Soil microbial communities from a riparian zone of the East river system, Colorado, United States - U2s2 | ecosystem: Environmental > Terrestrial > Soil > Riparian zone | place: USA: East River...
TGAGCAGTGCCGCCGCCAAAAACAGAAGCGCCGCTGAAGCAACTAATCCTCCTGCACCCGGCGGAGGTCACGGTCGCGTGTGGGTTAACACCGACTCGCATGTGTACCACAGGGAGGGGTCGCGTTTTTACGGCACGACCAAGAAGGGCAAATACATGACCGAAGCCGAGGCTGTCAAAGAAGGAAATCGGGTTGCAGGCAAGGGCGAATAAGCTGGAGAGAAATTAGCCGGTTCCTGTAGTGGCAGCCGTGCCGGCTGCGGGATTGCGCGTTGACGCAGGCGACACGCCCGCCACTACAGCCGGTTTGCTCTAGGACCGACTGGAGTTTTCTTTCCGTCAGCGCTCGGTGAAGCTTTGCAGCGCGTCAGCTAATGTTTCGAATGTGGCGATTTGGATTTCGGGGCCGTAATGAAATTGTGACAGAATATTGAGACCGATGTCTTTGTGTGGATCGGGCATCACTCGTGTAACGGAGGAGACCCCTTTTTCAGCCAGCGTGTCCATGATCTTGGCAACGTGAGGCGCGGCTGCCGGATCCATTGATTCCAACCACCGGAAATCTGCAAGAACGCGGAAACCCGGCGCAACATCGTGCAAAAGCTCGCGCACCCGTTGCGCCACCAGCTTTGCCTCTTCCGCCGTAACTCGTTGCAGAGCGCTAATCACCAGAAGGCGTTTCGATCGATCGATCTCAACCGAATACATTCTTTGTGATCACACGGTGCGGTCGATGCCGCAAGTGTCTCTGATTGGGTAGATTCCTGCTGTTCTCTGTTCAGCATGTGACGACGATAAAACTACCGATAGCAACCGGCTGCACAGGATGTGTTAGGTTGTCGCTAATACGTTTTGCTTCTTTATTCTTCTTGTGACGGCGACAGATATCACGGTTTGGATCATCTCTGCGCTTCTGGCGATTGGTATTGGCTTTAGCAAGTATGCCAAATGGAGAACGCGCAACAAACTAGTGCGCGATCTGGTAGCCATGGATCCGGAACGCCGTGAAAAAATCCTTAGCCGTATGAGTCCTGAACTTGCCATGGAAGCCCGGCAGGAATTAATGCGTCGATTTCACATAAGCTGACTCGCCGTTCACCCTGTTTTAATTCGCATTTCTAACTTGTCCTGAATTTTCCGATGTCGTCCGCGCGTTTCGAAATGGTCATTCCGGTACTGCCCGGTGATATCGACGAGCAAAATCACGTAAACAACACTGTTTACTTGCGATGGGTCCAGGACATTGCGACTGCCCACTGGCGGGCTGTTGCCAGTTCGAAAGCGCAGAAGGTCATCGGTTGGGTGGTGTTGCGACACGAGATAGACTACAAAGGGCCCGCCACGCTTGGCGACGAAGTAGTGTTGTGTACCTGGGTCGGTGAAGCGACTCGACTGACGTTTGAACGATTCACCGAGATCCGCCGCAAAAGCGACGGCCGGCTCTTGTCCCAGGCTCGGACTCTCTGGTGTCCGATAGACGCGCAAACCGGCCGGCCGGTCCGCGTATCGGCGGACGTGCGCGCGCAGTTCTCAATCTGAATTGGATTTCGATTAGTTGATCATTGATCATTGATCATTGAGCGTTGAGCGTTGAGCGTTGAGCGTTGGAAGTTTCATCTCCTGATTCACGGCCGGTCATCGCTTGTTATTGCGCGACATTTCTGAAGCCAGAAATGTTGCATATCTATCGACAGATCACGGCCATCGGACGATGCCGTCCCTTGGTGATTGCGCAGAAGCGCGAACAACCCGGACGTTATCCGTTTGAACCAATTTACATCGTTCCCAAGCCGGCGACGCATTTCTTGCGCCGCTTTTGGTTCAGGCAAATGCGTGACGCGCCATGGCAGATTTCGGACCGGGAACTGCGCGCGTTACAAACCGTTTTGAGCAAGACCGCCGCCGGCCTGCTGCACATTTACTTTGGCCAGATCGCCGTTCATCTGCTGCCGTTGATTCGCTCATGGAAGAAACCGTCGATCGTTTCTTTTCACGGCGCCGATGTGACGGTCGATATGAACAAGCCGGCTTATCGCGAAGCCACGCGGCAAATGCTCGACGCAGTCAAGCTGGTCCTCGTTCGTTCCGAATCGCTGCGGCGCGCGGTCATTGATCTGGGCTGTGACGAAAGAAAAATCGAGATCCAACGAACCGGAATCCCGCTGGACAAATTTCCTTTTCGCGAACGAAACTTCGTCACCGCGCGGCCCGAATGGCGATTTGTCCAGGCTGGTCGCCTGATAGAAAAGAAAGGTCTGCCTATCACGCTTCGCACTTTTGCACTTTTCCTGCGCCAACATCCAATGGCAAACCTAACGATTGCTGGAGAAGGACCGTTGCTCGGCGAACTTCAGAAGTTGGCGGGTGAACTCAATATCGACAATCGCGTTTCATTCAAAGGTTTCGTTTCGCAGGAGCAACTCCGCGAAATCTATGATGAATCGCATATTTTTGTACACCCGAGCCAGACTGGACATGACGGGAATCAGGAAGGCATTCCAAATTCAATGTTGGAAGCAATGGCCAGCGGCCTTCCGGTGTTTGCTACCCAGCATGGAGGCATTCCCGAGGCAATCGAGAACGGCGTTTCCGGCGTGCTCGTGCCCGAGCGCGATCATGAAAAATTGGCGGCCGCGCTTCTCGATGCAGTGAAAGATCCCGGGTTCCTTTCAAGGACCGCGCTAAACGGCGCCGGGTGCGTTCGAAAAAATTTCGATCTACGCGCGCAAGCGCAACGGCTGGAAGATACTTATCTGGAGATAGTTGGTCGGAGCGAATGACCTCACTCGGCCAACGGTTCCTGGCCGTTTCTCAGAAAGTGATGCGGCTGGACTTATCCGGTCTTGCGAAATAGAGGTGCTAATATGAATTCGTTCCAAACTTCATTTATTGCGCTGATATTTTTGTCAGCGGCCGGCTTCAGCGCGCATTCCCAAACTCCGGCAGAAAAACCATCGGCACCTCTGAAAGCTGTCGCGGTGCTTCATCCCTCCGCAGGCAGTAAAGTTAGCGGTACGGTTACGTTCACCGAAGAGGCCGATGGGGTGCAGGTCCACGCGGAAATCACCGGTCTGACTCCGGGCAATCACGGATTTCATGTCCATGAGTTCGGTGATTGCAGCGCACCCGATGCAAGTTCGGCTGGCGCTCATTTTAATCCGACCCACAAACCGCATGCAGGACCCGACACAGCGGAACGGCATGTGGGCGACATGGGAAATGTGCAAGCGGACGCTTCTGGAAAGGCAACGCTGAAATATGTGGACCATCAAATCTCGCTCACGAACGACGAACGGTCGGTGATCGGACGTTCGGTTGTCGTTCACGAGAAGGCGGACGATCTTAAATCCCAGCCTTCTGGCGATTCCGGTGCTCGCATTGCATGTGGCGTCATCGGGCGGGCAAAAAGCCAGTGACGGCAATTGTGCCCTTGTGTCTATGCGTTCCTGCACTTGATCAATTATGGTCCCCGAACTTTTCCTTAAATCTCTTTGCTCGACAGCGAGCTTATCATTTGATCAAATTGCAAAAACCACTGCCGTCCACGCCTATGCCACGAATACCCAAAACTGAATTGTCGCCGGACAACGGCTGCGTCATCGACATGAAATGGAAGATTGGTCCGCTGAGCTATCACGCTTCTGCGGCTGGGAAAGAGCCCATACCGCTCGCGACGCAATCAACTCGTCTGCCGGAAATCGTGCTTTACGATCACGTCGGGTTCAAAGGCGCATACGCCCGCACCAACTTGAGTTTCAATTACGTCGGCGATTTTTGGAACGACCGCATCAGTTGTCTCATCGTGGTGAGCGGCGTGTGGCGATTTTATCGAGACGACTACTACAAAGGGCCCCACTGGGATCTCGGTCCAGGTTACTACGAAAGCTTTTTCGCCGAAAAAGGCCCAGACGACGTCGTCAGCTCCTTTCAGTGCATCGCACTGACGTAGCGAGGCGACCGGTTAGGCCGAATTATTCCGCCTAATTCACGTTGGGTCCTATCCGTGTTCGAAGCGTACTAACTGGACGCTGTACCGCGCTGAAGAACTTCGACGGCGCAGCCCCAGGAAAGCGTGAAGCCGGCCCCACCGTGCCCGTAGTTGTGAACGACGGTCCGGCCGTCGCGTAAGCGAGCCCGCTCGATGCGAACCCCTGATTTGCGGAACGGGCGCAGCCCAACGCGCTCCGTGAGAACATTCGGTTTCTCGATTTCTAATGTCCGGCTACACTCGGCGACGATTCGCGCGGTTGTTGCGGAATCAACGGTAAGATCGTCGCTGAGATCGTTTGTGCCTCCAAAGACACAATCGTTTGTGCGCGGAATTGCGTACATCAATGGAGCGTCATCACAAACGACGGCGTATGGAAGATCTTTGATCCTAGGTACAATCGCGACCTGGCCACGGTGTGGCTCAAGATTGATATCGTGGACGAGTTCGCGGGCGCCGATTCCAGCGCAGTTAATCACGAGATCGTACTTTGGATCGACGTCTTCGAGTTTTTCGAAACAAACGTTTTCGGTGATTTGACCCTCAGCTTTCAAAAACCGGTTCGCCAGGTAATCGAGGTAAATGGTTGTGTCCATGAGCGGTACGCGCAGCGAGAAACCGCTCCGAAAATCTTGTGGCCGCCTCGCTGTGTCGAGGCGCTTCCCGCGCGATCCATCCGCACGGCGACACAGCGCCGTGGCTACATCAGAAAGTCGGCGCGCGCCCAGCGGGATCGCCCAATCTGGAGTCTCAATTTCTTTAGTGCGCGAAAACTGGTGCAGCTCGATGATGGAAACGCCGCTATTGGAATTGCGAGCGAGCTCGATAAGCGTTTGGTAGGTCTCGAGCGCCCAGGGGATGGCTTTGTCAGCCGGCTCCACATCGTAAGGGAACCAAAGCGCCGCAGCGACTGCTGAGGTTGTTTGCGGCCCGATTTCTCTGGCGAAGATCGTTGTGCGGTGCCCGCGCTCGGCGAAAACGACACCGCAGGTGAGGCCGGAAACGCCGGCACCCACGATTGCTACTCGATGCTTCATTGGAATCATCTACGTGCAATGGACCGCAGCGTCATATAAAATGGCGGGCGATGGGCTCTTTAAACCGAGATGGACTGACCGAGAAAGTGCTCGCGGGCGAACGAATTTCGACGAACGAGGCGCTCGAATTATATCGGCTGCCGCTAGAAGAAGTGGGAGCGCTGGCCAACGCGAGGCGCGATCTGGCCAAGAGCAAAAGCTACGGTGGACGTGGCTGTGAGATCGTAACCTACATCATCGATCGTAACATCAACTACACGAACGTCTGCAACGTTTACTGCAAGTTCTGCGCGTTTTATCGAACGGAGAAGGATGAGGATCACTATGTCCTTTCGTTCGAGCAGATCGATCAGAAACTCGACGAGCTTTCCTCCGTTGGCGGGGTTCAAATTCTGATGCAAGGCGGGCATCATCCGAAATTGCAGTTCGGATGGTATATCGATCTGCTGCGTCACATCCGGGAAAAATATCCGCACATCAATATTCACGGATTCAGTCCGCCGGAATTTCAGCACTTCGCGGAGATCTTCCGAATGCCGTTGCACGAAGTGATTTCGGAATTTAAGAAGGCTGGACTTGGATCGATTCCGGGCGGCGGCGGCGAAATTCTCGTCGATCGGGTGCGGAAGAAAATTTCTCCGTTGAAAATTAACAGCGATCAATGGTTGGCGGTCATGCAAGCAGCCCACGAACTCGGATTGAAATCGAGCGCGACGATGATGTTTGGACACGTAGAAACCATCGAAGACCGGGTCGAACATTTACGGCGCATTCGCGATCAGCAGGACCGCAGCGGTGGATTTACGGCGTTCATTTGCTGGACGTTTCAGCCGCAGCATACCGCCTTGAAAACCCAATACCCGACCGGGGTGGCCGAATATTTGCGAACGCAGGCACTCGCCCGCATTTTTTTGGATAACATTGACAATATACAAAGCTCCTGGGTAACGCAGGGTCCGGAGATCGGCCAGATCGCGCTTAGGTATGGTGCGAACGATTTTGGATCGGTGATGATGGAGGAGAATGTTGTCAGCAGCGCGGGAACAACGTTTCGATTAGATGCCAAGCAAATTGAATTCCTTATTCGCGACGCCGGCTACGAACCGCGACGTCGAAATAATTGGTACGAACTTTTAAATTGAAAGAGCCTACCCCGCTGGGGCAAACTGAGCGCCTCTGTGAGAAATCTCGCCTTGACGAGTGACGCCTTCTTTCCGATATAGCCGCCTGTCCTGCGTGGGCTCGCTTACGCGGGGCCGCGCTTCTTAACCTATGAAATATTTTTCTGGATGGATGCGCCCCCCGTCGTTTGCAATTTGGGCCGCTTCCATTTGCGCGCTGGTTGGTGCCACAGTCGTGCGGGCGCAGGCACCACAGGCGGCGCCGCAGGCACCTCCAATCGTCCGCTCGATTGACGTGGAGTACACGGGCCCCGGTACCGTCAGCAAGGAACGAATTCTTGCACAAATGCGAACCAGGGTGGGCCAGCCGTATTCGAATGAGATCGTCGAGGACGATATTGCGGCCCTCTACAAGACCGGCTCGATTCAAAACGTTCGCATTTATGCTCAGCCTCAAGGCGACGGAGTGAAGGTAATCGTAGCTGTGCAAACGCGTTCGATCCTGCGTGAGATCGTGATCGATGGAGCTGAGCGGGTAAAAGCGCAGAGATTGCGCAAGGAAATCAAATTGAGACTCAATCAGCCGGTTGACGAACAGCAACTGGAACAAGCGCGCCAGAAAATCATCGAGGTCTATCAGGGACGCGGCTACAATGATGTCAGCGTTGAATTTCGAGTGGATCCAATCGATGAGAAACGCGGAACGGCGCGCGTTGTTTACACTGTCAGCGAAGGAGTGAGAGGCGCAGTAAGCAAGATCAATTTCGAAGGAAACACGCATTTCGGCGAACGGGTGCTGCGTAAACAAATGAAGACGCGCGGTAGGACCCCTATTTATTTCCTCGATAAATCTGGCCGCTTGGACGAGGTCCAATTGCAACAGGACCTCGACAAAGTCCGCGAGTATTACCAGGACCACGGCTACATCGATGTCGAAATCAAAGATGTGCGCAGAGAACGCAAGGAGAAGGGCCCGTTGATTCTCACGATCGTGATTTCTGAAGGTCCTCAGTATCACGTGCATAAGCTGACCGTCACAGGTTACCAGGTTGCAAAGGAGGAGAGGATTCGTGTCCTGTTAAAAATGAAGGAAGGCAGTGTTTATTCGCCGAAGCAGTTGCGCGATGACGCAAAAGCGGTGGCGGATGCTTACGGCAGTGGAGGCTATGTCGATCTTGTAGTTCAGCCCGAGGGGACACCGGCCGGTCCTGCTTTGATTGATGTGCATTATAACATCGAGGAGGGCGTTCGCTCGTTTGTAAATCGAGTCACTATCGAGGGGAACACGCGCACCAAGGACAAGGTTATCCGGCGCGAAGTGCTCGTGGCGCCAGGAGATGTGTTTAACACCGTGCGCGTCGACATCACCAAGAAACGTCTCGAGAACCTGGGGTATTTTGCAAAAGTCGAGACTTATCCGGAAGAGACCGATATTCCCGGACGCAAGGACCTCACCATCCTGGTGCAGGAAAAACGAACCGGTTCGCTAACTTTTGGTGGCGGATTCAGCACCGTCGACCAGTTGGTTGGGTTCGCTGAGCTCACCCAGGGCAATTTCGACCTATTCAATTGGCCTTCTTTCACCGGCGGTGGGCAAAAATTCAGATTACGCATCCAATACGGCACGCAACGGAAGGACTTCGTTCTGGCGCTGACTGAACCGTACTTCCTCGATCGGCGCTTGTCGTTGGGCTTTCAGGCCTTCTATACGGACGCAAATTACTTGAGCGCCCAATATGACCAACGGAATTACGGGTTCTCGTTTGAAGCGCGCAAACCGATCAATACCTATACGTATGCAACCCTCGGGTACATGCTGCAGGACGTGGAAATTTACAATGTAGATCCCAACGCTGGTGATTTTATCCTGTCACAACAAGGCTCGTCTGTGGAGAGCAAGATCTTTAGCAGTGTTGTGTATGATTCACGCGACAATCCTTTGCTGTCGCGCCGCGGACAACGCATCGCCCTTTCACCTTTTATTGCCGGCGGCTTTCTTGGAGGTGATGTTCAGATTTACGGATGGGACCTTGAGGGATCGCAATATTTTCATCTTCCGTGGGACACAATCCTCCTGATTAACGGCGAAGTCGCGACCGTAAGTCAATGGGGGAGTGGGGGAGACGTGCCAATTTTCGAGCGGCTCTTTCTGGGAGGGTCAAACAATTTGCGCGGATTTCCGTTTCGCGAAGTTGGCCCGCAAGACGAGAATGGCGAACCGCTCGGTGGAAAGACAATGTGGCGCACGACGATTGAATGGACTTTTCCAATTATCGAGAAAGCACGGGGCGCAGTCTTTTACGACACCGGTTTTGTTAACACCAGCCAGTGGTCTTTTGGTTTCAATCATATCGCCTCCGACATCGGCGTCGGGCTCCGGCTTGATTTGCCGATCGGCCCGCTACGCCTCGATTATGGCTATCCCATACAGCGCGATGGATATAACGGCGGTGGTCATTTCAATTTCAGCGTGGGCTATCAATTTTGAACGAATATATGTGGTTGCAGTCTAACGCGATTCCTAGCACTGTATCCTCCATTTTATGAAAAAGTCTCTGTCTACAATGCTTGCATTAGCGCTGGTCTTTCCGATTGCGGCTCTTGCACAAGGCACAATGAAAATCGGAACGGTTGATATGCAGCGCGCTTTCAAGGAGTACAACAAGACCAAGGAAGCCGAAGTAAAAATCAATGATGCCAAAAATTCCGCCAAGAAGGAATACGATGATCGAGCGGAGTCTTACAAAAAGGCGCTGGATGAAATCAACAATCTCAACAAGCAGCTGGAGTCGCCGGCGCTGAGCGCGGATAAGAAGACTCAAACGGCAAAGGAACGCGATGACAAGATTGCCAACATCAAAAACATGGAGCGTGAGATCAGCGATTTCCGTCAAACTCGCGAACGGCAGCTACAGGAACAGTTGATGCGCGTGCGAGAAGGCATCGTAAAGGAAATCACCGATGTCGTGATGGAGAAGGTCAAAGCGAATCATTTCGATCTGGTGCTCGATAAGTCGGGCATGAGCATCAATGGTGTCCCATTCCTGCTGTATGCGCCGGACAATGTCGATTTTACGAATGACATCATCGCTGTGCTCAACAAGCCAGGACGCGCTGCGAGCTCAACTGCCAAGGCGAATCCATCCGCCAGTCCGGCAAAAGCTGCGAAGCCTTAAGATTTAAATTCGACAATTCGGAAATACACGCGAGCTAAACTCGCGTGTATTTTTTTCGTACGAATGAAAAGCAGCGACCCACGTGAAAGGGAAAGGATTGGTGGGCGGTCGCGGCCTGCGCAAATATGGCTTGTTATCGAGCCCCGCATCCTGTCCGCGATCTTTGCTTTTTTCGCGTTCTGCTCCAGCTCGCTCGCCGAGAATTGGGAGGCGACACTGAGCAAGGAGCCGATTGGAAATTTTCCGGAGATGCGCCCCTTGCGCGCGTCCTACCGCTTCGGGTGGTCTGGTCTCACGGCTGCTACTGGAGATGTTCATTTTACGAAGCCATCTGAAAACAAGTTTCAACTCGACGGAACGGGCCGAACCATTGGCTTTGTTGGGGCGTTGTGGAAATTGGATGCGAGCTATCAGGCGATCGCCAATGCCGAGACACTGCGGCCAATCGAAACCCAGCAAATCGAGAATTACCGATCAAAGAAAATTGTCACCCATCTCACATTCACAAATAACGGGGTGACTCGCGCGAGAACAGAGGGGAAAGGCACAGCGGAAACGAAGGCTCGCCAGTTCAATTTTCCCAACCTGTTCGATTTATTTTCGGCCATGCTTTATTTGCGCAGTCAACCGCTCAAGGAGCGCACCGTTTATCGTGTCGTGGCCTATCCCGCAACCAACGCCTACCTTGCCACCGTCACAGTAGTTGGCCGGGAAAAAATTTCAGTGCATGCTGGGAGTTATAGCGCAATCAAGCTCGAGTTGCGGCTCAAACGGATTGGCAAGCAGCGCCAATTAGAGCCGCACCGGAAATTTCGTGGCGCCACGATCTGGGTGTCGGATGATCCCGAACGACTGCTGCTTCGCGTTGAAGCGCAGATCTTTGTCGGCACAGTCTTTGCCGAACTGCAATCAGTTAGCTTCGACAATCCTAAGTAGCACATACGCCGGCGTCCCGGCGCGGCCACAAGTTTGCGCGACGTTATTCAGGAACCCATTCACCGCGGGCCGGAGGACCGGGCGGGGGGCGCAAGCGTCTGCGCGCGGGATCGTAAAATGGTTGGTGCGGATGCGGTAGCAAGCGAAGTGCGGCG
>Ga0193721_1000581_pt1 | contig 10405 bp, 10 predicted proteins | sample U2s2metaG_FD_145078 | JGI IMG/M metagenome (GOLD analysis project Ga0193721, IMG submission 145078) | Soil microbial communities from a riparian zone of the East river system, Colorado, United States - U2s2 | ecosystem: Environmental > Terrestrial > Soil > Riparian zone | place: USA: East River...
CACCATGAATTCCAGCACGACTATCGCAACGGCGTGAAGCCGTGGCAGTGGGATCCGACCAAATGGTTAATTTGGATTTTATCGAAGCTGGGCTTGACCGGAGGTTTGCGTCGAGTCGCACGGGAAGCAATTGAGTCCACTCAGGCGCGAGTGCGGAATTTACGAAGCAAAGTCGGGAGTTGATCGGCTTTCACGCGCGGCCAGGCGCGACAAGTCGTCGAGAACGGCAGCGTGTTGTTGTCCCAGGATCCTCGATGGAGAAAGCTGACATTTGCCATTAACTCAGGCTAACTCATGACAACAATTAACCGCGTCGCTTTCGTGGGAGATTATATGCCCAGGCAATGTGGCATCGCGACGTTCACAACAGACATTTGCGAGGCGGTTGCAGCCGCGTATCCGCACTGCGAGTGCATCGTGGGAGCAGTTAACGATCGCCCTGAAGGCTACGATTACTCGACACGTATCCGTTTTGAGATCGATGAAAAGGAGATCGACTCCTATCGGCGCGCGGCGGATTTCTTAAACATTAACAATGTCGAGGTCGTCTCGGTCCAACACGAGTTTGGCATCTACGGTGGCCCGGCCGGAAGTCACTTGCTAGCTTTGCTGCGCGACGTGCACATGCCGGTAGTGACAACGCTCCATACTGTGCTGCGCGAACCTAACGAGTCACAAAGATTCGTCATGGAGCAGCTCAATGCGCTTTCGAATCGTTTTATCGTGATGGCTGAGCGTGGCCGTGGATTGTTGAAAGAAGTCTATGGCGTCTCGCCCCAGAAGATCGATCTCATCCCGCACGGCGTGCCTGACGTGCAGTTCATCGACCCGACTTTCCACAAGGATCAGTTCGGCGTGGAAGGTAAGACGATGCTGCTTACCTTTGGACTTCTTTCGCCTAACAAAGGCATTGAGTATGTCATTGAGGCGTTACCGGAAATTCTCAAGGAGCACCCGAATGTCGTTTACATTGTCCTTGGCGCGACACATCCCAATCTTCTTTCGCGGGAAGGCGAGTCTTATCGATTGAAGCTTGAGCGTCTGGCCGAAGATCGAGGCGTTACCGGCAATGTTATTTTTTACAATCGCTTCGTGACGCTGCAGGAACTAACCGACTTTATCGGCGCGACCGACATTTATGTCACCCCTTATCTTAACGAAGCGCAAATCACGTCGGGCACCCTGGCTTATGCTTTCGGTGCGGGTAAGGCGGTAATTTCGACTCCTTATCTCTACGCTCAGGAGTTACTCGGGGACGAGGACGGCATTCTTGTGCCCTTTCGCGACAGTAATGCTATTGCCGAAGGAGTAACTCGGCTCCTGTCCGATCCCGCACTGATGGCGGGAATGCGAAAGCGTGCCTGGAAACTCGGGCGCGAAATGACCTGGCCGGTAGTCGCCAATCGTTACATGGAAAGCTTTCAGCGGGCCCGTGTGCGTCTAACTGTTCCGTCGCGTAAAGCCTTTGCCGTTAGAACCCTGGAGAATCGCCCCTATGAACTTCCGCCGCTAAAACTCGATCACCTTTTTCGGATGACGGATAACACCGGAATTTTCCAGCACGCTATTTTCAACGTGCCGAACTACCGGGAAGGGTATTGCACCGATGACAATGCACGCGCTTTTATCCTTACCCTGCTACTACCGGAGATGACCAGTCGGGTGGCACAACGGGACGTTGAACGCCTGGCCAGCACTTATCTTTCGTTCTTATGGGATGCGTTCGATCAGAAAACGAAGCGGTTTCGGAACTTCATGAGTCATAGCCGGGAATGGTTGGAAAAGATCGGTTCGGAAGACAGTCACGCGCGAGCGCTTTGGGCTGTGGGAATGGCGCTTGGCCGATCAAGGAATGAAGGTCATCGCAATCTTTGTGCGCTCTTGTTCCAAGGGGGTTTGCCGGTTGTAGAGCAGTTTACTTCTCCGCGCGCCTGGGCCTTCGTCCTTCTCGCAATACAGGAATACCTGCGCAGCTTCTCTGGAGACCGTATGGTGAATCAGCTACGTGATCTGCTCACCACGCGACTGCTCGCGTTGTTTCAAGCTAACAATTCGAAGGAATGGCAATGGTTCGAGCCCGTGGCCACCTACGACAACGCGAAGCTTTCGCATGCGATGATTCTGAGTGGTCATTGGACTTCGCGCGGCGAAGTATTCCAAGCAGGTTTGCAGTCGCTCCGCTGGCTGGTAGAAACGCAAAGAGCGAAAGCCGGACATTTCGCGCCGATTGGCTCCAACGGTTTCTGGAAGCGCGACGGCGAACGGGCGCGCTTCGATCAACAGCCGGTAGAGGCCTATGCTACCATCTCGGCCTGTCTCGAGGCTTTTGCTCTCACGCATGACGAATATTGGAAGCGCGCGTCGCGCCGTTGTTTCGAGTGGTTCCTTGGTCGGAACGATCTCGCGGAATCGCTCTACGATTCCAGCACGGGAGGATGTCGCGACGCTTTGCATCAGGATCGCGTGAGCCAGAATCAGGGAGCAGAATCAAGTCTCGCGTTTTACTTATCCCTCGCGGACATGACGCAGGCGGAAACCGCGCCTGATTTAAAGATCCCCAGTCACAAAGTTGGATGAAACTTCATCCGACGGGCGTTCTTCTTCGGCCGGACAACAAACGCGTGGTGGTGCGTCCGTTCATCCCGATTAATCCCACGCGTATCGAGCATATCATCGCGCGCGCTCTCGCGCTAAGCGAGCAGGAAACCGAAAAGCAGCTTTCGTTAGTTAAAGCGGATTTTAGCGAAAGACATATCGATCTTGGTAAGAGTTGGCTGAGACATTTCGACAAAGTGCGAGGGTACATCCGGGACAGCGAAACGATTTCCGAACCACGCCGGTTGTTCATCGGCGCGCTGTTCTCCGGTGAATATGCACTCGAATCGGCAGCCTTGTTCAACCCTTCGATTGTGCCGCATCCTGACCAGACTGGTCTAGGTCAAGGCGATCTTCGTTTTATCTTGAGCCTGCGTTCGACCGGCGAAGGGCATATCTCGTCGATCCAGTTTCGAACCGGAGTTATCCATCGTGATCATTCAATCGAGATCGACAAGCCCACGCCCTTTGTAACACTGCCTGAACTTAATCCAAATCCCACCTACTTTAAACGCGCCTTCCTGGACAAACTAAGTGAGATGGGACTTGAGAATGACTGGGCTGCCTCGGTCATGGAACGATTAGGTAAGACGTTCCTCCTTGATGAGTTGGATAAGTCCATCCAGCAAGCAGCGTGTGACGAAGCTTCTGCACACACGCGCGACGTGCCGCGAACTTTGGAGTGCATGCACTGGCTGGCGGAATCCAACTACGAAATTCATTTTGCTCCTTCTTCGGAAATGTCGGAACGCATTATCTTTCCTGTGTCACCTAACGAGAGCAACGGCATTGAGGACGCTCGTTTCGTTCGTTTTGTCGAAGACGATGGGAGCGTTATCTACTACGCAACTTACACAGCCTACAATGGGCGGGTCATTCTACCTCAGCTGATCGAGACCGAGGACTTCTTTGACTTCCGTGTCCTGACTCTTAACGGACCGGCGGTGCAAAACAAAGGCATGGCTCTCTTCCCTCGTCGGATCGATGGACGCTACGTGATGCTTTCACGACAGGATGATGAGAACCTTTACCTGACGTTTTCGGACGACCCGCATTTTTGGAGCGATCCAGTGCTCCTACAAGAGCCCCTACAGCCCTGGGAGTTTGTGAAGCTCGGTAACTGTGGCTCGCCGATTGAAACCGAAGCTGGCTGGTTAGTTCTTACGCACGGCGTCGGTCCAATGCGAAAATACTGCATTGGAGCCATCTTGCTCGATTTGCACGATCCCGCAAGAATCATTGGTCAGCTGAAAGAGCCGCTCTTAAGACCGGAAGCGAACGAAAGGGAAGGCTACGTTCCCAATGTCGTTTACTCCTGTGGGTCGCTCGTCCACAACGGACAACTCATTTTGCCCTATGGCATTAGCGATACGACCTCGAGCATCGTTAGAATCGAATTAAGCGAGCTTTTGGCTGCCCTCACCTAAAGATACCATTGCCCAGGCGCTGCCGTTTACTAATTAACCCATTTCCTCAATCGATAAGTGGGTCTGCGTGTTTGGATCTGTAACTAGCTAAGCTAACGACTGTTGTATACGTCGCACGCAGCTGGTGAAAGCGTAACAGAGATATCCTGCATGGGTTTGGGTAAACTGTGCGATATTGGTTGCATGAGGAACATTAGGAGAGCGTTCCAACGCAAACAATTTCACCTTTGGATGCCCGAGACAGCAGTGGCCCGATGGAAACGTCGTAAGCGTTTTCTGCGGCTCTGGAAGGGGCTTGTTACGCCGAGCGACGACTGCCCGGACAAGGTAGGATACGGGGGCGGTCTTACAGGTTGTTGAGTGAAGCTCGTTTCGTATTGCAGTGGTAGAGCTTTATTGATCTCTCATGGCGAGACGACGAGTTTTTGGAAGCGCGGGTCATTTCGCAGGGGCTCGAACATTGGATCGAGCCGCAGGAGGGCGGGAGTAAGCGGCGCGTTGCCGCTAGGTAGCGCGCCCTCGTACAGTATCGAGAGTAGTTTCTGTAAGGCGGCGAACGGCGCGATCCGGTTCTCCTGTCTGGGCAGCGACCCGGGCAAGAATCTCGATCGACGCTGGCCCATCCACGACATCTTTCTCGATTGGATTGGTAGCTATGGCTCGTTGCGCCATGGATAGAGCCGCCGCTTTGTTACCAAGGCCCATCTCAACCAGCGCGAGATCTTGCATGAGATTGTAATTTTCGGGCTGATCCTTGAGGAAAGGTTCCAGTTCGCTGTGCGCCTGTCGCCAGTTTTCCTGCGCGGCGGCATGATCGCCGCCGACTTGTTGTGCCCATCCTAACCAAAAACGCAGCTCCCCATTGAAATAACCCATTGCCGGATTAGGCCTGGCCAATATTTCTTTTAGACGAGAAATGATTTGATCCGTCTGTCGCTCGAGGATCGCCTGATAAACTTGCGTCTCCAGCGCGGCGGTATGATCGGCGGCGGGAAGGAGAGAACCGGCACGACCGGCACACAGACCGTAACCATCGCGATTGGAAATCCGGCCGCCAGCGCGATGACAACAAAACGCACTGCGAAATTCGGAATTTCAAAAAACGGGAAGACCTGCGTCGTGAGCTGGATGAGGAACCATGCGACTACTCCGTGAAGATGTTCTTTGGGTTCACTCTGCGTGCCTTGATGGAGCGCTCGTCCCAGCTCCAATCTAACTTGATGCGCACGGCTTGAAAAGCGCGTGCAGCGTTCAAACAATCAATTAAGACGAGGCTGCCAAGTTCGTCGGTGGCACTTGCCCGCCGCCATGCTCGAGATGCATATAGTTGTGTTGGTTAGGAATTGCTGATCGCAAACACGACCTGGTCTGACACTTTTTGCCTCACACTTGAGCGAAACAAACCTAGCTCTTGCTCCTCTTATAAAGCCAGGGGGCGAGAATAATAGCAGCTAAAAGAACGAACTGAATTATTAAGGTGGATGTATCGTGAATCATTTACTTCGCGTAGCTACGAAAGCCCGGACCGCAAGCAGGTTATCCCCAGGCGGAATAAGAAATAGTTCAACTAGCTTTAAAACATATTCCATAAGTCTTTAGGTTCCAGTTACTGCGTGTTCCAGAGCGCAAGAAGGAAGAACGATAGACTCATCGGATTCCCTTCGCGTCAAAGTGTCGAGCATCTTTGTCAGGCGCGCCTCGTAAGAATCACAGGCGGGGGATTCGCCATTTGGCTTGATCCATTCGGGATGTTGGATCCGCAGATCGTCGTGAATCTGTTGCTGGAGTTCGGTGTAGGTGTGGATTTGATGAGACATAAGAATTGGACTCGTTAAAACATTGAAGTGCGGTGCGGGACGGCTCCGACGGAGGGCTCGGTGCGAAACGCGGACGGGCATGGGAACCGTAAGCGCCCGCCATGGCCAGGTCAGGGTGCTCCAAAGGGCGGCGAGCATGTGCTTGCGATGGGCACGACGCCAGGCCAACTGGATTACTTTGTAGTGCTGACGTTGCAGTAACACGGCCAGGAGTCCGCTTTGGGTAAGGGTCGGGGTTGATCTCGTCATAACGTGCTTTCTTTCTGTGTTAGTGTTCTATGTAATGCCACCCATCTGTTGAGTGCGCTCTTTCTGGGCGTTACGAATTTCATAAACCGGTTCTAATTGGATTGACTGCTCCAAATCCCCGCGAAACGAGGAACCAATCCTCACGAGGCGCTTTGAACTGCCGCCTCGCTTCAGGTGACTCGGGGTTTCAGTTGAATCTGGAGATCGCGCTAAGCGGTGTCTCAGCGAAGGTTCAGTCCGCTTTTCAGCCCGGCCGAAGGTGCGTTGAAACGTCGGATGACGTAATCAAACATCTTGTACAGAATTCGCGCCATCGTGTCAAGTCATTTTCGTTTCTGATCTAGCGCCTTGAGATCGATTCGCGGTCTAACTCCGAAAGTATTGACTCGTGTAATCCCGGTCATTTTCAATCTCTCGGGTTTGCCCATCCTATGTCAACGTTTCCCAGCACGCTCTATTGAACTCACTCGTTGCCCACACTCACGCACTGCAGCTAATGCCAGTCTGGCATCCTCGACCGTGTAATCGTGCTACAACTCCTTAAGCTTAGCAGTGCGGTTGGTTCGAATAGCAACAGCCTGGACGTTGCCAAAAGAGCAGCTTGAACCGATCGTCTCCAGACAAGATCCGAAGCGCGACGCGATTCGCACAAACACCAAAATAACATTAGGCGATCGGCATTGCGGGTATACATTGATTCGCTAGCGTCTGCAGCGTCAATCGACCGCCGGTGCGGTCCCTTCTCTCTGCACCACCCCAACAGGGCAGAACTTATCTCTCTACGACAGTATTCATTCACACAAAAAAGGACGCGCACCACATGGCTTACGGACTTCTTGTTCAGCAACATTACCATGTCGGGGCGCCCGCGTCGGGTTATTGCCCGCTCAAAACACCAATCTGAAATACAGATGCACGGCGATGCGCACTCGCATCGAGAGAGTATCAGGCGCGACAATGAGTCCCAGAACGGAATCCGATCGACGCATTCAAAAAATTAAACTGCAAAAAGAAAACAATATGGAACCAACGATCACCCAAAACAGCGCGCTTTTTTTTGCGCATCGTAAAATCTCAAAACGTCGCGCCACGCTTTTCCGCGGGCTTAGGGCCGCATCCAGCAAGCAGGGCCCGGATGCTCAGCGGCAGCTGACCTGCACGGCCTTATTCGTCGCACGACGACTTCATCAGGACAACGGGCGGTGAGCCGCGTCATTTAAGGTTAACCGAACATGCATGTAATCCAATTTCGCGAAATAATGCGAGATTTTGAAGTGGCGCATGCAATTCATCCGATCGTGCTGAAATATCTCCTGACAGTGGAGGAGACGACCAAAGCCTTGCTGGAGTGCGGTGTTTCGCGGGCTGCGAATGTAGCTCAGATCAGACCCAGCAGTCTCCTTATCAACAGATATGCAACTAACCGTCCAACAAAGCAGCGCGATTTATTTCAAGCGACATAAAGGCTCTAAACGTCGGGCTGCTCTCTTCAGGCGGCTTCGCGCGTCAGCCGCAAATCAGACCTGCGATGTTAAGCAGCAAACGTTCGGCAACGCATGCATCGGGCAAAGGCTTCGATCAGGCCAGCTGTCGCTGAGAGGGTTCGAATTCGAGTATGCGCCCGGCGATGCGACACACAAGGGGGGGTAGACGTCCTGCTTCGCAGCGTGAAATGAGCAAGCGAAAAGCATCCCAATCCTCTGATCAGGAAGTGATGCGACATCTGTCGCGCTCGCACATATTCAAAGATTACGAGCGAGCTTTTAGCGAAGCCACGGGTTTACCGCTAAATATCCGAGGGCATGGTTCGTGGTCGCCTGCGCATCATGGGAAGGACGATCACCACTCATTCGCCTCAATTCTGGCTCGTTTCAACAAGGCTCGCGCCGCATGCTTAAGGGCTCAAACCGACGCATCTCGCGAACCGAACTCGACAATGCGTACCGTTACCTGGTTTGCGGGACTCTCCGAAAGTGCAGTGCCGGTGTATGTAGGTGACCACATTCTTGGTTTTCTTGAGACAGGTGAAGTGATGCTCAGGAACCCGACTAAGAAACACTTCGCGAGCATTACTCGGCAGCTCCGCGCGTGGGGCTACAGGGCGGATTGGAAGAAACTTGAGCGGGCCTATTTTCGGTCGTGCGTTTTATCACCGGACCGGTATCGCGCGATGTTGCGGCTCCTGAATATTTTTGCGCAACACCTTTCAATCTTGTCGAATCAACTAGTCGTACGGCGTGAAAATGACGAGTCCATGAACATGGCGCGAGCACGGCACTACATCGAGAAGCATCAGGCGGAGCCGCTGTCTCTCGGGCGCGTAGCCCAGGCGGCTAACATCAGCAGGCATTACTTTTGCAAGATGTTCAAGAAAGCGACCGGGGTAAATTTCATCGACTATCTCTCGAGAGTCCGAGTCGAGAAATCAAAGGCGCTTTTGCTCAATCCTAACTCGCGAATTAGCGAAGCTGCTTTCGCATGCGGATTTCAATCCATGACGAACTTCAATCGCGCGTTTAGGCGAATCGTCGGTCGCTCTCCCACGCAATTTCGCAAATCGCTTCCGAAGTTGCGACGCTCGGTATAGCACTGTTCGCCTGGGGAGAAAGACCAAGCAGGTCCGCGAGGCGTGACTCATAGGAGTCGCAGGTGGGGCAATTGCCCGTTCGGCTCAACCCAGTCGGGATGCTGCACGCGCAAGGCGCGATGCATCTGTTGCTGGAGTTGAACGTAAGAGTGGATTTCGTCAGACATAGGGATGGCTCGGTGACATCACTTCGTTACTACCTGGTTAGTTAACTTTGATGGCCCCACGGCCGCGTCCGTTGTTTTAAACGAAACCTTACGGAGGCAACGACTGCACGGGCTCCACGGTGCGGAGAGGCGGCTACTTGGTGGCCGTGCTAATTCATAAAAAACCGGCTGGGTTAGTCCCCGTGTAATTCCTAGCTCCCGGCAGTCGTTGAATGAACTCCTACACTGGGGCGAACGCACGGAACCCTCCGCGCGCCCGCGGTCAGTGTTAGAGCATTACGCCACTTTAACTTGGGTAGCTTTTGATTTTGCTCTCGTCGTTGTCGGGAGGTGCACTTTCAGCACTCCATCGCGAAACTCCGCCGTGACTTTGGTGCTATCGGCATCTTCAGGCAGCGTGAAGGTGCGTCGAAAAGTGCCAAAGCATCGTTCGATGCGATGGAATTTCTTCTTGTGATCTTCCTTCTCGACTTTGCGTTCTCCAGAAACGCTAAGAATGCCGTCTTCAACTGTTACGTTAACGTCATCCTTCTTCATCTCAGGCAGGTCAGCTTTGAGCAGGTACCCGTGATCGTCCTCACTGATATCAACCTCTGGTGACCAATCTGCGACCGCAAGGCTGTGGATCTCTCCACTGCCTATTCTGTTGGGAAAGCCGCCCAAGAAGAACGGATTGAAGCGATTTTGTGCTTCCTCCATCTGTCTCAGCGGATTCCATGTGCTTATTAGTTTATTCATATTTTAACTTTCTGGATTGAGCTAAAGCCATTTTCGTGCATCGCGCTCACCGGTTATTGTGAGAATTGACCCGAATCTTGTGCCCGTTGAGGAGTAGCCCCGTGGAAGGGGGAACGCGCGGGCACTTCGCTGGGTTTGCGAAGTATTCCAGAGTCGATGGTTACAAGCTGGCAGACGTAAGGATTGAGAAGTTAGAACTATTGAAAATTAGGAAGACTGGCATTTTTCAAAATATGCAGGCAGTATCCGTCAGTCTATGAAACCGCTGCTCCACAGAATTGTCATGTGCCTGTCGATTTTCACCCTGTTTGGTGCGCCTGACATAGGGCAAGCGGGACCTTTCGAGGACGTTTTTAGATCGATACGCACCTCGTTCGCGCGCCCCGCACCAAAACCGCGAACGCCGCAACCTCGCCGAAGCGGCCCTAAGCAGAGTAATGAGACTCCACCAAGCGCTGCTTCAGATACTTCAAATACTCAGACTTCGCCAACTCCGACTCCGGTCCCAGCGCCTCCGAATCCGAGCAACGTCCGCGTGGCTAAAGCAACCGCTGCCAAGACGAACCGAAACGGTGACGTGCCGTACGGAATTCCCGTGCCCGGAAAACAAGGCTTGGTTACCAGTCCGTTCTCGCCAGACAGCGGGTACATCGACGTCCGAAGTTTTCCGCCTGGAACGGAAGTGAGAGATCCTTACACGGGCAAGACCTTCCTCACACCGTAACATTAGGCCTACGGAAGGCAGACGTAGGTCGCGAAGCCAGCGCAACTTCAGCGAATGGCCGGTGTTTTCATAAACAAAGTTAAACACCGGGGATATATTAT
>Ga0193721_1000582_pt1 | contig 10403 bp, 5 predicted proteins | sample U2s2metaG_FD_145078 | JGI IMG/M metagenome (GOLD analysis project Ga0193721, IMG submission 145078) | Soil microbial communities from a riparian zone of the East river system, Colorado, United States - U2s2 | ecosystem: Environmental > Terrestrial > Soil > Riparian zone | place: USA: East River...
CATTTTTGGACGACGGAATGGCGCCATCCTGTGTGATGCCATTTGGGACAAGTCGTTTCGTTCACAATTATTCGACGCCATTGTGCGGCGTCGCACGCTCAGAGCTCAGGGAGGAGAATTTGTCGGCCTTGCAACCTCAGACGTCGAGTCACAAGACTTTGATCTCCCCGCCAACTCGCATGTCCTGAGCGCGGAACAGAGCAATTCTTCAATGCTCTTTGACAATAAATTCTTCCTGAAACTCTATCGGAAACTTGAGGATGGCGTGAACCCTGACGTGGAAATCACGCGATTCCTAACGGAGAAAACCGATTTCCCAAACGTGCCAGCTTTCGTGGGAGCACTCGAATATCGCCGGGCAAAGGCGGACCCAACTGTTGTTTGTCTCCTGCAACAGGCGGTCGCCAATGAAGGCGACGTCTGGACGCTGACTGTGGACGCGCTCGGTCGCTACTTCGATCGCGTGCTCGAGCGCAAAGCCGATTTTCAGAATGAAACAGCGCCGCCCGGTGCTCTTCTCGAGGAACTGGTAGGCGGCGTGTATCCTGAAAAGGTCAAGCTGCTAGGGCAGCGGACTGGCGAACTGCATCTCGCACTCGCATCGAGGAATGACGATCCCGCGTTCGCGCCGGAGCCATTCAACGCCATGGCACAGCGCTCCGTTTACCAAAGCATGCGCACATCCCTGCGCCGCGCGTTTACGTCTTTGGAAAAGAAATTGTCGGATGTTCCTGCGAAATTCCGAAGTGAAGCGCGGGAAGTGCTCGCTGCGGAAAACGAGATATTGGCACGCGAAAAACGATTGCTCGACCGTCGAACAAACGCCGCGAAAATCCGGATTCACGGCGACTATCATTTGGGGCAACTGGTTTATACCGGCAAAGATTTCGTGATTCTTGATTTCGAAGGAGAACCGGCGCGTCCTCTAAGCGACCGTAAAATGAAACGCTCCGCGCTGCGGGACGTCGCCGGCATGATGCGCTCGTTTCAATATGCTGCGTACGCCGCCCTCTGGCAGCAGGCGATGCGTAAAGAAGACGTGCCTTTCCTCGAGCACTGGGCTGATCTGTGGTATCGCCAGACGAGCAGCATGTTTTTGCAAAGCTATCTGAACACCACCACCGACGCCGTGTTCATCCCCAAGAACAGCGACGATCTCCAGGTCATGCTGGAAGCGTATTTGCTCGACAAAGCGGTTTACGAAATCGGTTACGAATTAAATAATCGCCCCAGTTGGGTGCTCATCCCCATTCGCGGGATTAAACACATTTTGCAAACGGCATAAAAGTGATCCACAGATTCCCCGAATCATGAAATCAGATTGCATAAATCTGTGGAAGAACAAAAAGTCTATGAATCAAGATCTTGACAAAATCGATAAGGACATTGCAGCGAAACATCTTTTGAAACATCCGTTTTATCTCGCGTGGACGCGTGGGGAACTGAGCAGAGAGGCCCTCGCCGATTATGCGCAGCAGTATTATCAGCACGTCGCGGCGTTTCCGACGTATCTCTCAGCCATTCACGCAAATTGCGACGATCAATCGACACGCAAGGAATTGCTCAACAATCTGATCGACGAGGAGGCTGGCTCACCGAATCATCCTGAGCTTTGGCTCAACTTTGCCGAAGGTCTTGGCGTCTCTGGCCGGGATGCACAAAACGCAGAGAAATGGCCTGAAACAAAGAACTTGATCGACACGTTCCGATCAGTTTGCCGCGATGGATCAACCGCAGAAGGCGTGGCCTCGCTTTACGCGTATGAAACTCAAATCCCGGCGATCTGCGAGTCCAAAATTGACGGACTGAAAAAACATTACGGCTTTGCTGATCCCAAACATTACGAATACTTCAGTGTGCACATCGAAGCCGACCGCGAACACTCTGCCGCCGAGCAAAGGCTGCTGGGTAGATATGTCGGCCACCAGAATTTTGAACCCGTGAGAGCATCCGTGAATCGCGTTCTCGATGCGCTATGGGAGATGCTTTCCGGGGTGTGCCGTCGTCACGCGATTGCGTGCTGACGGTGCTTTGATACAACCACCGCTACATTTATCGCGGTCGCAAAACCAGGAACGACCGCGCCCGATGGCGGCAGACAGATAAAACTTGCGGCTGGTTCGAGTCGAGCGAGCCAGCAATCTTCTTGTAGTCGGAAACTGACGTAACAGGCTGTTGATTGATTTCTTCAATCACGTCGCCTTTCTGCAATTCTGCCACGCCGCTATCAGGATCGACGTCGGTAACTAAGACGCCTTGCACATTCGGAGGCAGATCAAGCTGGCGCGCTCTTTCTGGAGTGAGTTCGTCCACGTGAATTGAGGCCAGTGGACTATCAACTGTTTCTTGGTCGTTAGGCTGTTGCCTGCCTTGTGGCTGCGGCTGGTTTCCGCGAGGTAGAACGCGCGCGCTTTCGTAATCAACTGGTTGCTCTTTAATCTGCGTTTTTACCGTTAACGGTTTTCCGTTGCGGACAATTTGAAGCTCTACCTGCTTATCTAACGGCGCCTGGGCGACCAATGTGCGAAGCACCCTAAGATTCTGCACTTCGTGTCCGTCGAACTGACGGATGACATCGCCCGGCTGCAGGCCGGCCTGTTCCGCCGGCGACCCGGAGACTACCTCGCCCACAGTTACGCCTACAGTATCCGAGCCGCTCGCGCCACGCTGCAACGGTCCCGTCTGAATACCAAGATACCCGCGTATGATACGTCCCTGTTTTAACAAGCTTTCCAGAGCCATGTGGACTGTATTCGAGGGAATGGCGAAACCGAGTCCCTGCGATCCGCCGGTAGTCGACGCGATCGCCGTGTTAATCCCGATCACCTCACCCCTAATATTGATCAGCGGACCGCCACTGTTGCCCGGATTAATTGCCGCATTGGTCTGCAGCAGACCAGCGAAAGCATCGCTGCGATTGGGCCGCCCTTTGGAACTGATGATCCCGTCGGTTACGGTTTCCTCAAATCCAAGCGGATTACCAATCGCCAGAACAAAATCTCCAGGCTGCACCATGTCAGAATCGGCAAGCTTGAGCGGTTTGACACCCGGCTCATCGATTTTGAGCACGGCGAGATCCACCTGATCATCAGCGCCCACTACACGCGCCTTCTTGGTTCGACCATCGCTCAGTTGCACTTCAATTTGGTCGACGGGGCGGCCTTGTCTGTCGGTCACCACGTGATTGTTGGTGATGATATGGCCCTCATTGGTCACGATGACGCCCGACCCAAGTGAATTCTGCACCAGCGCTTCGTCGCGTGGATTGCGAGATCTTCGCTGATTCGGAAAGAAGAATTCGAAGGGATCAACTCCATATTCACGCCGAATAGCGAGCTTGGTCGATGTCTTCACCGCTACAACCGACGGCACGACGCTGTTGACCAGCGCACGTCGTTCTTGATTCAATGATTCGAGCGACGCGACTTGTTTCGGATTGACCGCTGGCTCAGCCGCAAGTGTGTACCTTTCCGGTGTGCGCCCGGACGCAACCTTTAAACCGCCATGTTTGAGGCGGTAATCGTAAAGCAGCGAAATTCCTGCGCTCAGCAGCAGCACAAAAAGCAAAAATTTCGCGAGGTTTTTCATCAACTAACGTGAGAGAAACTTTGTCCCTGTTGTTCGACAATTAAGCATCGGAAACGTTGATTCTCAGGCTGCTCCAGGCGCGGGTCCATTTCGAAGATCGATATGGCAGCCGAGCGGGCGCGCCGCATCAATTCTGCGTCGCGTTTCAAATCGCCAATCTTCAGCGCGGGCAAGCCGCTTTGTGCTGTGCCGAGCAGATCACCCGGGCCGCGTAATTCCCAGTCCGCTTCGGCCACTTCAAACCCGTTCGTGGTTCGTTCTAAAACGGCGAGCTTCGCCGATGCCTCTTCCGCCTGGCTGGAACTCAGCAAAATACAAGTCGACTTGTGTTCGCCGCGACCGATCCGGCCCCGAAGCTGGTGCAACTGCGCGAGACCGAATCGCTCGGCATTTTCAATGAGCATTATGGCTGCATTTGGCACATCGACGCCAACCTCGAGCACGGTCGTGCTGATCAACGCGTTGGTGTCGCCGCGCCGAAACCGATCCATGATGGGCTGCTTTTCCGACGCCGGAATCCGGCCATGAAGTAACTCGCACCGGAACGGATGCAGGCGTTCACGCCATAGTTCGTATTCTGCCGCGGCGGCTTTCACATCCAGCTTGTCGCTTTCATCAATTAGCGGGTAGATCACATAAAGCTGACGTCCCTTCTCCAATTGCGTTCGCAAGAAACTGACGACCTCGCCCAGCTTTGACGTGTCACGCACTGCGGTGACGATCTTTCCGCGGTTCCTCGGCATCTCATCGATCGTCGAAACGTCGAGGTCGCCATAAATGGTCATCGTTAGCGTACGCGGGATCGGGGTCGCAGTCATCACCAACACGTCCGGCGCCGGCTCGCGCGCAGTCAGCCGCGCGCGTTGCGCCACCCCGAACTTGTGCTGCTCATCAATAACCGCCAGACCGAGATTCGAAAACGAAACACTTTCGTAAAGCAATGCATGTGTTCCGACAATGATTTGGTGGGCGTCGCCGCCCGAAAATAACGGCGATGGCCCGCTTTCTTCCTGCCTCGCTGCTGTTCGTAATGCGATGTGGACGCCAAGCGGTTCGAGCCAACGCCGCAGTACTTCGTAATGTTGCTCGGCCAGAATTTGCGTCGGCGCCATGAAAGCGGCCTGATATCCCGCTTCAACCGCAAGAAGCATCGCCGCAATCGCGACGACGGTTTTTCCCGAGCCGACGTCGCCCTGTAACAAACGATTCATGGGATAACTCGCAGCCAGATCACGCCGGGCTTCCGAGATCACTTTTCGCTGCGCATCAGTCAATTCGAACGGAAGTCCCTTTAAGAATTTGTCCAGCAGCGCGCCTGACCCGCAGTGTGCCTGGCCGGCTCGGGCGGATGACTCGAAACGCCGCGACGCAATCAGCATTTGCATGGCAAAGAATTCCGAGAGCACGAGATGCTCGCGCGCGGCGTCCCGCGCTTCCCAACTTCCGGGAAAATGTATCGCTCGAATCGCGTCCGATCGTTCGCCGCGCACCAAAGTGGTCGGGGCGATCGGTTGCCATCCTGCGTCTGGAGACTCGTGCAAAACACGATAGATGATGCCGCGCAAGATGCGCTGCGAAAGACCTTCAGTCGCGGGATAGATCGGCGTGATGCGCCGAAAATGGATCGATATCTCTTCATCGTTCTCGATCACCTCAAACTCCGGATGATCCACGCAAATTCGTTTTCCACGCAGACGCGGCCTGCCGAAAACAACGATGCGCTGACCCGTGGCGATCATTTTTTGCACGTAATGCAGATTGAACCAGCGGCATACGAGCGGCTCACTCAGCGCATTCGGCTGCGATTCCTCCACCGTCGCTTCAAAGATCTTCTTCCAGCCGCCAAACCGGCGCAGCGACGTTTTGACCACCTCTCCGCAGAGACAGATGGGAGCGTCGGTTTCTTCCCGCGGAAACTGTGGGAACTCGGTGCGATCCTCATGGCGCCGCGGAAAATGCGTTAGCAAATCTTCCGTGGTCTCGATCCCGAGCCGCCGCAGCGCGAGCAACCGCGGGCGCGGGATCCAGCTTAAGTCCTCAAGGTTTGTCGAAACGCTGGTCATGCCATTCGAACTTGGTGTTTCAAGCCTTCTCGGCTGCGCGCAAGCCTTCGATCCGCATGCTAACCAAAGTCTCGCCGCCATATTCATCCAACCCAATGCGAAATGCGATGTCCCAAGGCGGCGGCGGAAATTCATTTGCCGCACCGTCGAAATAGACGGCGCGACGATGCCGCGCGCCCTGGCGCAACCGAAATATGAGATGCTTTTCGTTTGAGACTCGCGGCGCCCCGACGGGCTCGACCGCACGCGCCAAGAAAATTGGCTGCGGATTTCCATTTCCGAACGGCTGCAAAAGTTCGTGCCAGCGGAGAAATTCGACATCGATGTTTGTGAACGGCAGTTCGTGATCCAGTCGCAGCGAGCGTTGCAGAGCTTGTTCTGAAAGTAACTGGCGCGCCGTACTGCAAAACGCTTCGGCAAATATCGGAAAATTTTCCTCGTGTAACGCCATACCGGCTGCCATTTCGTGGCCGCCGAATTTCTCGAGCGTGGCAGCGCAACGAGTCAGCGCGTCGACGAGATTTAACCCCTCGATGCTCCGTCCGCTTCCTTTCCCAACGCCCTTTTCGTCAAAACCGATTATGATGGTGGGCCGATGATATTTTCGAGCAATCCGCGACGCTACGATGCCCAGCACGCCCGGATGCCAGCCGCGCGCGCCCGCCACGATTGCCGCGTCACGCGCCGCGTCGAATTGTTTTTCGATTGTCACAATGGCTGCCGCGAGAATTTCCTTTTCCACTTCCTGGCGTGCGCGGTTTTGTTGGTCCAGCTCTATCGCCAGACCCGCCGCTTCGTCTTCATCGTTCGTGAGCAACAGTCGCAAAGATTTCTCCGCTGTGCTCAACCGGCCGGCAGCGTTCAATCGTGGCCCCAGGCGGTACCCAATGTCGTCGGGCAAAATGGGCGGACGCACTCCGGCGACTTGCATTAACTTCCTGAGACCGATGCGCGACGTGCGACCGATTTCGATCGCGCCGCGCTGCACCAGCATACGATTCTCCTCCACGAGAGGCACGATGTCGGCCACCGTGCCGAGCGCGACAAGATCGAGTTTTGATTTCAAATCAAACTCAGGCAGCGGCCGCGTCTTCAACAGCGCATGGCACAGCTTGAATACGATCCCCACGCTGCAGAGATAATGAAATGGCGAGGCTGAATCAGCCTTTGGATTTACGATTGCGACGCAATCCGGCAGCTGTGATTTCGGTTCGTGGTGGTCGAGCACTATGACATCGACGCCGCGATTCTTGAGTTCAGCAATTTCACCGGCCGAGGCGGTGCCGCAATCAATGGCGATCAGCAATTGTGGGCGATATTGCTCGAGGCAACGTTCGACGCTCTCGCGGCTCAACCCGTAGCCCTCCTCCATCCGCAAAGGCAAAAAGAGTTCCGGCGTCGCGCCGTAACTGCGCAGCATTTCCGCGAGCAACGCCAGGGAGGTCACGCCATCGACATCGTAATCTCCAAACAGCACGATGCGCTCGTGCGAATCCAGTGCACCCAGAATCCGAGCGACTGCTGCACGCATTTGCGGGAGCAAAAATGGATCGCTCAGCGAGTTAAGACGCGGCCGCAGGAAAGTTTGAACTTCGTCCGTGCTCCGAAACCCTTTCCGAAAAAGCAGTCGCGCGATGCATTCTGACTCGCAAATCTCGTTCCACGCAATCGCGCCGCCATTCAGATTTTCGCACGGCGGTAGAATCCATCGGTCCTGCACCGGCTCAGTTTATTTACTGTGCAGCGAGTGACAAGATGAGGACGCAGTCGCATCAACGAACTGGCTTTCTCGATTTCGTACGGTGCCGAAATGCGAGTCCCCTTCTAGTTTCAAATACGGGGAAAATGGGCGTCCTTTTCTTCGAAATGAATTTCGGGAGTAGATCGTTCCGATGGTGATGAGTTACAGCCTCCCCCTTTGGAATTTCAGTCAGGACGTTCTAACGCGGAGGAAACTCGAACTCGGCTTTGTCCTTTTTCTGCGAGAGCACGAGATGAGCGGCGAATTTGTTACCGCGTTTGGAGACGAAATTTTCGATGAGGTGCGACTTTCCCTCGGAGAGGAGTTCCTTCACTTCATCGGGCGTGATCTCGTGCCCGCAAATTTTCTTCGTCAATTTGAATACTTGCCGGTTCTCCTGCTCTGGCTTGCGGACGTAATAGGCGTCATTGGTCTCCACCAACTCGCCGCCGTGCACTTTGCTTTCGCCGATCACTTTGGCTTTGGAGAGATCGACCTTCGCCCGCGCTTTGCGTTGGACGGGCTTGCCCTCCTTGTCAGTTTTCGGGGCGCGCGGCGGAAATTCCCAGCGAATCCGCGCATCGTTGCGCAACAAAAACGCATCGAACGGACGGCCTTTTTTCGAGATGAAACCTTTAATCAAATCGGTCTTGCCTTTTTCGACCAATTGCACGGCTTGTTCGCGTGAAACCTCTTTTTTGCACATGAGGCGCGGGACACGGAAAACTTGTTTCCATTCGCCGTTGTCGCGTTCGCGCAGAACGTAGCTCGACCCGACTTCGCATAATTCCGCGCCGGTCGAGGAATCGGTCCAGAAAGGTTCCACCGCGCCGATATCGATCTTGTCGCCAAAATCGTATTCGGCTTTCCACTTCCCGCTCTCATCATCTTTCACGAGTTTGAGCGCGGCGGCGAAGGTCGCGTGCGTCTTGGAGGAAATGAATCCGTCGAGCGGACCGACGACACGCTTTTCGACCAGTTCGCGTACCTCGGACTCCTCCATTTTCCGTCCACCAATGACCTTGTAGATCATGAATTCGCCATCCTGCGATTTGTAGCCGCGCAAAGTTTCCCGCAGCGGTTTGCCGTCAGTCGGCGACAGAATATCTGTCTCGCGCGCGACAGAGTCGTCTTCCTCGAATTTCTTCACGCGATCGACGATGCCTTTGGTCTCCTCGACGATTTCGGCCATGAATTTCTCGCGCGGAAACTTCCCATGCTCCATCAAGCGGAGTTGATGTTCCCATTCGCCGGTCATCGCCGGGCTGGTTATATCAGTCGCCTTCACGGCGGTGAGGAATTGGATGAGTTGCTCGGCTTTGGCAGTTGGCACCAGCTCGCGCTGATTTCGATGCATGTACTTTTGGTAAATGAGCCCGTCGATTATGTCCGCGCGAGTGGCCGGCGTGCCAAGACCGCGCTCCTTCATTGCTTCGGCCAACTCCTCGTCCTCGACTAATTTTCCCGCCGTTTCCATCGCGGCAAGCAGCGTTGCTTCCGTGTAACGCGGCGGCGGTTTGGTCGCTTCGGCATGCAGATTCACTTCGAGCGTTTTTGCCTGGTTCTTATCCTCTACGATCAAGGCAGGCAGCGCTTTGCCGTGCGTTGAATTTTCATCTACTGCACTCTTCCCATAGACTTCCAGCCAGCCGGCGGATGTCATGACTTTGCCCTCTGTTTTGAACTTGTGCACTGCGACCAGACTGACCCGCGTCGTGACATCGAATTCCGCCGCTGGATAAAACGCGGCCACGAAGCGGCGCGCGACCAAGTCATGAATTTTCGCTTCGGCATCATCGAGGTTCTTCGCTTCCGAAGCCGTGGGTATGATGGCGAAGTGGTCGCCGATTTGCGCGTTGTTGAAGATGCGCTTGTTGAGCCGCACGTAATTTTTCTCGAGCGCCTTCTGAGCATGCGATTGCAGCGAGCCGGAAAGGTTTCCCAGCGTTTGCCTAACGACCGGCAGATAGTCTTCGGGCAGGGCGCGGGAGTCCGTGCGCGGGTAAGTCAACATTTTGTGTCTCTCGTATAGCGCCTGCGCAATTTGTAACGTGCGCTTGGCTGAAAAACCGTAGCGGCCGTTCGCCTCGCGTTGCAGCGTTGTCAGGTCATAAAGACGCGGCGCTATTTGCGAGCTGGCTTTCTTTTCCTCCGAAACGGTCGCGATCGGCTGGCCCTGGCACGCGGCGACAACCGCTTCAGCCACCGTCTGGTCCCAGATGCGGTCGATTCGATCGTGCTCGTCGCCATTTCTTTTGAAGTCGGGACGCTGATAGCTGCCTTCGTATTCGCCCCGCGCGATTCCGAATTTCGCAGTAACGCGCCAGTAATCGTGCGGCTTGAAATTCCGGATCTCCAACTCGCGAGCGTAAACCATTGCGAGCGTCGGAGTTTGCACACGGCCGACGGAGGCGACGTTTCTCCCACGCGAACCGAACATCCGTTTAGTAATTGCCCGCGTGCCGTTGATGCCGACGAGCCAGTCACTCTCGCTGCGCGAACGCGCGGCATCGGCCAGATCGGCCATTTCCGAACCATCGCGCAAATTTTGAAAGCCCTCACGAATGGCCTGCAGCGTCATCGATTGCAGCCAGAGGCGTTTGACCGGGTGTTTATTTTTCGCGAGCCGGCAAAGATTCGTGAAAATCAACTCGCCCTCGCGGCCAGCGTCGCAAGCATTGATGAGCTGTCCGATATCTTTGTGAGCGATGAGCTTCTTTAGTGCGTTGTAGCGATCCTTGACCTTTTCAATCGGCTTGAGCTCAAACTTGCCCGGGATAACTGGAAGCGTCTCAAGCCGCCAGAAACCGTATTTCTTTTTGTCGATGTCCTCTGGCATTTGGAGTTCCACGACATGACCGACCGCCCACGAGATCAGGTATTTCTCGTTCTCGAAGTAGTCCTTCCCTTTTTTGAAGCCACCCAGGGCCTTGGCGATGTCGCCGGCGACCGACGGTTTCTCAGTAATGATGAGGGACTTAGACATGGGCAGCAATCGAACTTACTTACGG
>Ga0193721_1000586_pt1 | contig 10388 bp, 6 predicted proteins | sample U2s2metaG_FD_145078 | JGI IMG/M metagenome (GOLD analysis project Ga0193721, IMG submission 145078) | Soil microbial communities from a riparian zone of the East river system, Colorado, United States - U2s2 | ecosystem: Environmental > Terrestrial > Soil > Riparian zone | place: USA: East River...
CGTCGAACCCGCGGCGGGAGAACTCCTCGCGGGCCGCGGCGATGATCCGTAACGCTCTGGAATTGCTTAGTTTAGGCTTCAATGGGCAGTTCCTCAACCAGCTAGTTGAGGAAAGATATGTCAGCGACGCTCCAGCGCCAAGTCGCTGGGTATCCGCGGCAGCCCCTCCTTCAGAAACTTGATCACCAGACGATTCACCTCATCGGGCGCCTCTTCTTGGACCGAGTGCCCGGCGTGCTGGACCGTGAGCAGGGCGGACCGCGGGATCCCGGCCGCGAAGGTGCGCGCCAGCGGCAACGGCACCAGGCGATCCTGGTCGCCCCACAGCACCAGGGTGGGAGCCGCGATGTGCTCGAGCCGCCCCTCGAGGCCGTCGAAACGGAACTGCCGCAGCACGCCCCGCAGGGCGCGGCCGTACTCCGGCTCGGCGACCGGAGCGTAATACTGATCCACGTCGGCCTCGGTCACCTTGGTCGGATCGGCATACGTGGCCTTGAGGAGGCGGGCCGTGAGCCCTCGCCCGCGGAACGCGACCACGGTGGGGCCGACCAGGGGCCAGCGGGCCACGTGGAACAGCAGCGGCTCGCGGGCGCCCAGCCCCGCCGCCCCGATCAGCACCAGCCCGCGAACGCGCTCCGGGTGGTCGATCGCAACCTCGGCTCCGACGGCCCCCCCCATCGAATGCCCGATGAAGACCGCGTCCGCGAGATGCAGTGAGTCCAATAGGGCGACGGCGAGGCGCACGTAGGACGCGTTGTCGTAGCCGGTTGGGGGCTTGCCGGAAAAGCCGAAGCCGCGGTTGTCGAACGCGATCACGCGAAATCCGGCGGCCGCGATAGGCGCGATGTTCTTGCGCCAGGCGTACATCGAGGCGCCGAGGCCGTGCAGCAGAACCACCGGGACCCCGCGGCCCGCGTCGATATAGCGGATCGGCGTTCCCTCGATCACCTGCTCGCGGGCGGTGAACGGGGTCCCCGCGGGGAACCGCTGGGCTTCGGGTATCGCCGCGGCGCGGCAGCCGCCGATGGCGCCCAGGACGAAAATGAGCCGCCTCACGCCAGGCTCCGCCACGCCGCGCGGGCGAAGGCGGTGATTGCCGGATGCGAGCTCCAGATCGCCGTGACGAGCTCGCCGCTGCCGGTGGCGAGCACCGCCTGCGCGTCGTCGATCAGCAGGACCGTGGGTGCATCCGCCGACACGGCTCCACTGACGAGCGACCCCGCCTCGGCCGGCGCCTCACCGGCGACCCGCAGCTCGAGCACCGCCCGCTCCTTGGCGCGGCGCCAGGCCGGCAGGGTCGGGCGGACGAGCTCGGCGGCCAGGACGCCCTCGGCCCGCCGTTCGGCTCGGGCGACGAGGTGCATGATCAGGTTGGCCACGGCGCGCGCGCCGGCGAGGCCGCGGGTTTCCGGCTCACCCGGGTCGCCGGCGCCTCGCAGCGCCGCGCTGAGGCGGTCCAGCGCCTCTCCCTGCTGGGCCGCGAGCTGCGCGATGAGGGCCCGGGGGTCCGCCGCCCGATATCGGGCGGGACGCCCCGGGATCCGGGTGGCGGCGGTGCGACCCGCGAGGCCTTCCAGGGCGCCGTACGTGTTGGCGCGGGCTACGCGAGTGGCGTGAGCCACCGCGTAGCCGGTGGACGGGCCCAGCCGCAGCAAAGCGGCATAGACCTGTGATTCCGTGGCCGTGAAGCCGAAAGGGGTGAGATCGATCGCGTCGTGCATATGCGTAGTAGCAAATACTACTACGCTAGCACGCTCCGATCCGCAAGAGGGCCTAGAGGACCTCGATCGGCATGCCCATGAGGCGGGCAATCAACGCCAGCCGGAACGTGACATCGGTCTGGCGTTGGGCAGGGCTCTTCCCCGGGCCTTCGAGTGGGAAGTAATGCGCGGTGAGCGGGTTCGTCGCCTTGGGCATGGCGCGAAGACTCTTGGGGCTCCAGATCCCCTGGTCGTCACACTCACTGAACAGGCGCGCCAGCACGCGGCTGGCGCTGGGAATGGCGCGCACCAGGCCGAGACGCGCCAGCAGCTCGATCCAGTAGAGCGCGAACGGCACGTCGCTCACATGGCCTTGAGCGTCGGACCGCAGGGGATCGCCGAGGATCTCGAATACCGGCTTGAGGAGCTTCTTGCCCGCGAGAATGAAGAACGCGCGGCGCGGCGCCGGGGAAGAGAGATACAGCCCCAGCCGCTCGATGAACCCCGCCCGCTCCCGCTGCACCGTGGGCAGAAACGCAAGCATTTCGATCGCGAAAATGGTCGGCGGAGCGGCCAGGGGCTCGAGCACCGTCTTCCCCTGCGACTTCTTGAACGGCTTCTCGGCGAGCTCGCTGCGTAAGTACAACGAGACATTGCTCGCGATCGTGTGCGCGGTGCCGCGCACGCGCGGATCGTCGCTGTGCCCGCCGCGCGACAGCGTGCACGCCGCCGCCTCGCGCCCCACCCGCCGCGCCCAGCGCCCCAGCCCGATGTCGGTCTTCGCGGGCTTCTGAAACTCCACCAGCAGCTCCAGCGCCCGCTGTGCGACCGCGCGGTCGGGATCGTCCGGCTCGATGCGCGACAGCAGCTGGAACAGGAATCGATCGGCGTCCCGGAACGGTCGCCCCGCCAGCGGCCACCCGAGCTCCACGAGCCGGCGGTATTGGTACACCGTGCCGGGCTCGCCCCAGCCGTGCGCCTTGGAGGCTCCCGGCGCGAGCAGGTTGCCGCCCCACAGGCCCGTCGCCTTCTGCTTGCGTACGATCGCGAGGGCCGGCTTGTATCGCAGCACCGCCTGGCGCAGCGTCTCCAGCCGCTCTGGATCGCGCGCCGCATCCGGCACGGCGTCGGCGTAGGCTCGGTACACAAGCGGCGGGCTCGCCGCCTCGACCAACCACGACAGCGGCAGCCGATGCGACGTGGGGAGTTCCAGGTGCGCGCTCCGGAGTGCGGGAAACCGCGAAGGCCAAAAGCGGGCGCAAACTTATGCCCGTCCGTGCGAATAGGCCAGAGGCTGACCGCACCCATCCCATGCGATCAGCCCATGTCATTTATCTATAGCATCTTATGGCGCCTGCAACGATTTGCACTTAGGGGCGCAACGGGCGTTCGGGCCGGTGGAATTCCGAATTCGACAACCATTGGGGCAGACCTGGCGCATTCGCCACGGCGAACGCCACGCGCAAAGCGACGCGCACCTCCTGCGCCATGCCCTGGTACGTGAACGTCGACCGGTACTCGTCCCCCGGTTGATGGTAGCGGGCTCGGTTGTACAGCTGGGCCTGCTCCCGGCCCCAGCCGGCGGGTCGGTCGACGAAATCGGTGCCGGGCTGGATCGACAGGGCCGGCACGCCTGCCTTGGCGAACGGGAAGTGGTCGGACCGGTAGAAGGCGCCTCGCGTATCGGGCTCGTGCACCACGGCCAGCGACTCGTCCCGCGCCGCCGTCTGGAAGACGGGCCCGAGGGTGGAGCGGTCGCCGCCCAGCGCGTCGATGTCGCGCGTCGTGCCACGCACGTTGGTCACGTCGAGGTTGATCACGGCCGCGGTTTGATCCAGCGGGACGAGGGGATCCCGGACGTAGGCTTCGCTGCCGAGCAGGCCGCTCTCCTCGGCGGTGGTGGCCACGAACAGCAGCGTGCGTCGGGGTCGGGGCTGGACCTGCACCGCCGCCTGGGCGGCCGCGAGCATCGCGGCGACCCCCGAGGCGTTGTCTTCGGCGCCGTTGTAGATCGAGTCGCCGTTCGCCGCCGGGCCGATCCCCTTGTGATCCCAGTGCGCCGTGACCAGCACCGCCTGGTGGGCGAGCCTCGGATCGCTTCCCGGCAGTCTGGCGACGACGTTCTCCGAGCGGACATGGCGCAGCCCGCTCGTCACGTCCACGGCGATGCGAAGTCCCGTGGCCACCGGGCGGAAATCGCCGCGCGCCGCCAAGCGGGTCAGCGAATCGAGACTCAGGCGGCTCAGAGCGAGAGCGGCCTGTGCCGCGTCGTGCGTGACCCAGGCCGCGAAGGTGATGCTCGGCGCCACCGGCCGGTCCAGCTTGAACTGCTCGACCGACCACGAGCCCCGCACGACGTCCCACCCGTACGTCGCGCTCTCGGTGGTGTGGACGAGAATCGCGCCCAGCGCCCCGCGCCGCGCGGCCTCTTCGAGCTTGTACGTCCAGCGACCGTAATAGGTCAGCGCCCGCCCGTCGAAGATGGTGGAGTCTTGCAGCCCGGGGTCGTTGACGAGCATGAGCAGCACCTTGCCCCGGACGTCGGTGTCCTTGTAGTCGTCCCATCGCCACTCCGCCGATTGCACTCCGTAACCCACGAATACCACGTCGCCGTCAGCGACGATATGGCTCTCGGGTCGCTCCGCCCACGCCACGAAATCGTCGAGATACTTGAGTGATCGGGTGGCGCCCCCCGCACCCCACACGAGCGACGGGTGCGGTGTCATGCCGACGAGCGCGACGGGCTGGTAGTACGATCCGTCGGGACCGGCGGGCTCGAGGCCCAACGCCGCGAACTGGGCCGCGATGTACCTCACGGCCAACGCACCGCCGCGCGTCGCCGGGGCGCGACCCTCCAACAGATCGTCGGCAAGGTACTTGAGGTGCGCGTCCATCGCAGCCGTACTCACCGGCGGCACCGGTCCGGCCTGGGAGGGGAGAACGGGAGCGGGTGAGCGGACGGCCCCTCGCCCGCATGCGGCGACCGCCACGGCGACGACGACGGACCGGATGACCCTGCGCATCGTGTGCGCTCCTCTGATGGGAGGTCCCAAGGAAATCCGCTTGCTCGACCTGGAGCAAGGGGTGATGTTTCGCCGATGCTCGAGGCGCTGCGCTCCCGTCGCGTGGAAAAACTGCCCGAAGAGGTGGTGTTCCGGGGTCGCGTCCTGTTCCTGGCGGAGGACGCGGGCCTCGTGCGCCGACAGCTCGAGGGCCAGGATCTCGACTGGCGTCCCGCGACCAAGCTGCGCGACAACATCTCCACCGACGAAATCACGCCCGCCTACATCTGCTACTACTACGACGAAACGCTGGGCGACTTCCCGTACCTCGGCCTCAAGTGCGGTGACGAGTTTCCCATCACGCGCGGATCCGTCAAGCGGGGTGGCTTCGTCGCCTCCGTGAGCGGCACGCGCCGGGGCAAGGGCTCCTCGCGCGAGCAGTCCCCCTATGCCGAAATGTGCGCCGGCATCAAACTGGTCATCGCGGAAAACATCGAGCGCATCTACCGCGAGAACTGCCAGAACCTGGGCGTGCTGACCACGACCGACTTCTCGATGATCGACAAAGTGCGCCGCGGCGAAGCCATCCCGCTGAGCGCGTTCACCGCGGGCGAAGGCGAGATCACCCGGGGGATCATCGAGCGCGGCGGACTCTTCAACTTCAACGTCGCCCGGCTCCAGGGGAAGGTGCTCCTCACACCCCCCACGACCCCCGCGCGCCCCATGACCCTCGGTGAGAAGATTATCGCCCGTCACTGGGTGGTCGACCCGTCGAAGGGGAAGGTCGGCGTGCCCGCCGTCAAGCCGGGGGATGAGGGGTTCGTCGTCACCGACATCCGGTTCAGTCACGAGTACGTGACCCCGATGGCGGCCATCTTCTTCGAGCAGCTCGTGGGACCGGACCAGAAAGTGCACGACCCGGGCTCGATCCTCATGTTCCGCGACCACCTCACGTTCCTGGGCGAAGCGATGACGCCCGAGCGCGTGAAGGAGGGCCTGCTCGACGTCGCGCTCGAGCTCGAGAAGAAGCAGCGCGCGTTCGCGGAGAAGCAGGGGATCAAGCTGTACGGCGAGCTCCGCTTGGGCCACCACGGCTCCGAGGCGATTTGCCATTCGAAGATCCTCGAGGGCCACGCCGAGCCGGGGATGGTGATCATCGGGAGCGACTCCCACACGCCGCACGCCGGGGCAGTGGGGTGCGTCGCCTTCGGCGTCGGCACCACGGCGATCTTCAACTCCTGGATCACTAAGGACGTCCGGCTCTCGGTCCCCGAGACGGTGCGTGTCGTGGTGCGGGGGAAGAAGCCCGACAACGTGACGGCGAAGGACTTCATGCTCGAGATCCTGCGCCACCCCTACGTGAAGAACGGCCAGGCGATCGGCAAACTGGTGGAGTACTGTGGCGATGCTGTCGCGTCGCTGTCGGTTGATGAGCGCGCCACAATGACCAACATGACGGCCGAAGTGGGCGGCTTTACCGGTTACGTCGCGCCCGATGAAAAGACCGCCGCCTACCTGATGGAGTACCGGGGGATGTCCCGCGGTGACGCGGCGCGCCTGTGTCGCGACCTCGCCAGTGATCCCGGAGCCGAGTACTGCGAGGTGATCGACATCGATGCGTCGGCGATCCGGCCGATGATCGCGCTGCCCGGCGACCCGGGGAACGGGCGGCATATCGAGGACGCGGGAGAGCGGGTGAAGGTCGACATCGCGTACGCGGGCTCGTGCACCGCCGGGAAGAAAGAGGACATGGACATGTACGCCCGCGTGCTCGAGGAAGCGGCGCAGCGCGGCGAGCGGGTGGCGCCCTGGGTGCGGTTCTTCATCCAGTGCGGGTCGCAGGACGTCAAGCGCTATTGTGCGGAGCGGGGCTACCTGGACCTGTTTCAGAAGGTCGGGGCGACCTTCCTCGAGCCGTCGTGTGGGGCGTGCATCAATGCCGGGCCGGGCGTCTCGAAGACCCGCGAAGAAGTGACGATCAGCGCGATCAACCGGAACTTTCCCGGCCGCTCCGGGCCCGGACAGCTGTATCTCGCCAATCCCTATACCGTCGCCGCGTCGGCCATCGCGGGCTACATCACCGAGTGGCAGCCTGGCATGGCGCTCGCCGAGCCTGCGGCCTGACCGTTAGCGGCCGCCGCTCGGGCTCGACGGCTCCTCGCCGCCCGGCGGCGGGGTGCTACTGCGCTTCGGCAGCAGCGATCCCCGCTGGTACACGCTGCGGGGGTTCCACAGCACCCACGACGTGATACCCAAGTCCTCCGCGGCGCGGATTTGCTCGCGGATTTCGACCGGCGTATAGCGGGGGAGCCGGCGCCCGAGGGTGAACGCCTGGAGGTACGGGCGGATACCGGCCGAGCCCGGGAGTGGGTCCGAGCGCTTTAGCGCGGCGGTCAAAGCGCTGTGCACCACGCGGTACGGCTGGCCGTTGGGCCACGCGAAGCCGAAGGCGCCGCGGTAGTAGTGGCTGGGATACACCATCGGCAGCACCACGTCGGCTACGCTCACGAAGTCTTCCCACACCTGCCCGATGCCGAGGTCGCCCGTCGCGGAGGCCGTGAGCCCGAAGATGTCGAACGTGACCGGCACGCCGAGCGGCTTCAGGCGGGTCATCAGGAGCGCCACATGCTCGCGCACAGCGTCGCGCTGGGTCTGCCCCGAGCGACGCGCCGGAAAGATCGCGGTCGCCATGCGCTCGCGCGGCTCGTCCGGAAAGCGGACGTAATCGAACTGCACCTCCTGGAATCCCATGTGCACCGCTTCCTGCGCGAGCTGGGCGGCATAGATCCACACGGAGTCGTTATAGGCGTCCACCCAGGCGATGTCGATCCGGTCGCGCCACAAGCCGCCCGTGGTGCGGTCTCTCACCGACCACTGCGGCTTGCGCTCCGCGAGCAGCGGGTCCTTCGCCACGACGAAGCGCGCGATCGTGTAAATGCCGTGCGCCGCGAGGGTGTCGAGCCGCGCCCGCGCGTCCTTCGCACGCACGCAGCGGTTGGCGCCGATCTGTTGGGCCGTCGGGACCTCCGACGGATAGAGCAGGCAGCCCGTGTCGTCTTTCACGTCGATGACAAAGGCATTGATCTCGGTTTCATCGGCCAGGCGCACGAGGTGCCACAGCTTGGGCGATCCGAACGCCCACGCGTTGACATACAGGCCCTTGACGTTGGCGGCGGGCGGCAGCAGCACCGCCTCCTGGTGGACGTAGCGGATTTCGACCGGGCGGAGCAACACCTTCACCTGATCCGCCGCCGTCGTGGTCACGACCGCGGGCGTCTGGTCGAGCGGGGGCGGGGCAGCACCATCCTGTGCAAAAAGGCCGCGACTCGTGAAGAGCGCGGCCAGCAACAGCGCGACTGCCTGCCGGACCACAGCCATAAGGGACTCCACAATAGGAATGCGGGGTCCAGGGGACAAGAGACGGGCATCACTTTACGGTACGGCCAGTTGTAAGCTGTTGAATAGCAAGGGGTAGGTGGCGATGCTTTGACCTCGGTACTGCGGGCGGAAGCCGAACAATACCACTCGGCCGGTGCCCAGCTTGACCTCCACCAGCGCTGCTCGGCCGGCCACTCGTTCCGGATGCAGCACCCACCCGGAGAGCAGCACCTTGTCGCCGTCGGCCGGATATCGCGCCACGACGCGCACCGCGCTCGAATCGAGCACGTCGAACGCGGGACCGCCTTCGTACCACGCCACGCTCTGGACGGGCATCCCGCGCGCGATGGGATCGTTCGGGTCGAGCTCGATTCGGAAGATCGATCCCGGCGCATAGAACTCGTCGTCGGCCACGCCCTCGAGCACGTTGCGGACGGGGAGGAGCAGTTGCTCGACCGCGAAGCGGCTCGCGTCGTTCAGGGTCACCAGCGTACCGCCGTCCGACACGAACTGGCGCAGTGCCGTCACACCCTCGGGGCCGAGGCCGCCGGGGTAGGGCGCCGGATACTGACGCGGCAGCCCGTCCAGCACCTCGTGCGGAGACTGGTCGGGCAAGACGATCACGTCGAACCTCTCCCTCAGCTTGCCCGCGCGCACCACCGAATCGACGACCGACACGTAGGGCACCTTCCACGTGTCGAACACCCAGCGCGTCCACCCTTCGTCGATCGGGGCCGCGTACGAGCGGTACAGTCCCACCCGTGGGGCGTCCGGACCGGCGAGGTCGGTCCGGCCCGGGCCCGCGGCCGGTGGCTCGACCGGGGCAGAGAGGCCGATCCGCAGCGAGTCGCGGGCGGCGACCGCGGTCACCCCCATCAGCAGGGGCAGCGTATGGGCGGTGACGTCGTAGGGTGGCAGCGGCGGGCCGCCCGGGTAGAGTCGGAGGTCGGGGTAGTGCTGCGGCTCGAGCAGCGTTTTCGCGAACCCGGCATAGGGCTGCCGCAACACGACGACGTAGCTCCCCGCGGGGAAGCGCTGGGCGCCGAGCGCGATCGGGTGAAGGGCCGTACGAATTTCCACCTGTCCCCGGTGCAGAATGCCGAGTAGCGTGGCGAGGCCGACGGAATCCTGATGCTGCCGGGGCAGCACGTAGGCATATGGCCAACCCTTCCACCCGCGCACGGCCCGCCCTTCGACCGTCAGGAAGGTGGCGAGCCAGCGGTCGCGGTACCGCGCGGCGTTCTCGAGCAGGGCGTACGCTCCGTCGGTCTGGTAGCTCACGATGTCGCGGAGCGCCCAGCGGCCGCCCGGCCAGGGGTTGGTGAAGTTCCAGGAGCGCTCGCGCGGGTTGAAGCCGCGCCCGCGCGTCGCGAGCTGGTCGAACGGGAGGTCGATGGGCGACGCGAGGCTCGCGCTCGCCGCCTCCGACAAGATGCGCACGCCGCCGTGGTAGTGCTGGTAGGCGCGGGCCGGCGTCCACGCGTCGTACACCGCGTTGACGGCGACCCCCGCCTTCCCCTGCCCGGCGAGCGCCCAAGCCATGGCGGTGCCGAGCGCGTTCACTCCATCGACCAGCAACGGATCGACGTTCGGCTCGATCGGGTCGAGGTAGGGCGGCAGAAAGAGCCGCGAGCCGTCGGTGTCCTGCTGGTGGATGTCGTGCACGATCTGGGGGTGCCACACGTTGTGGATGGAATCCACCACCAGCTGCGTCTCGACCTGCGTGAACGCGTACCAGTCGCGGTTGTTGTCGTGCCCCACGTAATGGTGGTACAGCTCGGGTGGATCGGTGCCCTCCGCCGCGGTACCGAGCGTGCGGTTGTACCAGTGGGTCACGATCGTGACGCCGTCCGGGTTGAGCGACGGAACGAGCCAGAGGATCACATTGTCGAGGATCGTCCGGGTCGCGAGGCTGGTGTCGCTCGCGAGCCGGTACGCGAGCACGGCGGGCGTCAGGTGGCCGCCGACCTCCGTTGAGTGGATCCCCGAGGTGATCAGGACGACGGCCCTCGCCTCCCGCAGCGCCTCCTCCGCATCCTTGGCCGTCTTGAAGCCGCGCGGGTCGGCGAGCCTGGCGTTGAGCTCGCGATAGCGGTCGAGGCGTCGCAGGTTCTGCGGGCTCGAAATCACGAGGGCGATCAGGGGCGCCCCGAGCGTGGTGTGACCGAGCTCGCGGTACCGCATGCGATCGCTGGCGCCGGCGAGCGCCTGGTAATAGCGGACGAGGGTTGGCCAGTCGGCGAGCTTCCGGTCGTCGCCGGGCTCGAAACCGAGCACCGACCGAGGGGTCGGGATCCGCGCCGCGGCG
>Ga0193721_1000589_pt1 | contig 10363 bp, 13 predicted proteins | sample U2s2metaG_FD_145078 | JGI IMG/M metagenome (GOLD analysis project Ga0193721, IMG submission 145078) | Soil microbial communities from a riparian zone of the East river system, Colorado, United States - U2s2 | ecosystem: Environmental > Terrestrial > Soil > Riparian zone | place: USA: East River...
CTAATTCACTTGTTATAGTCGTCACTATTCTCCCCCCTTCACAAAACGAGGAAAAAAGAAACTTGTGGTGGCACTTCTTCACCTCGTATTTTTTTGTGTTTCCCTTATTTTTTCATGGCAAAGAAAATGAAGGTATAATCAAGGCCCGTTTTACTCCAGTGCACAACCTTATTCATGAAGCTATAATCAATAGGCTCGATCAGCTTGAGACCGTATTTTTCGGCAATTACTACAGCAGCCTCTATTTCACTTCTGTCAAAGATTTTGTCGGGAGCTCCTTTTGAGAGAACGCATTTTGTGTTGATAGTTTTTTCCGGCCAGTAGTCGGTAGATGTTAGCAGTAATCCATCTTTTTTGAGAATCCTGCTCATTTCCTCGAAGTACTTGTGGATATCAACACCATGTTCAATTACAGACAAAGAGCTTACAAAATCAAACGTATTCTCTCGGTAGTTCGTTGCCTCTAAATTCTGGATTGAAAGCTTCAAAGACTTATCTTCAAGCATATCGACTATTGGTTTGTACTCTCTCTTGTAGAATGAATATGCGGTATTCATAAAGTTGTACTTGTACTTTGGCCTCAGGACCAGATCGCAACCATAAAGATTCCTGAATCCCAATCTCTTGAGCATGGGCAAAATAGGAGAGTCGTTGCATCCGACGTCGAGTATGAACGACTCTCTATCGGCATTGTTTATGATCTCGATAATCTTGTAGGTATCCCAGGCCTTGACCGTGTCATGAGGGAGGAAAAGGTTAAGCGCTTTAAGACGTGTCTTCGCCTCCGTCACCTGAGAAGTTTTCTTTAAGACCGAATTGCAAAGCATATTTCCAACAGGGGTAAGATGATTCTCATCAGATATTGTCATGTTATCCACTTTATACTAGTTGAAGGGGGAAATGAATGTATGTCACTGAAATATGATCTTACCATCGTGCACTTTGTCTTCGGAGGTGCTGATTTCTTCCTCATGGGAGTTTATTCTTATCGGTTTTCCAAAGTCAAAATTGTGTCTTCCGTCCTGAAGAAAGGCGCTCCTGCATGCGTGAGTATTCTCAATGTACTCTAACCACATTGCTCCACACAAACGACATCGGAAATCGCGAATCTCTGGCTTGATATTATTATACCTCAATTTTTCTCATCTTAGTGATGAATTAGCCTCGTTTTAATGATTCAACCACAATCATCGCGAAAAAAATTAGGATCATTGTTAGATAGCAACAAAACTCAAATTCTTCCTTGATCATATATTAGATATGTCTGATTTACAGGAGCTGAGAGAGAATTTCAAGAGGACGCAGGAATCTCTTTTGAAGGTTTTCCCAAAAGTTGACCCACAATTACTGGTGGACCTACTTTTGAGAGAACAGCAAGATCCGTTGAATGCACCTATCTATACTCTGGAAGTTTTCATGAAGAAAGGTACAAACATCGAAAAGGTGAGAGACACAATTCTGCAGGGTACTGGTACAATACCTAGCATTCATGATGGAGGAACTCACATTGTATCCAACCATAAAGTCACATTGGATCTTCTGAAATTCATATCTGCAAATGAAGACGTGCTAGAAATCACCGGTGATTATTCAGGCGGTGCGGCTTCCATAGGTGCCAGACATGAACATAGACATTAAAAATTTCATGTTGCGTTTGTCAATTCAGTGGATAAGAAATTGGTCTATAAGTGACCCTTAGGCCATAATGAAAGGCTTTCACGCATCTATATAGGGCATTCTGATCGATATCTGTAAGGTCAATGTTTATTTGGTATTTATGAAGCTCTGCATAAAAGCAAAAGCTAACTGATGAGTATCTATGGTTAATCTCGTCAATACATATGCTCTCATAATCTCCGTGCCGACTTTGACCTGGATCAAATACTATAAATGAGTACTCAAATAGCCGGGCTAAGTATTGTCGTGTAGTAACGTGTCATTTCTGCCGTCGTTAAAAATCTGAACGAAGCCGCTCCGATTGAGATCATGGTGCAAGGTTTAGTGCCAAAATGTATTTGCCACTAGGTCACATAGAATTGTGATTTGCATATCTAGATTATTAACTATAACATAATTATTTTTAATTGAGTTTATACTAACCGTAGCATTAATGTTCTCAAATATTTGCATGCACTATACAACTGTACTAAATTCAATTCAATCCTATGCGCTAATCGATCAGATTTTTTACAGGGCAACTAGATTACTCCCATTCAACATAGAAACGAAACTCCTTGTTCTTTGTGTAAAACCCAGCTTTAATACAATGGAACACGTTAGGTATACGCAAGTCAGACCATCGATCGACAATCAAAAAGTTTTCCAGATGCTGCCTAGGTAACTATCTTACATATCAACCGTAGACAAAGATTATCAACTCTAAAGAAGTAATATGAAAGTACTAGTGCAAACCCCCAATAAAAATAATGCTAGGATAATTGGAAAAGAAAATTTCGTGATTAATGATGGGTCTGCTCAAAGTCAATACATGGCGTTTATTGTTCATACGTGTCAATTTATCAACTGTGACTTGCTCATGAAGCCTGACTTTTTGAATTGTATAAAGAGGAGCATGTGAAAAAATGACAAATAAACCAAAATTTAATTCGATGTCGAAGATTTCTCAGATCTATTCATTATCTTTCCCTTTCTGGACTGGACGGTCGTCGAAGTTTTTATCATACGCCATGCCTGTCCACTATAGCAAGCACTTACGTAATTTGTATTGTATGATCATCGCAGCAGCCTTAATATCTGGAACTATTGCAAGCAGTGGCACTCCATCTGCTTTTGGAGAACCTTATGTTAATATCGCCGCGGCAGGCGATTGGGGATGTACTGGAAATACACAAGATACTGTAAAAAATGTACAAAAGCAGAACCCCGTTCTGTTACTAGCATTAGGAGATTACTCGTACGCAAATAGTCCTGGATGCTGGTTCGACACGATAAGGCCGGTGGGCTCTATTACCAAAGTGGGTATTGGTAATCACGATGTAGAAGACACTGCACTCTTGAGCTCTTATTTAAATAATTTTGGACTTACAAGACAGTATTATTCCTATAAAGTTGGAAACGTTCATGTTTTAACAATGGCCACCGAAGAGGCATTTGCCAAAGGTTCGCAGCAGTATAACTTTGTGCTAGGGGACCTACAAGCAGCAAGTTCAGATCCTAACATCAAATGGACCATGGTGAACTTACATGTGCCACTTTATGCATCACCTAACACATGCGGAGACTCGGGGTGTGCTGGTGACAAGGACTTGAGAGAAACTTATCATCCGTTATTTGACAAGTACGGTGTAGATCTGGTCTTAGCAGGACACGTCCATAACTATCAAAGGAGTTACCCTATGACTTATAATTCACAAAATCCTTCCGATCCGAAAGTAACAAGCTGCAGCAAGAGTACATATAGCAATCCTGAAGGAGAGATCTACGCCATAGTGGGAACTGGCGGGGTGAACTTGCATGGTTTATCAGGAAAGTCTTACTTTATTGCAAGTCAACAAGATTCAAAGTTTGGGATTTTTGACATGCATATTTCTGCAAATACGTTAGAAGCTAAATTTATTGACAACGCGGGTACTATTTTGGATCAGTTTAGCATAAACAAAAATGTAAACATAAAGAAAATTGTATCAACAGAATGTAGCCCTGAACCTATGCCCACCTTCAAATCGGTAAAGCTACCGGCAAGCGACTCGCAGAATGAGTACTATCCAGTGGTAATGCCCTTTAAAGTAAATTATGTCAACCCTGTTTTGCCAAAGCTTAAAACATTTGAGAGTCTGGTTAAAGCTTATCAAGATAGAGTGCACGGCGAAGATACCCCTAAACTCAAAATAGAAAAAATAAGGCAAAATACACATGATCAAATCAGTCAAAAAATAGAGAAGAAATTAGAAGATGTCAAGCTCAAGGACAAGGCAGACAATAAGGATGTAAAGGATGGGGAGACGACAACGACCTCAGACTCTTGGCCATTGGAAAATGTCAAGCTCAAGGACAAGGTAGACAAGAGTTTTACATCAGCAATATCAGAAAATATCAAACAAAAGTTGAAAAAGAAATTGACTTCAAAGATTTTCAGTTCAGGATTTCCTTTCCATTAGGTTAGATGATACTGGACATATCACGTGATGGAACACTTTACCGGTTTAGATTAAATTTAGACAGTAAATATTCAAACTTCTATCGTTAACTAAATAACAGACAAGGACTAAATAAAATCGAGAAAGTCCCTAGAACGGTCTTTTGTTTCCGTCATATTCTATCTATCCACGATTTTTAAGAAGCAACTTTATCGATGAATCTAAAGTTTGTCAGAGAATCCATCATTTCTGCGAGAAACTATTATGCTCCCCATTCAAATATTTCTGTTTGAGTTTTGTTTTGTGACATCTTTTCTATTACTTCTTTATCAAGACGAATTATTTCTACAACGTGCCATCTCCTGACTTCTTCGTCGCTGAGATTTGGAGGCTTATTGCCCGACACTTCTTTGAAACGCAACCATTCGTAACAAGATGGACACTGAAACGCGACGCCCGATTCCCTACTTTCATTAGTGTAAGTTATTATCATTGGTTTGTCACAAACAGGACAAATGGCGTCTGGATCATCCCCCGATGGTCCGTAATAACGGATAGCAGAGGTCATGAGGCAGTTATGTATAATACACGATCTCATGTATCTGTTTCCCTCTGGACTATCCGATACGCCGCACCAAATTGTCCCGCTTATCATAGTGTATCTGGTTCATTTCTACTGACCTTCAATATGAAGAAAGTACGGATTTTACGCCTTCGATTTTACATCCTGTAAGATACGAAATCTTACAGTTATTGTAGGATACCGCTTCTACACCTTAAGCTACGTTGTGTTATATAATTTGATTTTGGCTAACTTGTAAATTATAATGAGATACTAAAAACTGTCAAAAGATACTAAAAATTACTAAGTGCAAACAAAAATTAGTAAAATTGCAATGAAAACGTAAAGTTTAAAGATGCGGGTGTGTCATACGTTAACTGGTTATTAAAAAAATACCCTGTTAGTAAACTAATTATCCTGTGACATTAATATGGACTATTTTTCAATCTACTAGTATTGCTGTGAGTTTGTCTGCTGCTAATTTTACGTCGGGCCCCTCTGACTTGACTAATCGACCTTGATTGATATTTGCCTAAAGTAAATAATTAAAGAATTTTGAAAGAAAACAGAGATGGTCTTGGATATTTCTTGTTTAAGCCATATCACTTTAACACTTTTCTATTCAAGATCCGGTTTGTGTAACTTCCTTATATGTTCGTCTAACTCTTTAATTGATTCAAATTTAGACTCACAATCCTTGCAGTTATAGTTCGCATCTTCGGGTGACGACATATTATTTTGTTAGATAACATATCATATAGCCATTATATATTTAATTAGTTACTACTACAAATCACGACTATAATATATTGAGGCTATTATTAATCAATAAATTTATCATGAAAATAAAGTACTGCACATATACCGGGCAAGTACAGTTTCATTTTCTGTATTAACTAAACACTATTAAGTTATAGCTGTGACACTTGAATATTTTAAACTAATAAATTAGAATTCATGACTGCTATTCTTTTCTTGCTTATATTAGAGGTGCAGTACGGTACGGATATTTTCGAGTCAGGTTAGAAACAAGTAGTGCAACAATTATCGTGGTGTTAATATTGGCTCTTATTATAGATGTCGATTGAACGCCCAATTTCATGTTTGTCTTAGATCGAATAATGGATAGTCATTAATCTCTTCTGCCCCGTATTGTGATATGGTTTTAATCCTGGGCTAGAATCTCTTTGGCTAGCTAGTCGATGTATCATTCTCAGAAGACGACGAGTCTGAACATTGGGGAGTGTGCAGAGTGAATCGATTATCCAGACAAGAGGGCGGTGCTTTTTTTTCATCATTAGTTGTATTTTGTATATCGGAACTTTGCAGCGTGGAATTCGAAGATGCTTCCGAAACACAATTGGAGACGGTATTATTTTCTGAGGGTGGGCATCGGTCTGTGGCAGGACACTGATCTTGAGATGAGGCTAGCTTGCCATCAGTGCAACGTAGTTGTCCTTCTCCCGCAGCGAAAACATATGCCACTTTTAATGGGTAGAGAATTTGAACATCCCCTTTCTGTATTTGTAAGCTTGTTATCTGATCCCACATAGAAATAGTTGGCAATAATAGCGACAGTGTAGTAATAGTTATAACAATCAATCGCGTCGTGCTAGTCATACAATGTATTAGATCTTCATCAGTATTAAATAGTAACTCTCTACCACTGCAGAAAATAATGTGTATAGGGTCCCAACAACTTGCGGGCCTCTGTTTTCGAAAAAATAATAAATGATTTAATCAAGGTAGTTAATTTTCGCACGTGATTTGTTCATTGACGACTCTGATAGCTACTTATACGCTAAAATCTCATTCATTATTTAGCACGAATAAATCTTGCCCTCTAAAAAGTTGCTTTGAATGTTTCTTAAAAATTGACAAGCCCTCACAGCCATGCAAAATTTTTATGTAGCAAATGCACAATTTCTTTCAGCCGGGTCTCGTCTTTGACTTATGCTGTACCATCAATTCAAACTGATTCTAACAGACATCGTCTGTGATGTACCTGCCATTCCATTTATTTTGTTTTGACTGTTGGCTCGAAATGTTCCTTTATCAGTATTAGTTTTCTTCTAGAGGTAACTGTGGTAACAATTGATAGTTAGTTAGTAGACTTAAGGTTCTCACTAGATTTTAATCAATATCTTGTTTTAGAACTTGTTATAAGGAAAGTATCTACTCTTTTTCTGTGAGAAAAACTTCACTATTTTCACGTTCAAGAGCATTTTTTGCTCTTTTTACGCTTCTAGTATTCGTGATCCTGGCTGTACCAATTTTTGTTTATGCTCAGTCAAATAGTACAAATACTACCAATTCCTCGCAGAGAATTGGTGTAAAGATAACCTCTCCAAAAGCTAATCAGACAGTCCCAATTGGCGAACTTACCGTCAATGGAACATCTTCAGATTCTTCCCAGACTAATTGTCAGGTATTTGTTGACTTGAACGACACTAAACCAATGCAAAATGTGACCGGAGTTGGAGTGGGAGGGCCAAAGGACTACTCTAACTGGACTTTTAAGTACACTCAAAACTATCATGTGATAGATAAAGGAATGAATGAATTAACCTCAAAAATCTCGTGTTATGATAATTCGGGCGCTGGCAATGCGACAACGAAGTATTACAGCATTAATATTACGGGGACAGACAATCCTACCAGCTTTATTCCCACTACAGGAAATTTCAGTATTGATAATTCCACTACAGGATTCCACACCGTAGCGTACTCTAATGTGTTGCCTCAGTATTCTACTATCGATACCAACAATTCGAAGTCGCTTGATGAGAATGTTGGCAATAACTCTGAGTCTTTGGTTTATGAACCTACTGGTAATGTTTATTCTGGTAATAATGACAATAGAATTGACAATAGTAATGATAATAATGACGGTAACGATCATAGGTCATCGTCAAACCCAGGCGATTCTAAGCATAATCATGATTCTAATTCAAATAATAATAATGATAACGGTGGCGACAAGAACAAGGACAATGAGAAAACTAAATCCCATTCTTCAGGGCATTCAAAATCATTGAAAGTCGAAAAAATTAAGCACACTGCCAACAATTTGAAACATGAAGAACACCTTAAAAATTTGAGTAAATACATCCATAATGTAGTAAAGGAAAGATTGCATCACATGACAGAAAGACTATCTGATTAATTAGCTATTCGATTGTGAGTACATGAGAAACTTACCAAATTTCAAGCTCAAATAGAGTTTAGGAGTTTTGACTCAACCGGTCTGATGTATAAGATCTGGACCTGATCTTGCCCATACTCACAATTATGACCAGTAATTTCTATTATCACTTCATTATAAAAAAATTAAACCAATGATTATCAAAAGGTTTCTATATGGAAGGGAGGAATCGAGTATTCCTCATTGGAGATACGATACTTAGGGTATTAGAATCAGCTTTGATTGGCCGTTAATCCAGGGATTCGACAATTGGGGGGAGTTAACATCGAGTTAGGCTATATAAAAACACACTTAGGACATACTTCTATTGTTATAAGTTCAAGTCTGTGTACTTTTTTTTATTATACATTCTGTAGTCAGCTGGTATAACCTCTGTGCTTACCTTTACCTTTACCCTTACCTTCGCCTTCAGCTTTGCCTTTGGATTTGCCTTTTCCTTTACCTTCACGAATTAAAAAGTTGAATGATGCAATTTTCGCTCATTATCAACCTGACACAATCAGACATTGATAAATTTTTATTTCCTTCTTCAAATCTGGTAGGTGGGAATTGATAGTACTTAACGAATTCATTCGGAACGATTAATCTAATTTGATAGAGTTGACAATTGTCAATTATAAAGCCATTCTTTATTTATTCATTTGAGCGTTGTTTTTTGGCAATTATAACACTACATAGAATGATGAAAACTATCTGAAATAGTTCTATTGCTATATCTAATTCACTTACTGGATGCCCACTTCCTGGTACTGCAATTATATCCATAATAATTAAGACAACGGTCTCACCTATTCCAACATAATACCATGGTTTACTCCATCTCTTGATGACAGGTATAACCCAGAATAGTTGAGCTAGACCTGATAGTATAAAGAATATCGTAAGGTTTACGGGCATTAGCGTAAAATATATGGGAACTATTGCGAGATGTAGTACACTAGCTATAAACGTAGATGCAGCAGCTGCATAAAATAATGCTTTATTAGTCAATGTCTATAACCTCTACTCAATGAAAATTCATGCATTTATTGTCGCACTGCAAATCAACAATCATTTTTTACTTTTCATTTCGTCGTTTCGAGCAAGTTAATGAAAACAAAAAACATTTAATCTAAGCGATGCACAAACTTATATGGGAGCAAGGGAATAATTTAGCTGCATATCTTTACGTCAAAGTTAGTTCATAAAATAATATAAGTTCAAACAACAATAAACAATTGGCCTTCAATCAGCTGATCTGGATCGTAGTTTCAATAGGGATAAGTCTTGCAATCTCCAGGTTATTACCATTTCCAATATCGATAGTAGCTATAGTGGGCGTATTCATAGCGCTAGGTTACTATATGAGAAAGAGAACGACGGGAAAAATGGGATCGAGAGGTGGACTAACAGGAATGTCTGGTTCAACATCTCAAGCGCCTGGCAACAATTCATTGAAATATTATTGCATGAGCTGCGGCACGGAACATAAACAAATCGAGTGTCCAAAATGTGGTTCTAAGCTGAAAAGAATGGGATCATGATTAAAATCCTTGGATCCTCAAGACAATAAGGAAAAATGTACTGGACCTTAGACCTCCGAAAATCCGAACACAATGCTAAAGGTATAGTCTAAATCTTATTGTTTTTCCACTTTCGTAACTATGAAGCCTAAAACAATAACGATCCCAAGTATGCGTCAACCTTCAAGAAATGATATGGATCGAAAGAGAATTTTTGAAGATAATATCTCCGGCGTAGTGATCTTGTCAAGATAAACAATACCTTATTAGAAAATATTGAAAAATTGTCGATCAATCCCAATTACAGTACTCAATATTTTTTCGTCAACGAGGAAATATTATTAGATTCCATCACCACGGTCAAACCCTACACAATTTGAAGATTGCTTGAGGCTGGAGGCTGTGGAACTATGGGGGTATTGTTACTGCCATTGTCGTTAAGACTTAACCCGAAGCACTTTTCTACGCCATCTTGAAATGCGTTTAAGTCAAGATTTCCTGATTGAAGATTATTTAGAAGGCTTTCCATACAAGCATTGGGATTGTTTAGATCAAGTGACTGAGTTGGATAAATGTGAACAGCGTGTCCTGGTTTCATTACAATAACAGTTACCCGATGATTAAACGCATTTGAATTATCGCCATGGAATAAAAATATAGTAACAGGTATTAGAATAGAGAAGAATAGAAGAACATAGAAGATATACCATGCTTTATCATTCATATAAATTCAAAGCGATTTTTCTAAATTTATAGCTTTGTATTGCATGTATGCATTTGATTATAATAATTCAGAACTTTCATAGTAGAAATGGGATGACATCTTTTCTATTTAGTCCCTTAATTAGCTAATTACTTTCCGGCTTTAATTGTCTGAAGAGCATTTTAGAATGTTCAATTCTTTATTGAAATTGAAATTATTGTTCATCAAATTTTCTGCATATAAGCCTTCAATTTTTCTCTCATCTCCAGCTTCATTGCGTCTTCTACATTTAGT
>Ga0193721_1000590_pt1 | contig 10342 bp, 7 predicted proteins | sample U2s2metaG_FD_145078 | JGI IMG/M metagenome (GOLD analysis project Ga0193721, IMG submission 145078) | Soil microbial communities from a riparian zone of the East river system, Colorado, United States - U2s2 | ecosystem: Environmental > Terrestrial > Soil > Riparian zone | place: USA: East River...
CTTCGAATCGATGGGAATTCCAGACACAGTGATCCGGCCGCCTGGCAAACCGAGCGCTTCGAGGTGAGCTTTGGTCTCTTCGCGCGCGACGAAGTAACGATGAAATACTCGCGACAGCCACATCGCGTGAAAGTCGAAATCAGTGACGACGATCGAAAGGTGAGCGCCGAGTTTTCCACTTTGTATAAGATGCGAGATGATGCCGGCGGGCATAAAATGCGTGCATACGATAAAGTCAGGTTTGAATTCCTGAATCAACGTTACCAACGGGCCGGTATTCAAGCGGTCGAGTCGTATTCGAACGGCATCTGTTTTCCACGGTTCATCACTATTTTTGTAAAACCACCCAAGCAGGCCCGGCGTGGCGTGGATCATCGTCTCGTAGAGCTTCGAGTAAAAGTCGCGGAAAAGTTTATTAGTAAAGTTGAGTGCATCCTCATGGCGAACATCCCCAACGCGGTCGTCACTCCGAAAAGCTTTTTCAAGCGCGGTGGCTGCCGCGACATGTCCTGTTCCGGCGCTAGTGGAGATAATGAGAATACGTCTTTTCATGGGATTCAAAGAGTTACAAGCGATGCAGCATTGATTGATTGTCTTCGGGTAGCATGGGTCCGGTCGAAAGCCGGCCTCTCTATGCCTCCGTTATACGCTCAGCTTTTCGTTAACTTTGCCTAATGGGCAACGTGCATTCCACACGCGTGCCGCGGTGCAATCCGGTGGCGATTGTTAGCGTGCCTCCTATGACGCTCGCTCGATATTTCATGTTCTGAAGTCCCATACCCGGCGATGCGCTATTCTGCCGAAAACCTTTGCCGTTGTCGCGGATGCTTAGAATACCTTTTCCGGGGGATGTGGATCTCAATGCGATTTTGATTTTGTTCGCTCGCGAATGCCGGATTGCGTTTCCGACTGCCTCCTCCGCGATACGGTAGACATGCAAGGCAACGGATTTTTTCAAATCTAACCTTTCCGTACGTGGCCAGGTAAATTCAACATGCGTCGGAACCCTTGCAGCCAATTCTTCGAGCGCGGCTGGAAGTCCCTGGTTCGTTAAGGTCACGGGGTGCAATCCCCGCGAGAGGTTTCGAGCCACACCTATTGCATCGACGAGCGATTTCCCCACCTTTTCCAACTGTGTTCGGCCTGGGGTGCCACTCGGGAGTTCCTTTACTGTCATTTGCAACATCACGCCCGCCGCCGCCAGACGCTGGGAGAGATCATCATGTAAATCCCGACCAAGCCGTTCGCGCTCTTGCTCAATCGCGGTCAGCAACTGTTGCTCCAGCCGTCGACGGTGTTCCACTTCGACTGCGATCACGGCAAGCGCCTTTGCAAGCTCAACGCCGGAAGGATCTGCGTCCGACTCCTTCTTATTGCTATCGAGGGCGCGAGTAACCTTCGCAAAGCCGATAAGAACGCCTGCGGTGTCAAACAAGACGGAAACCGTGTCGTGAACCTGAAGTTCTGACCCATTCTTATGGAGATTTGCTCTTACGCTAACGCTTTCACCGGCTCGCGCGGCACACGCCAACTCCTTTTCAAAAATGCCGGTCGCTCGGTCTTTCTTGTTGAAAACCATGGCTCCAGACTGGCCTACCACCTCTTCACGACTATATCCTAACAGCTCATAGATGCCTCGATTCCAAGTCATCATGATGCCCTTTGGATTTAACATGAAAATGGCATATCGCCTGACCCCCTCGACAAGCGTGCGATACCGCTCCTCGCTCTGCACCAAAGCTGCCACAACTTTGCGGTAAGATGGTTTTGCCGTGATTGGACTGGACATGTTGGAATGGACACTCGACGCAGCCGATTTAATAGCGGGAATGTTTCATTGAAGTTCTTGCTTGATGCGGGCCGGGATCTCGAGTGAGTGCGTGGATTACAATCGGTCGCCCGGCGACCGCGCTCCTAGGTGGAAACCGTAGCGGCTTCCTTATGTCTTATTCGACGGAGTCTAACAATCGGCGCATTGACCTGGTCCCGAGACTGTCGGGTAGCGATGACGGGCTTTCGCCTCCGATTTGTTTGCTGCGGCGGGACGTAAGGAAAAAGAAAACGCAGCACTGCCTCAAACCGTGCGGACCACGCCCATTCCGCATGCTCAGCGCCCTGCACTTCTTTATAATGAAGGTCGTTGTGCAACCGCCAGCCTCTCTCGATAAGTTGATCGCGAAGATGCCCCGCGCGTTCCCAGCCTTCCTCATGAGTGCCGGTATCGAGCCAAATTTTCGACGACCGCGGCGCTTCGTCGATCTCCTCAACGATTCCGTGAATGACAGAATCATCCCACCAGACCGACGGCGAAAGCGCCGCAATTCGGGTAAAAGTATTAGGAAACCAAAAACTCAAGACCAAGGAGGCAAGTCCACCCAAAGACGAACCACCGAGACCGGTCGAATCTTTGTCGGGATGGGTGCGGTAAGTTTGATCGATAAAAGGCTTTAATTCTTCGACAAGAAAACGCCCGTAAGCTCGAAGTAAGCCGCGAGTCTTGGCATCGGAAGCTCCGTTCGACTCAAGCCGGCCGCTGGTGGGAGTGTACTCGTGAATTCGATCTTCGCCCGCCCCGCCGACGGCGACGATTATCAATGGTTCGATCAGCCGTCGTTTGATTAGTCTCTGCGCAGTTTCATCTGCGTTCCATTCTGTTCCCCCGAAAGCCGTCGCAGCGTCAAAGACATTCTGGCCGTCGTGCAGATAAAACACCGGATAACGACGCGAAGTCGAACGTCGGTAGCCGGGCGGCAGGTAAACCCAAATATCACGTTGGTTTTTCAGGATGCGCGAGGCGAACTGAGCGTGCTGCTGAATGTCGCCCGTGAGGGTGTGGCCGTGTTCTTCTGCCATGGAAATCATACGAATGAAAAATAACCAAGGGTACCTGTCTTTGCTCCCGAGTGCTCCCTCCTCGCGGCGCCCAAAGGCGCATTCGCCGTTTTCAGTCTGCATTCGCCGCGGTATTCTGACCGCAACCAGCACTCCCACCCGTTTTTTATTGAGCCGCGACGTTGATCACGGATTTTGCCAACTTGGTTAGCTTTTTGTCTGTATCTGATTCTTCGGTCAACGTAGTCTGAAGTAACTGCGCACCATCCCGATCCTCCAGCAACTCCGCGTATGTCCGGGCGCAGCCATAACCGGCCATCTCATAGTGCTCGACGCGCTGCGCTGCAGCAATTAGCCCCGCATCGCGCACTTCGTCTTCAGCATCTTCTTTGATCATCTCGTCTCCCTCTTTAAGCACACCCTCCATGCCCTCGCATTTCGGGCCGCGGGTTGATTCATCGTGGCTCGTCAAAATCTTTTCGAGACGCGCTGCATGTTCCTTCGTCAGCTCCAAATGTTCTTCGAACCCCGCCGCAAGCTGTTCGTCAGTCGCGGCTTTAACCATTTTGGGTAGCGCTTTTATAATCTGCTTCTCCGCGCTGTAGAGATCTTTCAGTTCGTGAATGTATAGGTCTTTGAGTGTTTCTAGTTTCATATGTGTGACTATCGTTGGTTTGCTCGTAGCTGAGTCTTCAATGAAGCGGCTCGCTCACAAAATCTTTATCTGCACCCCGCAGCAGAAAGACGAGGAGCAGAATCCGAATCGGAACTCTTCGTTGTGCGCGGGAATTTGCTTTGATTCATTGGGTCACGCAATCGGGCGGGGGGATGATTGTTTAATCAGACAAAACCCTATAACAGGTGACGATTGTCTGGAGGAGGCGCAACGTTTTCTGCCCATCGTCGCGTATTCAGCAGCGAATGGGACGCTCTACTTGTTAGTCGCGGCCGGAGCGATCGTCTTCATGCGATTGAAGCGGGTTGGATCGCCACCGACGCAATAACCCAAATGCGCGTGAGCCTCCTGCAGGCACATTACATTAACTTGCGGCTGCGATCGCGGCGGATGTCCTTCTCCTAAAGATTCGCGATTGGCCAGCGAACTAGTATTATAGAATGTCTCAGAAAACCCGCTGACCGGTGGGTCGGCGAAAAATCTATGCAGTGAGCCAAAGATAAGCATCAGGACTTTCGCTTTCCCAGCCCTATCATAGCTGCTGACACGACAGTCTTCCGCTTCGCCATCCCGTTTCTCAGATCAACAGTTCAACCGATCCTGGAATGACCGTCACTGAAGCGCGACCATAACTCTAATACCTCGGTGTGGCTCAAGGCTTGCGATGGGGCATTCGAACCGCGGGTCGAATGCCTACGCAAAGCGTTGCGGGCTCCAAATGACTTTGACTGGCCAAGCGCCGTTTCAAGAAGGCCCGGCCAAAATCAAGTCTTGAGCTGTTTGTCCCTGCTGCCGGAGGCGACCGATGCTGCCGTCAGCGACCTTCCTCTTGAACGTTAGCGAATTTGTGCGCCATAAACATTCAGATCATGAGAACGAACGTTTTTAGACCCGGAGGCATGAAGAATGCACATACTCGCCCGAATCGTAAAACTTTTCATTTGAGAGGACGACATTTCGGTAAGCAAGTTGAGGAGTTTATCGGTTCGCGCGGCTGATCTCTCACACGATGCGTACTCGAACCTTCCTTCCCCGCCCCGAATACCCGCGGCCTGATCGACAACGCAGTTTCGTCCAAGGTGTTGATTGGCTGAACCTCAACGGCGCCTGGGAATTTCGCTTTGACCCGGAGCGGGTCGGTCTGGCGGAAAAGTGGTTCGTGCCCAGCGCGCACCAGTGGCAGGACCAAATTATCGTGCCGTTTTGTTGGGAATCCCTCGCGGCCTGGGGCGAGGCTGATGCCGCGGGCAACGACAATTTTTTTTCGACGCGCGTTTATCGGAATCCGCTCGACGTTAACCGCACCAATTACCGCAGCGCGGCACGTCACGAAGTGGGTTGGTACCGCCGCTACATCCGGATACCGGAATCTGAACCATGGCAAGGGCGACGCATTATCCTTACCGTGGGCGCGGCCGATTTCTTTACGCAAGCGTGGTGCAACGGACAACATCTCGGCACAAATGAGGAAGGATTTACTCCATTCGACTTCGATATCACCGACACACTCGAGCGCGACGCAAGTGGTGAGCGTTGCGGCACAATCATTTTTCGTGTGGAAGATCCGATGTGCAATCATGATCAACCGGTCGGAAAGCAATGGGGTTGGTATAGTAGCGCGAGTGGGATTTGGCAGACAGTTTTTGTGGAACCACGCGCGCAAAATCACATCCAGCGCTTTGAAATCACGACTGATATCGAGAAATCACAAGTGCGCTTCAAGGTCTTTGTTTCCGGCGGAACCGATGTTCTTGTTCAGATCACGAGCCCGAGCGGCGAGAAATTTACCGAACGCCTAACGATTCACGACGGCGTGGCCGATAAAAAATGTCGCCTCGCCTCGACCACTCTATGGGACCCGAATGCGCCCCAACTCTATCGGGTGCAGTTTACATTGCGCGACGGTTCCAATGCCCCTGATGTCGTGCACGGATACTTTGGAATGCGAAGTCTGGCGGCGATCGCGGTCGGCGAATCCGGAGCGCCCGGAACACTCGGCCTTAATGGCGAACCTATTTATCTGCGAGGGGCTCTTTACCAATCTTATCATCCGGAAGGTGTCTACACGGCGGGTGACATCGAATCGATCCAAGATGACATTACTTGTGCGAAGCGAGCCGGATTCGATCTGCTGCGCATCCACATCAAAGTGGATGACCCGCTCCTTCTTTATTATGCCGACACCATGGGCATTCTTATAATGTCGGACCTTCCCAATTTCGGCGAAGGCGGCGATACCGATGTGGGCCGGCGTCGCTACGAAACGATGATGCGACGAACGATTGAACGCGACTTCAATCATCCGTCAATCGTGGCCTGGTGTCTTTTCAATGAAACGTGGGGATTCGGTGGTCAGTCCGAATTTGTCAAGCTGATCAATCCATCGCCGCCAAACGGTGGCTCTGAGGCGTCGCCTACCGGGAAAAAATCAGGTAATGAACAAGCTTACGCTTGGGTACAATCAATGTGGCAGTTGGCTAAGGGGCTGGATCCGACGCGCCTGATCGAAGACATGAGTGTGGTGGCGTGGGATCATCTGGAATATTACGGGCACGGCGATACCGACGTAAACTCGTGGCATTTTTACTCTGACAATTACGAAAAGGCACGACGCCAAATCAATGAGATAGTCGAAAAAACCTACGCGGGCTCGACTTTTAACTACGTACCCGGGTTTCAACAAGCCGGTCAGCCTCTTATTAATAGCGAGTACGGTGGAGTTGGTGCGCTTGATGGTGATATCGATACAAGTTGGAGTTTCAAATTTCTCACCAACGAGCTTCGTCTTCATGGAAAACTCTCCGCTTATATCTATACCGAACTTCACGACGTGGAATGGGAGCGGAATGGTTTTCTCAACTACGACCGCACGCCTAAGGAATTTGGTTATGATCCGACAATTGTTAATCAAGGCGATGTCCTGCCGATTGATGCCCCGCCGATCCGTCGGTGCCTTCCCGGGGAAGAGATAACGATTGATATTTTTTCATCGCATTTTTCGCGTCGAAAACGGCATGACGTGACCCTGCATTGGCGCCTTAGCGGCATCGACTCCTTAGGGTGGAGGCACGACGATTTAGCCGCCGGAAGCGACCCAATTAGTTTTTCGCATTTGCGCGTGGAACTAGCAAAGCGTCTACGGTTGCGCATGCCGAACGAAACGATGCTCTGCACGTTATGGGTACGGGCTTACGTCTCCGACGGAACGCTCGTCGCGCGTAATTATGTTCAGTTTTTCGTCGACGGAGGATGTGCTCCGCGAGAAGACGTCGGCGACCGCACTGTTCTTCGTCTCGAAGCCCACTCCTGGGACACAGCGGAGTGGAAACAGGGATCATTCAGCCGTGATGAAACCATTACGAGCGGCGTCGCTCATGGCATTGGCCGCGGATTTTTCGAGTGGAAGTTTCCATTCACGGCCGCTGAACTGCGCCGTCGTTCCCGCATCACTCTGCTTTGTGAAGCGTCGGCCTTCCGTCAAGGCGCACCGCAAACCGATTCCTTCGCCCAGCCCACGACATTGCGAATGTTGCTGAATGGCGTTCCCGTTTATCAGACGATCCTGCCCAACCATCCGCATGACGCCAGAGGAGCGCTCAGTTATCTGCGCGGTGGCCGCGGCGCCTATGGCTATTTAAATCTCGCGAGAGTCGAAGGCAATTTGTTCGCGCAAGTCCTCGGCAAAATGAGGAACGGTCACCTGAGATTGCGATGTCTCGTCCCGAGAGAGACGCAGCCGCAGGGCGGTTTGTCAATTTACGGTTCTAGCTGCGGACGATATCCGGTTCCGCCGACTTTGATCGTGGAATGACGGTGTGCTGATGCGCGCAAAAGCTTACGCGCCTGGCCGGGTGGAGCTTCTCGGCAATCACACTGATTACAATGAGGGTGTCATGCTCGGCGCCGCGATTGACCGCGGTCTGAACATAACCGGCGAAAATCGTGAAGAGGATTTGATCACAATTAATTCGGTATCGATGGGCCGGGCGGAAGTTCCTTGCGCAGAATTGCGCGCACAAACTAAACAACCGTGGGTCAACTACGTCCTTGGAGTTATCCACGAGTTAAAAGCGCTAGGCATTCCCATTGCCGGCTTCTCCGCTGACCTGGATGGTAATCTTCCGGCGGGATCCGGGCTATCCAGTTCGGCGGCTTTGGAAGTAGCGACGGCCCTTTTGCTTCTGACACTGCACCAGAGAGAGCTTCCGCCGTTGGAAATAGCGAAGGCATGTCAAAGGGCCGAACGGGAGTTTGTTGGCGTTCAATCCGGTTTGCTCGACCAAATCACTTCCATCTATGGTCGAGCAGACCACACTGTCTTTTTTGATGCTCGCACTGAAGAGGTGCGAACGATTCCGTTTCCGCGCGGCCTTGCGTTGATCGTGGCAGAGTCAGGCCGCAAACGCCAGCTAAGCAACGGCCGTTACAATGAACGCGTGAAAGAAACACGCGCTGCAGCCGAGGCACTCGGCGTGTGCGTATTACGCGACGTTTCCGGTGAACGGTTAAAAAAATCCGCATTGCCCTCACTATTGTCGCGTCGCGCTGCTCACATCGTTGGAGAAAACGAACGCGTCGGGCGCGCTCTTGACCTGCTGGCGTCGGGTAACGGAGCCGGCTTTGGCGCGCTCATGAATGAGTCTCACGAAAGTTCGCGAAACAATTTCGATAACAGTAGTCCCGAGCTTGATCTGCTTGTCGAAATTGCACAAGGCATCCCTGGCGTTTTAGGGGCGCGGTTGACCGGCGCCGGGTGGGGCGGCGCGACGATAACCTTATGCGAGGAAAAGCGCGCGCAGGCAGTTGCGGAAGAATTGACTCGGGAATACGCGGCTCGCACCAAGCTTCAATCGCAAACGTTCGTGTGTAAAATCGGAGATGGCGCGCACTCGCGGCTGATCTCTAGGAAATAATCTTACGCCGTCTTCAGAAGACACACCTACCGCCACGCCGAAGGCGGGCGGCGTTTATACTGCACATGATTAAATATGTTGCCGCCACCAAATCCACGAAACTGGACGAAGATAATTATCCCATCATTGTCCATTCCCATTTGGGTTGGGATTGGGTCTGGCAACGCCCGCAGCAATTTCTTTCGCGACTCTCGAAAAAGCACCGCATTCTTTTCATCGAAGCGCCTTATCCGTCCGAGCGGGCACGCACGGCCCAGGCAACGCTGCGCGAAGTTTCCGATTATCCGAACATCATTGTTTTGCAGATACAAATGCCAGAAGCCCGTTGGACTGATGGAGCCTGGATAGATAAAGAGCGCCGTCGCCTCGTGCAATCGTTTCTCGCTGGGCCGCTTGGCCGGAATTTCAATTCGCCCGTGCAATGGTTTTACGATCCGATGGCGGTGACTGCTTTCGCCGGTCATCTGAACGAACGCGCAATCGTTTACGATTGCATGGATGAACTATCGCTTTTCCGCGGTTCGCCTCCGGAAATGGTCCGGCGTGACCGCGAACTGCTCGCTCTGGCCGATGTAGTCTTCGCCGGCGGTCCAAAAATTTGCAGGGCGAAGCGCGAGTTGAATGCGAATTGCTTTTCCTTCGGCTGCGGCGTGGATGCGAAACATTTCGCGCGCGCGCGCGATCCAAAACTGCCTTTGCCGGCCGACGTTCTCGATCTGTCGCATCCGATTTATGGCTACATTGGAGTGGTCGATGAGCGCATCGATTACGATTTGCTAGCGGCCCTGGCCGATGCAACGACCGGAAGCGTGGTCATGGTCGGACCTTCGACAAAAGTTGACCCCGCGACTTTCCCACGGCGCGCCAATCTTCACTGGCTGGGCGGGCGCGATTATGCCGAGCTCCCGGCCTACGCCAAGAGCTTTGAAGTTTGCCTGATGCCCTTTGCCTTGAACAAAGCGACGGAATTCATCAATCCGACCAAAGCGCTGGAATATATGGGAACGGGCAAGCCCATTATCTCCACGAGGGTGGAAGACGTGATCATGCAGTTTAGCGACGTGGTCTTAATTGCCGCGTCGCAGACCGATTTCATCGCAAAAGCGGCACGCTACGCCGTGCGGCCCGACCAAGCGCGCATTAAGCGTGGATTTGAACTTGTTAAGCGAAATTCCTGGGAATCGATCGTGCGACAGCTGGAAGGGCACATCGCCGATACTCTGACAAGTAAACGCGCGCTCGCGGTCAACGCAGCCTAATTGCCATGGTCGATTACCTCATTGTCGGCGCCGGGTTTGCCGGAAGCGTCTTGGCAGAACGGCTCGCGCGTGGCGCGGGCAAGTCGGTCTTAATTTGCGATCGTCGCAGTCACATCGGGGGCAATGCCTACGATCATTACGATGCCTCCGGCATCCTCGTGCACAAATACGGACCGCATATTTTTCATACGAATTCGAAGGAGATTTTCGATTATCTTTCGCGCTTCACCGCCTGGCGAAAGTACGAGCACCGCGTGCTCGCCAGCGTCGACGGCAAGCTCCTGCCGGTGCCGATCAATCTCGACACCATCAATAAATTTTATAACCGCAATTTCAGTGAGTCTGAGGCGGCCGAATTTTTGGCGTCGGTAGCGGAGCCACGCCAATGTCTGCGCACCTCGGAGGACGTTGTCGTGAGCAGAGTCGGGCGCCAACTGTACGAGAAATTTTTTCGCGGCTACACCCGCAAACAATGGGGAGTCGATCCCTCAGAGCTGGAAGCGCAAGTGACCGCGAGGATCCCGGTTCGGACAAATCACGATGATCGTTACTTCACCGATCAATTCCAATTCATGCCGAAATATGGCTACACCCCTCTCTTCGAAAACATGCTTGATCATCCGAATATCGAAATTGTTCTAAACGCAGACTATCGCGAAGTA
>Ga0193721_1000592_pt1 | contig 10332 bp, 10 predicted proteins | sample U2s2metaG_FD_145078 | JGI IMG/M metagenome (GOLD analysis project Ga0193721, IMG submission 145078) | Soil microbial communities from a riparian zone of the East river system, Colorado, United States - U2s2 | ecosystem: Environmental > Terrestrial > Soil > Riparian zone | place: USA: East River...
TCGCGCAACGCGACGTTCTTGATCTCCCGTTGATCCGCATTGTGGTCATCGACCTGTCCGGAGACCGTTTCCCAGATCGTCTGGTGGATTGGGATGCGCTCCTGGCGAATGAGGACGATTTTGCCGTCGCGCGTCATCGAAGCGACAACAACGGCTGCTTTGCGATGCACGATTGTCCACGGGCGCGGCTGGCTCCGCGACGGCGTTCGAACCTGATCGGTGACGACGTCGACGTGAGCGTTCGCAAAGTGCCGTTCGCTCGAGGTAGTTTCCCACGTGTGCTCCTTCACGCGGAAAGATTATGAACATGAGGCAGAAAAGCGAATACTCAGGCAACCTCGATTTCTAGATTTCTTTCCCACTCAATCGCCCACGTGCCGACTGTCATTCCAAAACCGGATCGCCGGCTCGGAGAGATCGTGTTCGTAGCTGAGCGCACTAAGGCTTGCTGTGTCTAACATCAAAAATTTTCCGGCAGCGGGCTCGAGTCCGAGCCAGCGCGCAGCGAACACTCGCAGGAAATGTCCGCTCGAAAAAAGCAGCACATCGCCTTTAATGGCGCGCACACGGCTGACAACACGGTCGGCTCGGGCGCCAATTTGTACCGGTGACTCGCCATTGGGGCAACCATCACGGAATAGATGCCAGTCGGGTCGCTTCGCACGAATCTCCACGGTCCGGAGGCCTTCGTAATCGCCGTAGTTCCATTCCATCAGATCGCGATCAACGTTGGCTACGGCTCCAAAGCCAGCTAATTCGCAAGTTCGAGCAGCGCGCCGCAGCGGACTGGTGAAAACCTTTGTGAAAACCAATCCGCGCAGGCGCTCGCCGAGCCGCACGGCGTTGCGTTCGCCGCGATCGGTCAGCGGCAAATCGGTAACCCCCGTGTGCTGGCCAGTAACGCTCCAGACAGTCTCCCCGTGACGGGCCAGATAAATTACGGGAATTTCGCTCATCAGGAGTGGTCTATCGATCGGACAGATCGAGTCGTTTTCATAAAATGTTCACCTGCCAGTTACGGTTTTCCCAACGCTGATCGCGTTTCCAAAACAACGTAAAGGCAAGCACCGACCCCTGCGTCCACTCTGCGGTGGGAAAATCTGCAAACCACAGATTCAGGTCGCTTTGAAGACTCGTGTCCGATTCCTTTTTGCTCTCCCAGTCGTTTGTTGACCAGACAATCGTGACTTCCGCCCTCAGAATAATCCGCAAAATTTTTCCGCGAGATACGCGGCGAAGCGGATGGCGAAGGGTCCAAATCTCATATCGGCTTGGGGCATGGTTGCGCACATAGCGCTGGAACGCGGCCTCGATGTGATGAAAGCACACGCCGTCGTGACGACTGCGCACCAGCGAGAGATATTCGGCGTGGGACCAGCACAGCGGCATGGCCGCGCCGGTGGGGCAGCCGCGTTTCATATGGCCACCGGGCAAGTCAGGTCCGTCCCATATTTGTTCTGTGATCATGCCCCCTTGATTCGCAAAATTTTCCATCGTTGCGATGAATGGCTTGGGGTCCTGCCCGGCAGCCAGTTCATAATGGGCGCGTTCTCCGGTTAAAATCGGCCAGCAGCGGCCTACGCCTGTTCCATCGAACGCGCTGCCGTCATCCTTCTGGCCATATCCATCATGATTGTAGCGTCGCCAGCCCGGTCCTTCCGGCAGATCATATTTAAGCACGCGATCGATCACTTCGATTGAGTCCCGCACAATCGGGTCGTTCGGAGCGAGGATGCCGCATCGCACCAGGTGAAGAAAATCCCCGCCCACTACGTTTCGCGCCGGATGAAGTCCCCCACCGTTGGCGATCTGAATCATCGTCGTGTCGGGATCTGCGTGAGGATCCGGCGCGCCCGGGTCAGTTGGATTAATCCGAATGTAATGACGAGGAAATCCTTCGACCAATTCACCCTGTGTTGTGACCATCCATTCTTCGAGATGCGCCACCAGCCAGTCGGCATACGCAAAAACAAAATCCGCAACGTCCGTTTCGCCGCGTTCCTTAGCCCATTCCGCCGTGCAGACGAGAGCGGCAATCACTGTTGCAAGTGTCGAAGGTGAGTAGCCGGCGTTTTCCTCCCATCGTTCCTGGGCCGTCACCGGACCCTGGAGAATCAGCTGCGACGCGGCACGAACAATCATTACGCCGGGATCGAACAGCCCGAGCGCGTTGTTTTGGTGCAAGCGCCACGCAAGCAATATGGGAAAAGCAAGCTGGTCCAGCTGTAGCCCAGACCAATAAGCAGCACCGTCGATCCAGCTATTTTGCGGAAAAGTGCCGTCTGGGCGCTGAATGCCAGCCAACCAAATCAACGCGCGCAACGGGGTACTTGTCTGACCAGTGGCAAGGAGCGCCGTAGCACTCTGTACGAGGTCGCGAGTCCAAACAAGATGGTAACCGCCCAGATCGTTGTCGCCCTTTGTTTCCCCCCAGGGAATGCTCATGGATGCAACGAGGGCGCCCTGGAAAACCTTGTCTTCGTGCGCCAACAGTACACAACGGCCTAGCCTGTACATTCCACCGTCGTCTGACGTGTTATTGCTAAAGTCGAACTTGGGATTCACGACCGACCGTTGCCACTGACGAACGTACGCCCGGCGATGTATTTCAAAGGGGGCGGCTAGCGATTGGAACAACTTGGTCGCTGCGCTCTGGTAAGTGCGGCCAAAGGCGATGGCAATTGTGAATTCACTGCTGTGTCGCACATCGATTTCGCCAGTCAGTGCGATGTTGCCTCTCTCGGCTGTGCCGAACTCCCAGTCCATTTTGAAATGCTGCATCAGGTCCTGCCAGCCGTCGCTGAAACCGGCGTAGCCAACTGACCGGCGAGAGAAACCAACGCTGCATGCCATGATCAGGTGGACGCTTTCGCGTTGTGCGTGGAGGAGTTTGACACCGCCGATTTCAGAAACCCACCCAGAGTTGTCTGCGCCGCATCCGGCCAAGTGAGGAGCCAGCAATGCGTAAAGGTGCAACTTTTCGCGCAGCAATTCATCAAGGACTTCGACTCTAGTGTGGACTAGCACGACCGACAGATGCGGATCCGTAAGCACGTGTTTGATGAGCCGGTAACGTCCCAGGGGTTCCGAATTTGTGAGCCGGTAAAAAAGGCAATCGCGCTCCGGATAATCGATCGCATGGATCAGATCGCGTTTCTCCTCGTGACAAAACGTTTCTCCGTCGCTGATGAGAAATTGAAAGTCGCGTGTGTTTGGTTGATCGACGTGCGGGTAATAAATCTCGTTGACGATTCCGTGACTGAGCGTGAACCAGCAACGGCAGCTGGTATGGTAAGCGGTGCCGACCCCTTCTTTCGCGCTTGAAGTCCAGCGTGGCTCTATCCCCGGTGCGCCAAATGCCACTGAATTCTCAGCCGCATTCATCAACCCACGAACGCTGTACGCGTGACGATCGCGGAGACGTATTTTGCGTCCTGCAGGGGAAACTTCCGCAGTTCCACCGTCACTTTCTGTATCGGAAAAGTCTGAAGTAAATACGCTGCGAGCCGATCGGCCAGGGTCTCGATCAGATTCACGGATTGATCCCGCAGGAAACTCTTCGTCCGCTCGGCCACGACTGAGTAATTAACGGTCTGATCGATATTGTCTGCCACATCGCGTATTTCCTGATATGGCCAGAACGAGATGCTAACCATTAACCGTTGCGGATTTGAGCGCTCCTGTTCCGGCACTCCAACACGCGCGGAAACCTCAAGTTGCTCGATGTGAACTTCGTCGCAAAAACGGTGAGATTCGTTGGACACAGGGTAAGATTAACGCAGCGCGTGTGAGGATCACAATTTGTTTCGCAGGTAAACTGGAGATCGAGGTTAGCGAGCGAATGCGTTCGGCGTCAACCGCCACTGCCTTGACGGGATGACCTGCGCGTTGAGTTTGATTGGGCAATGAAAACAGTCTGGCGCGTATTTTCCTATCTCAAGCGGTATCCATGGCTGGCTGCGGGAACGTTGACCTGCGCGATCCTGAGCACGCTGATGGTGATTGTTTTCCCGGCGGCAACGAAGTGGATCATCGACGATGTGGTGCGCGCGAATCGGCCGGACAGATTGTTGCCGTTGATCGTGCTGGCGGCTGGCGCCTTTCTTGTTCAACACGTACTTAACGCGCTGCGGCTCATACTGAACAACACGTTCGAGCAAAGAGTTATCTTCGATTTGCGCAGTGATCTGTATTCGCACATTCAACTGCTGCCGTTGCGCTGGTTCGACAATCGCGCGACTGGCGACCTGATGACACGCGTCATCGAGGACGTGAACTCGGTCGAGCGCGTGTTGATTGACGGCATCGAGCAGGGCGTAGTCGCCATCCTGCAAGTGGTGATCGTCATCAGCGTAATGTTTTATCTGAACGTCAAGCTGGCGTTGTTCGCGCTGGTGCCATTTCCATTACTTATTGCCGGCGCGCTCACGTACACGCTGACTGCGCATCGGCGTTACCGTTTACAACGCCGGGCCGCGTCTAGCATGAACGCGCTCCTGCACGACAATCTCGCCGGCGTCCGGCAGATCAAGAGTTTCGTGCGCGAGCGAGAAGAACACGTGCGCTTCAACCGGGTAAGCGATCAACTCCGGCACGCCACGCTGGTAGTGATGCGGGTATGGTCGATCTACAGCCCATCGATGTCGATGTTTGAAGCAATCGGGGCACTCTTCGTGATTGGTTTTGGCAGTCACGCGGTGCTAACGGGCTCAATGCAGCTGGGCGATCTGGTTGCATTCCTCATGCTGACGGCGTTTCTCTACGATCCGATCAGCCGCCTGCATCAGCTCAATCAACTTGTCCAAGCCGGGCGCGCTGCCGGCGAACGCGTATTTGAAATTCTCGACGAACCCGTGGAGCCCGGCGCAGTAGCCGGGATCGTCGATCCCGGCATTGCAATCACGGACGTGCGCATTCTCGGCGATATTCTCTACGAGAATGTGAGCTTCAGTTACGTGGAAGGATTGCCCGCGCTGAGGCACGTTTCATTTCATGCGCCGCCGGGCGCGACGATCGCGCTGGTCGGCGCGACCGGCGCTGGGAAATCGACGCTGGTCAATCTACTGGTGCGCTTCTACGAATTCACCAGCGGAGAAATCTACGTCGATGGAAAGCCAATTCGTGAATATGAACTGCGCACCTTGCGCGAAGCGATCGGAGTTGTGACTCAAGAAAGTTTTCTATTCAACGGATCGATTCGCGAAAATCTTTTGATGGGAAAACCAGACGCCACCGATGCTGAATTGTGGCGCGCCGTGGACGCGGCGAATGCGCGTCAATTTATCGAGCGGTTGCCGGAAGGATTGGAAAGCGTCGTGGGCGAACGCGGGGTAAAATTGAGCGTGGGCGAGAAACAGCGCCTATCGATTGCGCGGGCGTTGCTGAAGGACCCACCGATCTTGATCCTCGACGAAGCTACCGCGAGTGTGGACACGGCAACCGAGCGCCTGATTCAGGAAGCGCTCGACCACTTGATGGCGAACCGCACATCGATTGTCATTGCGCATCGGCTTTCCACAATTGTGCGCGCCGATCAAATTCTTGTACTCGATCACGGCCGCATCGTCGAGCGTGGCACGCACGACGAGTTGTTTGCGCTGGACGGAAAATATGCGCGGCTATGCCGGCAAAGTCTGCTCGACGCCTCGCCATTGCGGGAGACAGAGCCAGCGGCGGAAATCGTTACATCAGAATCGCTCGAGAAAGAGGAGCAATTGCCGGTCTAGGAGAATTTTGCCTTATCCAGCGGGCGTAGCCGTCGGGGTGGCAGACGTTGGAATCGAGATGGTTTGCCCGGCCTGCAATTTACGGCCGTCTTCGATGTGATTGGCTTTTTGCAATTCATCGATCGTCACTTTGTACATTTTGGCTATGGACGTCAGCGTCTCCCCGCGGGCGACGATGTGAGTATTTCCCCCGACCGGGTGCGATGGAGGTGTGCCTGGAGCGGCAGCGCTTGCTTGCGCGGGCGTAGTTTCTCCGATCATGACCCCTGGCCGAATCTGTGAGATGTGTTGCTCGAGCTTTAGGATTTCCTGAGAAAGCGCATCAATTTTTGCGTTTTGTTCGTCGATTTTTTTCCCCAGCGCTTCGAGTTGCGCAGTCTCACCTGATTTCGCAGGCTCCGGCGCGGCGGTCTGAGCAGAAGCAGTACGAAACGCCAGGACAAACGCCGCCGCACAAAAAATCGCTGACAGCTTCATCGGGCCAAGAGCTTGCCACCGGCAGATTTGTCTGGCAAGCGCGCGGGATGACGAATGTCGAATGACGAATTCCGAAATAACGACGCAGGGCTTTGGTACCCTTCGTCATTCGTGCTTCGTGCTTCGTCATTTCTCTACGGCTTGCCTTTCCAATATTTGCTCTTAGATTTTTTTATGCCTGAGCGCATTCAAAAGCCACCTGAACCGGCTCCATGGAGTCCAAAACAAGGCGATGGAGGAAGTCCCCGTTCACCGGATATTTCGCGCCCGGACACGAAGGATCTGTTGAAGAAAATGCGCAAGGTCGATCCCAATCAATCCAAGCGCTATCGCCAGCGCACGGGCCAGTAATGGAAGGCTCACCGGTTGCGGTCGACCAGAATTTTTCTGGCGCGGCTGGCGATTTCCCTGCGCTGCTGCGCCGCAAAGGGCTGCTGGCATCGGCGGTCATCCCTCCAATGCCGCAGGGTGGAACGCCACATAAAGAGTGGCAACCGACCGAGGCCACCACAATTCTGGCTTTCAAATTTTCAGGCGGCGTGCTGGTGGCGGGCGACCGCCGTGCGACCGCTGGCAACACGGTGGTCTACGATCGTGCCGATAAAGTTCTCGAAATCGATCGACACTCCATCATGGCAATTGCCGGCGTGCCGGCGACGGCCTGGGAAATGGCGCGCGTGCTGGAACACTCATTCCAATACTTCCGGCGAACTCAGCTGCAGGAAATGAGCGTGGATGGAAAAGTGCGCGCCCTGTCGAAGCTCTTGCGTGATAACTTCGGGTTCGTGATGCAAGGCGTGGGAGTTGTCGTGCCGATTTTCGCAACCTACGATTCTCATTCAAACCCAGAGGCGCGTCTTTACTTTTACGATGCAATGGGCGCGCAATTTGAAGCGACCGATTACGCTGCAACGGGATCGGGATCGCCTGCCGTGCGGGGGATTCTCTATTACGAAAACAATTGGGGAGCCAAGCCGCTGCAAAAATTGGGCGAAGAGGAAGCGATATCGATCGCATTGCGGGCGCTTGATACCGCTGCAGAATCCGACACGGCCACAGGCGGTGTCGATCGGGGCGGAAAGATTTATCCTCTGATCAAGGTTGTCTCACGCGAAGGCATTACCACTTTGCCGGAGAGCAAAATTGCCGCCGTATTCAAGGAAACGGTTGCATGATCGAAGAGCCTTATCGTTGGGTCGAGGCGATCGCCAACCGACGCGAGTACATTGAAGCGCAGCTCGCTCCGGGCAGCCCAATCGCGGCGCTCGGTTATGGGGACGGAATTCTTTTTCTGACTGTCGGCCAGTCGCGGCAGAAAATCTTCGAGATCTACGACCGGATCGCGATGGGGGCCATTGGTCATCCAGGGGACATCGAGCGGTTGCGAATGGCAGTGATTGAATTGGCGAGCACCGAGGGGTTCACCCGATCGGCTGCGGATGTTTCACTGCGGCGCCTGGTGCATTATTCGCTCAGTCCCGTAATGAAGGGCGCGTTTGAACAGGTTTACGGCCCGCCTTATCTGGCGCGGATGCTGTTTGCCGAGATCGGCGAACGCCCCGGCGAAGATCTGTTTTTGCGGGTGGAGTATGACGGCGAGATTGCAACCAATGGCGCAACGTACGCGCAAGCGCGGCAGGACTTCGCAGTGCTCAGTGGCACGCGGCAATCGGGAGACCTGATGGAAGCATTCCTGAAAACACAGCATGCGCAGGATGCAACCTTTGAAGTCGCACTCAACTCTGCGCTGGACGCATGGAGTATCGGCCACATGTCTTTGCAATCCAGCGATGCAAACCAGCTGCCGGAGCGGGCTGCTGTTTTGAAGTATCGACAAGAACAACTCGTCCATCGCGGAATTGAAGCGGCATTGCTGGAGCGCGACGCGAGGAGGGCAATTCGTTTTCGTTCATTATCAGATACGGAATTGCGCTCCTTGATTCACGATTAAGTTATGAAGAGAAGTCTTTTCTCACAGGCAACGAATGAAACGAGTTTTTCAGAATCTGCTGGCCCTGTTCGGCTTGTTGTTGATGGTCGCATCTTTTGTATGGATGCAGCTTCATCACGCGGAGCGACCTGTCGCCAGGACCGAGCCCAGAGCGGCCCGGAGCCCAACTGTCTCCAAGCCTTTTGCAGTAGTTGTTCTTGATCCCGGCCACGGCGGCCAGGACTCAGGCGCGATGTGTGGCGGTGTATTGGAAAAAGATCTGACCTTGGATGTGGCGCGCCGAATCGACCGGCTCTTGGACTCGGAAGGGATCGCTACATTGATGACGCGCATGGGAGACACGTTCGTCTCGCTGGCGGATCGTGCAGCATTAGCGAATCGGGCGAGAAATTGCATTTTTATCAGCATTCATTTCAACGAAGATAACAAGCCGGTGGCTAGCGGCGTGGAGACGTATTATGCCGCGCACCAAATTACTGCCGGTTCATTTCTGGCCTCGTGGCTGCCTTTTCTATGGCGACCGCTTTCGAGTTTGCCGAACCCCGAAAGCCAGGATCTCGCTGGACTTATTCAGGAAGCATTGGTTGCGCGCACCCGGGCCGCAGATCGCGGCGTACAAGCCAGACAGTTTTTCGTGATCGCAAACGTGACTTCTCCTGCGGTTTTGATCGAGGGGGGGTTTCTCACGAACAAAGAAGACATTTCAAAACTGGCGAGTGAGGATTATCGCGATCAGATGGCCGCAGCCGTTACGGACGGCATTTTGCGGTATCGTGACGCGGCGAGCCAGCGGAAGTCACAGCTGGCGTTGACCGCGCGAGAAAGTCGCTGAATAGACCAAAAACGCAGGGCGTCAATATAGCATCGGGGATGAACACCAGGATCGCTGCACTGATCTTACTTGGATCGATAATGCTAACGCGCGCCGATCAGTTGGTTGAACGTGTGCAGCAGGCCCTGAAGGATCAGGGCTTCTACTATGGAGAAGTTACCGGTGAAATGAACGCGAATGTAACTGCCGCCATTCGCCGCTATCAAATTCGGAACGGATTACAGGTTAGCGGCGAGCTCAATAGCGAGACACTTCAGTCGCTTGGAATTGACTCTTCGGGCTCAGCGCGACCAGCAACGAAGCCAGCATCGCCCAGCCCCGCTGCGCCTTTGAAGCCCGACGAGCAATCGCCCAGCGAGAGCACAAACGTCACTCCCGCACCACCGACTCAGCCTTTCGGAGGCGCGCCGGAAGACCAACAAATCTATCCATCCAATCCGGTAGCGCCGGGCACTTCGAGTGGAGGAGTGCTTGCTGGCACGCCATTCGAGGCCGCGCCCCCGGTCGTGCAACGCAATGTGGTGCTCTCGGCCCAGATAGCGTTGGCCCGCCGCGGCCTTTATCATGACGAGATTAATGGCGTCTATGGACCGGCAATGGAATTTTCCCTGCGCGCCTACCAGGCGCGGACCAGACTTCCGGTAACGGGGCGACTGGATTTGGAAACACTCGCGGCGCTTAGGTTGTTACCCGGGCCACGCAGGCCGGCTTTTCATCCGCCGCGTTACCGTCCTCGCCCGCCAGTTCGCGATGAATGGGCTCCTGAATACTAGCTGATCCTGCTCGAAGATTCAGCTGTCATACCTCTCACGAACGTGGACTGTCGAAATGCACCGATTGTAGTTCGGCGAAAACTGTACCAACAAAAATCTGCGCTTCAATCCGAAGCAACAGTCGGTCTGCATCATCCGACACCCAGATCGTGCCGCGACGAAACTTTCGGTGCGGCTCCAATTCGAGACGCTTGTTGATACGCTTTAGTTGCAAATCGAGTTTGATTGCATTGTAAGTGCCGGCGTGCACCGAGATTTTCTCCCGGCCGACGACTGTGAGGGTAGCAAGATAAGCACTGCTCGTCGGGAAAACCGCAATGCGATAAACGCTGCGATCTTTGAGGGGCTGACTACGCAAATAGAGCGCCGCCGAGTGGAGATCGAACAGATTGGGTAAACTAAACTGGCGAGTCTTTGTTCCGGCAGCACCACGTTCACCTTCTGTGTTGGACCGAGTTACTCCGCTGTTTGTAAACGTGAGATGGGTAACGATTTTTTTCGATCGATAAGTTTCTGTTTGGTTAGTTTCCACCGGGCGCAGCGTTTGTGCGTTGGCAATCGCGCGATGGCTCA
>Ga0193721_1000593_pt1 | contig 10332 bp, 13 predicted proteins | sample U2s2metaG_FD_145078 | JGI IMG/M metagenome (GOLD analysis project Ga0193721, IMG submission 145078) | Soil microbial communities from a riparian zone of the East river system, Colorado, United States - U2s2 | ecosystem: Environmental > Terrestrial > Soil > Riparian zone | place: USA: East River...
TGCGACATCAAAACTGGTGTCGCTCTTTCTTTCTTCCATGAATTTTATGGCCTCAGGAGTGTCCCACCAGTCCTTTTCTGTTACGTGGTATCCTCTCTCTCTTGCAATATTTTTTAGAATGTCCCCCCCATTATACACAGTAAATTTGAATTCTTTAGCGAGTTCCTCTGCGAGAGTAGTCTTTCCAACCGCTGCTGAACCAGATATTACGATACTAAGATTGTCGTCCGAATGATAGTTGTTATCTCCACGCGATTTCACTGATTACTTACTCCGTTATTCTCTACAAGACTGCAACACCAAGATTATATATTTGCATCACAGACTTTGCGATATCGCATATTTGATAGCACCATCCTGATGACTCGCCCATCTTCTTAATCTTTTGTCAGTATCCTTGCAATAAAACTAGCTGTATCTTCCGATGATCCCTGATGGTTGTCAACTATCTCAAATGCCGAACCACTCAGGATAGAAATTGTCGATATCATCGAGTTTGCAAGCCCTAATTCCTTTTTTATTTCTTCAATTGAAACCATGTCTCTATTACGTGACTCGTCTTTTGCTCTTCTTGCAAGAATTTCTTCTGGGGTTGCAGTTATTAAAATGAGGTTTCTAGGCTTTAATTTTTGTACGACATTTTGAGGAATCCCAGGGAAGAAACCTGATGACGTTCTTATAAAGAGGTGGGTGTCAACTATAACTAGATCCTCTTTAACAGAGCAAATATAATCTGCTGCTAGATTCTGCAAATTTTGTTGTCCAGCAAGTGATAATTTCCTAATTTGATCTCTGTCTACTATCCCCGTCTTTTTTGCTTCACTTAACATCACACTTCCGAAAACAACAACAGTGGTATTATATCCAGATTGAAGCAGAATGTCTTTAGTTTTTGTGATTACAGTGGTTTTTCCAACACCAGGAATACCCACCACTATGGTAATTCGTTTAGGTTCTTCCAAGTAGTGCCGCCAGTTTTGGCATATGTGTGTCTACCTGTTCTCTGATTAGCAAGTTGTAGTAATTCACCAAAATGTCCACCATAAGCAATATCCCAATCCCGCTACCAAATACGCTGAGTACGTCAGAAACTGAAGCCAGTAGTCCTATGACTATAGCACCAGCAATAGTAACTGAAGGAATATACTTGTTTAGCAGTGTTTGAACAGAACCCTGCGAACGCCTAAAACCTGGTACCTGCACATCTGCATCTAACAGGTTCTTTGCGGCAGACTTGGCAGATAATCCCCCCAGCTCAACCCAAAGCCGGCCAAAAATAGTAACGATCGTCGTCAGGAAAATTACATATACAACCGCTCTAACTGGATCTTGCACTGCAACCTCCAGGCTCCTCGGTGAAGTAACGTAATAGAGTATACCTCCTGTAGGAGATTGGGGACTACTAGGATCATATTGAGCAATAAAATTAAACAAAGGATTAGCGTTTTCTGGGTTGTAGTTAGCCCAAAGCATCTGTCCCATAAAGACCGCATTCGCGAGTAGAGCAGAGGATAATATCACGGGAATATTAGATGTATACAGCAGTTTGATCGGATATACTGCAGTAAATCCTCTGTACTTTGTCGAGACGATTGGTACATCAACGTGAATCCCCTGCACATATACAAGCACCAGCAATACTGTACTAGTGACAATTAATCCAAATATACTTGGAAGCTGGCCAGCTCTGAAAAATACTTGGGACATATCTCCGTGAACAGCTGAATCTATCAGGAATGGAAATATTCCAACCGGACCATCCTGCGCAGGCACAGGGCTGAACAGACTCCATAATATCCCCTGAGCAACTCCAGCCATAATGAAAAGGCTTATTCCTGACCCTAGTCCCCATCCCTTCTGAACTAACTCGTCAAGAAACATTACTATTATGCTAGACCCTACTAATTGAAGTATCAAGATCGGTATTAGCGCGGGGCTTGCAAGAAGATGGCCATAAACGCTTACCCCGTAGAGAGATCCCTCAGCAATTATTACTATAATCGTGACTATTTTTGTTGCGGACGTGAACAAGGACCTGTCGTCAGGGTTCTTGAAGTTAAGTTTTATCAAATCAGAACCTTTTAGCAATTGCATCAACAAACCAGCAGTTACAATTGGTCCAATACCAAGTTCAAGTAACGTTCCTTGTTGAGCTGCGAAAATTACCCTTGCAAATTGTAAAAAATCAAACTGTGGAGCGCTAGTCACGCCGTATAACGGAATTTGGCCCATTACAAGATAAGCAAATAGCGCAATTCCAGACCAAACAAATTTTTCGGTGAGAGTTATTTTCTTCTTAGGTTTCTCTACCTGAGGAATGTATCCTGATACTTTTTTGATTATTTTCCTTATAATGCTCTCAGTGTGTACTGTGCTCATCTAAAATAATTTTACCTCCACTAGACTCAATCTTAGTTCTTGCGTTTTCAGATACAGATGCCACCGTTATTATTAGCGTTCTGTCCACAGTACCTCCCCCTAAAAGTTTGTTAATTCCCAAAGAAGACAAATTTAATTCGACAGTACTTTCTTTTTCAACACCATTATGCGAAGTTATGAGTGAGGACAAATCTCGCAAATTAGCCCATTTTTTGACGATATTCCGACTGTAAGATTTCGAAGAGGGATGGCCAAAATGGTCGGGCTCCTCAATGACCGTCCTGATCCAGAAGTGTTTGTGTTTTCCTGCACCGCCTACTCCTCCCCTACTGCCAGATGCCCGATGCTGTCCTATTTGGCCCCAGCCACAATATCTAGTCCCACGCTGTCTTCTACTTTTTCTTAACCTAGTCGCCATTTCTAATTATAATCCCCTATTGGTAAACCTAAGGTATAACCAAAGCCACTCATAATTCCATAATTAAGGATTACTATTTTATAACATCCTCCTTACAAGGTCTGGCAACTCCTTATTCTTCCCAAGAATTCCACCATCAGAATATGCCTTTTTCGTCTTCCTTCTAAATCCACCTTTTGGCGGATTCAATCTAAAAAATGGTTTAATGTTTTTTAACTCGGATATTTTGACTTTGTCTTCGACTATTGCAGTGACTAGCCCCTCTATATTTCCAAAGTCGTTAGGCACGTCAGAGTCGGATATAGGAGTTGAGCCTATTTTTCTGGCTTTCTTCAAAAACAGTTCCTTAACGATGGTCGAGTCAGCCTTACTCCATGCAATCATTTCGGCTATTTTTCTCAACATTCCGATGTAGACTGGCGAATCAGGTACTAAAGTAGCACTAAATTTCTTCTCAAGATTAAGATTCCGTAGAGTCAAGTCGGCCCAGTATGGAATATTGACTGTCCCTCGGATTCTAACAACTAACAGAGCCATCTATATCAATCAGCCAGTTTTGTAAGTTCCTCTTAAAGCATTGAAAATTGCCATAGCTGTAGAAGTCAATGTACTTGTAGATCCAAATGATTTTGTCCAGGCATCTTTGACTCCTGCAAGCTTTAGTAGACTTCTAATATTTTCTCCGGCCACAAGTCCAAGGCCTCTCGGACCCGGAACTATATCAATCGTTACACTGCCTCCCTTGCCACTAACTTTGAATGGTATTGAATGGTAATTATTACACCTACATTCCCAACTTCCACAACCAAGTTTTACGGGAATGATATTCAGAATAGAATTTGTAGTCGCTTTATCTATCGCAATTCTCATCTGAGACGCCTTTCCCATTCCTACCCCAAACCATCCAGCCTCGTTACCGGCAGCAACAAGTGCACTGAAGCGAGTCATCTCGCCGGCGTCTGTTTGTTTTTGTACTATACCTACGTGGACGACGTGAGTCTTAACATCTGGCAGTAAGTGCTTTACAATTTCGAATTCCTGAATATGCATTCCATTTTCATAAATTTGATCCATTGAATTTATCTTGCCTTCGGCAACCATTACCCCCAATTCTGTGCGGGGTTTCCATACTGTCTGTTGTTCTTGATTACGTGGTGACGAAGTAAATTTACCAAAACCCAATTTACCAAATTACCTCCATTTTACTCAGCTAGACTCTGTGGTTATTTTATTGCTACGATGCTTCTTGGGATCATGGTTCAAGATGTCTCCTTTGACTTCGGTTATATGTGATGGATATTCTTCGGGGTTAAGCCCCAATGACAATAATCCCGAGAAACGTGATTGATACTCTTCAAGGTTACTTTTTAACATATTTGCATATGAAACGATGTGAGCACCATTTATTCTTTCACTGTCGGGTAGGGTTTTTTCTGAGTGCGGAGAAGTTATGCCTGCCTCTATCAATCCTTTGAGACAGGCAGCAATTCTGGATGTGAACGGACGTATACCAGTGTATAGAACAACTTGATTAACGCCCTTGTCTGCACATTTCTTACCTAATAGGAGTCCAACTAAATAACATGCGGGAATATTCTTGAGGGATCCCTTCCAACCAAAAGAAGATAATTCTCTGCTGTGCACAGAAGTTATCACTTTGTCACCAGCGGTTTCAGGTCTCAAAACTTGAGCCGTTACGTTTTGTCCACTAATTCTGACAGTCATAAAATTTTTCCTTCCAATTAGCAATCTCTCCCGTTTTCGATAATTTGTTTTACGATCTCGTATACGCCTAAGTGTATAAATATGACCCATAAATCATCATACCTTCCTTAATTCTAGTTGGAAACAGTCTTTAGCACTTATAAACGTTCTAAATATTGTAAAATTATCTCATTTGTAGTCATGCCAATGCTGCTTTGTTTGTTTGGATTGCATTTGCAATTAGTGCGGCAAAAGCACCAGCGCCTATCCCGTTATCGATATTAACGATGGCAACACCTAAGGTACAGGTTTGTAGCATAGAAGACAACGCAGCCATGCCATTAGATCCGAAGCCGTAACCTACAGAAGTAGGCACTCCGATGACAGGAATGTCTACCAGAGATGAAACAACTGACGCAAGCGCTCCTTCCATACCCGCGGCGACGACTATCGCATGCACACCACTTCGAATCATTTTTTCTACCGCAGACACAGTTCTATGCATTCCTGCGATTCCCACATCGTAATCCGTGAATGTCTCACATCCCATAACTTGTGAGATGAGTCGAGCTTCTTCGGCTATTCCGATATCCGATGTGCCTGCACATAATATTCCCACTTTGCCTCCTGTTCTCATTTGCTTGTATTTTTTTCTAGCAATGAAGAGACAGGAGCTGTTTCGACCTGAATAAGTAACCAGATTTTTCTTCTTCATCGTATTACGAAGCTTGGACATTTCCGCAAAATGAATTTTCGTTACCAAAACTTGATCACTTTTGGACAAAATGGTACTCAGGATTTTAACTAAATCATTATAATTCTTGCCGCTCGCAAGCACAACTTCTGGTATGCCCGTTCTCATCTTTCTCAAGGGATCTAATTTTGCGATATTCTTTTCGACTTGGCTTATACTGAAGAATCTCAACTCCTTTTCTGCTTCACCGAGGCTAAGATTACCGGAAATAAGACCCTCTAAGATGGCTCTTACATCCGTTTTTGAATTCTCATTTGACCGTTTGGAATTAAACAAATTTCATATAGGAAGTTCACGTATCGCTGTCTTCACACTTTCTACTCCGTTTGCGAGTATCTCCTTTTCTTCTGGATTCAAGTCGAGTTCGATAATCTTCTCTATCCCGTTACTACCAAGCACGCATGGAACTCCAAGACAAACATTAGAATAACCATATTCTCCGTCCAGAAAAGCCGAAACTGGTAAAATTTTTCTACGGTTTCTACTTATAGCATCTATCATTGCAGAGACGGCATTGCCCGGAGCATACACAGTTGCCCCCTTAAGTGATATTACTTCAGCCGCAACATTTCGAGTTTTAGTTACAAATTCATTGGATTGAACATTATTAATGAATGAACTCAGCGGTATTCCGCTGATGCTAGAAAATCTTACCAAGGGTAGCATATTCTCGCCGTGTTCGCCTATTACCATTGCTTGAATGGAGCTTCGAGACATTCCAGTAGATGAACTAATATATTCCTTAAATCTGGATAGATCCAACATCCCTCCCATTCCCATTACTTTTCCTTTATCTGAATTTATTATCTTAAGAGCGAGATATGTAAGTGGATCCAGTGGGTTCGTTACTACAATAACTATTGACGCAGGAGAATACGTACGAATTTTATTGCACACGTCTTTCACGATACCAGCGTTTGTCTTGAGCAAATCCATTCTTGTCATTCCTGGTTTTCTCCCTATTCCAGCAACAATTACCACAAAATCTGATTTTTTCATATCCTGATAATCGTTAGAGCCCTTGACGTGACAATCGTTACCTAGCTCAGCGAGTTGATGGTTTATATCCATGGATTCTCCCTGCGGTAATCCCTCTACAATGTCCAAAAGTAATACGTTGCCTAACTCCCTCATACAACAATTTAACGCAACTGATGAACCTACTCTGCCAGATCCAATAATGGAAATATTCATTTAAAATGAGACAGAGAAGTAAAGTCCTTATAAGTCTTCCATGAGGACCTTTTGCGCCCGAGTCCAATCCTACAAGTTACACTTGTTACTTTATCCGGCTGTAATCAGTATTTCCAATAGCTCAACACTGGTATGTTCCGTACTAATATGACATAAATTAGTTACAGAATGTAGAATCTTTGAACTTCGACTACCATTTTGAAACCTTTATTACTTCAAAAGCCTCTGCATATGTAACATTGATTTGATAACCTCTGTAGCTACATCTGCCCACTACTGCCGGTATCCATAGATGTCCACAACGTATCATTTGGGATTTAAAACATTCAAGAGCCTTTCTCTTTACATCAATCGTATTGGTGATATCTACAAATAGCTGAGCTCTAAATGCGTTTTCAGTTATGCCTCCAGGAATTGTTGTTTCATACATGAAAACATCGTTTTGGTCTCGACATGCGGCTATTACCGCTCTAGTAAGTGCCTGATGATCCTGATGTGAGTCGCCGATCCATTGTGTGAACACGACTTCGGGTTGGAATTTTTGAACTATTCCATCTATCTTAGTAACGAAGTTTCTTCCAAATGTGAGTTCTTCGGGAGGAATGTCCAATAAATCTGGGGCTGGACATCCCAATATTTTAGCAGATCTTGTCGATTCCGACCTCCTTTCTTCCTTCGTATCCGTCTTCACAAAATTAGGAAGCGTTGCGACTACTAGTTTCACGTCATACCCTAACTCAGCCAGTTTAGCTATAGTTCCTCCCATCCCAATTTCGAGGTCATCAGGATGGGCTCCAAAAGCTACTACCGTCTTAGTTCTCATATAGATGAAAAACCAGGCTCTAAGTCAGTTTATGTCGACCTTGGGGGCAGGAACCGAGATTAGTGGCGAGCACCTAGATTGTCTAAGCCTCCTATAATCAGAATCAACTTCAAGTGCTGCAGAAAGAATTTTACTTCTAACTGATCGTGATGAGTGTATAAACATCTTGGTATCCTTTGGAAGACAATGACCTCCAATTCCGTCTCTTGGTTCCAGGATGTTGACGTTCCACTTTGTGTTCAGAGCATTTCGTAGTTCTGAAAAACCTATGTTATTTGCTTGACAATACAGATAGAGATCTTCTGCAAATGCGATTTGCATGTATCTGTTAGCATTTTCTATTACCTTTGTTAGCTCTGCTATTTCGATTTCAGATACCGGATGCATAGGAATTTCGAGACTTCTATTATTTTGAATGTCTTCATTTTCGATAGCGGCACCCATACTGTCGGTATTGCTAAGATTATTGTTTCGGCCATCATAAAATCCAATTGCTAAACGTAAGCAACAATCACTAACTCCCCCGATAACTCGCAATTGATTGACACCATGAATATCTTCCTCTAATGCGTACCATCTATGAGGTGCGTGTGCAACATGAAGTCTATGGTTTAACAACTCAAAAATCTTTTTTGAGGTTCCTTTTGCAATAGTACTTTCTATTGAAACAAGAGAGCCGTCTTTGGCTTCCTTTGAAATCTTTTCTGCTATTGCTAATAAGCCATCTATATGAGGAGAGTAAATGTCGTTAGGTTTGTGTGTTGAAATACATAAGATAAACACATCTATATCACTAAATGTTTCTATTTTCTTTATACCGTAATTCTCAAAGGCAAATTCCAAGGCGTGCGGATTGATATCGTATCCGTATGTATCAAAACCTTTTTGTTTAACGTATTTGGCTACGGGTAGACCTAGTTGGCCAAGCCCTACAACTAGAACCTTCTCAAACATGATTTTTGGTTTATTTTGTGCCGACAATTCCATCTAGAATCCAGGAAATTAATTATTAAAGCCTTGAGAAAGATTGAATGATAAATTATTCAGTATGAATACTTATGTTGAGTTCGTATAGAAGTATTGGAGTGTAGTCTATTTAGTCACCGGATTGATCCATCGCATTTCCATTCAAAGAAAAGAAGAGAAGTCAAAATATAGCACTGAAAAACATTTTCTTTATTTGGAGACAAACGTGCGAACAGATTGCTACATATAAATAATCTTTTGGTGAAAAAACAGATATGATAAGAGTTGGTCTAATAGGAAAAACTAATGCTGGTAAGACTACGTTTTTCAATTCTGCTACATCAAGTAATGAGGAAATCTCAACTTATCCTTTTACAACGAAACACCCTAAGATCGGAAATGCCAGCGTAATTTCCCTTTGTGTTCATCGAGAATTCAATTTAAAAGATTCTCCCAAGAATTCCACTTGTGTAGATGGATGGCGATTTATACCTATCGAACTTGTCGATCTCCCCGGTCTAATAAAGGGCGCTTGGGAAGGTAAAGGACTAGGCAATCAATTCCTATCCGTCGCAGCACAGTCTGATGTTCTTCTACACATTGTCGATGCTTCAGGAAGTATAGATTCTTCAGGAAGGCTGGCCGAACCTGGCACTGGTGATCCGATTGCAGACGTTTCAGATATCGAAGAGGAGATGATTTTGTGGTACCTGAAATTGTTCGAAGGTAACAGGGACAAGATAATACGATCGATAAACTCAGGTTCTGATGCAGTTCAGTCAATAACAGAAATCTTCCAAGGAATAGGAGTGAAGGAGTGGCATGTGAAGAGGGCGCTCGAAGAAAACGAATTAAACGATAAAAAAATAGGAGATTTTGATCCTCTCCAAAGCAGAAGGTTCGCTTCAACGTTACGTGAGCTATCTAAGCCCACACTAATTGTTGCCAATAAGGTAGATCTTTCGGCAGCGGCAGATAATTTCAAGAGGCTTCGTGAGCATAACAAACACATGCTCGTTGTACCCTGTAGTGCTGACGCCGAACTCACATTGCGAAGAGCTCAAGTCAAGGGTCTTATACGGTATTTCCCAGGGGATGAACGGTTTGAAATAAATGAAAAGACGTCACTAAATGAAAAGCAAAAGTGGGCACTTAATTTCATAAGAAAAGATATTCTAGGTGAATATTTACAGACAGGGGTACAATTCGCATTGAATGTGGCAGTGTTCAAGTTACTAAACATGAACGTGGTATATCCTGTTGCCGATCCAGGCAAATTATCAGACAAACGTGGAAATGTTCTGCCCGATGCGTACTTAATGAGGAGTGGGTCATCCGTAGAAGATCTTGCAAATGAAATTCACAGTGATTTAGCTAAAGGAATACTATATGCTGTTGATGTGAGGAATGGATTAAGATTACCTATAAATTATTTGGTAAAAGACAGAGATGTTCTGTCAATAATATCGGCAATGAAAAAGAAATGAATACGTCAACTGAACTGTCGATTTGTTTGGGAGTCCACATTGTGGATGAAGAAAGCAAAGTAGAAGATGAATTTGAGGAACAGTTGAAAAAAGACCTTGATGAAGAGGGCTGCGATGAGTGACGTTCTTGGTTTAAACGCTTGGCACAAAAAACCGGAATAATGTTTCGATGGCGTCAATTCCTCATGGGAAAAAAACTTTGGATTACTTTTTATAATCGCTCAAAATATCTCGATATCTTATATCCTTGTAAGCAATGTACCTTACGTACTCACCATACGTCATATTAAGCGAACAATGGGAGCATTTGACAAAGCTGAAATCGTCAGACAGTTCGGCAGATTTTTTACAATCAGGACAAATTATTTTCATACCTACGGTTGTCTCTGTAACGTAATAAATGATCTCATTCTAGGCAAAAATAGGCACTGCTAGGAGATAATCAGATTTTGAAAAATTGAGAAATAACGTGTTATTAAATAGTTTTAAGCTGCTTCACTATTGGTTGTCTGCCCTTTCTGAAGACCCGGAATCCGCAAATGCACTTTATTTCGGGAAGTTTTGACAATTCAGTATTAGTCACAGGAGTTCCGCATCTCATGCATTC
>Ga0193721_1000596_pt1 | contig 10309 bp, 9 predicted proteins | sample U2s2metaG_FD_145078 | JGI IMG/M metagenome (GOLD analysis project Ga0193721, IMG submission 145078) | Soil microbial communities from a riparian zone of the East river system, Colorado, United States - U2s2 | ecosystem: Environmental > Terrestrial > Soil > Riparian zone | place: USA: East River...
GCCAGCGCGCGTCCCACTCCCGAACCCTGGGCATTTGACGTGACCATGAAAGCGGCGTTCGCGATGTGAGAGCCGGGGCCGGGTTGATTTGGTCTTAAAATGTAAGTGCCGGCGATAACCCAATCTTTCGTCCCTATTGTAGGGGACGGCGTTGCCGTCCCTGGGAAGCCAACGGCTTCCCCTACAGATTGCCGATGAATTTCTGCAGCGTAGGTATGCGTATCGGCTCGAAACCAATAAGCTAACGCCTCCTCCTGCGACGTGTTCGGATCAAACGCGTATGTATCGCCAGCCGCGACGATCTCATGAAAAATATTCCAGATCGCGTCGCGATCTGCTTTGACGGCTGCCCGTATTTTCATCCTTCGTGATTGAAGCTAGGCCAAGATTTGGAGTTCCGCGTTTACGCGGCCGTGTAAGCGCGCACACATCGCCCGCCTAAAGGCGAAACTCCAAACTTCGATTGAGGGTTAACAAACCGCGGGCTACGTGGCAAGTGCTGCGAATTTCTATTCGGTGGGCAGCTCTGTCATCGCGGCGTAGCGGCAGCTTGCGCCTTCATCTCGTTTGAAACGTCACTGGCACCGTCACTGACCATCCCTGGCTTGGCGCAGATTTCCACTGGCGAAACGTTTTGATCGCAGCCTGATCAAAGTACGGATTCCCTGTGGACCTAACGAGTTGCACGTTCGTAACGTTTCCATTTGCATCAAAAGTTAAATGGAAGCGACCGGTTCCCGAAACTCCGGACTGAGACACCCCAGGCGGAAAGGCTGGCGCAGGCGCATAGACCATTCGCGGTTTGGGTGTTGGCTTTGGTGTGGCGGCCGTTGCCTGCCAGCGGGCCTGCGTGCCAACGGCAACGCGAGATAATAATGATTCCAGTGAAGCGGCAGGTCGAGCAATAGTCTTTTCTCCAGCTGATGTGACCACACCTACGACTTGGCCAGTCTCATTCAATACAGGAGATCCAAGTGAACTGGGAGGAAGTGTTCCGGCAATTTCTAAACGGCCAGTGTTTTGCGCGCCAATCGTCATTTGACGAGCGTGTCCATCGTTTTCGGCCAACGCACTGCCGACCACGACAACGCCTGTGCCTGCGGCCAGATTACCCTTTTTGTTTAGCTCAAGAAATGGAACCTTCTTGACGTCCGCCTGCAGAATCGCGAGATCCGATTCCTTCGACGCCGCAAGAATCCCGGTGACGTTGTGAATTCCGCCGTCGCCGGTTTTTGCGACCGCATTGACTCCGCCTTCGATTGCGCGCGCCGTCGTAACGAATCTGCCTTCTGCGGAAATAAAAAAACCGCTCTCCGTCCGCAATAAATTCCCCTTTGAATCAAAAACTGTGACCCAAATGACCGAAGGCTGGACCGTTGTTTCCAGCTTCGCTGAATCGGACGATGCAGTTTGACCGGGCGCTTGGGGCGAAGGAGTGACTGACGAGACGATGGTCGGCGATTGAGTCGCGGAACTCGTTGCCGGCATCGATGGCGACTGCTTAAGGGGCGATCCGCTGGTGACCTGGCTCACCGATTTTTCTCCTTGGCCGATAATCACAAAGAGAGCCAGGCAAAGCGCATATCGAAGAGTTAGCCGGTACTGTCTGAATTTGGGGCTCACGGCGACATAGTGTGGAACACGCACCGCAGTTCAATCAAGCCGACAAATTAGGCCGATATCAACCACGGCCGCTTCGGCCGCTATCGGCTGGTTTCGCTCTGGCTTAATGCCGCTTGAAATACTGAATGGCGCGTTCGTGTTTCTTTGCCTGTGCCTCCGTCGAGAACGTGCCGAGATTTCTTCGCTTTTGGGTCTTCGGATTTTTCTTGCGCGAATACAACCGATACTTCCCGGATTTCAGTTTCCTGATCATGCTGTACCGAGTATTCGCAAACGAAGTGGGCTCCGCGCGTTGGATTGCAGGCACCCGCTTCGGTGGTGGAACACAGACAGGCAGGCGGCGCGCCTGCGCTAAGATTTGCTCGAACTCTGAAACCAGAGTGCAAGCAAGCCGGCGAGAATCGCCAGATTGGTCGCCAAATGAGAAGGAAAACTCCAGTTTTGACTGGCGTGACCGAAACAGCCACAGGTGATATCGAGTCCGCGCGCTTTTGCCGCAACCGTCGACAGGGTGAAGACAACGATCAATGCGATCAAAATCGATAACGCCCCTCGAAACAACACGCGAACAACGAGCGCGATGCCACAGAGAATTTCCAGCCATGGCAAATAAAACGCCAATGCGACACTAATTGGCCACGGAAGAATTTTATAGTTATCGATGTCGCTGGCGAACTGAACCGGATCAAGCGCTTTGATCGCTCCTGCGTAAAGGAAAATGCCTGCAACGATGAAGCCGATAATACGCCAAATGATGTTTGTTCGATGTTTGACGTTTGACGTAGTGTCCTCCGCCGACACTTCGACAGGGAACGTTGGGCGTTGAGCGTCCGGCGTTTGATTCATCACTTCTTCTTCAGCCACGCTTCCCATCCGCCTTCGAGCACGAACACGTCAGGGAGCTGCGCTTCTTTGCGCAGACGTCGGGCAACTTCCCGACTGGCGTTACAGCTCAAGCTGCTGCAATAGACGACGATTCTCTTCCCGGGCGACCACGCTGCCAAAAACTCCGGCAACACTTCATTCCATCGGTCTTCATTCAACGAAATCGCGCCGGGAACGTGATCGCTCGCAAACTCATCGTCCGGACGCGCATCGACCCAAATAACATTGCCGCCCCATGTGCGCGCTTGATCGACGGTAGCCAGTTCCGACGGCAAAATGGCTGATCGCCACGATATTTTGTGACGAAAATAAACCGCTCCCCCCACTCCCGGAGCAAGCGCCAGTGCTGCCAGAATGAGAACCTGCCGGACCAGCGATGATCTCACTATCTATTGAACGGTCGGCGCATTAGTGATGCGCGCAGTCGCGTAAAATACCTTCTGAGCCTGCACGTCGATTTGGAACTCGCCGTTACCTTTTTCCTCCACTTTGGTTTGAAAATCCGGACTCGATGAGGTGACCTTGATATGCTTCACAGTAAATTCCTTGCCGGCCTTGACCATGATAGTCTTCGGGTCTGGTTTGTCGCCTTGCTTCCAGAAGACAAATGTTGGATTGAGCTCCAATTGCTGCGGGATAATCGTCTTAAGCGTGAGAACCGTCTTCTGATTCGTGGCTTCGTCGGTCTCCACCGTCACTGTTTTGACCTGAGTGCCGGTGCGATCGCCAATGTTAAAAGTGGCCGTGATCTCGCCAGTCCCGCCACCGGGAACTTCGTCCTTCTGGGTCTGTGCAGTAGTGCATCCGCAGGAAGCGTGAACAGACTTGAAATGGACCGGTGTCTTGCCGGTGTTCTGATATTTGAAATGGCCTATCGCCTGTTTGTCGTTGGCCGTTGGATGCAGCTCGATCGCGGTCTGCTCCCATTTCAATTCGGCGCGTGCGCTGAGGCTGATGATGATCGACAGGGCAAAAGCAATAATGTGTGTTTTCATTTTTTGGAGTAGAAGCGCGTAATATAATCAGCAACCGCGTCTCGCCAAGTGCGAGATGAGGTGCCCGTCAACTCTGCATATTTAGCGGCAGAAAGGACAGAATAAACCGGACGGCGTGCGACCCAATCTTTCATGTCGCCAAGTCTGCACGCGCCAACTGTCCTCGCTTTGAGGGGAACACCAGCGCCGTGGCAGCAATCCAACGCCCATTGTCCGTATTCCTGCCAACTGCATTTGCCCGCATTGCTGAAATGCAAAATGCCACCGTAACCGCGTGTTGTAGTCGCGAGCGTTGACCGCGGCGGGTTGACGCCTGCAACCCCACCGGGCACAACGACCCCGGCGACAGTGTCACCGTCAAAAAACTGCGGCAACATCTCAGCGATGTCGCGCGTGTAAGTGGGCGCGGAAAATTTGTCGGCGATGGCATCGACTTGTTCGTTTTCCTGCGCTCGCTTGATAATTCCGTCGATAAAGCTCGGTCGGTCAGGCCCAAATACCCAGGAGACGCGCACTACCAGATGTCCGTTTCCCATGGCGAGCACTTCGTTTTCTCCAGCTAGCTTCGATTCGCCATAAGCGCTAATCGGATTCGCTCGATCTTCTTCGGTATACGGTGCGCGTTTCTCACCATCGAATACGTAATCGGTGCTGAAGTGAATTAGCTGTGCGCCTTTATCGCTGGCGATTTTTGCAAGGACGCCTGGCGCTTCGGCATTAATCAAAAAGGCGCGATCCCGCTCGGTCTCGCAAAGATCGACGTTAGTGAATGCCGCAGCGTTGATCAGCACATCGAAATTGGTCGCACGAAGCTTCTCGCGTACACCATCCAAATTCGATAGATCAAGTTGTGCGTGATTAAAGCCGGCGACGTCGTATTCGTCCCGATATTCGCCCATGAGCGCAGCGCCGAGTCGCCCGCCTGATCCAATGATGACAATTCTCATCTTTCTGTAGCCGCGATCTCTGATCGTCGTTTCATAGGTTTGAGGCTGCCGCTACAGTTCAGTACCTTCCGGCACGCTCGAGTAATGGTTGCCACCATGATGGATTATCAACGTACCACTGAACAGTTTCCGCGAGGCCTTCCTGGAAATTGCGGCGCGGTTTCCAGTTCAATTCCTTTTGCGCAAATGAAGAATCGATTGCATACCGGCGATCGTGACCAAGTCTGTCGGGCACAAATGAAATCAGGCTGTACGGTTTGCCGAGCTGATCGAGAATAATTTTTACAAGATTGATGTTCGCCATCTCGCTGTCGCCACCAAAATTGTAAATCTGCCCCGGTTTCCCTTCGAAAAGTGCAGCGACAATGGCGGCGCAATGGTCGCTGACGTGTATCCAGTCGCGCACATTCATGCCGTCGCCATAGACCGGGAGCGGCTCGTCGCGGAGCGCCTTGATGATCATGAGCGGAATTAATTTCTCCGGGAACTGGTACTGCCCATAGTTGTTCGAGCACCGGGTCACCAGCACGTCCTGGCTGTAAGTCTTGTAACAGGCCACCGCCAGGAGGTCGGCTCCGGCTTTGCTTGCCGAATATGGCGAACTGGGGTCGAGCGGCGATTGCTCGGTGAATTTGCCGTCCGGCCCAAGCGAGCCATACACCTCGTCGGTCGAGACTTGGATGAAGCGCTGGACGCCGTGGCGCCGCGCGCAATCCAACAGCACGCTCGTGCCGATTATATTTGTATGAATAAAGTTGAGAGGATCGTTGATGCTGCGATCCACGTGCGATTCTGCCGCGAAATTGATCACCGCGTAAAAGCGGTGCTCGGTCATCAGGGCGTCCATTTGGTCGGCGTTCGCGATATCGGCTTTGAAAAATTCGTAGCGCTCGCCATGTTCTTCGACCACGCCATCAAGATTGGCGAGATTGCCTGCGTAAGTGATCACGTCCACGTTGGTCACGTACGCAGGCTTGTAATGTTGCAAAATATACCGAATAAAGTTGCTCCCGATGAATCCGCAGCCACCGGTTACAAGGATGCGCATGGCAGCGCGTACTAGCAGCGCCGAGCAGAGCGCGCCAGCAGAATATTCTTCCGCCACCGCGGGACTCCGCAGCCGCGCGGAACAATGGAAGGCTCAATTAGCGCAAACAGACTGGGTTCCATGGGCGATCCTGGGTTTGGCAGCGTTCCTGCGCTTTTTCCTGCTGGGCATCAAGCCGGCGCATTTCGACGAAGGCATCAACGGTTGGTTTGTCGATCAGGTAGTGAAGAATGGGTTTTACCGTTACGACCCGACGAACTACCACGGTCCGCTTCACTTCTACGTGCTGCTGCTCTTCGAGTGTTTATTTGGCAGGAACGTCTGGGCACTGCGCCTGCCTGTCGTGCTCCTGAGCATTAGTTGTGTCTGGCTGACGTTTAAGTTTGAACCGTTGGTGGGACGAAACGTTACCAGAATAGCCGCGTTGGCCATGGCGATCTCGCCCGGGTTCGTTTTCTACGGTCGCTACGCAATTCACGAAGTGTGGCTGCAATTCTTCTCAACCATGTTCATCCTGGGACTGCTCGGTCTCTGGAGATTGGGCAGGCTGAATTACCTGTGGTATGCCGGCATGGGATTAACCGGCATGATTCTGACGAAGGAGACGTACGCCATCCATGTCGCGTGCGCCGTGCTCGCCATTCCAGTCCTGGCAGTTTCCAACGCGCTAAGCCGTGTTCCGGATGCCAAACCGGCGAAGCAAACTTGGAGTTGGATCGATCTTGGAATGATCCTTATTGTCGGCGCCGCCGGGATCATATTTTTCTATTCGGGAACTTTCTTTAACTGGGATGGTGTCAAAGGTCTGTATCTGGCGTTCAAGGCGTGGACCGAGACTGGCGCCGCTGGGCACGGCCATGAAAAGCCGTGGGATTACTGGTTCAAATTGATGGGACCGTCCTGGGAAACGGGCGGAACTAATTTTACTGGTTACGAATTGCCGATGCTGGCTGGACTGATTCTGTGCGTCTTTTGCCAAAAATTTAAGAACCTCAGTCTGCGTTATCTGGCTATTTATGGCGTGGGAAGTCTCGTTGCGTACAGCTACGTCAAATACAAGACGCCGTGGTGCATAATCAGTTTTGGGTGGCCATTCCTCTTTATCTTTGGCGCCGCGATCCTGTTGGTTCGCCCAAAAAATCTGCGGAAAGTGTACGTCATAATAGCCATTTTCTTGTGTCTTTCGTTCGGCCGATCCATTTCGCTGAACTATTTCCGCTGCTCGTCGCCTACCGAGCCCTACGCCTACGTTCAGACGTACAACGACATGTTTAAGCTAACCGAGCCATTGCTAAAGCTGGCAAAGCAGGACCTCTCCAACTACCATCTGACCGGCCACCTGATTCGCTCCAGCGTTTATCCGCTTCCGTGGGTTCTGGGCGATTTCGATCGCGTCGGCTATTACGAAGGAGGAAACATGCCGGCAAACATCGACGGCGATTTTCTCCTCGTGCAGCAAGACAAGATCAAAGACGTCGAGTCCAAGTTGAAAAACGCGTATTACACCGACATGATGACGCTCCGTAACTACCAGGACCCATCCAAGATCTTTTTTAGCGCCAAGATTTTCAAACAATTCTTTCCGGGCAAAGCACCGGATTTTGTCGGGAACGCGCAGCCTCAGCAGCCTCCTCAGCAGCCACAGCAGCAGCCTCCTCAGCAGCCTCAGCAGACACAGCAGCCTCAGCAGACACAGCAGCCTCAGCAGACACAACAGCCTCAGCAGACACAACAGCCTCAGGGCACAAAACCATGAAGTGGCTTGCGGCTATTCTCACCTTCGTCAATTTGTCGGTAGTTTGCGGTCTGCTTCTCGGAATGGCCGGGAGAGGCTTAAACGTGCTGACCGCGTGGCTGGCACTAATATGCGGCGCTGCCTTTGCAGTTGCAGCTTGTCTCGGAACCTCTGACGCGACGGTTCGAAAGAAAACCGCGAAACAGGCGCCAGTAGAACGAAAGCGTCACAAACCTTCGGATTCGGAAAGCACGCCGAATGCGGCCATTTGGTCGGCATTGACGCGTTACCGTCGCGTGTGGTTCTGGGCAATGGCCGCGTTTTTCGCAATGTTTGCCGTTCGATCGTTTTGCTGGTTGTTCTATATCGACGGCAGCGATTACAAGATCCAATCGCCCAATAACCTCGGCGATCTCTCGCTGCATTTGACGTTGATCAAAACTTTCGCAAACGGCGTTCCGCTTTGGCCGGATAATCCCATCTACGTCTTGAGCAAACTGCGGTATCCCGCGGGAATCGATTTATTTAATGCGCTGCTTTTGCTGGTTCATGTCGATCTGATCACCGGCTTGGTTTGGGTCGGTCTGGTTGCGTCGCTCGCAACTTTCTACGGATTTTATCGCTGGGGCGGCAGCTTCGCGATTGCAGGTTTCCTGTTCAACGGCGGAATAGCCGGTTTCCAGTTCTTCAAGACGTGGAAGTTTTTGGATTATCAGGGCACGGCGGCAGATATCGCCCACAGACCGATCGCATGGAAAAGCATTCCGTTGTCCATGTTCGTGACGCAACGCGGCTGGCTTTACGCGATCCCGGTAGGTTTGGTTTTGCTTTGGCACTGGCGAGAGAAATTCTTTCGTCAGAGCGCTGTCGCCGGGAGCGGCGTGCCGGCCGTAGCCCTGGCGAAGGCGGACGACCCCGGCGGCTCCGCCGCAATCTCAGCGCCAGCGGATGACTCTGGCCGATCGACAGCAGTCGAGGCTGGCGTCCCGCGAAAGGGCCCCTTGCCCTTCTGGGTTGCGTTATCCCTTTACGCGTCAATGCCCCTGTTCAATCTGCACACGTTTATCGCTCTGACGGTCGTCCTTGTCTTTGCGCTGGTTCTTGAACGTCCCAGCGAAATTAACTTTATCGTCGATCTAGCTCGCAACGAAGGCAGCTCTGGACTCGGTCGCCTGATTTCGCACCCGCGGATGTGGCCGGAAATTTTCCGAGGCGCGCCGATTCGCAGGCATGGCGCTGCGATGCTGGCTATTGCATTGATTCCAGCGAGTTTCTTTGTCTGGCTGGTTACCGATCACTTTCGCGCAAAATCGGTAATCCAATGGCATCCCGGCTGGGCCCAAGATTCACAGGAATTTGCCGCTCCCTTTTTCAAGATGGGTGGCGCTGCGAATTTTGGATCTTCCACGGCGTTTGGTTCGCTGTTGCAAAAAACATGGAACGGCGTTATCGCTCCGTTCTTTCAATTTTGGCTGACAAACTTCGGCTTGTGGATTCCTTTGGCGCTGGCGCTGGTGGGCTTGGTCGGCTGGCGTATTTGGAAAGCTCGGTGGCGCTGGGGTGACAGGCCTCCAGCGGATGTAGCCTTTGTCCTACCCGCCGTTGTGATCTTCGCGGTGGGTTATTTTTTCAAAACCGCGCCATGGGAATGGGACAACCTCAAGCTCATGGTCTGGGGCTACTTTCTCATTTTGCCCTTTCTGTGGAGCGATATCCTCGGACGCTGGGCCTTTCCGGAACGGGCGACGATTTGCATTGCACTTTTCGGGTCCGGCTTTGTTACCCTGCTCGGTGGGCTGTCGGCCGGACACCCGGGTTTTGGACTCATCGAGCGCTCGAGACTCGACTACGCAGGAACAGCGATGCGGCCGTTGCCGACGGAAGCGCGCTTCGCTGCATGGCCGACCTTCAATTCTCCCGTGTTGCTGCAAGGCCGGAAAGCTGTGGCTGGATACCCGGGTCATCTATGGACGGAAGGATTTGATTATTCCGAGGTAAACAAACGGCTGACGGCTTTAATGAACGGAGCCGCAGACTGGCGCGACACCGCGAAGGCTTTGGGCGTCCGCTACATCTTCTGGGGCCAGGACGAAAAGACGAACTACCAATCAAGCAGCCGTCCCTGGGAAGCCACGTCTTTTCTTGTGGCGTCCGGCGATTGGGGCGCAATCTACGATCTGAATTCGGCGGCCCCTCAGCACTGAGGCGCAACGCCAGGTTTGCTGCTCGAAGAATGTTTCATCGAGGCGCCGAACTTCCGGCGTAGTCGGAAGGGATGCGCAAGGAAAACAAAATAGATGGCACTCACAAAATCGATGAAACTGGAAGAAGGACTCGTCAAGCGCAATGGGCCGCTGCGCAAGGCCGCCAAAACGTTTTCCACAGTGAGCGCAGGCGGCATCGGGGTACTGGTGTAATGCCGCCCAAAGGCGTGCAACCGATGCGCGTCGGAAGTAGCAATCAATGGTTTGCCAAATCGGACTGCCACGCGTTTTGCCCGGCGGTTTGGATTGAAGAGCCCAAAATGAAAATGGCAGTATTCAATGGCGTCGAAACAATCTATTTCTGCAAGCAGTCGTGATCCAATTGAGCCGCCAAACACATAGAATGGATGCGCCGCAATCGTAAAAATGGAGTTCCCGCGCTGCGCTCGCAGCTTCCGCAGATCGTTGAAATCTTTTAACCCCGCCACTTCTTCGGAGCTCACATTCAGCACGATAACATCCCCGCCGCATAAGCGCACCTCGGCGGCGGGAATAAGCAGGATGCCCATCGCGGCCGCATCAGCGAACACCTCCTTTCGTTCGAACACCGCATCGTGCAGCGTGATCGCCAGAACCCGAAATCCGAGCGAACGCGCGCGTTCCAGCAATTGATGGGCGGAATAATCCACCGCGTCTTTGGGATCGTCCAGCGTGTGAATATGAAGATCGACCTTGATCCAATCTTGTTCTTTGGTCGTGCTCGCTTGCCACGTCGTAGCTTTATGCGAAGGCTGGGTGCTCATGCTCGAATTCCCGAACCTAATCGCGAATCGTCAGGATTTCATTCAGAGGCTTGTGTGCTGGGTCAACCG
>Ga0193721_1000597_pt1 | contig 10303 bp, 6 predicted proteins | sample U2s2metaG_FD_145078 | JGI IMG/M metagenome (GOLD analysis project Ga0193721, IMG submission 145078) | Soil microbial communities from a riparian zone of the East river system, Colorado, United States - U2s2 | ecosystem: Environmental > Terrestrial > Soil > Riparian zone | place: USA: East River...
CCTTCGCTACGTTCGCGCTGTTTGACTATGCGCGCGCGCGCATATTTCTCATTCTAACTGTCGGCGCGATGTTTCTCGGAACGCTCTGGTTCCTCTACGTTCAGGCTTTCCTGCTGCACGCGTACTGCCGCTATTGCCTGTTTTCTGCGGCAACCACGTTTCTGCTGGCGGGGCTGGTAATTGCTCTGCCTCCGGGACGCGAGAGGTCTGTCTCATAAGTGGTCCATTCTCTTGTCTTGCTCGCGCTCCTGCTCTCGCTCATGCTCTTGAGACCGGCACTGGAGCACGGGCACGATTATAAGTAAGAGAAGATTATCAGGCTTATGCGAATTCTGGTGATCGAGGATGAAAAGAAGACGGCGGCTTTTCTGGCAAAGGGCCTGCGCGAAGCCGGTTTCGCTGTCGACCTTGCTATCGATGGCGAGGCTGGGCTGGCAGCAGCGCGTGCCAGCAGGTTCGACCTTCTCATCGTTGATATCATGCTGCCAAAAAAAGATGGCTGGGCGCTCGTTGAAGAATTGCGCGCGGCCAAGTCCCAAACGCCGGTCATTTTTCTGACGGCCCGCGACAGCGTGCGCGATCGCGTAAAAGGGCTCGAGCTCGGCGCGGATGATTACGTGGTGAAACCGTTCGCGTTTTCGGAATTGCTCGCACGCGTGCGTTCGCTTTTGCGTCGTACTCCCGCACGTCGGGACAAATTGCGCATCGATGATTTGGAAATCGATACGCGTCATCAACGCGCCGAGCGCGGCGGTATCCCACTGAATCTCACGCCGAAAGAGTTTCTTCTGCTCGCACATCTGGCGCATTCATCGGGTCAGGTTGTATCGCGGGACGAAATTGCAGAGCATGTGTGGGACATAGGATTCAAAACCGATACGAACGTAGTCGACGTGGTCGTGCGTCGCTTGCGGGCAAAGGTGGACGATCCGTTCAAAACCAAACTGGTCCATACGATCCGCGGCATGGGTTATGTTCTCAAAGCGCCCTGAACCGCGCTCCATCGCCTCCCAGCTTATCCTGCTTTTTACGCTGGCCGCCGCCCTTCTGCTGGCCTGTGGGCTCGGCGTCTTTTACTGGATCGTAGTCCGGCACGCATTCGCGGAGGATAATGCGGTGCTCGCCGACAAAGTGGACGGCTTGCAGACGAGTTTTGAACAACGCGGCGGGTTGGCTGCGGTCGCTGCGGAGATTGATGCAGCAGGCAGCCGGCAGCGCGCTCCGTTTATGGTGCGTGTGCTCGATCCGACGGGCGCAACCATTGGGCAAACAACAGGAATGGAAACGCTGTTGCCGGCAAATATTTTTCCTCCGGTCGCGTCACGAGAAACTGCGGCACCGGGTGAACATCGAGTTGACGGAAAATTGTTTGCACTGACCACGAGACATGCGCGCGCAGGCGGCCAGCAGTTTACGATCCAAGTGGCGCAAGACCGTTCGAGCGACGAGCAGGTGGAGAGAAAATTTGGTATTTTGGTACTGGTCGTTCTTTCGGGCAGCATTCTGGCCTCCATTCTGATTGCAATCCCGGTCACCAGGCGCGGCCTGCGTCCATTGCAAGAAATGAAGCGTTCGCTGGAGCGAATCGGGCCAACCCACCTGAACGAGCGCGTCGCACCCGCCAATTGGCCGCGCGAGCTTCAACCGCTGGCCATCGCTTTCGATGAAATGCTTAAACGCCTCGATGATTCTTTTACGCGCCTCTCTCAATTCTCCGCCGACCTCGCGCATGAATTGCGAACTCCCATCGCAAATATGCTTGGCGAAGCGCAGGTCGCTCTGTCGCGCGACCGCAGCGCTGCGGAGTACCGCGAAACTATTGAATCCACGATCGGCGAGTGCGAACGCCTTTCCGGAATCGTGGACAACTTGCTTTTCGTTGCGCGCGCCGATGCAGCAACCGAGCCGGTTGAGCGGATACGATTCGACGCGCGCGCGGCAGTGGAGAAAATTGCGGCCTTTTATGAAACCATCGCGGAAGATCGTCATGTCGCGATCAATTGCAGCGGCCAGGGCCAAATTTCTGCCGACCCCGCTTTGTTCGAGCGCGCCGTGGGCAATCTGGTCGACAACGCGCTGCGTTTTACTCCTGAGCACGGTTCAATTCAAATCGCGCTGGCCGAGCGCGCCCACGATTTCGAGGTCGCAGTCAATGATAATGGCTCTGGAATAGCTCCCGAGCATTTGCCGCGCGTATTCGATCGATTTTACCGCGCAGAGCCGTCGCGCGGATCTGATGGAGCAGGCCTGGGTCTGGCTTTAGTAAAGTCGATCGTCGATCTTCACGGGGGCACCGCCAGGATTCGGAGCGAAGTTGGTCGGGGCACCACGGTCAGCATCACATTTCCCAAGGGAGCTTAATCTCCCTGCTTCAACATTGGGCGAACAGGACTGGGAACCCGGTCTTCGGCTCCGAAAATTTGTCTTGCCAATGATTACAATTTTGTAATGCTCGGCCAAACGAATAATGAAAACGACAGATCAAACGGCCAGCCGGAATGTTTTTGGCTCTGGCCGCACCCTCGAAAAATCAACCCAAGAAGTGCCATGCCAGCGCTAGCTCTCCATTCTTTTTCCAAAGCGATTGAGATTCCAGCGAGCCTTCGCAATCAACCGTTGAATGCCTGGCAAACCTCAGCACGTCTTAGCACTGTACTAGAACGCTTCGGCATCCATGTCCTTGGCGATCTGCACGGACGGAAGGTCGTTGATTTCGCATGGGAGAAGAATTGTGGTCCAAAAACTCTGTACGAACTGGATTTGCTTGCGCGTCGCGCGCGATTCCGAAACGGGACGGCGTCTGGCGATGGTCATCGAGGCGACTACATCCATGCTTCACACGGTTTCACTGCAACAGACAGCGAAAAGGCGACCGCAAAGATACACAAACAAGCGACTGGCTTTGTTATTCCCGAATCGATTTGTCATCTCGCTTTCAACGAATTGCCGATAACGAGACGTTTGGGCAACGTTGTCCGCTCAATAGGGGCTCGGAATTTGGGCGATCTCAACGGACGCAGCGCTTTTGAATTGCTCCAATACAAAGCATGTGGGTGGGCGACCATTAGCGAGATCCAACAACTGATTGAGCGCGCGCTTTCCGGAGAATTTGACGTTGCGCGGATTGACGAGGCCACGGCGACAGCCGAATTATTGAGTTTGCTTGAGCAAGCGCTGGCGAAGCTACCGCTTCGTGACAGACAATTTGTTCTGGCCAGAATCGGAGCACAAACAGGAACCGGGCATAGCCCCGGCGCAGATCTTCCCAGCCTGACCTACGCAGAAATCGGCCGACGATACGGACTGACGCGTGCTCGGATACACAAGGTGCTTGTAAACACGCTTGATAGTTTGAGGAGAACCTGGGGTCCGCGAGTCCCGCGTCTGCTCGAAGTACTAAAATGGCGCTGCCTCTCGGCGATTTGTCCACTGACTCCCCAATTGCTCGAGAAGTTGGTCGGCTCCTCTGCGGCCTTTTCGTTGCGACCAGCAACGGGTGATTGTTTCAACAGCTTTCGATTGTCGATGGAAGCGCATGTGCGTTTGATCGCAGCGCTGGACAAAAGTATTCCCTGTTGGGCGGAAACAAATCAGAAATTGCCACGTACGTACGACCCTGTCGGCCAGTTCGATCTCACTTTGGCGCGCATTGTGCGCGAAGCCGGCGGGCAGATCACCGTTGCCGAAGCTTATCGCAGGTTCTCAAATCCCGGTGGACGACATTGTCGCCGGCTCACAGTCGAAAAGTTTCTGCAAATGCTCCGCAGCGTCGAGTGGACCGTGGTAGAGATCAAGAATCCAGAAGTACCAATTATCAGCCTCCGGTCATCGAATGGTGGAGTTCTCTTTCGCGATGTTCCAAGCCAAAACGGCAAATCATCAACTCCTCCGAAAGGTCCTTCTAGCTTAGCTGCGATTCAATTCTTTGGTACAAAGAACAGCTTCTGCGAACGCCAAGCAGTCAGAAGACGCTAAACCCGGCTCTCGCGTTTTTGCAATGTGTCAGGTGTTTGTTCTTTGAAACAGGGCGGGCTCGAAAACGCGGATCGACCGAAAAATAATTTAAAAATTGGCTTGGCTTATCATTACAATTTTGTAATGATCGAACTCTTTAACGCAAATCTCACCTATGAAAAAGAAATCACCTTCGCAATCAGCATTCCTTAATCGTCGTGTTTTAATCGGTCTGGCCGTATTCCTCTCCGGCATTTGTCTGGCCTTGGCCGGGCTTGGAACGTTCGCGAATGCGTCGCGCCAATCGAAGCAAACGGCGCAACATTCCGGCGGAAAATCCGCCACCGCGCCGAACTCCTCTTCACACTCTCTCTCCCACGCTAAGGGCGGACGTAACGTCCAGTATTCACCAGCGGACAATGACGGCCGATTTCGTTATATGATTCAATTCGCCGAGAAAGGAATGATGCATCGGCAGACACGCGCCCCGGGCGAGCGTTTCCAGGTCAATTCGCCCCAAGCGCAGACGCTGCGCGCGGCGGTGATGAGGGAACAGGCCGGCCATATTCAGACCATGAATCGAGCGCTGGGCCACGACTTGAATGTGTCGCATTATTTTCTAATGGCCCATAGCGGTATTGCGGCGCGTCTCACTCCTGAAGAAGCGCAAGCTGTTCGCGGATTGCCGGGCATCAAGTCGGTCGAGCGTGAACGTTTGTATCACACAACCACCTTTCGCAGTCCCGAGTTCATAGGAGCCAATCAGATTTGGGATGGCACCGCTGTGCCGGGCGGCGTTGGTACCAAGGGTGAAGGCATCATCGTTGCCATGCTCGACACAGGGATCGATCCGACTCATCCCTCCTTTGCCAATGACCCGGATTGCGGCCACGGGACCAGTGAACCGGACAAATTGGTGAGCGCCTTGGATTGTTCCAGCACTGATCCCGGCGGATTGTGTAATGGTCCTGACCCGACAGACCACGTCGATCACGGCACTCATACGTCCAGCGAAGCCGCCGGAGATACGGTAGGCACCGATGCCACTCCTCCGCCTTTCTTGCAGATTTCCGGTGTTGCTCCTTGCGCCAGCATTCGCGCCTATAAAGTTTGCCAGACCAATAATTGCGCCGACGCGGACATCGAAGCTGGCATCGATAGCGTGCTAATCCATGGCGACTGTAAATTGCTGAGTTTTTCCATCTCCGGAGGAGATACCCCATGGAACGATACTGACCGAAGCTTCCTCGACGTTGTGGATTCCGGCGTGCTGGTGGCGGCATCAGCGGGCAACACCTCGGCCGGCGTTCCCGATCCCGTTGGTCAGGTCAATCACCGTGGCCCCTGGGTGCTGACAGTGGCCGCATCCACCAAGGACCAGGAGTTCGCCTCGATATTATCAGCTAGCGGTCCGGGCAGTCCTCCGCCTGAAACCCAGAATATTCCCCTAAGCAAAGGAAGCGCCTCGCCTGATAGCGGTCTGCTGACGGATTTTCCAATTCGGCATTTCACCGGTCAGGATATAGACTTTGAGGGCTGCAATGGACAGCCTCCATTCCCAGCCAACTTCTTCCAAGGCGCCATCGCATTTATCCGCCGCGGGAACTGCGCGTTCACCGAAAAAATCACCAACGCATTCAACCAGGGAAACGCAGCGATGGTGGTAATTCGGAACAATCAGCCTGGGACGTTAAATATGGACACTACCGGCCAGCCCAACATCCCAGCTTACAGCATTTCTGATCAAACAATCGGTGATGCTTTAGCTGCGTTTGTGGATGCAAATCCCAGCAATTCAACGGTCAATTTCAACCCGCAGGGAACGGTTCCTGTTCAGGGCGACGTCCTGGCTGACTTCAGCTTGCGCGGTCCCGACCCGGCGCCATACCAGGACATCCATAAACCGGACATCACCGGCCCTGGCGTAAACATATATGCCGCTATCCCGATTAACTTGGGAGGATACGGCAACATCAGCGGCACATCCATGTCCTGTCCGCATAATTCCGGCTCGGCCGCACTGATTCGAGCGGTTCACAGCGACTGGACGGTCCCCGAAGTGAAATCGGCCATGATGATGACCTCGTTCAATGGCGGCACCAAGGAGGATGGCACAACCCCGTGGGACGCTGACGATGTTGGCTCGGGCCGAATTGACCTGACCAAGGCGGCTCTCGCTGGACTGGTGATGGATGAGACGACCCAGCACTTCCTCGATGCGGATCCTACTGCGGGTGGAGATCCCAAGACTCTAAACATCCCGTCGGTGCGCAATATGGAGTGCACGCCCAGCTGCACTTGGACGCGCACGGTGCGCAACACGCTCACCTCTGCCACGAATTGGACGGCAACAGGCAATGCGATCACCGCCGGATTCACGATCGACGTCCAGCCGTCGAGCTTTAGCTTCACTGGCGGTCTCGGCGAGACGCAGGAGCTGACCATCACCGCGACGCCAAACACCAATCTGACCTCGGCAGTCGCCTTCGGCGAAGTGGTGCTGGCTGTCGATGCCAACGGACCGAATGGCATCGCCATCCCCAATGAACGCATCACCGTAGCGATCGAGGGTTCGACCGGTGGCGCGTCGCCGACACCAACTCCTGGCGGAAGCTGTCCTCCGACCATTACAGAGTCCACGAGTCAGGACATTACAAGTGGTAATTCCGTGGCATGCAATGACAACACCACCGGTTTTACCGTTGAGAACCATTACTGGCGCGCCTTTGATATGAGCACCTTCACCGGCGGTCTGGAATACGATATCACAGCGGTCTCATTCGGGATCGAGCAGGCGACGAGCGGGTCAGGGACAGGCCAACCCGTAACGGTCAACCTCTATACCAACAGCGGCGCGCCGTTTCCTGGGGGCACGCTGACGCTCCTTGCCACGTCGGGAGAGATCAATATCACCGACCAATCCCTTTCCATATTCAACGTACCAATCGTCGCGACAGTTCCGGCTGGGACGCTGGAGCTAGTGATGGAAGTAACGAACCCTGATGGAGTAGCTGCGGGCAATATGTTCTTTGTCGGTTCGAACGCGTCAGCCGAAACCGCACCAAGCTATCTGAGTGCGGCAGATTGTGGGATCCCTGATCCGCTGACCACCGCAGAAATTGGTTTTCCGGACATGCACATCGTGTTTAACGTTAACGGCACTTGCCCGGGTGGAAGCCCCACGCCAAGCCCAACTCCCTCGGTGACTCCGAGCGTAACCCCAAGTGTAACTCCAAGTGCTACGCCAAGAGTAACGCCGCGGCCGCGGCCCACGCCACACCCGCGCCCGACGCCGTAGATGACATTTCTCCGCGAAGTCATTAGTGAAACCTGAATGGTGACTGGAGCCGGGGTTGGGTAACACCGATCCCGGCTCTACGTTTCATAGTCCGGATAGCGTGCCATTCGTGCTTCTGGATTGATTCCCCGGCGACGTTTTTGATTATCCGGAATTCTTCCGGAGTTCGGATTTCAAATCTTCACCGTCGAAAGGCGGAGTATCCGATTTGAAATGCCGTCGTGAGCAGCAGCACCGCGCCTAACGGGACAAGGAAGATGGCAATGCCAGGGTCGTCTTTGAAATGCGATAGACCGGCAAGCAGGAAGCCGACCGGTAACATCACTACTGCCACGCGGAGTCCGAGCGACGTGATTCGTCCTACGTCAATCAGATCAAGCCTGGCGCAGATTCCCGCCGCGATCAGCATTAGGTTGAGCAATGTTCCGTGAGCGTGCGCGAGCCGAAACATCTCGCGACGGACCGAATCATCCAGCAAGGCAGGGCAACGAAATCCGATCAAGCCTTCAATCAAAAGCCCAAACACAATCCATGCTGCTAGGGAAATCCAGCCCTGGCAGATCATCCCCGCGCATTGAGATGGTTGAGAACTCGATCGCATTTTTCTGATCTGCTATGGCCTAATGACGAACTGCCATCAGCGATTGTTTCCTACTCGCCAACTTCGACGTCGACTTCCGTGCGGTTGGCACTGAGGCGCTCGCGAGCTTCTTTTGCAGCGCGTAATCGTTCGGGCATGAATAGCGGATACCAGCCCTGCAGAGTAGCACTACGCTTCTCCGAACTGGCCAGATAATCCGGCTTAGGCATCGCAGGATATTGAGCGGCGAGCGCGTTCGCGGCGAAATATCGAACAATCGGATATCGATCCTGCATTGCCTCCAACAGCAAAGGCCCAGTCACATCATTCGCGGGAGTCATTGCGGCAGCAGTAAGCGTTCGCGTCACCGCGTCGCCCGCGAAAAGCGCCCGTTGTCCTTCCGGTTCATCAAAATACTCGTCTCCAGATTTACTCTCGATAAACGCATTCGGCCAAAGACGCTGCGATGCGGCAATCGCGCGATTTACCGACCAATCCAGATGACATTGATTACAGGCGTTCGGTTTGTGGACGCGAACCGTTTCGTCCGGACGCGGGATGGTAATGTCATGTGTCCGGTGCGCTGACATCACGCCATAAACGATTGACGGCATGTGGCAATTGTAGCAGAGGCTTCCGCTCGATTCGGCTAAATGTTTCGTGTGCTCGACCAGTTGCACTGGCGTTGCAAACTGCTGGTGGCACTGAGTGCACGCGGCGTTCGTTTTCATTTTCTTCGTGAGCTGGCCGCGTGGATCCCCGCCGTGCATCTCGTGGCATGAAATACATGTAATGCGCTGCCCGGGTTTGCCTGCGCGAAAGCATTTCGAGCGCGTCATTCCCTGATACTCGTACGCGGTCAGGCGCGGTGACCCATCCTGCCAGAAACGAGAGCCAAAACTGAAGGAGCCGATCTTGTCTTCCCGTTGCACCGGCCTGTAAAACTCGAGCAGATTCTTTCCAGCGTCATACGGATCGCCATCGCTCATCATTGTGTGGATTCGATCGCGTGGCTCCGGGAGACGTTGTCCATGGCAATGTCCGCACACCATTGCGGAGCGGTCGGAATCGAGTTTGGCCGGATTTGTCACCTCAAGAGACGGAGCCGCTAGATCTTTCATATGCCAGCGATATCGTGTCACTGGGGAAAGAGCCTGTTGAGCGTGCTCGCCCGCCGGGCCATGACACGCGCCACAGGCGATGCCTAACTCGGCGACCTCTGTGTTCCACGATCTGTCAGTCCAATCCAGGTGTGGCTGGGCCTTGACGTTGTGACAAAAAACACAGTTCGAATTCCATTCGGTGAGATGTTGCCTATAATCGCTTCCGTCGGGGTAAAAGAACGACCCGTTCAGATGCATCCAGCGGCGCTGGACAAGATCGTACGCGATCGGAAGGCGCGCCCATTGATCGCCATTTTTGGTCAGGTACTGCTGGATGCGGCGGGAACCGACGGTTCGTCCGATTTCGAGTTGTTGTTTTTTGCCATCTACGCCGGTCAATTTCATCCAGTAGCGTCCATTCTCACGAACCATTTCAGCGCGAACACCCTGATAGGTGAGGGTGTTCTGGTGCTCAAAATCGCCAAGGACACTTTGGGGATTTGCGTCCTGGGTCATGGTGCGATGAAACGTCGCATGCCAGCTAGCGTAATTTCCTTCGTGGCATTTCCGGCAATTGTTTGATTCAAGGTAACCGGCGTCGACTCGTCCCGCGCGGATGCCTGCGTAATCAGGGGTAGCGACATGGATCGTGGCGGCAATCAACGCGATGGCCAGCAATGCAAAGCCACAGGTTGTGACGGCAGACGCAGATCGGAGCGTAATCATTGCCAATAGATTCTGTCAATCCGTCGCGCTCATGCAGAGATTTTGATGCTTCTGGTCCATTCGTAAAAGCTTTTGGCTGCCTGGTTGGTGGGGTTGAAGACTATCACGAACATTACAATTTTGTAATAAAAGCTTGCACCGCCCAACCTGACCCCACAAAATCGGCGCGAAAACCCCGCTCCCATCAAAGGAGCAAAAATAAGGAAATTCCAAATGAAAAAGAAATTCAATTCACAATCGGCATTCTTCACTCCTCGCGTTCTAGTCGTACTTGTCTTTTGCCTGCTCGGCTTCGTTCTGGCGCTGTTTGGACCTGGCATAATCTCGGGACCATCCGCACTAGCACAGGGAGCAAAACCAAATCAAAGAACCGCCCCATCGCATAAATTGTCGGTCCGTGATCGCCAAGTCGCAGAGTCTTTGAAGGACCGTGGCGCCCATGTCGTCGCCGACTACGGCAATTTTGTTCTGCTGGAGGCAAACGATGCGCTCGCTAACAGTGTCAACGGAAATGCCAACGCCGAGATCGTTGATTACAACAATCTGATTCTGCTAAATGCGAAGACGATTGACACGACTACGCGTGACGCTCAATCAATTCGTGGCACTGGCGCCGCGAAAAGCGGCAATCAGATGCGCCTG
>Ga0193721_1000602_pt1 | contig 10235 bp, 10 predicted proteins | sample U2s2metaG_FD_145078 | JGI IMG/M metagenome (GOLD analysis project Ga0193721, IMG submission 145078) | Soil microbial communities from a riparian zone of the East river system, Colorado, United States - U2s2 | ecosystem: Environmental > Terrestrial > Soil > Riparian zone | place: USA: East River...
GCGGCCCTGCCAGAGGAAGATCGACCGGGCGCATTGGTTCGTGATCGTGGAAGCTCCACGAACCGGTTTCCCTTTCCGCTCCGCTTCTTTCACCGCGAGGTCCATCTCCTTCCAGTCAAAGCCCTCGTGCTGGAAGAATCGCTGATCTTCCGAAATCCAAAGGTGCTCCAGGAACATCTCAGGAATCTGCGGCAGATCGATCCAGCGATAGCGGAGCGGAGTCTTTGGCGCTTTCGCGAACATCGCGCCGCCCTGATCGATCAACATCGGTAGCGTGACCGGAGGATTGATGAATCGCACCACTGCCACTTGCATCGCCGGGATGAGGAGCAAAACCACCACCAACAGCAGAATCCATTTTTTCCCGCGACCGCGTGAGGCGAAGCCTTTTACGCGGTTTGCGCGGCGTTTCTTGGCATTCGGCTTGGGCATCCTCGCCAAGAGACTGCGGTGGCGACCCGAGCGCAACCCGCCGATGGCGTTCGCTCTGACGAAGAAGACCCCCCGCGTCAAAATTTTAGGCAGCTGCTCGAATAGAAGCGGTTATTCGGCCGCTGCCGCCGGGCTTCAGCGCCGGAGGCCGGCTGGACAGAACTTCGTTGAAATAATTCCCACCGAGACCGCAGAGATCACGAAGCCTTTCCGGTTCAGAAACCAAAAATTTGAAATCTGAAATTATACATCCGATATCCTGTTCAAATCTAAGCGACCAGTTCGTGACGAGCACTGTGGACAGGCCGAACGCTTGAGGAAGACAACGTTCCCGCCTCGAAGAAAGTGAACTTCTCGTCGGATTGAGTTTATTCGTGGTGACGAGCTTCGACGCGGAAAAAAAGTAGCCAACTCCATGAAAACGGTGGGAAGTTTGTACCGTGGTTCTTATGCCCGAACGGCAATATTGATTGCGAACTGCATTCAAAATGTGATACCGATGTGGACGAATGGAGCCGGATAGGAAGCTACCGAGGCAAACACGCAATGACTCGATCGGCATATGTTGCCCGCAAAAAATTCAACACACACACGAGCGTGAGCTGCCGGCTCATAGGCCAAGTCAGCTAGTCATTGGCCCTTCATGAGCTTTGAACGTGTCATTGCTGCTCTAGATTCAAAGCAGCAAACAATATTACGTGCTGTAAAGAATCACGCGGAATCGCTGTTGGACCATTCGCCCCGCTTTAAGTTCTTTACGTTGCACGGAAAGACTCACATAGAGAATCTCTTCGTTATCCTGCAGATCCTGATCGATGGCGGGATCAAGTTGAAGCCAGAAGAACGGTATCTCCTGAGTCTTGCAATTTGTGTTCACGACTTAGGGATAGTCGTAAGCCTGCGTGACTATGACGTGACGAAGGTACTTGATGGTCGGCCTGCAGCTACAGATCCAGCTGCTCTCGAACTATTTGTTCGGGAGACGCACCACGAACTAGTCGATGAATACTTTCGTAAAAACCTGGACTTCTTAATTGCGCTTGGCGTCTCTCCCACTCAGCTCGCGCAAGTTGTGGATATCTCGCGCTGTCATCGCAGGGTCGTACTTCAGCAGCAGATCGGGATTATCCGATTCCTTGGTGCGATGTTGCGAGTGATCGACGAGCTTGATGTCGGCGGCAATCGCGCCCCTGCCGACGTCTTCCTTAACTTAGTTGATGACATGGACGCGACGGCGTGTTGGCACTGGTTCAAACACAACATTACGGAGCCTTGGTTCGTGGGCCACACAGTCTCCTATGTAACTGAAGACAGACAGCAGCGTATCGTATTTCGGTTAGCCGTTCGGCCGACTAAACAGGGAAGCATTCCATATTGGTTACACCAGATTCTTCGTCCTATTCGAAAAGCGCTTTATGACGAAGAAGCCGCGCGAATTATTGCGGATCACACGAAGGTTGAAATCGAGTGCTTCGGCGCGGATGGAATGTCGAAGGCAAACAATTTAGGTCGCGTCTGGTCCTCGATAGAGGATAAGGCGCTTTCCGCGGGCCGAAAGGTTATTCTCGTAATCGATGATGAATTTCGAAAACTGGAGGATTCGTTCTATCCCTTGATGGATTCTTATCATGTTGTTTCGTCATTCAACGCCAGGGATGCCTTGTCGAAACTCGAAGCAACCCCAGTTGATCTTGTTATCGTCGATTTGCAAATCGGAGCCGGCGGCTTGTGGAAGGATCATGAGACCCAGGACTTCAAGAGTACAGGGATCAATATCTGCAAAAAGATTCGCGCTAGCTTCCCATCCGCTAAGGTAGGTGTCCTTACTGGAACGCACCATGCGCTGCCCGACATTGCATCTTTGAGGTTGGATTTTTTTCTCCGGAAACCTGTCGACCCCGACACTCTTCTATCCACTGTAAAGAATGTTCTCGGCTGAAGCGTACAGCGAAATTGAGCAAACAACGGACTCAACATCCGCAGTTGAGTTTCTTTGGAGACAACTTGCAGCTCGTCACGGTTACCAAGCTGGACTCTTGATAGAAGTGGACCTGGACCATGAGCGGTATGTAGCTATCTGCGGCTACAATATTCCGACAGCACCTTTCAACGGTACGGAAGCGCCAGTTTTAACGGAGTTAATCCAAGATTGTTTCCGTTTCCCGAAAGCGCACGTTCACGCAATCTCGCAATCTCCCGCAGTTGCGCTTGTTCGGCGTCTATCTCGAAACCTTGAAACCATCACTAGGGTCGTTTTCGTGCCTGTAGCAGCGTACGGTCGAAAGTTCATCTTGCTCGCATTTCCGACGGGCACCAACAACGAGAAATCGATATCTTCGGCCCTTCTCGCAGATCTTGATCGACTACTTTTCGTAATCGGTAATGTTGAGTCAGCTGAGCAGAATGCCGCTCGTTTGAAAGTGACAGAATTCTTCGTACGCGAGGTTGGGCACGATATCGCGAGTTCCGTCCAAGCTATAATCGGCAAGCTTCGCACAATTCGAGACGGGCGCGTCCAGGAAAAGGACGCGCTGAAACGGAAGGTGATCGAAATGGAAAAAGAGATCAATGGCACCTATGGCATTGCAGATAAGTTGGGGTTAGCAATTGATCCGAATTACCAGCTCCGGAGTTTCGCGGATTGGGATGTCGTCGAGGTGATTAATCGTGCGATCGCGCAAGTGTCTGGGGAGGCGCAAGAAAGAAAAATTGGTATACAATTCACGCCGACGCCTCGCAAACTAAGCTTGTGGGGTGATGAACAAGCAATTCAGCAGTGTTTGGTACAATTATTGATGAATGCTATCAAATATTCATTTGGTGGAACGTTCATTAAAGTCGATTTAGTAGATCGACAGGAATCGATCGCGGTTCATGTCCAGAATCGAGGACACCCCCTACCGGAAGGTGAAGAGCAGAAATTCATCTGGGATTTTGGTTATCGCGGAAAGAAGGCGAAAGAGCTGCACGTGAACGGAAGCGGGGTCGGCCTATTCACTGTCAAAAAGATTGTCACTGCGCACCGAGGTCGGGCATGGTGCACAAGGCATGGTGAGATAACTCAGTTTTCCATCGACATTCCAAAGCGCGAGCGGCTGAAATCTGAGTTAGGTCTGCTGATTTAACTGCCGGTTCCGGCGTGCGAGAGAGCCGAAACGCACCGCCGCATACTCCGACCCGGTTGCTAACGCTCGTTACTCCGACGGCTTCAACTCACCGAGCGATAAATGAAGTATGAAGTAGGAATTAAAATTAAGAAGGTTAGCGGAAGTGATGGGTGTTGGGTGCAGAGCCTCATCGGCCTAACGATTCGGCGCTATCCCACGCGGCTTTGGCCAGGCGGGCAATGATCGCGTCCCGCATGTCATCATTGGCGGCGGAATCGGAGACGAATGCGGCCACGGCCAGGTGTCGACCATCGGGAACGGTGATAATGCCGATGTCGTTAGTCGCGGAGGATGATTGGCTCACACCCGCTTCGCCAAGTTCACCGCATCACTAAAGAGCTGCGCTTCGCTCTTCTGTGTTCCCATCATAATAACATCATGGGAACACTCTCTTAGCAGATCGCCGCAGGCCCCTCTATCTTCAAAAAACGATTTGGGCAACACGCCCTTGAAATCTGGCCCCAATTCCTTCCCCGACATTGGCCGATCTCAAATTTTAGTAGCTCGTACCTTTGGATAGTCCCATCACTGCCAGCGTGTCGCTGTCGAGGTCGCCAGTCTGGCGCAAGCCGTTGGTGCTTTGATAACGCCTGATGGCCTTCTGCGTCTCAGCGCTGAGCACACCGTCTGTCTCGCCGCGGTAGTAGCCCTGGCGAGCCAGTCGTTCCTGCGCAGCCACAATGATCGAATCGTCTGATTGCGATTTATCGCTGTAGCCGTTCGGATCGTCGAACACTTCAGTTTGGTAAACACCGGAGTCGTAGTAGGCCTGCGATTGGTCCCTGGTCATCGCCTGAGTTGTAGCCGGGGTAATTGTACGGGTACTGATAATCGTATCCGTAGGTCGATGAGCCGTAGCCATCATTCGGAAAGCCATAGTCGTAGTAGTAATCGTCCGGGTAATACGAAGGCCACCACGGAGAAAATCCCAGACTGAAGATCACCCACGTTCCATTAATAAAAGAGCATCGGTGACCATTCCACCAGTGGTCGCAATTGCGGTTCCAATCATGATGCCAATCGCCTGAGGCGTGAGCGAAAACGTGTTTTTGCCAGTCACGCCGCAGATGATTGTTTCTATTCCGGAAATTGTTCGCGTTCCGTAGATTATTTCCATTCCGGAATTGTGTGTTTCGCTGGTTCCGAGCGCGTGTGACAGCTGGATTTCTGCGATTCGCGATTGGCGCGACACGATTGCGTTGCGGGATAGTTGCCATCGTGTATGGACCGGAACGCGTAACCAGAGGTCGATTTGAATAAGTAGGCCGCCGGTACGCGAAGGATGGTGACGAACGCATCCTAAACGAGGGAGAGCGTTGGCCTGAATAAAACGGTCTACTGCTACCGTATGACCGCATCGGCGTAGAGCGGAACGATGCAACACCGCCGGGCCGCATCGGAGCATGAACCGCCGGGGCACTGCGTGTAACTGCCCCTCTCCCTTTCGCGGCGGGAACAGCTCCTGGATTCGCTTGAGAAATCGTGACCGCGCTCGCAATAAGCGCGACGGCAATCAATTTTGTTTTCATGATTTCCTTTCCCTTCTGTTGCTGACCCGTTGCCTGTACAATCTAACGTAGATCGCCTGAAATGAGAAGCATTTCTGCAGTTCGAATCGTCTGAGGCCGGGAACACCGCGCCCGAAATGGAAGAATGGAAGAAAAGGGTCAGAGCTAACTATCGACACCGCGAGACGTGAGATTTTCGACTCGCTGATAATTTCCGCTCGTGCACATTTTCTTCGGTGCGGCAGGTCCGTTATTCTCCTCTGCAACTAGCCTTCGCGTAACCTTTCAAGCTTCGCCGAAGCTACGGCTCGACAAGACGGCGAGTCGAGAGGCTACGGTGGGAAATAAAATGGGGGTCGCGTCTAAACATTTGACATTGAATTAGCAGGGTTCGTATCACGAATGTTAAATGTTGAGATTTGACTCCGACTTTCCCCAGCCGGCTAGTCTTTATCCCTGCTTTGGCTCGTAAATCAGGATCGCAACGCCGTCGCCAACTGTCTGTGAGCTGATTAGCTTCATCGATTTCTTCCCATTCATTTCGTCGAAGAGTTTTTTGCCGCTGCCGAGGATAACCGGGAAGACCATCAGCCGTAACTCATCGATCAAATCATTCGCCACTAACGCCTGCACTAACCGGGCGCTCCCGTGGACGACGATGTTGCCCTTCAGTTTCTTCTTCAGCTTGGTGATTTCCTCGGTCACGTCACCGTTCAAAATTGTTGAATTATTCCAGTCTGCTCTCTTCAGCGTCGAGGAGACGACGTACTTCGGCATGCTGTTGAACTTGTCGGCGAAGTCATTCTTCACAGATGGCCAGGCCTTGGCAAAACCTTCGTAGGTAACGCGGCCCAATAACAGTGCTTCTGAGTCGGACGTCTCTTTGATCTTGAACTTGTTACCTTCTTCGCCGCGGTTAATCTCGAACGTCCAACCGGCGTGCTTGTAGTCCTCACCGCCGCCCGGAGCCTCCATGACCCCGTCCAGCGATACGAATTCAGTGACGATGATTCTGCCCATAGGCGTGGATTCTCCTGCCTATCGGTTCGAGTGGCAAATTGAACTCTGCTTCAAGTCCGAGCCGCACTGGCACCGTTGCCAACGCCTCATTGGCCTAGCGATTGGGCGCGATCCCAGGCGGCTTTTGGCAGGCGGGCAATAATCGCATCCCGCGTGTCATCATTGGCGGCGGAATCGGAGACGAATGCGGCCACGGCGAGGTAGAGAGCTAATGAAGAGGAATGAAGGAGGAATTAAGAAGTCTTTGCTCGCTTCAGGATGGTGACGAAAATCGCGGTCAGCTCTTCGCATTGACTCGCGTTGTCCCAAACGCTCGCCCGTTCGGGCTGCCCGTCTATGTCGCACTGCTTCCCGCTGGCTCCATTCTTGTCGCAAAGCTGCGAGCTTTTCCACGCTGACAACCCCCGAGCCTCTTGCTAGGATTCGGCGTATGCCTCCGTCTCTTACTTTCAGCATTTCACTAATCATCGCAGCAAACCTCCATACCGCGATCGCGCAGTCATCTCCCACGCCCGCGCCTACGCCGGTTACACTCCGTTCGCTTCTCTTGTCGGAGCTTCATAGCACGCACGACAACGCGGAGTGGTTTACCCCAATCAAAGCTGCGGTGGCGGGACTAACCGCTGAGCAGGCGAAGTGGGTGCCGCAAAACGCGCAGGGCAAAACCGATTCCAACGCGAACCATTCGGTAGGAATGCTCGCTTATCATCTGGTTTTCTGGAACGAGAATGCGCTCGCCCGTCTGCGCGGGGAAAAGCCTGCGAGTCCGGGAAACAATGACGAGACGTTTAACGACTTCGACGCGGCGCGTTGGGATCAGATCGTGCAACGGCTCGATCGCGTGATGAAAGACCTGGAAGCGGCAGTGGAGAAAATGCCGGAGGAGAAACTAGCCTTGAAAGCCCCGTTGATTTCGCACATCAGCACGCACAACGCCTATCACACAGGGCAGATTCTTTATGTCCGCAAGTTACAGGGTTCCTGGAATCCGGAGAACGGCGTCAAATGAAATTCCTCTCATTCATCCCGGCATCTCTTGTGTTTTTTCTCGGCGGGTTTGCTTCACCAAGCTTTGGGCAGGAATCTCGATGGGGATCGCCCGGGGAGGAGACGGTGAAGTTCATCATTGCGGCCGAGGCGAAGTGGGCCAACTCGGCCTGTAGCCCGCAGCCGGATCTTAAGGACGTGATTGCGGACGACTTCCAAGGGACATCGCCAAGCGGACGGCGCTACGGCAAGGACGAAGCGATCACCGCAGATACCAAGTCGCTCGAGCGCGACTGCCAACTCGGCGAGGTAAAGGTGAGATTTTTCGGCGACTCCATCGCCATAGCGTATGGGGCGGAAAGCGCGGTCTCCAAGGCTAAAGATGGCAAGGAGACAAAGCGTTGTCTGATCTGGACCGACACGTGGCTCAAACGCGCCGGGAAATGGCAAATCGTGGCTGCGCAGGATACGGACATCCCTTGTAAGCCTTAGGCAGTCGCGCTAACTCTTGTATTGGCCCACGGTGGAAGCTGTCATGTTAGCGACGATACAACTTTACGGCGGGAGGCTGTGAGCCGCGAATCGAGCGCGTGGGACGCGCGACATAGAACACGTCGCGATCGGGAATGGAGCTTTCGGGGAAAGCGACATAGAAGGCAAAGCCGCGATGGGTAGCGGCGAGCGAGGTGGGGAAGAGAACGAGTTTTAATCGCGCGGATAGACGATAACGCAGCTAGGTGGCTGGCGCGAGCACGGGGGGAGTGGGAGTGATCAGGGAAAAGCTGTGATGGTAGCAACGAGGAAGTTTGGCTAACGACCGAGTTTCAAAACCCCGTGTTACCGAGGCCAAGCCAAAGTCGATTTACAAAATCAGTTCATCGGCGCGCCCTGTAACGTTCAAACGCCGGCCTCAATTACTGGCGCAGTGATCATCGAGAACGGAAAGATCACAAAACCCAAGTCGAAGAAATGAATGTCAAAGGTTTAGATTTGACCCTGTTGCCCTGTGCGGCACTAACGACCCTAGGCCCGCTATGCCACAGGAGACCAAACGGAAGCGATCAGAAATCGTATCGACGCGGGCAATGAATCGTAAGCTCAATTTACCGTTGACAAACGCGGGTCCAATTTCACAAAATTCCGCCGCTTAGGCATTCTCCAATCAAATCATCAACCTCTCCACAAACAATGAAAACTGTGAAACGAATATTCCGATCTCCAACGACATGGGTTCGCGCGCTCCTTGTGATCCTTGCTCTTGCATTGCCGGTCTTTTACGGCGCGTTCGCGCAAGCACATCGTAGCGAGACGCAACGTAGCAACAACAACCTTGCGGACGTTTCGGCAAAACCGGGAGACGCTGGCTTTTCTCCGGCTCCTCGTCCTCTGCTGCCATTATGGACATTCCCCTTTCTCTCGCCGCTTTATAGCGACGCGAGCTTCGCGATGGGCTCTTGCGCCAGGCCATCAGGAACGCCACCGCCGAACTCTTCGTGCGGCGCAAGCGTCCGCATCGAGGCGCTTGCCGTGCATCCTACGGATCCGAACACTGTCTACGCGGGAAGTGAGGGCGGACTGGTGAAATCAACCGATGGGGGACAAAATTGGGCGTATGTTTCCGACCTTTTCATTTCGCAGTCCATCAGGTCAATCGCAGTTGACCCTGTGAACCCGAACATCGTCTATGTCGGTACCGGCATGAAGGAGGATTTTAGCGTGGGTATCTACCGTTCCACCGATGCGGGTGCACATTGGACGCAATTTGCGGCAAACGAGTTCACCACCCAAAGGGTCTTGAAAATCGCGATCGACCCCGCTACTGCGGGTTCAACAACCTCAACCAAGTTATATGCGAGCGTCGTTTACGGCGGTAGCGGCACCCATACCATTTGGAAGTCGACAAATAGCGGGCAGGCTTGGGCTCAAATCAGAACCACAACCGGCGCGCCCTCAGACAGAGACGGATGGACGTTCTACGACATCGCGATCGATCCTAACGTATCCTCTACTCTTTACATTACGTCCCCTTACCCGACCGGCGGGCCCAAGGTTGTAGGCGTCTTCAAGAGTACCAATGGAGGCACCACTTGGACACCGACACCGATTTATCAATTCCAATTGCTTGATTCGACGCGGCCGTCTTTTCTCAGCATGCGTCGAGTAACTGCGCCACCATCTACGCTCTACGTGGGCTACTCAGACGCCGGTGACCACGCTAGCTTCGCCAAATCGACCAATGGAGGCTCAAGCTGGAGCACTCTTACACAGCCCCACCCGCAGGACGGTTGGGCGCTTTTTGCGATGGACGTGGGGCATCCTGCCACTCAAGACACAATAGTTGCCGGCGTTGGCTCCCGCCTGTTCTATTCCACAGACGGTGGCAGTAACTGGTTAGACACTGCTAACCCAGTGCCTCCACAGCCGCCCTGCAACGGGCAGTGTTCTGTGCACGTTGACCTTCATTCGGTTGCCTTTTGTCCAAGCAATCAGGAAAGTAATTATGTTGGGAACGACGGCGGTGTTTACCGCGCCGATGACAGCGATGGCAGCCACGGCTTTGTAACGTGGTGGAGTAAGAACCAGAACCTCCCGGGCGCGCTTATGAACGGGGTTTCTATAAGCAGTGATGGTCACCTGGCAATGGGCTCTCAAGACAATGGCACCCAGGTAATGGCCGGACCATACGCAGGGCCGACGCCCAATCCGCCCTGGACTTTTCTTCACCCCGGCGACGGTTATAAGCCGAAGATCTTTCTCGATGCGGGTAACATCAGCACAATTTACTACGTGACCTTTTATCCGCAGCATAACTGCAACCCACCCGGCTGCGTCGGCCTTAACGGGTTCGAAGCCGTGGTCCGATGGAGGTGCCTTACAGGAAATTCCTGCCAAGGAGGTGACGGTCAGTACTGCAATATTACTCCCCCCGGAGCGTGTACGGAGCCGGCGCAAGCTTACCCCGCGCTATTCATGAACTCTGTACATCCGCAACGTATCATGGTAGGATTCGCGGACCTTTGGCGCAGTACTGATTCAGGAGACAATTGGCTGAAGCTTATTATTCCATCAACGTTAGGCGGTGGAACTGTATCGGCCGTTGCTGAGGCGCCCGCTAACCCCA
>Ga0193721_1000603_pt1 | contig 10231 bp, 5 predicted proteins | sample U2s2metaG_FD_145078 | JGI IMG/M metagenome (GOLD analysis project Ga0193721, IMG submission 145078) | Soil microbial communities from a riparian zone of the East river system, Colorado, United States - U2s2 | ecosystem: Environmental > Terrestrial > Soil > Riparian zone | place: USA: East River...
CATTCTGATTCGCGGCAAAGGAAAAAAAGAACGCTACGTTCCTTTCGGTGAATCGGTGAAAGTAGCCCTCGCTGCGTATCTCCCGGTGCGGCAGCGTATCCTCGCTGGCAAGAAAAATACTTCTGCATTGCTAATCAACCAGCGTGGCGGCCCTCTGACTACTCGCAGTGTCGGGCGTATCGTCAAGAAAATCGCAGTTGCCAAAGGACTTTCGCCGGACGTTCATCCCCACACCTTACGTCACGCGTTTGGAACCCACATGCTGGAGGAAGGCGCGGATCTGCGCGCCATCCAGGAAATGCTCGGTCACGAGCGTCTTTCAACCACGCAACGCTATACCCAGCTTTCCATCAAGCATGTGCTGCAGGTTTACGATCAGACACATCCGCGCGCGAAGTAGCATTTAGCACTTGGCACTTAGCCAACCCACCCTTGAACGCACGGTCTTGAGAACTGACGCAATAGCCTCGAAGGACTAAATGCTAAGTGCCAAGTGCTAAGTGCTGCTTTCCCGTCTCAGCTCTTCCCACATTTCAACGATTCGCCTCTTCAGCTCGCCAGTCAGTGTCTCGTAGGCGATTTCCGAAGCTTCTGTTCCAGGAGGAGGGTAAATAGGTTCGCCGAATCTTATCCGAAGCGGCGCGAATGTCTGAAAGCGTTTCCCGCGGGGCCATGCCTGGTGAAAACCTTCAATGGCGACGGGGATGATCGGCACCTGCCGGTGAATGGACAGAATCACAGCGCCTTTCTTAAACCTCGTTGGCCTGCCATCGATGCTGCGTTGACCTTCCGGGTAGAGCATAAGGATACGACCGTGCCGGAGTCCAAAAGCCCCGGCTCGCATGGCAGAAATCAGATTCGCATCCGGATCCACCACCACCACGCGCACCGACCGGGCAAGACTACGCATGAATCCTGATCCAAAAATCTCACTGGTTCCCACCGAAAAAAGCTGACGGAATACTGGCCCGGGAAGAACACTGCTGAGAATCACGGGATCAAGGAAACTCTGATGGTTGGAAGAAATGATGTATGGACCGTGGGCGGGAAGGTTTCCCAGTCCGGTCACGCGCAGGTTGAATCGATCATCCGCAAAAAGTCGAACGATCCGGCTTAGCAGGAACCAGAAAATTTCTGCGACCGGGCGTCGAGCGGCGAGAGCCAGAGCTTCGCGATCGACTGGCTCCTCTTGCAGCAGCGCTCGCCAGCCTGCAGATTCCTCGCGTGACGATCCCGCAGTTCCTGATGCCGCACTCTCCCGCACCAGCTCAACCAGTTCACGCACCGTATAAATTTCGGACGCCCTCGACTCCTCTACGTTACCGCCCAGTTCTTGCTCCAACGACACCAGAAGTTCGACTCTTTGCATTGAATCGAATCCCAGATCGAGTTCAAGATTGTCCCCAGGACGCAACTCTTCGGATTTGGCCTTGGTTGCTTGCCGGATGATTTCGAGCGCGCGCTGCACTTCAGGCTGCTCTAACCACGCCGCCTCTTCTGCCGTCAGCGGCTTTTCTGAGGCAATCTCGGAATCGTTGGTTAATGCGCTCGCTGCGTTGGCCTGAATTCGCTTTTCGATTTCGAACCGTTTCAGCTTCCGGGTCGTGGTGCGAGGCAAATCCTGCTGCCAGATTTCATAGCTGCCAATCCGTTTGGTCGAGGGCAGTTTCGCGGACAGACTCTCAATGTCAAAGCGAATCACTTCTTTGGCATTGACGATCTTGCGCTGTCTGAGCAGCTCAAAGTTAGGAACGATGACCGCATGAAGCCGGTCTGACATGGCGTCCCCGGGCCGGGCTTCCAGTCCGATTACGCAAATTTCCTTGATGAAGGGAGAATTCAAATAATGTGCTTCGATCTCTTCCGGATAAATATTCTTGCCATTGCTGAGGACGATGACTTCTTTCATTCGCCCGGTAATAAACAAATTTCCTCGCGTGTCGAAATATCCGATGTCGCCAGTGTGCAGCCAGCCATCTTTCAGCACGGCGGAAGTCGCGTCAGGCCGGTTCCAATAACCTTTCATTACGATGGGACCGCGAATCGCAATCTCGCCGACAGACTGGATATCTTCTCCGGCTGGCTGCGGATCGATAATCCGTCCCTCAGAACCCGGCAACGGTCTACCTACGGACCCAATCACGTTGTCGTCGGGTGCAGTAAGGAACGCTCCACCGGTGGTCTCAGTGAGGCCGTAAGCCTGAAGGATGTCGATGCCTAGGGCATGAAATTCTCGCCCTACCTGCGGATCAAACCGGGACCCGCCCGTTATCAGATAACGCATCCTGTCCCCGAACATCTGATGGATTTGCCCGAAGAAGACACGTCCCGCATTGAGGCCAATCTCGCGCAGCATTCGATTCAACGACATCAATCCACGCACGCCCAATTGCGCGAACTTACCGCGCTGCGAAATTTCTTTGAAAATGCGCTCGTGGATGAGATAGAAAAATTGTGGGACCACGGCAAAGGCTGTGATCCCCCGCTCGCGGAAGGCGCGGAGCAAGTCGTTGGTATTCAGGGTTTCCAGATAAACCACGCGGGCTCCGGTTACGAGTGGCAGCAGCAGATTGGCCATCTGGGCGAGGGCATGAAAGAGCGGCAGCAAGCCAAGCACAGCGTCCTCTGGCCCGATGCGCAGTACCGCAAAAACTCCCTCGACCTCACCCATCAAGTTGGCATGGGTAAGCATTACGCCCTTGGGGTCGGCGGTGGTGCCAGAGGTATAGAGCAGGGCGGCCACGCTTTCGGAAGAAACCACCACAGGACTGAAGCCTGGGGCACCGGCCGCAAGAATCGCGTCCAGTTGCGCCACAGGCTTTCCTTTGACTGAGTCACTGCTGCCTTGGGTCAGCACAATGCCTACTTGCAGTCCGCTCACCGCTTGAGCAGCCACGGCATGGTTCCTGCTGTCGCAGAAGAGCAGGGAACTTCCGCTGTCCTTCAGCAATTTCGCCACTTGATCGGGGTGAAGCGCGGTATCCAGAGGAACTGCAGTGCATCCCGCGGCAATGATGCCCAGGTAAACTGTTACCCACCGCGGATGATTGTCAGCGAAAATCGCGATTCGGGCGCCAGGCTGAAATCCATTTTCGACGAGCCAATGACCGACTGATTCCGCCATCTGCTTGACTTCGCGATAGCGATAACTTTCCAGCCGGTCGCGCCGCTGAATCTCCAGAGCGCTATGCTCGGGCCAGCGCTCGGCACATTCGCGAAAACGGTCATAAAATGTGGGCATGCTTGCGCGGAATCTTACATGAGAATACCGGATGAGACGATGCAAGCAGCGCTATGTTCTGTAGCCATGCGCTACCGCGACTTACAACCTTCATCCGCATCTAATATGCTAGGCTCTAGACATACGGGCGGTATGCCCGCATAAGGAACGGATTTTGATTAACTACGCCATCGCAAAGGTCTTTGGGACCAAAAACGAGCGCGAACTCAAGCGGCTGAGGCCCAATGTTGAGGCCATCAACGCGCTGGAGGCCACCACAAGAGCGCTCGGCGATGACCAACTGCGTGCTAAGACCGACGAATTTCGGCAGCGAATTAAAGAGCGTTTGGACCAGATTGCCGACGAACCGGATGCCGATCCCGACCGCCTCAAGCAATTAGAAGGCGAGCGCAGACAGGTTCTGAATGAGGTTCTCGAAGAGATCCTGGTAGAAGCCTTCGCTGTAGTTCGTGAAGCTGGCCGGCGTGTTCTCAACATGCGGCACTTTGACGTTCAATTGATCGGCGGCATAGTCCTGCACCAGGGCAAGATCTCCGAAATGAAAACCGGTGAAGGAAAAACCCTGGTTGCCACGCTTCCTGTTTATCTGAATGCATTGAGTGGCCGCGGCGTTCATGTGGTCACGGTCAACGATTATCTGGCCAAGCGGGATTCTGAGTGGATGGGCAAACTGTATCGCTTCCTCGGTCTCAGCGTGGGCGTAATTGTTCACGAGCTGGACGACGAGCAACGCCGCGAAGCCTATGCAGCAGACGTGACCTACGGAACCAACAACGAATTCGGTTTCGACTACCTGCGCGACAACATGAAGTTCGATCTTAGAGATTGTGTGCAGCGCGGACATAACTTCGCCATCGTCGATGAAGTGGACTCCATCCTGATCGACGAAGCTCGCACACCCTTAATCATTTCTGGCGCCAGCGAGGAATCCACCGACAAGTATTACCGTGTCAATCGCATTATTCCCAAGCTCGAGAAAGGCGAAGAAATCGATGTCGCCCCCGGCGAGCCTAAGCAGCTTAGCGGCGACTATGTGGTGGACGAAAAACATAAGACCATCACAGTCAGCGACGAAGGGTGGGAAAAGGTTGAGCAGCTTCTAGGCATCGGAAACATCGCTGATCCAGAAAACTGGGATTTGAAACATCACGTCGAAACCGCTATCAAAGCCCACGCACTTTACCGCCGCGATGTCGAGTATGTCGTCAAGGATGGCGAAGTCATCATCGTCGATGAGTTCACCGGCCGGCTCATGCCTGGCCGGCGCTGGTCGGATGGCCTTCACCAGTCGGTGGAAGCCAAGGAAAACGTCAAGATCGAGCGCGAGAATCAGACTCTCGCGACCATCACGTTCCAGAACTATTTCCGCATGTACAAGAAGCTGGCCGGAATGACGGGTACAGCCGAGACGGAAGCGCCTGAGTTCGAAAAGATTTATAGGCTTGAAGTCATGGTGATTCCTACCAACCAGCTCATGCGCCGGGCCGAAAATCCGGACATGGTGTATCGGACGGAGAAAGAGAAATACTTCGCGGCGTCTGACGAGATCTACAGATTGAATCAGACGGGACAGCCAGTTCTGGTTGGAACCACGTCGATTGAGAAGTCCGAGCGGTTGTCCGAGTTATTGAAGAAAAAAGGAATCAAGCATGTGGTCCTGAATGCCAAATACCACGAGCGCGAAGCCGAGATCGTGGCCCAGGCGGGACGCAAGAATATGGTCACCATCGCCACCAATATGGCGGGCCGCGGTACCGACATCTTGCTGGGCGGCAATCCTGAGTTCATGGCTAAGCAGGAATGCGTGAAGAAGGGAATTGCTCAGCAGCTACGTGCCGCTCAAGGCAAGATTCAAATCGATGTGGACGAAACTAGGAGCACGGTCTGGTACTACGCGGGAAACGAATACGTAGTTCCCACCGACCAATGGACCGAGATTTTCAACCGCTACAAGAAAGACACAGACAAAGAGCACGATGAAGTTACCGCGGTTGGCGGCTTGCACATTCTCGGTACCGAGCGTCACGAAGCGCGTCGTATCGATAATCAGCTCCGCGGTCGCGCTGGACGCCAAGGCGATCCCGGATCCTCGCGCTTCTATTTGTCACTGGAAGACGACCTGATGCGCATTTTCGCCAAGGAATGGGTTTCGAACCTGCTTCAGCGGCTAGGCATGGAAGAGGGCGTCCCTATTGAGTCGCGGCTTATCACGCGGCGTATCGAATCCGCGCAGAAGGCGGTCGAAGCTCAAAACTTCGAAGCCCGAAAACATCTGCTCGAGTATGACGACGTGATGAATAAGCAGCGCGAGGCTGTCTATGGCCTCCGCCACCAATTGCTCGAGGGCGTAGATCAGAAGGAACTCATCCTCGAAGATTACGTTTCTGGCATCCTGAGCGATCTGATGGATCAATTCGTTCCAATCAAGGTCCATCCCGAAGACTGGAACCTGAAGGGGTTGAAGGATGCGATTTTCACTCGCTTTGGTGTGGACGTGCTGGCGGAAGGACTTAAGCCCGAGACTCTTAATCGCCAGGAGTTGGGTGATGCGATTTTCGACAAGCTCAAAGAACGTTACGACGCTAAAGAAAAACTTATCGGCCCCGATGCAATGCGTTATCACGAGCGCATGATCATGCTCAGCGTGCTGGATTCGCAATGGAAAGACCATCTCCTTGGCATGGATCACCTGAAGGAGGGCATTGGTCTTCGAGGTTATGGTCAGCACGATCCGCTGGTGGAATACAAGCGCGAGTCTTTCGACATGTTCGAAGCCATGATGCAGCGCTTTCAGGAAGAAACGGTTCGCTATCTCTACCTGATGCAAATCCTGGAACGTCCGCCTGAAGGCGGAGCACCGGAAGCTGACTTGACCGTCCCCAGAATCGACGGCGATGGTAACGGTCGGCGGCCTCCGCGCGCAGTTGCCACTTCGGTGGATGAAATCGAAGAAGCTTTCCAGCGCAAGAAACGCCGTGAATTGGAGCAAGCCCGCATGGCTGGATCCGGGGATATGCAACCTGTGCAGCAAGTCGTGCGCGGCTCCGCGAAAATCGGACGCAACGATCCCTGTCCCTGCGGCTCGGGAAAGAAATATAAGAAGTGTTGCGGGACGAACGCGTAGAAAGTCAACATCGAAAGCCTCAAACCACAGAGGACTCGAAGGTACACTAAGGAAGGGCAAGACAAAGCGAGGTCTTTCTTCGGGGAATCATTTCTCCGGTTTCGCAATCACAAACGATTTCACCACAATATTGTTGGGCTGCAGGCCGACCGGAATCATAGTGAGCAGGGCGTACTCACTGGGCTCGAGCTTGGAGGGTTGTCGCTTCTGGATTACCGTGACGTCGCCCGACTGCGAATTCAGCACCAGTAAATAGTTTTCACTCCTGGAGAGCGCCAGGCCATCAGGATGGCTGCCCACCGGCAGGGATGCGATCACTTTTCCTAGATCGATGTCATAGACCGCCAGGTTATTTGATCCAAAGTTGCTTACATACAATCGAGAATTATCCGCGGTGACGATGCCGTGGGCCGGCCGGGTGCCGATCAGATAACTGCCTCCCACTTCGTTGGTGGTGGTTTCTATGATTGAGATGTTGTTCGAATCGAAATTGCAGACAATCAACTCTCCGCCATCGGGTTTCACGGTGAGGTCCACCGGCGTCTTTCCAACATCGAGCAGCGCCAGCAGTTTGTCGTTCTTCAAGTCAATCGATGCGACCTGAGCCGACCCCGCGCAGGCGACGAAGGCCTTACTATTGTCGGGCAGGATGGCAATATCTTCCGGCTGCTGGCAAACCGGAATGGTGCTGCGAACTTTGAGCTGATCTGCGTCCATCAGCGATACGGTGTTGTCCCCGCGATTGCTGACAACGACCGTCTTGCCGTCCGGGGAGATTCTGGCTAGACCCGGCGCAGTGCCTACTCGGATATTTCCCAGCAGAGTGCGATTCTCCAGATCGATGACGGAAATATTTGACGAGCCGGAATTGGCGACGTAGCCGCGTTTTCCATCCGCAGAAACATCGATGAAGTAAGGACGCGCGTGCACCCCGATGGTAGCCACCACGGCATTGCGCTCAGCATCGATGACGCTAACATTGCTCGAACCTGTATTGACCACATAGATTTCATTTTTCTTGGTGTTGGCTGCGAGACCTGTGGGTTCACTGCCTACTTTTATGGTTTGTGCCGGCTCAAATGAGCGCAAGTCAATGACTGTGACCGTGTTGCTCTTGCCGTTGGTGATGTAGGCGTATTCGCGGTAGGCAGGACCGTAATTCGGCAGCGTTTGCTGACGGAAGTACCACCATCCCAGGGCGGCAGCCAGCGGAAGCAGCACCACGAAGAGGAGGAGTTTTCGCAAATCAGTTTCGCAAAATTAGCGCGCGGCCGGCGATGCGACGTGTGCGACCGACCCCTTGGCTGCTGGAACGTGAGATCCGATCGCGGGTACCGTTCTTCCTACCACTGAGGCGATCTGTCGCACCTGTGTCATCAGTTCATCGAACTGCTCGGGATAGAGCGATTGCATACCGTCGGAGAGTGCACGATCAGGCTGGTGATGAACTTCAACCATCAGTCCATCCGCTCCGACCGCAATCGCCGCGCGGGATAAAGGAGTAACTTTGTTTCTCTTTCCCGTACCGTGGCTCGGGTCCACCACGATGGGCAGATGGCTCAAACGCTGCACTGCCGGAACCACGCTGAGGTCGAGTGTGTTGCGGGTATGGTCAGCGAAGGTACGCACGCCGCGTTCGCACAGGATCACGTTGTAATTGCCTTCGCTCATCACATACTCGGCGGCCATCAGAAATTCTTCCAGCGTCGCCGACATGCCTCGCTTAAGCAGTACCGGTTTCTTGGAGCGTCCGGCACGCTTCAGTAGCGAGAAGTTCTGCATATTGCGGGCGCCAATCTGGATAACGTCGGCGTACTCTTCGACTAGCGCGAGTGATTCATTGTCAATCGCCTCAGTGACGATTTTCATTCCGAATGTTTCCCGCACCTCGGCCATGATCTGCAAGCCTTCTTCACCCAAACCCTGAAAGGAGTACGGGGAAGTGCGCGGCTTATAGGCGCCGCCGCGGAAAAACTGTGCGCCAGCACGACTCACTTGCTCAGCCACAATCAAAGCTTGTTCACGGTTCTCGATGGCGCACGGACCGGCAACGACAGCTAGTCCCGGTCCCCCAAAAGTGGCGCTGGTGCCGGGAAAGCGGATCACGGTATTTTCCTGCTTAACGTCGCGGCTGACCAACTTATAGGGCTTGCTGACACGGATCAGTTCCTGTACTCCCGGCATTTCCTCCAACGTGCCCGCTTCGACTTCACCTTGATTTCCGGTGATGCCAATCGCAGTGCGCTCCGACCCCGGCATAGCGTGAGCGCGATATCCCAGATCTTCGATCTTTTTACAAACGGCGCGCACCTGCTCTTCCGTGGCTTGCGCCCGCATGACGACCAACATGACTTCACCTCGATGTTCTCAAGTCTATCGCTATCCGCGTAAGCACCGCAATCGAGGCAGATTGGTCTGGTTATACTGCTGATGTGCCTCGCTCAATGGCCCAGGAACAGGACATCCTCAAGCATGCACCTCCGAAACGCGCTCCACGCCTGACTTCGCGCCGGATTGGTATTCATACTTCCAGCGCCGGTGGCGTGCAGAATGCAGCGGAACGAGCATACCGACTGGGCTGTAACACGTTTCAAGTGTTCTCCTCCAGTCCGCGGCTGTGGGCGCCCTATGAGCTTAGCCGTCCGCAATGCACTGAGATGAGGCGCCTTCGGGAGAAGTACGACCTGAAACCGCTAGTGATTCATACCAACTATCTGGTGAATCTTGCCAGTACGACTCCACTGTTCCTCAAGAAATCCATTGAAGCATTTCGCGGTGAGATTGAGCGTGCCCTGAACCTGTGTGCCGAATATCTTGTGCTCCATCCCGGCTCATTTCGTGGTGCGGACCGCGAAGAGGGGCTGATGCGGACCGCGGCTGCAATCGCCGCATCGAGCAAAGGTCTCGACTTAGTTAAAGGGAGTCTCACAATCCTGATTGAGAACACTGCCGGCGCGGAATACTCCCTTGGAGCCAGCTTCGAACAAGTAGCGGAAGTGCTCGAGCGACTGCAAGGAGTGGTTCCGTTGGCGGCTTGCATTGATACTTGCCATACCCACGTCGCCGGCTATGACATCGTACGTGAATCTGGCATGCGCGAAACACTCGCTCATCTCGAAGCAACCATCGGTTTGAAAAATATTCCGGTGTGGCACTGCAATGACGCCAAAGCGGCGCGTGGATCGAAGCTGGATCGGCACCAGCATATCGGGAAGGGAAGCATTGGATTGGAAGCGTTTCGTCGGCTGCTGAACGATCCCCGATTGGCGAACGCCGCGTTTATTGCGGAGACACCGATTGATGCGCCGGGAGACGACAAGAGAAACGTCGCGGCGCTGAAAGCTCTGGTTAGAAAGTGAAAGCGACATCACCCCACTAGTTGAGTTGCCATCGCGACGCTGTCGATTCGGTGACCCTCGCGGGCGGGGGCGCGCGCGCCACACGTGCCCTGCATTCTTCGTTGTAAAATCTAAGGTTTATCCATAGTCCAGACATTCCATCTATGCCGCAAGAACAAAACGTTGTGTCGGCCCGCGACGAACGCTACGACCCTCAGCGCATCGAGACCAAGTGGTTTGAGCGCTGGCAGCAGGATGATTCGCTCTACGCCGCCGAGCCCGACTCGACCAAGCCGAAGTATTACGTTCTTGAAATGTTGCCGTACCCCTCAGGCGCGCTGCATATGGGGCATGTGCGGAATTATGCGATCGGCGACGCGCTGGCGCGTTACATGTGGATGAACGGCTATAACGTGCTTCATCCGATGGGTTGGGATTCGTTCGGACTGCCTGCAGAAAACGCCGCTATCTCGAACCAGACTCCGCCACGCGAGTGGACGTTTCGCAACATTGCGAACATGAAAGCGC
>Ga0193721_1000604_pt1 | contig 10222 bp, 9 predicted proteins | sample U2s2metaG_FD_145078 | JGI IMG/M metagenome (GOLD analysis project Ga0193721, IMG submission 145078) | Soil microbial communities from a riparian zone of the East river system, Colorado, United States - U2s2 | ecosystem: Environmental > Terrestrial > Soil > Riparian zone | place: USA: East River...
GCCCCATGTTTGAAAAGCGCGCCGCGCCGCTTTCACTGCGCTTTCGGCTTCGGGAATCGCGGCCTCGGCGACCAGGCCAACAATTTGATCTGGTGCGCTCGGATTCAGCGACGGCAGCAATTTGTCGGTCCAAACTTCTTTGCCATCGATTACGAGAGGATACTTTCGCCCAAAACGCGCGCGCACGTCGCGCAAAGCGGCGCGCATTTTTTCCTGGGACTCGGGATGAACGAAATTTGTCAGCGACGCATTTTTGTAGGTATCGCCCGGGGGCATTTCCGCAGTAGCGCCGTTGCGGGAAAAATCAGGGGCACGCGTGTCGCCTGCGAAGCCTTGCGCAGGTGCGGCCGACACGACCGCCTCTAGAGCACCGTTCACCAGATCGCGCGGATCACGCAGCAATTGGGTTGCTGAAACATGCTCGGAGAATTTCGCGCGCAAGAATCCTTCATTGGAGGTATTTTCAAGGAGTCGACGCACCAGATACGACATCCCCGGCAGCAATTCACCGACTGGTGAATATTCGCGGACGCGATAACCCATCTCGACCAGCGCGCGTTTGATTGGCCCGGCCATTCCGTAGAGCAACTGAAACTCGAAACGGCTGCGATCGATCCCAAGCTCTTCCGCCAATGCCTGCGCATGCGCGATGCTGCGGACATTGTGTGAACCAAAAGCGGAAGTCACGATCGATTCATTCTCGAGTAGAATGCGAGTGAGCCTTTCGAAATTGGCGTCGCTCTCCGGTTTTTGCAGCCATACCGGAATGACCCAGCCGTTTTGGGTGGACTTAATTTTTTCGTAATCCCAATAGGCGCCTTTGACCAGACGAACGGTGAAGCGTGTCCCGCGCTCTCGTCCCCACGCAATCAGATCAGACAAATTGTCTTCCGCGTCGCGCAAGTAAGCCTGAATGACGATGCCGGCATGCGGCCATTCGCGAAACTCCGACTCGGTGAAAAGCATTCGGAAAAGTTCAAGGGTCGCGTTTTTGTGCGCGTAGCTTTCCATATCGAAATTGATGAACGCGCCCAACTCCTTCGCGCGGCGTAAAATCGGGCGGAGCTTCGGCGCGAGATGCGCAATCGCGTCCGCCGGATCAGCCGGGTTCATTTGCGAATAGAGCGCAGAAATTTTTACCGACACGTTTACGACTGGGAAGAGCTCGGCGTTTCTGCCAAGCGGATCGGTCCAGCCGCGCGTTTCCCGGGCCAGATGCTCGAGTAATTCCTGACAGCGCGTCGCATACTCGTTAGCTTCCTCTTCGCTGACTACTGCTTCACCCAAGAGATCGACAGTGAATCCGATTCTTTGCCGTCGCTTTTTGCGCAGCGTTTTCATTACGTCAGCGGGGTTGCGCCCGGCGATGAATTGGCGCGCCATTCCAGAGACGTTCCAGCGCAGGAATTTTCCGCTGATGAACGGGACGATGCGCGCGAGCGACACTCCGGTGCGGATGAGCGGGGCGTAACCATTGCGCATGTCGGCGAAGTATTCGTCGAGATGTTGCACGATGTCGGAGCCGCGCCGCAGGGAAGCGAGCACGTCGACGAAACGGAACATTTGCACTTTGAAATGTTCGTCCCGCATCGAGAACTCCATCATCCGCTGATAGAATCCGGCCTTGCTGAAAATCGATTCCGGATGGCGATCAACCAGATCAAAAATTTGGGTTCCGCGTCGCTCAACCTCGGCCTGCAAGAGACTCATGTGCGAATTGTAAACCGCGCCTCGCCGTTAGGAAAGTCGCGGCTGCTGACTCATTCGCCCAGGCAATAAAAGGCTATCCACCACGGTATCTTGACCATCTCTATTGACGGCGGAAGCTAGCGCGATGGCCGACAAGAACGCTCCGGTTATTCCCGAACAAGGATGGCATTGCCTCCACCTCTTCTACCGGATCGATTTCGCACAATGGCAGCTGCTCACTGGCGATGAACAACGTATGGCCAAGATCGCGCTCTCCGAGATCGTGCAGGAAATTCGCGCCACCGAAAGGACGCAGTTGCTTACGCTGAGCGTCGTTACGCCGAAAGCGGACGTTGCTTTCATGCTAATCACGCCCGAACTGCACGCCGCAAATTCTTTTGAAAAACGCCTCAATCTTTCCCTGGGCGCCGGCGTGCTCGAGCCGGTTTACAGTTATCTCTCGCTGACCGAAGAAAGCGAATACACAACGACGGCCGAGCAATACGCTGAGACGCTCGCACGCGAGCAGAATTTAAAAACCGGGACGGAGCAGTTCGATGCGGCGATGAAAACCTTCACGGAACGGATGGCACATTATCGGCAGGAACGCGTTTATCCCACATTGCCCGATTGGCCGGTGGTCTGCTTTTACAACATGAGCAAACGGCGCGGCGAACAGCGAAACTGGTATGCGTTGCCGTTTGATGAACGCCGCAAATTGATGGGCGGCCACGCCAAAGTTGGTCGCGAATTTGCCGGCAAGGTGAAACAGCTCATTACCGGCTCGACTGGACTCGACGACGCCGAATGGGGCGTGACCCTTTTTGCGCGTGACACTTTCCAGATTAAAAAAATCGTTTACGAAATGCGTTTTGATCCTGTGAGCGCAGAATTCGCGGATTTCGGCGAATTTTTTATCGGAATTCAGTTGCCGCTCGATGAATTGTTCCGGCGACTGCAGTTGTAACTCATGCTCGTGCTCATAATCGATTGACCGAGCACGATTACGAGCAGGATTTAAAGGATGGGTGACAGAGCGGTCGATTGTGCACGCCTGGAAAGCGTGTGTGCCGCAAGGCACCAGGGGTTCGAATCCCCTCCCATCCGTTAACTCCTCCTCCTTTTCCTATTCTAATACGCAGTTCCAAATCTAAATCCTCAGCGCAAGTCGCGCCTCTTCATTGTCTGCAAATCCTGCCGCAACTTCACGATGTGCGCGCGCGGCACCACCCCGCGAACACTTGCTCCCGGATAAATGATGCAATCTCGGCCGATGACCGTGCCAGGATTGATGACGGCGTTGCAACCGATCTCGGTCCTGTCCCCAATAATGGCGCCAAACTTGGTCAGTCCGGTCGGGATTGTGTAGTCGTCGGCGATGACGGAAATTTCGCGATGATCGAGTTTCACATTCGATAAGATCACGCCCGCGCCCAGGTGCGCACGAAATCCTAAAATGGAATCACCGACATAATTGAAGTGGGGCACCTGCGCTTCATCGCAAAGAATGCAATTCTTGAACTCGCACGAGTTCCCCATCACCACGCCGTCGCCTACGATCACGTTTTCGCGCACGTAACAACCGCTGCGCACATGGCATTTCTCGCCGATCCACGCTGGCCCTTTTATGATGGCGCCTTGTTCGACGATGGTGCCGCTGCCAATGAAGACGGTGTTGCTGATAAACGGTTTTCCCATCAACTGTCCCAACACCGCCGGTTTCAAACGAAATTGCAGATAGCTCTCGATTTGTTTGAGCGCATCCCAAATGAAGCGTTGATTCTCGAAGAGCTTGGCGTGAGTCGTGTGCTCGAGCGCAATGAACTCGGCTGGCGCGAATGCTTCTTCAGGGCTTAATGCCGACACGGCGGGTAATTTTTTGTCCGTCTTTGGTGTCCCGCACTTCCCAGCCGCGGGCGTTTAATTCCCGCCGCAATTCATCGCTTTTTTGCCAGTCGTTGGCAAGTCTGGCGAGACGACGCGCTTCGGCCGCCCTTTCAATTTCTGATGGCAACGCCGTCGTTTCCGTGACCTCGAGCGTCAGCACCTGATTGATCTTCTCCCACCATTGCAGCCATGCTTTCGCTCCAGCGGAGTCGAGTTCGTTCGCGTCCATCGCGCGATTGGTTTCGCGAATGGACTCGAACAAAGCGCCGAGCGCGCCGGAAATATTGAGATCGTCATCGAGCGCGGATTGAAAATCGTCGGTCGGAACGGGTCCCGCGCCCTTTCCTGACGAAGCGGTCGCGCTCGTTTCGCGCAAGCGCTGCAGCCATTCATCAATCCGCGTTAGCGCCTGTCGTGACTCCTCCATTCCTTCGAAAGTGAAATTCAATTGCGCGCGGTAATGCACTCGCAATAAGGCATAGCGGACTTCGCGCCCGCTGTATCCTTTGGCGGTCACATCGCGCAAGGTGTAAAAATTCCCGAGCGATTTCGACATTTTTTGGTTGTCGACCAGCAGGTGCGCGCAATGGAGCCAGTAGCAGACAAACTTTTTTCCGGTCACCCCTTCGCTTTGCGCAATTTCCGCCTCGTGATGGGGGAAAATGTTATCGACGCCGCCGCAGTGAATATCGATCTGATCGCCGAGTAACGCGGTCGCCATCGCGCTGCACTCGATGTGCCAGCCGGGGCGACCGCGACCCCAAGGCGAATCCCACCCCACATCCCCATCCGCTTCGTCCCACGCTTTCCAAAGCGCAAAATCGCCGATGTTTTCTTTCTCGTACTCATCGCTGCGAACGCGTCCGGTGGGTCGCAGCTCTTCCAAATTCAAATGCGCCAGCTTTCCATAATCGGGAAATTTGTTGATCCGAAAGTAAACTGACTTGTCGTCCGCCTGGTAGGCAAGATCACGTTTGATCAATTCAGAGATCATCTCGATCATGCGCATGAGGTAACGCTGTTCGGTCGCGCCGGGATATTCATCGGCGCGCTTGACGCGCAAAGTTTCGAGATCTTCAAAAAATCCGCGCTTGAACGGTTCGGTGAAATCGTTGAGCGAAACCTTCGCTTCCCGCGCACCGCGAATGGTTTTGTCGTCGACGTCGGTAATATTCATCACCCGATGGACTTTGAAGCCGCGCGCTTCGAGATGCCGCTGCAATAAATCTTCGAAAATGTAGGCCCGAAAATTTCCGATGTGGGCATGGCTGTAAACCGTGGGCCCGCAGGTATACATGGAAACGTTTGGTAGATCGCGTGGCACGAACTCCTCCAGTTGCCGCGAATAGGTGTTGAAGAAACGCAGAGCCATTTAAGGGATGGAGTAATGGAGTAGTGGAGTAATGGAGTAAGGGAAACGCGTGCTTCGGAGTCTCATTACTCCATGGCAACGCTCGCCACCGCGATCGCCGCCATCCCTTCGCTGCGCCCGATGGCCCCGAGTCCTTCGTTCGTCGTCGCCTTGATGCTGATCGCGTTCGCTTTCACCCCGAGTGCGTCTGCGATTTTCTCTTGCATGGCGATAATGTGTGGCGAAATTTTTGGTGCTTCCGCCAACACCGTGGCATCGACATTCACCAGTCGCGCATTTTTTTGCGCGGCGATGGTCGCGACATAACGTAAAATTTCAATGCTGCTGATTCCGCGAATCGATTCTTCCGTGTTCGGAAAATGTTTACCGATGTCGCCCGCCCCGAGCGCGCCAAGAATGGCGTCGGCGACGGCGTGGGAAAGAACATCGGCATCGGAATGACCTTCCAGCCCGCGTGGATTCGGAATTTTGACGCCGCCGAGAATTAATTTCCGCCCGCTGACCAGGCGATGCGCGTCATAACCAATGCCGCAGCGAGACGCGCTCACAGTTTCAAATCGATGACGCCGTTGGATGCGATGATGCTGTAACGCTCGGGCATGTCGGTACGCGGTTTCATTTCCACTGAACCGCCGGCCGTTTCCACCAGAATCCAACCGGCGGCCACATCCCAAAGACTAATGCCCTGTTCGATGTAGGCGTCGAATCGGCCGCATGCGACATAAGCCATGTCGAGCGCAGCGCTGCCCAGGAGGCGGCATTTGCGCGCGCGATGCACCATCGTTTGCAGCAATGGAATCCCAGCTTCGATCGTCACTCCTGTTTTGGAAAGGCCAACCGAAACGATCGCCTCTGCCAAATCCGCGCGCTCGCTCACGCGAAACTCGCGGTCGTTTAATTTCGGGGCCGCCCCCTTTTGGGCGCTCCAAAGTTCGTTGCGGATCGGATCGTAAATGACGCCGACGATGATCTCGGCCTCGCAACGGAGCGCGATTGAGACGCAAAAATGCGGAATGCCGTAGTAATAGTTCACCGTTCCATCGAGTGGATCGACCACCCATTGGAATTCGCTCGCTTGATCGCCGACGATTCCTTCTTCGCCGTACAGTGCGTGCTGCGGAAATTCTTTGAGCAACGATTGCGTGATCAATTCCTGGGCCCGGACATCAATTTCGAGTTTGATGTCGTGTTTGGTGGATTGATTCACCTGCATTGGTTTCTCGAAGTTGTGCCGCAGCATTTCGCCGGCGGCGGAAGCCGCTTTAATGGCGGCGTCGAGATAATGCCTCATGAGAGATTAGCTCGCACAAACAGGAGGAAGTGCACAAGGAATTCGAATTGGATTTTGTCGGGAAGGTTGTAGCGCCACCGTCACTGTCGGCAGCGCTTCGCAAATTCTGCCGCCGGGGAGAGCGAGCGCTACAACATTCGCCCAGGAAAAAAACGGGAGGAGAAATCAAATTCTCCCCCCGGGTTGAAGTTTGGGTTTTGGCTCCGAAAACTTTTCGGAGCCGTGAAGCGCACTAATGCGTTAATGCTTCTTTTTCTTCGCTGATTTTTTCTTGGCCGCTTTCTTTCTTTTTGCTGGCATCGACTATTCCCCCCTTTCAATCCGCAATCGCGGTGGGTCTGTGAAGGGTTTGAGAAACTTCACCTACGAGTTCATTCATCCTCAGAATTTTTTTGTCAAAACCTTTTTCGCGTTTCCGCAAATTTTTTTCACGAGTGCGCGCGCGACAATTTTTTTAGAAGCGCGCGGAATTTTTTCGCTTTCGCCGCTGCGCGAAAAAATCGTGACCGCATTTTCATCGCTTTCCATCCCGATGTTGGGATCGCTCAAATCATTTGCCACAATCATGTCGCAATTCTTTGTAGCAAGTTTCGCGCGAGCACCTTCCTCCAGGTCATTTGTTTCTGCGGCGAAACCAACGACGAAGAAATTTCGAGACGGTGGAAGCGATTTCAAAATGTCGCGTGCCGGAATGAGGTCGAGCGAAAATCTCTCGTCACACTTTTTGATTTTCTGCTCGGCCACGCGCGCCGGTTTGTAATCGGAGACCGCGGCACACATCACCAGCACGTCGCAATCGAGCACCGCCTCATGCACCGCAGCGCACATTTCATCGCTCGTGATCACTCTCATTAATCTGGCACCGGCCGGCGCTGCAAGATTTACCGGGCCGGAAATGAGAAACACCTCGTGATTCGCTTCGATTGCAGCCGCCGCGATGGCATATCCCATTTTTCCGGAAGAACGATTGCTCAGGAAACGAACGGGATCGATCGGCTCGCGAGTCGGTCCGGCCGTGATGACGAACCTCACGCGATCAATCGATCGTGCCGGTGCAGGAGAAATTCGGCCCGGAACGCGATGTCCTCCACTTTCCAAAGACGGCCAAGGCCTTCGTAGCCGCAGGCGAGCATACCGGCCTCCGGGCCGATGAATTCCACCCCGCGTGATTTCAATTTCTCCACGTTCTCCTGCGTTGCGGCGTTTTCCCACATTTTTCCGTTCATCGCCGGCGCGATTAGAATCGGTGCGCGCGTGGCCAGCGCGATGGCGGTCAGCGGATGATTTGCCAAACCGTGGGCGAGTTCGGCAATGACGTTTGCGGTCGCGGGCGCGATCAAAAACAAATCGGCGTTATCCGCGAGCTCGATATGACCGGGTCGCCAATTTTCTTTTTCATCAAAGAGACTCGTCATTACCGGATTCTTCGAAAGCGTCTGTAACGTCAACGGGGTGATGAATTCGGTAGCGTCATTTGTCATCACCACAAAGACATTCTGATTCTGTTTCACCAGCAAACTGGCCAGCTCGGCCGATTTGTAGGCGGCGATCGATCCGGTTACCCCCAGCACGATCAATTTTTTGTTTCTGGTTTTCGATTTTTGATTGGCTGCCATGGGAAGGCTAGGAGGGAAATATCGCGTGAACGAGCTCTCTGTCATCCCGAGCCGCGCAGACGGCGAGGGATCTCGCGAAGCTTGAACGGACGCTCGGAAGCTCCTTCGCTGCGCTCAGGATGACGGATGTTTTCATTGCAAAATTAACCTGCGGCTCAGGATGCGTTCCGCGCCCATAATCTGACGAAATTTCAACAAATCTTCCTCCATCGATTTGCTGATGATGGTGTAGCGGTAATCGCACCAGTGCTTCATCTCGCGTGCAGCCGTTTTCAAACGGGCCTCGATTTGCTCCTCCGTTTCGCTGCGGCGTTTGGTTAGACGACGGCGCAATTCTTCCAGATTAGGTGGCATGATAAAAACATCAGCCAATGCGTCCTGGACAAACGGATCGCCGCAGTTGCGAATGCCGGCGGCGCCTTGGGTATCGATGTCGATCAAAACATCGACGCCCTTTTTCAAATTATCGATCAAAGGTTGTCGCAGTGTACCGTAATAATGCTCGTGTACCTTGGCGTGCTCGAGAAACTCGCCTGCCTTTATTCGCGCGACAAAATCATCTTCGGAAAGAAAGCGGTAATCTTCGCGGTCGATTTCGCCTGCGCGCGGCGGACGGGTGGTGCAGGAAACGGAATAAACGAAATCCGGTGTTTGCCGAAGTGCGTCGCACAGCGTCGTCTTACCGGCGCCGGATGGCGCGGATATGACAAACAAAATTCCGTAACGCGAAAATTTATTACTCAAGGTTTTGGACCTGCTCGCGAATTTTCTCCAGCTCGGTCTTGCACGCCACCACCCGTTGCGCGATTTCGGCATCATTTGCCTTTGCCCCCAGGGTGTTGAACTCGCGAAAAATTTCCTGGACGATGAATTCGAGCGCGCGCCCGACCGGCTCTTCTTTGCGCAAATGATGGGCGAACTGCGCGAGGTGACTTTCGAGTCGCGTCAGTTCTTCCGAAATATCGGAGCGGTCCGCAAAAAGGAAAATTTCCTTGGCCAGCCGCTCGTCATCCCTGCTGATGGGCAAACCGGTCTTTTCAATTCGCTCAGTCAAGGCGGTCCGGAATTTTTTAACAACGGCGGGATGAAGCTCACGAATTTCTTTGAGCAGTTGTCGAATAGCTTTTAAGCGGCGCATCAAATCTTTTGCCAGATGCTTGCCCTCGCGCTCGCGCATTTTGATCAGATGGTTGAGGGCGGATTCCAGGGCGCGTTCGACCGCGGGCCAGGCGCGTTCAACCTCAATTGCTTCTTCCGGAGGTCGCATCACCCCCGGCGCCTGCAAAATCGTATCGATCGTGATTTGACCGGGTGCGCGCAATTTTTTTTGTAACGCGCGCATGGCCTCATGATAAGAGCGCGCCAGCGCGACATCGAGAGCGAGACGGCGCGTTCCATCTGCGCTGGCATGATGCGCGACCAAAACATTGGTGCGACCACGGGAAATGCGCGCGTTAATCGCCTGACGAATTCGCGCTTCAAGTTCGGTGAGATCGCGCGGCAGGTTGATCGCAATCTCGCTTTGTTTACGATTCACCGTGCTGAGTTCCACGCTCAGTTTTACCCCTTGGCAATCGGCTTCACCGCGGCCGTAGCCAGTCATGCTACGCATGTCGACAATTCTGCTGTCATTCTCGGCGAAGTCGAGAAATCCCGCTGGTAAAACTTAACGGGTTCTCGGCAGAAGATGTTTTGCCGCGGTCGCGACATCTTTGTCGCCGCGCCCAGAACAATTCATCACGATGATTTTGTCGGCGGCCATTTTTGGCGCGACTTTCGCAATGTGCGCGACGGCATGCGCAGTTTCGAGCGCGGGAATGATGCCTTCGGTTTCCGACAACAGTTTGAAACCAGTGAGCGCTTTGTCGTCGGTCGCAAAATCGTATTCAACGCGACCGATCTCGCGCAGATAACTGTGTTCCGGACCAACCGCGGCGTAATCGAGCCCCGCGGAAACGGAATGCGTCAGCTCGATCTGGCCATCCTCATTCGCAAGCAAAAATGTTTTTGTTCCTTGAAGAACCCCTAGTCTTCCGCCTTGAAATCGCGCCGCGTGTTTCCCGGACCGAATTCCCTCGCCCCCCGCTTCAACTCCGATCATCCGGACACTCTCGTCATTCAAAAACGGATGGAACAAGCCAATGGCGTTGCTGCCACCACCGACGCAAGCGACGAGCAAATCGGGCAGTCGTTGTTCCCGTCCGAGGATTTGCTGCCGCGTTTCCTCGCCGATGACGCGCTGAAAATCGCGCACCATCATCGGATAAGGATGGGAACCGAGGGCGCTGCCTAATATATAATGCGTGGTGCGCACATTCGTCACCCAATCGCGCATCGCTTCGCTGATTGCTTCCTTGAGAGTGGCCT
>Ga0193721_1000608_pt1 | contig 10157 bp, 7 predicted proteins | sample U2s2metaG_FD_145078 | JGI IMG/M metagenome (GOLD analysis project Ga0193721, IMG submission 145078) | Soil microbial communities from a riparian zone of the East river system, Colorado, United States - U2s2 | ecosystem: Environmental > Terrestrial > Soil > Riparian zone | place: USA: East River...
TGCACATCGCGCAATCAAGCGCGGCTTCTTGTGGATCATTCCATTGTAGACCTTCCGAGCGTCATCATAATCCTTGTCACCCGGCTCGATCAGGCGTCCGCGTAGGTTTGCTTTGAAATCAGCAATAGAATTTTCGTTGAGCATGACGAAGTCTCACTGAAACGGTCACGCGGTCAACATCTTGAACCGCAGCATTTTCATTGAACTAATGGCCACTACATCGGTAAGCTGTTGGCGGTACGAAAGCTAACGCGGTGTTGCATCTGAATAGGGCCTGGACGCGGCGGGATTTCTTAAAGCTCGCCGGCCGGGCTGGATTGCTCAGCGCATTCCCAACGCTGGCGAGTGCGGCTGCCGCACTCGAGTCCGATACGGTTTGCATCTCGATCCTGCATACAACCGATCTCCACGGTCATATTTTGCCAACCGCGGATTACGACGGGAATCCTGATTACGGCGGATTAGCGCGTTGTGCGGCGCAGATTCGTCGGTGGCGCAGGCAAAATTCGAACTCGATTTTGATCGACGTTGGCGACGTCTATCAAGGGACGGACGTTAGTTTGCGCAACAAGGGCGAGCTGATGATCGATTTATTCAATCATCTCGGATACGACGGGTGGATTGTCGGCAATCATGAGTTCGATTGGGGGATCGAGACGTTTCTTAGCGCGCTGCAGCGATCGACAATGCCGGTGCTAGCTGCAAACACGCTTCTGAACGGGAAGCCAGCCGGCGCATCTTCCGAATCGGAACATCCATTCGCGAAGATCCAGCCGCTCATCATAAAAGAAATCGCGGGAATCAAGCTAGCGATCATTGGAGTGACAACGCCCGGAATGCCTTTCTGGCTCGGCCCGGAGTTCACGCGCGGTATCGAGTTCCAAAATCCGGTCGAACCTGTCCGCAGGGCGATGGCCAGGGCAAAAACCGAAGGTGCGGATGCGATTGTGCTCAGTGGGCATATGGGATTGAAAATGCGTACTGGGGGAGATGATTTTGCCAATACTGTAATGGCTCTGACCTCGGAATTTCCGGAGATTGCTGTGTTCATAGCCGGTCATACGCATCAGGCTATTCCAAGTCGTCTGACCAACGGTGCACTTTTCACTCAGGCAGATCATTTTGGCATTCACGTAGGACGAGTCGATCTTCTGTTCGACCGCAATTCAAAGAAGCTGCGTCATCGGGAAGCGATCTGCGAATTGATGGATGACCGTTTCCATCCCGATCACGTGATTGTTTCGCGAGCGAAATCGCAGCTTGCCGAATCGGACGCTGCGCTTTCATCGCCAGTCGGTGAGCTGGCCGAGACCCTGCGGGGTCGAAGCCGCCCAGGCATTCCCAGCGATGTAGAACGACTCATTGGCGCGGCGATCGGTGAAGCGCTCGTGGCGCGAAATGTGCCAGTTGATGGCGTGATGCATGGCGCGTTTGATGACAGGGCCGGTTTGGTTGCCGGTCCCAAGACGCTGAACGACATCTGGAGCTTGATTCCTTATGAAAACTACATCGTGACAGCACAACTTTCGCCTGAGGAAATAAAAACTGTTATGGAAGAAGTATTCGCCAGCCACGAGAAACGCAACCTGCTTGGCTTCGAAGTGAAGACGCAAGGCCGCGGTAACGACTGTCGGATCGTTTCGATGACTCTGGCTGATGGTCGGCCACTCGAGCGAAACAAAAAATACGACATCGCGTTCAACAGTTTTGATTCGCGCAGTGGCGGTCATCATTTTATGAAACTGCGCGCGTTACTTGAAAGACCGGAGGCCAATTACGTCCTGCATCCGGTGCAAACGCGCGATGCACTCATCGATTATTTTCAGCGCCACAAAATTGTGCACCGGATCGCCGCTGAAATCCCGGTCGAAATCGCGGCATAAAGTTTCAGCAGTTCGCTCTTGCAAAGAGAACAGCTTTCGCTTGCCTATTTCGCCATGCGGCTCAGGACTTTTTGCATTATTGGTCTGCTGCTGAGTGTCGAACTCGCTTCATCGCAAACCCCACAAACCGCGTCACCATCACCGTCACCGAAGCCGACTCTGCCGGAGTTCCGGCCAGCACTGATCGGGACAGGACCGGATTCGCTGATAAACAGAATTGATACCGCTGATCTGATCAAAAAAGGCCAAAAGGACGGTGCCGTAATGTTTTCCTGTCTCGTGGCGCCGACCGGCGACATCGTTCGCAGTGGCGCTTATCGCGGCACGAGGGGGTCGGAACTGCTTGAGCGGGAACTATTGAAACGCCTCGCGAATGAGAAGCTTGTCCCTGCGATTCACAATCATCAGCCGGTCATCTCCATTTTCTACGGCACGGTGACATTCGCAGTTGTAAAAGGAAAACCGCGGTTGCGCATTTTCGCCAATCAGCAGCTGGACGAATTGAAAAAGGAAAGCGATTTCATCGATCCACAACCGTATGTCGGCCAGGACTCAAAATTCACCGGGATACATTATCCAGACACGGGGAGCACGGTGCAGGTTACCGGTGTTGCGGAACTCGCGGTCAACGTGGATGCACAGGGAAATGTGAAAAGCATGAACGTCGTATCCGAGGAGCCGCCGCTGCTCGGTTTTGGCGATGCGGCAATCACCGATTTCACTGGCGCGAAATTCATTCCGGCCTTTCGCAATGGGCAGCCGGTCGAAAGCAACGTTAAGATTCCCGTTTACTATAAGCCGTCGAGCTAATCTGTTTTCGAAACGAGCGGATCACGAGGGCAAATGGCGAACAAAATTGTCCGCGCCTCTTTTTTTAAACGCGACCCGATCATGTGCGCGCGTGAATTGATTGGCGCCGAGCTAATCTGGGGCGACTGCTCGGGGATCCTTGTCGAGGTAGAAGCGTACGCGGCAATCGACGACGAGGCCGCGCACACTTTTACACGGCCGAGCGCACGTAGCTTTATCGAGCGAAACCACCCCGGCGCAGCCTATGTCTATTTCAATTATGGGATGCACTGGATGCTGAATGTGCTGGTGAAAGGCGACGCCAACGGGTTCGTTTTGATTCGTGCGCTGGAGCCACGAAAAGGCATTGAGCGAATGAAAAAACGTCGAGGACTTGACGACGTGAAACGTCTCTGTTCAGGGCCTGGCAAGCTAACGCAGGCGCTCGGGATTACTGGTCGCAACCACGAGATGAATTTGTGCGCCGACCCGCAGCGCTGTTTTGCTCGCAACGCCGACATGGCAGTAGACGTTGTGGCCGATGCGCGAATCGGTATCACGCGCTCCGCGCACTATCCCTGGCGGTTCACCTTGCGTGGAAGCGAGTTCGTAAGCCGAGTTCCAAGGTAGAGGCGATTGACCTCAATCGCCGGCTCGGTCGCGCTTTGCATGGACGGTTCGAGTGAACAGGCCCTACGTCCATTGACTCACGCACCGCTTGATCGAAATTCTGCATTCGAATGAGCCGAAAGAAGCAACGCGTTCTTCTTGGAATGAGCGGTGGAGTGGACTCCAGCGTCGCCGGATATTTGCTGCGCGAACAAGGCTACGACGTGATCGGCGTCACTATGAAAGTCTGGCCGCAGGACTGTATCTCCCGTGCGGAGGACAAATGTTGCGGTCCCCAGGCAATAGCAGATGCGCGCGGCGTGGCGCATTCGCTTGGCATTCCGCATTACGTTGTCGACGAAGCCGACCAATTCGAACGGCTCGTGATTGATTATTTCTCCAGCGAGTACCAGGCCGGTCGGACGCCGAATCCTTGCGTGATGTGCAATGAAAAGATCAAGTTCGGCAATCTCTGGAGTAAAGCGGCAGCGCTCGGCTGCGATTACATCGCCACGGGTCATTACGCGATTATCGAGCATGGAGTCGGGACGCCCTCGTCCCGACGCGGCGAGGGCGCCGCGGCTCCATACGCCGTGCTTCGCAAAGGAATCGATCTGCGCAAGGATCAGTCCTATTTTCTATTTAGTTTACGGCAGCCACAGCTTCGGCGCGCGCTCACGCCGTTGGGCAAAATGACGAAACCTCAAATTCGTGAGATCGCGCATTCGTTGGGCTTGAAAGTGGCCGACAAGATCGATAGTCAGGAAATTTGTTTCGTACCGGGAAATGATTACAAAGAGTTTTTGCGTTCGCACCTCGGCGAAAACGAATTTCATCGCGGCGAGGTTTATGATGTCGATGGAAACTTCGTTGCCGAACACAGTGGCATCGAGCTGTTCACAATCGGCCAGCGCAAAGGACTTCCGGGTGGATCGCTGCGGCCGCGTTACGTTGTCGACCTCGATCCCGAAACAAATCGCGTGATTGTCGGCGACGCCGACGATTTGGTTTGCGATGAATTCGAAATCGATCGTGTGAATTGGCATCCCGTTGCCGGGGTCACCGACCCCGGCTACAGCGCTGTAGCCGCGGGCGTTGACCGCGGCTCTTTCGAGGCCCTCGTGAAGATCCGATATAATCATCCCGGAACGGTTGCCACGGTGATGCCATTGGAGGACGATCGCGCCTACGTGCGACTGCACGACCCTCAGCGCGCCGTCACGCCGGGGCAAGCTGCGGTCCTTTACGACGGTGACATTGTGCTCGGCGGCGGCTGGATTTGCCGACGCGAAGCGACGGTACTAGCCTAACAAGCCATACAGAAGAAAACTAAGATAACAAAGTTTGTTCCTGTTTGTGTAAACAGTTTTTGTTAGCTTCGTTGTCTTCTGTTGAATTCCTCTTATGTCCCAAGAAATTCTGCTGGCGCTAAGCACCTTTCCGGATCAGGAAACCGCGCGGCGGATTTCGAATCAATTAGTCGAAGAAAAGTTTGCCGCGTGCACAAATATGTTGCCCGCAGTTGAATCGATTTACCGCTGGAAAGACAAAATCGAACGCGGAAGCGAAACACTGGTCTTCTTTAAGCTCAGCGAAAATCGAAAATCCGCTTTTCAGGAGAAGCTGCGCTCGCTCCATCCCTACGAAGTTCCGGAGATCATTTTCGTTCCAGTCACCGGCGGATTGGCGGAATATTTGCGGTGGGTCGCGGAGAATTGCGCCGGATAAGCTCGGATTGAAGCGCCCCCTTGGTTAGCAGTTACAATTTCGTTTTTGCTTCGGCGGGCACGTTTATTTTGGCGCGAGCGAGGCGACGATTTTCTCGAAGCACGGATCGCCGCGGAGCGGGTCCCAATAGGGCAGCAGTTTCAATTCACCGTAGCTGACGTAGCCCGGCAGCCGCGTGGCGATCGCCAGTTGTTCGCACGCTAGATCTGTCTCGCCAGTCCAGGCGGCGATAATCGCGAAGTATTCGATCATGTGCACGCCATTGATGAAATCCTTTGTAACCGGAAGCAGCTCGACCGCGCGTCGGCCTTCGCGCAGAGCGTCCTCTCTTCGCCCCAGTCCCGCGTCGATCAAACCAAGGACGCAAAGTGCCGGGCCATAATTCGGCTGCGCTTGCACGCGCTTCTCTTGTTCTGCGCGAGCGGCAGCCAAAGCAGCGCGCGCTTTAGGCTCATCGTTTGTCATGCGTGCGATCAAGCCCTCGCCAAACGAGCGGCTGAGTAGCACCGCGTCGTTACCGAACGTGTTTCCACCAAGTGCCTCCAATGCGGCTTCTGCCGCACTAGCATCACGCTCAGCCAGAGCGTAAGTGAGCCAATTGTCGGCGACGGTCGGAACCGCGCCAGGGTTCTCCGCCCGAATCGAGTCGATGATTCTGTGCAGTGGGCGCGGATCGGCTTTCCAGTAAAGATCGAGATACGCTCGCGCTACTCTCGTGTCGATATCGTTGGGATTGATGGTAAGACAGCGATCCAGGACAGCAGCTTCTTCAGCGTAACGCCGCAAAAGCCCATACAGCACGGCGATGTGCTGAAGAGTATATAAATTGCGCGGGTCCAGTTGGAGCGCGCGCTCAAGATTGTGCAAAGCCTCCTCATGCTTCCCCTGGCGAGCTTGGATGAAGCCGGTCAACTCGAAGATTCGCGGATCATTCGGCAACGTTCGGCGAGCTATGTCCAGCTCAGCCAGGGCGCCGTCGTAGTCAAGGTGGCCGCGAAAGAGATTTTCGCCGCGCGCAAGGTGTGCTTCGCCCGCGTTAGGACGCAGACGGAATGCTGCCTGGATCGCAGCTTCTGCCAACGCCAGTCGCGCGGGCGTGTGATCAAAGGCCAGGAAATAGAGTTGGTCGTGGGTATAAGCCAGTTGGCAGTAAGCAAGGAAAAACGACGGATCGCGCGCCACGGCTTGGTTGAGGAGATCAATCGCTTGAAGGAATTTTTGCTCGAGACCAGTACTCATGGTTGTTAAGACGAGGAGAGACTTGGCCCGATTGTAGAGAAGGAACGCGGTAAGGTCGGTTGTGGGCGGCTGTGCAATGGCGGTTTGCTCGCTGACAGAAAGCTTCGCCTGAAGCTGGTTAGCGATCGCCTTCGCGATATCGCTCTGGATCGCGAAGACATCCGCGAGGTCGCGATCGTACGTTTGCGCCCACAGGTGCGCGTCGGTGCGCGTATCAACCAACTGTGCGTTCACCCGTACGCGATTGCCAAATCGCTGGACACTTCCTTCCAGCACGTGCGCCACCCCGAGTTGCTGGCCGATCTCGCGCAGGTCGCGCGCGATCCCGCTCTTGTACTCCATCACTGAAGTCCGACTAATCACTTTCAGGCGGGCGATCCGGGCCAGAGCGGTTAGAATTTCATCCTGCACGCCATTCGTGAAAAAGGCGTTATCCGGGTCGCGGCTCAAGTTTTCAAACGGGAGGACTGCGATGCTTTTCTCCGGCGCATTGATTTTACTCGCAAAGAACTTCTCCTCCAGTAGACAAACAACGGCAAACCCGAGCAACAAACAGCCGGCAACCGCACCCGCCAGAATCGGATTGCGGCGCGACCAACGCCACACTCGTGCTGGCGCCCGCGCGGGGCGCGCAATAATCGGTCGTCCCTCCAGGTGGCGACGAATGTCTTCCGATAACTGCTCGACCGATTGATAGCGTCGCTCCGGCGCTTTGCGCAACGCCATTAACATAATGTTATCCAAGTCGCCGCGCAGTAGTTTGGCATTTCGAATTTGAGATTTGGAAGCTCCGCTGCGCGCAGCTTGTGCTGTAGTGACAGGCGTGTCGCTTGCGTGGCTTCGCTTCGCAGCGACTACCGCTACAGCTGTACTCGGGCGCGTGGGTTCCTGCTCGGTAATGGCACGCGCGACATCATGCGGCGATTGGCTGCTAAAGCGATACGGCAATTGACCGGTGAGCAACTCGTAGAGCACCACGCCCAACGAATAAATGTCAGTCGCTGCGGTAAGGGCTTCACCGCGCACCTGCTCGGGGCTGGCATACTGCGGCGTCATCGGCCGCAGACCAACAGTGGTCAGCAACGTTTCAGAGCCATCGGTAGGCTGGAGAATTTTTGCGATCCCGAAATCGACCAGCTTTGGCACGCCTTCAGTGGTGACAATAATGTTGGACGATTTGATGTCCCGATGAATAACGGCGCGCCGGTGGGCGTCAGCGACTGCCGCACAAACTTCGCAGAACAATTTGAGCCGTTCACGAATCGAAAGTCGGTGCGTGTCGCAGTATTTGTCGATCGGAAGCCCTTCAACGTATTCCATGACGAAATACGGCAGGCCGGTTGCCGTCGTTCCGCCATCAAAGAGCCGCGCAATGTTCGGATGATCGAAGCTGGCGAGAATCTGCCGTTCGTTGCGAAAATGCCAGAGCACCGCGTCGGTATCCATGCCGCGCTTGATGAGCTTAATGGCAACGCGCTTCCGGTATTGTCCATCGTCGCGCTCGGCCAGATAAACTGCACCCATACCGCCCCGGCCGATCTCGCGCACGACACGGTACGATCCGATCAGTTGCCCGCTGGCGACCGCAGCATCGCGCTGGTCGATTTCCTCGCTGGCAATGAAAAGGCTGGGCTGATCAATAAAACTCCCCGCGCGTGCGTGGGAATCCAGCAACGACTGAACTTCACGCCGCAACTCTTCGTCGCCATTGCAACTGTTTTGCAGCAATGCCGCTCGTTGGTCCGCCGCGAGCTCGAGCGCCCGCTCAAAAACTGCCTCGACTTGTTTCCAGCGCTCGGGGGTCACGACGTTTCGACTGCGATCTCCCGATACAGCCACGCTTTTGCCGTTTGCCATTGCCGGTCGATTGTCCGCGGAGAAACACCCATAACTTCCGCGGTCTCCGCTACCGATAGCCCGCTGAAGAAGCGCAGCTCGACCATTCGGCTTTTTTCGAGGTCAATCACCTCCAATTTTTTCAGCGCCTCGTCAAGAGCGAGCAGGTTCACATCGCGTTGTGGCGCAGCGACGACCCCTTCCTCAAGCGTGATGTGCTGCTCAACGCCACCTCTTTTCGCCGCTTGCCGGGCACGCGCATGGCTCACGAGAATACGTCGCATCATTTGCGCACTGATCGCGAAAAATTGCGCGCGATTCTGCCAGGTAGCCTCGCGTTGATTCACAAGGCGCAGATAAACTTCATTCACTAACGCGGTAGGTTGCAGGGTGTGTCCCGCGCGTTCACGGCCAAAGAAACGCATCGCCTGCTGGTGCAGTTCGTTATACACCAGCGGCAACAGCTTCTGGTGCGCAACGGGATCGCCTTCTCGGCACGCGACCAGCCAGCGCGTAATTTGGTGCCCGTCCGGAGTTGACCTCTTCTTCACGCCCGTTGTGACGCTTTCCACCGACTGTGACTCACGCTGTTGATGTCGATGTTTCATGAAGCAGCACGGCCCAAACCCCGGCTGCATTATTACACACGGGTTGTGCTGAAAAACAGAAACTTTTTTGGCGTGATTTGCCGCGCGTCTGCGCGTTAGGGGACAAGACCCACTATGAAAACCCAAAGCAGAATCGGTGGTTACATTTTTCGCAGTAGCGCGGCCGCGCTCCTTCTTTCATGCGGCGTTGTCGCGCTTTCTTGGGCGATCAATCCGAAGTTTCCAACTCCGCAGAGTAATACTGCCTTCCGTGTAAGTGCGCACGCGGGCGCCGCGTCCGCGCCTCCGATCCAAAAGAACCGAACGCTGACGTTCGTTGATCGCGTCGCTTATCAGCGGGCGATCGAAGAAGTCTATTGGCAATATCGCATCTGGCCAAAAACGAATGCCGGCCCCAAGCCGCCACTGGACAAGGTGATGTCGCAGGCGGAGATCGAGAACAAGGTGGAAGGCTATCTGCGCAACTCGCAGGCGCTGGAGGATTACTGGCAACGGCCGATCACTCCCGACCAACTGCAAGCCGAGATGGAGCGGATCGCCAGCCGCACGAAGCAGCCCGGAGTGCTGCGCGAAATCTTCGCCGCGCTGGGCAATGATCCGGTCGTGATCGCTGAGTGTCTGGCCAGACCTGTCCTGGCGGAACGTTTAGCCACGGAGTTGTACGCTCACGACCCAAGGTTTCATGGTGAGTTGAAGCGGCGTGCCGAGGCTGAACTGAAAACGCATCGAAGTGTTAGGCAGATGAAGCAGACCAGCGGCCTGTACACGGAAATCGAAATGATCAAAAGCGACAGCGCCCGAGATGAAGACACAGATGGATCGGCCCCGAATGCTTTCGGGGACGATGGAAAAGCGAATCGCCAAAGGCGTAGCACTAAAAGCAGCCTGAAGCTGAACCGCAGCGAATGGCAAGAGCGCGTCGAAAAGCTCGCGAAAAAGTTCGGGAATACAGAAGGAAGGAATGCCTGGGCGCAGATCAAGACCGGCGTATTGAGCTCGCTACAAGAAGACGACGCGCATTACTACGCCGTGGCGGTAATGAAGAAGGGCAAAGACCGGTTGAAACTCGCCACAATTGCGTGGCCAAAGGAACCGTTGAAATCATGGCTGGCTAAAGCGGAAACGCAAGTGCCAGTGACAATGGCGGCTGTAAGCGCAAACTACACGCTTCCTATAATATCGGGTAAGTCGGATAACTCGAGGCCGTCGGGCGTCTGCACCGACGACACGTGGATAGGCACCAGCCTTACCAATGTGCCAGCTGCCCGATCGAATCACACGGCAGTGTGGACTGGCAGCGAGATGATCGTGTGGGGTGGAGTTGGCAGCAACTTTTTTAATAACACCGGCGGCAGGTACAATCCAAGCACTGACAGCTGGACGGCCACCAGCACTACCAACGCGCCCGCTGCCCGATACTTTCACACGGCAGTGTGGACCGGCAGCGAAATGATCGTCTGGGGTG
>Ga0193721_1000609_pt1 | contig 10153 bp, 14 predicted proteins | sample U2s2metaG_FD_145078 | JGI IMG/M metagenome (GOLD analysis project Ga0193721, IMG submission 145078) | Soil microbial communities from a riparian zone of the East river system, Colorado, United States - U2s2 | ecosystem: Environmental > Terrestrial > Soil > Riparian zone | place: USA: East River...
GCCTTCTCCTGAATTGGCGCTTGGACCCTGCGTTGTTTTGTATTCGTAAACGCCCGAAAATTCGATCTGAAGCCGCTGATGACCCAGGGCCCAAATTTTGAATTCACCCCATTTTGCTTTCCAAGTGCCGTTGACCTGAGCAGCCGTGACGCTCGTGTCTTTCCCGGCCTGCGTCGTAACAATTGAGGCAGCGACTAAGCAAAGTGCCCAGATTTTCCATGTTTTCCTCATGACGCTGTTTCGTAGGATCGAGTTATATGAAGCAAGAAAATTACAGCGGAAGAGAGAAGTGGAAAGAAAGTCATTGCAAATATTTGTCGAACCACGCGACGGTCTGATCCATTCGGTCGGCTTGGTTTTTCGGTTCGATGAAAAGATGGCCTTCGCCCGGATAAATGATCAGCTTTGTCGGCACGCCGAGAGTTTTTAACGCGTGCCAGAATTCGTACGACTGCGATGCAGGGCATTCCGCGTCACGCTCCCCGACGATGACGAGGGTGGGGGTCTTTACCTTCTTGATGAAATGAATGGGAGAACTTTTCTCGTAAACGGCTGGATCATCGTAAACTGAAGCGCCGAAGAACGGGATCATCCATTGATCGATCAAGTTCTGGCCATAGTAACTCTGCCAATTCGCAATGCCAGCACCGGCAACAGCGGCGCGGAAACGATTTGTCTGCGTAACCGTCCACATGGTCATGAACCCGCCGTAGCTCCAGCCCATGACGCCGAGACGGTTGGGATCAATCGAATACTTCGTGATCGAGGCATCGATTCCGGCGAGGTTGTCGCGCAAATCGCCGCCGCCAAAGTCTTGAACGTTCGCGCGGGTAAAATCTTCGCCCTGGCCATAACTTCCGCGCGGATTGGGAAGCAGCACATAATAGCCGCGTACTGAGAGCGCGGCGATAATCGCGCGAGACATTCCAAACGATGCCGGCCACTCTGAGGTCGTCACGCTGGATGGTCCGCCGTGGATAAGCACTACCATCGGATATTTCTGGCCGCACTCGACTTTGACCGGTGGCACTACCCAGCCCTGAATGTTAGATCCTTCGTTCGTCCACTCGATGCTTTCGGCTTTGCCCCAGTTCGCTTGCAAGCCAGCGTTGTTGTTCGTGAGTTGGCGCCATTCACCAAGCGGTCCAGCGAAAACTTCGGGTGGCGAGTTGTACCTGCTAAGTTCCGCCGCCGCGAGCTTACCGTCGTTCGACAGCGAGAAATCGGGGAAATTTCCAAACGCGTGAATGCCTTCGGGTCCTTTCCAGATTGTCTGTGCTGAATTATTGCTCAGGCTCAATTCGGAAATGGCGCTGCCGCCGCCTTCATACTCGATCAGCAGAATTTGACCGGCTGTCTGCCAGAAGAATGAATTTACCGAAGTTTTTCGGCTCGGCGTGCGATTCATGACATCGCGGCCGTCGGCGCTCATGGTGACAAGGTCACCACCGTGAAATCCTTCGTCGCTCATCAAGCCTTCAATGAAGGCGATCGATTTGCCATCGGGCGACCAGCGCGGAACTGCGACTTGAAGGGAGGGTTTATAGATGGATGTGGCGTTGATCTTCGCGACGTCGATCGTGTAAATCTGCGCGATCCACCAATTGTTGTCGCCGGGCCCCGGCGCCGCCGTTGCGACGAACATCTTATCGTCCGGCGACCATTCGTAATCGTAGATGTGAAGATTCTCCGGCGACACCTGGCGCAACTGGCCGGTGTCAACGTTGAGGACTGCGATCCGCTGATTATGAATAGCGGTGTCGATTACGCCGGTCGTCGCAGGCGCCGCCATTAATGGACCGCCACCACTCGCGCCTTGAATGTAGAGAAAAGCAATCTGTTTCCCGTCGTGCGACCAGCGTGGACGCGCTGCATATCCATTTAGGCTTGTAATTTTTTTCGGACTGGAGCCATCAGCATTCACCATCCAAAGTTGGCGTTGCTCTTTCTCGCCACCGCTTGAAAACACTGCGAGCGTTTTGGAATCGGGAGACCAGGCGGGATCGAAGTCGGTCCTGTCACCGTTGGTTGGAATTTTAACCATAACTGCCCGTGGGTTTCCTGATGTTCCACTAACGTAGGTTTGCTTTGATGTCGCTGCGGCGGTTGACTGCACCCATGCGACATGGGCGCCATCAGGAGAAAGAGCAACATCGCTGTACAGGACAGTCTTGCCTAGTTGTTCAGTGAGGTGCTGCATGTTCTGAGCTTTTAACGACATCGAAAGGAGACAAGCCAGGAGAAAATGCTTCATCCTGTCATCCTGACAAACGCCCGAGTTAACAGCAAGTCGGGGGCAGCGACCAGACATCGAACGGTCACAAGCGGATCACACGTTACGAGTGGCGACCACTCGTTGAATCAGGTACGATCCGGTCGATGGCTCGCGTGCGGATTCGCCTGGCCCGACGACTACTTAGTTATAAAATCGGGTCTAGAAGAACCGGGGTTAAATCTACATTTGACATTTCACGCGCGGCCTCTGACCAGCTGGCTGCGGTCGTAAGGAATAATGTTGTCCCATTCATCAGCGGACGAACGGGCGACAAGAGCGACCACCGGCTCGGTATCGCTCATGTTGAAAACTTCGTGAGGCACACCGGGCTTAATGTAAATGAAATCGCCGGCTTCGTTCTCGATCACCTGCTTGCAGCCCGTCCCGAATTCGTGACGCACTTTTCCTTCAATGATGTAAAGGATCACCTCGAAGCCGACATGAATATGCGCATACGCAACGCCGCCAGGTGGAATGGTGGCGATATTCGCTGACAGGCTGGTCGTGCCCACATTTTTGCGCGACATCCCTTGTTTGTAATGAATGCCGTTCCAATTTCGTCGCGCGCCGCCGCCACGAATGGTCAGGATCCCACCGTGATCTTCCACCGCGCTGACGTCGATATTGTCCTTGCCGCGTTTCATACGATGCGAAATTTAACGCCGATGGTAAAAACAAGAAAGTCGCTCAATCAGCAACCGGTTCGAATTCTGCAAACATTTCAGCGGATTCCGCGAGCGTATTGAGCGGAACACAGTCGCACACTGCGAAAAACTTGTTCCACATCGCAAGGACGCTCGGATTCTTATGCGCCGCGTCGATTGCTTCATGCGATTTCCATTCTGAGACTTCGACGATCGTGCCGTCGCGGGCACGCACCATCGTAGGTGCGCGATCGGTCACAAGACCTTCGTTGCGCAAAGTCGGAATACGACTCCGCACCAGCTCCAAGGTCTCCTTCTCCTTTCCAGGCTTGGGCCGATAAGCCACGATCACAACAACGCCATTCATAAGTCGGACATCATGCTCGCGATTGTCCAGCAGGGGAAGCAGTTTGATCTTTTGAAAGAGGAGTTACGACCACGAACGCGATTCCGCCTAACACAGCAACTGAGGCGAGCACGTAACGCAACGTGATCGGTTCTCCGAGCAACAGTATTCCGCCCGTAGCAGCCAGGACGGGGACGCTGAGTTGCACGATCGCCGCACTGGCTGCTTTGAGATCCGGTAGCACGCTGTACCAAATCACGTAGCCAAGACCTGACGTGATTGCCCCAGAGATTATGCCGAAAGTAACTCCGGCAAGATCGAGATGTGTTTGCATTAGGAAAATGATGCTGAGAGCAACCGCGAACGGAGCCGCACGGATAAAATTTCCCGTAGTCGCGCTCGCCGGATTTTGTTCGCCTTTGCCGCGCAACGAATAAATGCCCCAACTCACTCCGGCTCCCAGCATCAGTATGGAACCGATCGCCGGTGGAGCAGAGAGCCCGGGAAGTAGAAGCGCGATGAGTCCAGTTACCGCGGCCACCAGGCCGACGATTTGGATTGCATCCAGCCGCTCGCCTTTGTGCAGCCCCCACAGAATCATCGTGGCCTGAACGGCGCCGAACAAAAGTAAAGCGCCTGTTCCTGCTGAAAGAGATGTGTACGCAAATGAAAAGCCCGCTGCGTAGACGAACAGAGCGAGCGCTGAAATCCAGTTGCCAGAGCCCCTCATCCCAACCTTCTCCCGCAAGGAGAAGGAGCCGCCTCTTCCTTTGGGAGAGGATTGAGGTGAGGGAAATCCAACTCTGGTCTTTGAGCCACCAGCTAAAGGCGGAGCCGTTCTATCAACTGTTATCTTTCTTCGAACGTTCATGAAAAGGCAGAGCGCGACGGCGCCGGAGAAAATACGAACGAAGGTGAACGTAGCGGCATCGATGTGAATTTGTTTCAGTGCGGCTCGGCAAAGCAGAGAGTTGCTCGCGAAGGCGATCATCGCCAACAGCGTGAGAACGAAAATTCGCACGCTACTCATGGAAGAAAGCTTCCAATCTCGTATTCGCCGGCAATGCGGGCCATTTTCATTGCCGCGTAGCCCAAAGGATAGCTCGTTACTCGATCTTCTCCCAAAACCCGCGTCGATTCGGAATATTCGGAAAAACAAGTTGGCCTTCGTAGAAGGTGAACGGGTTGGAGCGATCGTTGCCGCCGAACGATAACGTGAGCGTTTTACCTTCAACATTCCAATGCCCTGTCACGGGCTCCCGGCGCTCGTAAGCCGTCACAGTCCAGCTCTCAACAGTACCATTTGAATGAAGAACGAGATGTTCATCTGTCGGCCCCGTATAGCCGATCGTCGTTTTTCGCCAGTGGCCGATCAATGGGCGCGTATTCTCCCCGGACGCGTTGGCGGGTGCTTGGAATGTGATTATCCCCGGCCTTGCATTTGCCGTGCAAAACAGCGCGAAGATGAGAGCAGCACAATTCGCAAACCATGTGATTTTGCGGAGAACGTTCTGTGTTTTCATCGGATCTCAGCAACGAGCCTGACAGGCAGCGGCGAGACAATCAAGCGTATAGCGGCGTAACGTTGCACGACTTGAAAATAAAACGACTGTTAATCCGGAGAATCGAATTTTGAAGATGGACGAAGAACAAATTATTGAAAAATGTCGACTTCCTTCGCCGGCGATAACACCGCAAGCACTGGCGTGGGACGGCAAGCAACTTTGGATGAGCTCGCGCGACCTGGGTACTCTTCATAAGATCGACGTTGAAAAATGGAAAGTGGTCGATGAAATCGATCCGCCGGGAATTGTTTGGGCCGCGGTGGCGACGAATGGCGCGATGCATTTCACGGTCGGCAAGGGATTGAATGACGATCGCTACGTTTATCGATACAGCGACGGCGCATTTTCAAGACTGTTTGCCTGCCCTGATTTCACGGGCTCGTACCTCAGTTATGACGGCGCGAACCTTTATCTGAGCCAATGGTATGAGAAGCGCATTCTTAAGTACGACGGAAAGGGCAATGTTATTCGTGAGATCGACATCGGCGCGGAGATCTGCGGCCACACATTCGTCGATGGATCGATCTACGTCCTTCGCGGCAAGGAGAAGCCAAACGAGGACTGGCGAATCGCGCGACTCGATCCGCAAGCGAAAACGCCAGAGGTTGAAGATATCTCTGTTGTCCCCTTTGCGTGTCGCTCTCTTACTTTCGACGGCGAACTCTTTTGGTCCAATTATCGCGCTGCGAATGAAATCGTATCATTCGCGTTACCGTTGTAGCCACTTAAGCCTGCCCTGCCTGCCACGCCGAAGTCGTGTGAAGGCGGGAGCGAAGTCGAAGGACCTGCCTGTGGTCTTCTAATTCCTGCATTCACGCCGCGGTGTGCAAGCTCTGATTTCCTGAGCCATATTGCCGGCCAATGGTCGCAGAGTTGACTCAATCCGATTATCCAGGGCGTTGGTGGGAGATGTTGTCTGATGGGAGGGTCGAGTGCCGGCTGTGTCCGCGGTTCTGCAAACTCAATGAAGGCCAACGCGGATTCTGTTTCGTTCGGCAACGAGTTGGTAACCGAATGGTGCTCACAACTTACGGACGGAGCAGCGGGTTTTGTGTCGATCCCATTGAGAAGAAACCGCTGAATCATTTTCTACCGGGAACGAGCGTGCTCTCGTTCGGCACAGCAGGCTGCAATCTCGGTTGCCGATTTTGCCAGAACTGGGATATCTCCAAAGCGCGCGAATGGGACAAACTCGCCGACGCCGCGTCGCCGGAGCAGATCGCGCTCGCAGCTGAGCGGCTCGGCTGTCGCTCAGTCGCGTTCACTTACAATGATCCGGTGATTTTCGCCGAGTACGCGATCGACGTCGCCCATGCGTGCCGCGAGCGCGGGATCAAAACTGTCGCAGTGACTGCCGGTTACATCACCGATGACGTGCGTCCGGAATTTTACCAGCACATGGACGCTGCGAATATCGATTTGAAAGCGTTCACGGACGCGTTTTATCATCGACTCTGTTTTGCGCAGCTTCAGCCGGTGCTCGATACGCTCAAATATTTGCGACACGAAACGAACGTCTGGTTTGAAGTCACAACGCTTTTGATTCCCGGCGAGAACGACAGCGACGCCGAACTGCATCGCGCTTCGGAATGGTTCATGGAAAACCTCGGGCCGAATGTGCCGTGGCATTTCACCGCGTTCCATCCCGATTTCAAGATGCTCGACAAACCGCACACGCCGCGGGCGACGCTCACCCGCGCGCGCGAGATCGCGCGCTCAAAGGGTCTTCATTACGTTTACACTGGCAATGTGCACGACCGCGAGGGCGGCAGCACGTGGTGTCCCGGCTGCGGCGAATTACTCATCGAGCGCGATTGGTACGAGCTTGGTGAATGGAATCTTGAAGATGGGCGATGTCGATCTTGTGGTTACGAGATCGCGGGCGTCTTCGAAGAGCAATGCGGGGATTGGGGCGCGCGACGGGTGCCCGTGAGAATGGGCGCGGCTGGATTGACTTGTTAGGCATCGTCACGTCCACAGCAATCGAAAGGCATTTGCCGTCGTGAGTTCAATAATCTATCGCCAGATCGAGCCGTTTGAAACGGCAGCCGTGACTATGCTCGCGCGCGAGGTATTCGAACAGTTCGTCGCGCCGCATTATCAGCCCGACGGCATTTTAGAGTTTCACCGTTACGCTTCCGCGGATGCCCTTTCGCAGCGTCACGACTCGAATCACGTCACCTTGGTTGCGGAACACTCGGGCGAGTTAGTCGGTATGCTGCATTTGCGCAATCTTTGCCACGTATCCATGCTGTTTGTCCGGCCGTCTTTCCAACACAAGGGCGTCGGTCGGGGACTGCTTACTGCCGCTGGCGCTCTCGTTGGCGACGCAGACTGCGAGTTCACCGTCAATTCGTCACCGAACGCCGTTTCGGCCTACGAACATTTAGGTTTTCACACCATCGGCGCGGAGCAATGTATCCGTGGCATCCGCTTCGTCCCTATGCGAAGACGGAGTGGTCGACAGCCATCAGCCACGATGCGTAAGGCAATCTTGTAGTGCGTCTGTGCCAGATGCCAACCCGAGGCGTTTCACGGAATGAAGCCGCGGGGGCGCGAGTGACATGACGGGCAGATTGAAAGACCGAGTGAGCGGGAGCGAAAGAGTCAAACGCACTACAAAAAAGCCGGCTTCGACGTCAAATGTTTGTCGGACATTACAGTGTTGCTTTCGCGGCTAGGAGTGAGCGAAACAAAATCCCACTCTGGATTTTGTTCATCGCGGTTCAATTTCTCGATTATATCTGGGCGACGCTGGTTTTGCTAGGGATTGAGAAACTGCGCGTTATCAAAGGGTTCACGGCGGGCAGCATGCTCGATTCGTATTTCCATCCGTATTCGCACAGCTTAATCGCGGCGATTATTTGGAGCGGCGTTGCTGCTCTCGGTTATTGGGTGATTTGCAGCCGACACGGCTGCCGCTACAGAGCATCTGCTGCTTTAATCGTCGGCCTCGCTGTTTTCTCGCATTGGATTCTCGATCTCATTGCACATCCCCGCGACCTCGCGATCTACGACAATAAATGGAAGGTTGGTTTTGGTTTGTGGAATTATCGGGATCCGGAGTTTGTATTGGAAATCGCGCTGCTTGGCTTTGGGATCGTGCTTTACCTCGCGCGAAATGTGACGCCGGCAATTCGAAAAAAGGCCATTGTCGTCTTTGGAATTTTCTTGGTCATCATCCAGATCGGCGATACGTACGTGCCGCGCACGCCCTTGACCGCTAAGGCCACTGCGATGGGAGTTTGGATTTTCTACACGCTGTTCGTAGTTATGGCATTCTTTTTGGAAAAGATCGGGAGTAGGATGCAAATTAATTCGCGGTGATTGTAATTGTTTTCGGAGTCTCGGGAGCAGGAAAAACTACGATTGGCAAACTGCTCGCCCAGAAACTTGGCTGGCGTTTCTATGAAGCAGATGATTTTCATTCGCAAGCTAACATTAACAAGATGCGACGTGGCATTCCGCTAACGGATGCAGACAGATGGCCATGGCTGGAGAGTCTGCGTCAGTTGATTGAGCGCTCTCTCGAAGCGAGCGAGAACGCGGTGCTAGCCTGCTCTGCATTGAAACGTGCCTACCGGGAGCGGTTACGTGTAAGTGACGAAGTGAAGTTCGTGTTCCTTCGCGGAGACTACGCACTTATTGAAAAGCAACTTCGCCGACGGCACGGTCATTTCATGAATCCGGAGTTGCTACGAAGCCAGTTTGCCGATTTGGAAGAACCGAAGCCGGATGAGGACGTTGTAACCATCGAGTTAGGACACACTCCGCAAGAGATTGTCGACGAAATTAAGACGGAGCTTCCTCTTGCGGGCAAGCGTCCGAAGTAGGCCCGTCTCGCGAATTACAGGCCGAGGCCGGCCTGGCTCCATCGCCGCGTATTAACGCGTACTGGAGACGGCCTGCCTTCAGGCCGTTCACTCGAGTGTTCCCTGGTACAGATTGCCGCTCTCGATGTTGAAAATTCGATTCCATCGGGCGCGATAATTCTCGAACGCGATCTGCCCGCCCAATTGCATCAGTTGTTCTTCGGAAAATTGGTTGCGCAGACGCTTATACAAATCGTCGGCGACATTTGCCGGCGTGTCTGTCATGGCGTCAGCCAATTCTATGACTAATCGCTCGGTGTCATTGAAAGGCGTCATGTCGTGGTCGACAACGGCGCGCAATTTTTCAGCGCTCAACCCTGCTCTTCTGCCCACGGCAGAATTTACGTCTATTCAGAATGGGCAACCGACACGCGCCGCGGTCCGAACTTTTCCCAGTTGAATGTAGCGCAACGAAACAAGTCGTTTGCGACCGAGAGCGGCTTCCATGGCGAGGCCGCCCCACACCAGGCCGGGCAAACGCATCTGCACTTTAGCCCGAGTGAGATCCTTGCCGAACATTTTCCGCATCACCCCGTAGAACCAGCGCAGATGCCACGGCGCCTGATTCTTCTCCAGGCCGGAAATTCGAGCCATGACGAACCCATTCGTTTGGCGCAACGCGTTTGGCTTTAGCTTCGACAAGCACGTTCCGCGCTTGGTTACGCGCCCTGCATTGTGTTATTTTGGACTTGTGAAGAAGGGCGCTGCGAAGATTGAGACGGTGAGCGACTACATGCGCGACGTCGATCGCACATTGCTGCGCGAGAACCTGAAACTCACGCCAGAGCAGCGACTTCAAAAATTCACCAGCTTTATGCGGTTCACTTCGGAACTTTGCCGCGCCGGAAAAACATCGCGACTCAGACGTAAAAACCACAAGCAGTGAGTGCCGAGTTCGAAAAACTCCTGCCAATCCTCACTGAGGCGGGCGTGGAGTTCATTATGATTGGAGGCGTCGCCGGAGTTGTACATGGCTCAGCGCGCGCGACGTACGACGTGGATGTTCTTTATTCACGCACAAAGGAAAATATTCAGCGACTCGCCGATGCGCTTGCGCCGCACGAGCCCTCTTTGCGCGACACGCCGGCAGATTTGCCGTTCACGTGGAACGCGAGAACAATCCACAGCGGGTTGAATTTCCCACTTACGACCAAGCTAGGTGACGGTCGACCTTTTCGCGGAAGTCACCGGCGGCGAAACCTACAGCGATTTGCTGCCGCATTCGTTCGAAGTCGAAGCTTTCGGTGTGCGGTTTAAATGTATCGATCTTCCGACGCTGATTCGAATCAAGGAAGCGGCAGGCAGAACGAAAGATCGCGAAGCGATCGCTGAACTGCGAGTTCTATTGGAAGAGAGCGCCAAGAAGTAAGTCTAGGCGTGGGCTGGTTTTCTTAGCGAACAAAATCACAAGGAGCAACCGCAAACTTTTGCGACTCGCGTTCCACCTGACG
>Ga0193721_1000610_pt1 | contig 10151 bp, 8 predicted proteins | sample U2s2metaG_FD_145078 | JGI IMG/M metagenome (GOLD analysis project Ga0193721, IMG submission 145078) | Soil microbial communities from a riparian zone of the East river system, Colorado, United States - U2s2 | ecosystem: Environmental > Terrestrial > Soil > Riparian zone | place: USA: East River...
GTCGCGACGATTGAACAGACGCTGGGTCGCGGCGACATCTACATCAGCGCCAGCGGCAACATCGACGTCATCACGCTCGAACACATGCAGCGGATGAAAGATCAGGCGATCGTCGCCAATATCGGCCACTTCGATAATGAGATTCAGGTCGATGCGCTCAACGCAGCGAAAGGCGTCAAGAAAACGAACATCAAACCGCAGGTGGATAAGTACACGTTCCCCGACGGGCACGAAATTTTCCTGCTGGCCGAAGGTCGCCTCGTAAACCTCGGTTGCGCCACCGGTCACCCTAGCTTCGTCATGTCCAATTCATTTTCGAATCAAGTGCTGGCGCAGCTCGATCTCTGGAAAAACCGAGAGAATTACAAAGTCGGTGTTTACGTGCTATCGAAAAGACTCGACGAAGAAGTCGCGCGCCTGCACCTGGAAAAAATCGGCGTCAAATTAACTAAGCTCTCTCCAAAACAAGCCGATTACCTCGGCGTCCCGATTGAAGGGCCGTTCAAGTCAGAGCATTACCGATATTGATTCGGCGTATCGAGCGATTCCGTCACGTGCAGACGAGTTACTCTTAGCTCGCCGATTTCGAGACGTTTGATTTTCGCACGTCCAATTACTAGTCGGCCAATTGCGACCAGCCCAAGCGTTACCGCGCCAATAGCGATCGCGCCAGCGGCTATCGCGCCGATGGATTGCGCACCTACTGCCAGAGCGCGAATCGCAATCGGTCCGAACTTGTTCGGCGCTGCCTCAATTTCGTTTGATTTCATCTAGTTAACTCTGCACTCGTGACTTCAACGTAGCTGCAGTTTGATTGTCCGCCACGTCGCCATTTTCCCAAAATATGAACGCGCCGACCTTTCCTCGCCGCGTCGGTCAGAATATCCGTTTCACTCCTCGGCGCCGCCAGCCAGACAGTTGATCCTGGGCCACGAAAATCGAACATGATTTGCGACGCGCATGGCTCGCCGGCATACAGCCTAACCAACCCGACTTGATCGAAACGCGAACCGACCGCCGCCGCCCTGGCCGGCGTCGGTGGTTTCTTTATCTGGGCGCAACCTGCCATTCCCGCCAGAGTGGCCCCTGCGATAAACGAATGTAATAAGAGTTTTTTCATTCCGACCTATTCTTTCAAACGCGACACATGACCGGCGGCGAGACGCCAGCGGCCGCTCTGTTTCACAAACGTATCGGTAAACTGAACAATGATATCGATCGGTTTACCTTGGGCGTTACCTTTTACCTTCGTCTTGCCTGTAACGATCGCAGTGTGGCCGCCGTAAATTCGCACCTTCATATCGTAATTTTCGAAGACATCGTAATGGACTCTGCCACTTCTGGCGTCTTCGATATCGTCGGCGGCCGTGCTGATTTCACCTTTTGAGTTTGTTAGTGTGTAGTCGTCCGTTAGAAAATTTGCGATCTTCTCAGCGTCCCCCCGCAAGTACGCCACGCATCCGTCATGCTCGGCCTGAAGCACCGTGGCGCTCTCATCGGTCGGCGTCTGGCCCAGGACCGCTACCACGCAAACCAAAGAGAAGATGAAGAAAGACTTCATCTGCCAAGCATAGACTGCCGCGCAATCTTGTCCGCGAGATAAGCCGAGAAATAACCAGCATAACGCGTTTGCAAATCCGCCCGCTGCCAGTCCTTGCCCGTCAGGATCTTTTGGCAATTGGTCGCGCCGCATTTGCATTCGACCGAGTAATCGTCGTCATCGGTAGTAGCCCAATCGTGAGTGAGTTCTTCGCCAGCGCGGATGTGTCGCATGGCCACGAATGTGATCTCCCCGCGCATCCCGAGATTCGGATCGCAGGAATGATTGCTGTAAAGCATCGAGCCCTCACGCTCTTCCTCTGTGACGGGCGCGATGAACAAATCCTCATCGATCTGAATTTCCACTGGACCCACTCGAGGCGTAATCTCTCCGCGCAAAGCTGTTCGGCCGACGATGTGCCCGCCTTTCACCGCGACGATTTCGTCTTTGGCAATCTCGGTTGTAGCAAACAGGCCGCGTCCATGGATTTTGCGCTCGCGCACTTCTGTTTTGGCCGAGCGATAAGAAAGGGCCATCATAATTTAGCGACAGATTAGTTGTAGAGGCGTTCGCCGCGGCGAATGACTTGTTCGGCGGTTGACACAACCGCCGCTACAACGTTGCGTTCATGCTCCACTCCGCATGAAATCTCGACCTGCCGCGGTTATTTTCATTCTCGTCACGGTGACCCTCGACATCCTGGCGATGGGTTTGATCATCCCCGTTTTGCCGAAGCTGATTCTGGATTTTCTCGGCGGTGAGATGACGAATGCGGCGAAGTGGAGCGCGCGCTTCGCGGTGGTCTTCGCGCTGATGCAGTTCGTCTTTTCGCCGTTGCTCGGAGTTTTGTCAGATCGATTTGGAAGACGGCCGATTATTCTGCTCTCAAATCTCGGGCTCGGATTGGATTACATCGTGATGGCAATGGCGCCCACGTTGAGCTGGCTTTTCCTCGGCCGAATTATTTCCGGCATCACGACTTCAAGCATTCCAACCGCGATGGCTTACATCGCCGACGTTACGCCAAAGGAAAAACGAGCTGGAGCGTTCGGCCTGATTGGCGTGGCATTCGGCATTGGATTCACGTTCGGACCGGCGATTGGTGGATTGGCGGGCGATGTCAATCCGCGTCTCGCGTTTTGGATTGCAGCCGCTCTTAGTCTGGCGAATTGGCTCTGGGGCTACTTTTTCGTTCCGGAATCCCTGCCAAAAAATCAGCGAAAAGAATTCAAGTTACGGCGTGCGAATCCGGTCGGCTCGCTCACGCTATTGCGTTCTCATCACGAACTTTGGCGGCTGACCACGATCCAATTCATGGCCTATCTGGCGCACAATGTGTTTAGCGTCTGGGCACTTTACGCGATTTATCGCTACAGCTGGAGTCAGGGAATGATCGGATTCTCGCTCATGATTGTTGGAATCGTCACCGCCGCGATTTCCGGCGGCCTGACCGGCGTAATGGTGAAACGTTTCGGCGAAAAACGGACGCTTTACATCGGGCAGTTTTTTGGATCGAGCGGAATGCTTGTCGCTGGCCTGGCCAAAACGGGCGCGTGGTTGCTGGCTTCTATTCCAATCATTTCACTTTGGAATATTTCCATGCCAGCCGCACAGAGCATGATGACTCATCGCGTCAGCGAGCGGGAGCAAGGCGAATTGCAAGGCGCGCTCCAAAGCATGCGTTCGATCACGTTCATTATCGGACCATGGTTATTCCTTCGAATTTTCGGGTGGTTCATCGATCCGAAAAATTCCATTCACCTTCCAGGCGCGCCGTATTATCTCGCAGCCGCTCTTCTTTTTAGCGCGATGCTGATGTCGACGCGCATCAGGCAGACACCACTCCAATCACAAGCGGCCATCCTGCCGAGCGTGCCGTTAGTGCCACCGGAGATCACCGCGACTGGCGCTGCGCCGATTGCCGAAGCGGAAGAAAATGTTTGAGCATCCGCGCTGCATCAGCGATTAAGTGAGTGTGAGAGCAGGTGCGCGTTGCCTGATCGTTGCGATTACGATCTGTTCCTGGTTTTCGATCTCGAATCATTGCGCGTTCGCGGCGATGGCAACAAAAGACGATTCAGCGCAAGCGGCCTGCCCGTTTCATTCCAAACCTGCAAAACAAAAGGAACAATCGTCGCAGGTGCAGTGCTGCAAAATCCTGCGTGCTGTTGTTCCAACTATCGCCAAGAGTTGGGCACGAAGTGACAGCGATTTTTCTGATATCGATTTTCCGTTCGAGGATTGCAGGCTGTTCGCACATTTCCGCGATGCACTCGCACCGCTGTTGCTGGACACGGGGCCGCCCGGCGCGCATTCCTTTGCTGAGCTGATCTTGCAGCAGAGCCTTCTCGCTCACGCTCCCCCAACTGTCGCTTAGAACGCAAGCAAACGCGTTCTGTTTGTAGGGCAACTGCTCCGGTTGCCGTTTTGTACAGCTGGCAGGCGAGGCGCCTGCCCTACAACCAGACAAAATGAGAAAAGAAATTTTGGTTCTAATCGCGAGCGCAGCTGCGTTGGCCATGACCACCATGGCGATCGGCCAGCAGTTTGGTCGTGAGCACGATCACGAGCACGAGCAGGAGCAAGAGAAGAAACAGAAATACACGTGCACGATGCATCCGGAAGTCGTGATGGATCATCCAGGCAATTGTCCGAAGTGCGGAATGCAACTCGTACCGCTGAAAAAAGACAAACGTCCAACTCCGATAAGTCGCGAGCAGGCATCGAACGCCCAAGGCTCAACCTCGAAGGTAGGGGCGATTGACCTCAATCGCCCGGGCTACGAACACGAGCACCCGCATGCGCACAGTTCCGGTGCGGCAGGCGAACACGAAATGCAAATGTCGATGCGTTCATCCATCGATCTCGCTGAACCGATGAGCCGAGAAGGGTCAGGCACGAGCTGGCTGCCCGATTCAAGCCCGATGTACGGCAGAATGCTCATGTTCGGTGACGACATGCTCATGTTGCACGGCGCAATTTTCCCGCGTTACACCAACGTGAGCACGCGACGCGGCGACGACCGGATCGATGCGCCGAACTGGATCATGGCGATGTACTCGCACCCGCTCGGCGACAGTACGCAAATTGGCGCACGACTAATGATGAGTCTTGATCCGTTAACAGAGCAGGGCCGCGGATATCCGCTTCTCTTCCAAAGCGGCGAATCGTGGAACGGCGAGCCGCTACATGATCGACAGCATCCGCACGATTTGTTTGACGAACTGTCGGTAAGCCTCTCGCAAAACTTCGATCACGATTTCAGCGGCTACGTTTATTTCGGATATCCCGGTGAACCAGCGCTCGGCCCGCCTACTTTCATGCATCGCCCCTCAGCGATGGATGATCCTGACGCACCGCTAGGCCACCATTGGCAGGATTCGACTCACGTCACGTTTGGCGTCGCAACAGCGGGTTTAGTTTGGAGCAATGTGAAAATTGAGGGCAGTATCTTCACGGGGCGCGAACCGGATGAAGACCGCTACGATTTTGATCAGCCAGAATTCGATTCCTACAGTGGCCGCATCTCCTGGAACCCGACGGCAAATCTGGCGCTGCAAGTTTCGTACGGTTACATCAAAAGCCCCGAAGCACTCGAGCCGGACCTGAAACGGCATCGCACAACGGCGTCAGTCATTTACAACCTCCCGCTCGGAAACGATAGCAACTGGTCAAACACCTTCGTGTGGGGCCAAAACCACGACACAGGCGAAGGCAAAACGCAGTCTTTCTTGGTTGAATCCGATTATCAGCGCGGGCGCAATACCGTTTATCTGCGTTGGGAACGCGTGGAAAAATCCGGACACGAGTTGGTTCTCAAGCCACCTGAAGAATCCGAAATTTTTCCTGTCAGCGGTTACACGATCGGATACGCCCGCGACTTGTCACACGGCAACGGCATCGATATCGGCCTCGGCACCCAATTCACAATCAACGATCGTCCCGATAGTCTCGATCGCTACTACGGAGACGATCTCGGTTATGCCTTCCAATTTTTCCTGCGCATTCGTCCTTCGCTGCATAGTCACGCTATGCATCAACATGGCGAGCACATCGCGGGAATGGAAAAATAAGCTAAAAGGCAGGCTGTTGGCTGTAGTGTGCGCTGTCCTCAGCGCACTCCAACGTTTGTTCGTGAGTAAATGGGAGTTGGCGCGGATGGAACGCACCAAATCCCATCATCCGTCAGAGCTCGAATCTCGTGCCAGCAGTCTCAGCACATAGAGTTACAAGTAAGACGCCGTTTGGGTCATACACCTTGACGGTTGCGGTCCCCGAATTGGCGTTTCCTGTCTTGTCCACGGTTGTTTCGCCGGCAATGATCGTCCAGCCCGTAAACACGTTCGAAGTGTTAAACGTGAAGAATTTGAAGCGAAACGCATAGTCATGGTCAGTGGCATGGCTCCAAACACCTTCTCCAGGCGTCTTCAGAGCCTGCGGTGTCCCTGCGTTTGACTCCACTACGGTGCCTCCCGCCGCGAATTCTATTAGTGACGGGAAACTCCTTATCACGTGACCGGAGCAATCGGTCAGAGTTATCTGCATCTCCCACGTCCCTTGAAGTTGTCCGCCTTGCGTGCCCTGCCCGGACGCCCTTTCTGCGGCAACCATGGTGACTAACGCACAGGCCACCACTAAGGAAGCCATTATGTTCTTAACTAATTTTGTTTTCATAAGTGTTATTTCTTTTCTTGTTTTGGCCTTCTTTAATTTCTCATCGTGAGGAATCATTTCTGGCCGTTCACTCAGGTACTCCGTAAAATTTGGCGGGGCGTTACCCGGAAAGTTGCGCGTCGATGTAATTTCGAGGCTCATGCTGCTGCATCGAATTCTCGGATGGCGAGGAGGGCGCCGTGAGTAAGCTTCCAGCATCGCGCTCACGCAAGCGCCATTGGGAGCTAACTTCCTTACCGCACGCTTGACCCCCCATGTCGGGAGGTGTCAAGCGTGCATGATATGGCCCTGAGCAGCTTCCTTATTGTTTCTTTGCGACGCCGCGGCTCGTATCTAGGCCATCGGCTGCGCCGAACTGCAATTCCATGCCACCGTCAACGATGGCGAAGGCCCGCGTGTGGTTGGAGCCGTTGCTGAACCACTGCATCGTGCCCGTGCCATCCGGGTTCACTGTGTAGGTTCCGACGATGGGGTTATCGGCGGTGCCACGTTGAATGACGAAGCCGCCCAGATCGGCGGTATCATGAAACTCAAACGTGCCAAGGCCGTTAAACCACATAACGCCGGCGGCATCAGCCGGAATGTTTGTCGTATTGCTATTCGGGTTGCTAGGTCCTAAGTGCTCGCCGTAACTGCTGTACCCATAAACGCCAGTGAGGCTTGCATTGGTATAGTTCGTAGCGAAGTGGCCGCTCGCATAGACCTTTGGGACTAGTGGCAAAACTAGAGCAAAGAGCAATGCGGCCAGCGCCGTTCTGTTTTGTAATGTCATTTTCATAAGTGTTATTTCCTTTCGTTGTTTTGGCCTTCCGTAGCTTCTCGTCATTGGGAAGTCATTTCTGGCCGTTCACAGGTGTACTCCGTAAGACTTGCTCGGGCGTTACGCGGAAAGTTGCGAAAACCGCAGATGACACGGATGTCACGGATGGATTTCCTCACTGGCGTCCGCCGCGGCGGACGCCCTACAATTAGATGGATGCCCGATTCGACGCGTTGGGTCTGGCACCGCCAGACGCCCTACCCGTTTTCTAGCTGTGTTATCCGTGCAATCGGCGGTGAATTTTGTTTTTTGTCGCAAGGTGAACGCGGCGGATTAAATCGACAAAGCGCGGACCAGAGCGCAGCGGATACTTCCGGACTTGGAAAATTCCGGTAGGTTGTTCCAGTTCGGCTAGAACTTTTTCTTTAGCTGGACGTACCAGAACCGGCCTTTGATCGTGGTCAGCGATTCATCGTAGCCGTTCTCAAAGGAGGCGGCCACGAAGGGGGGATCCTCATCGAACACGTTCTGCATCCCGAGCGTGATCGTCGTGCCATTCAACCAGGCGCGCAATCCACAGGGACTGTATTCGGCTGTGGAGACAGGAATCACGTTTTTCTCTTTGCCGTCCTTCAGCTTTACGTTTTTGCGGCCATCTTTTGCCAAGCCGGGTACTCCGGTTGCCGATGGCGGCGGCAGGTTGAACGTGTACGATGCGATCAAGTCGAGCGTAGTCCACTCGGCCACTTTCCGTGCGCGCTGAGGAAAAGGTGCAGCGTTATCTCCCGGACCGCCAGTTCTAGGCATATTTAGCTTCGGCGATCCTGTGAGAGAAACATTGTCGTCCTCGTATTGGCCAATCCAATGAACTACCGCACCAATATCAATACCCTGCATCCACGTATCAGCCAGGCCGTCGTAGAACAGACTAAAATTGGCCCGATTCCATGGCAGCGAGTTGCTCAGGTTGAATCCCGGAGGCAAAAACTCACCCGCGATACCAAATCGTTTCGTGTTGGGGTTAACCTGGAGCTCAGCCCGTGAGAGCCACGTGCCGTTGACCGTGAATGTCAGTCTACCAAAATCCCCGTGACCAAAAATCGCAGAATCCAGAATATAGATCGCTTCGTAATCGAGACCTTCGAAAATCGCGCCGGAAAGGTTTTCGTTAGGATCGATGACCAGCGTAACTGCGCCCCGGTCTGGTTGACCATTCGGGAGAGGTGGTGTGCCAGGTGGCGGAGGCGTCCGAAACACCAAGCCGGGAAGATCGGCCTCAATGATGAATTGCGCGCCGAGGGGCGAGATGAGCGATCGCAGATCAATATGCCACCAGTCCGCGCTTACAGTAAGGCCCTTGAGCCATTTCGGGCTGTAAACGATTCCGTAAGACCATTCATAGGCCACTTCCGGTTGTATGCGGGGATTTCCACTAATGCGCTCCTCGATCACTTCCTCGGTCAATCTCGAAAACGGATCGACCACCGGTGCGAAGCCCTGCGTGCCTGCAGACGACATCTCGAATAGTGTTGGCGCATGGAACGCTTCGGTGTAGCTGCCACGCAAGGTAAGCGCGCCGATATACTTCGGGTCAAGCGGCTGCCACCGCACCGAGACCTTTGGCTTCTGCCCGTTATATTGGGAGCTGGTCGCCGGCTGGTATGGAGTTAGAACTGTAGAAGTGTTCTGGCTGTACCATTCCTCGCGCTCGGCGAAGTCAACCTCGAAGCTATAAAAGCCGGGAAAGTTCCATGTGGGACTGGTGAAGGGAACCCGCACCTCCTGGTAGATTGACCAGACATCCCGATTCACCCGGAAGCCTTGCCCATCTACCGAGCCAATCGATTGAAACGTCGAATTGAGCGGGTCAACAATTCGCGTCAATCTCTCCCCGCGGTACTCACCACCGATCGCAAATGAGACCGGCCCGGCTGGAAGATTAACCAAGTCACCGTTAATGGTTGCATAACCTAATGGTAACTCGAATTCGCCGGTATTTTGCAGGGTAACATAAACTGCGCTTCTGGCCGCCTTGCTGTTGTGTCCAAGGAAGCCAAGGAACGGATTAAACGCCGTGGCTGGATTCGTATCCAGGAGCGCGTCCCGCAGCCCAATCTGGCTGACCTCGCCCACGGACAAGTTCTGCCCCTCGTTCCGAGCATAACGGAACCCCGCTTCCCAGTTCCAAGTCTTGAAATAGTCGCCGAATTCTCCCATCTCACCCTTGAGCCCAACGTCAAAGAGAATGTCCCAGTAGGTGAACTTTTCACTTCTCTTACCGGTGTCGTTAATACCGCGAAAGGCAACCCCAGTAGTTATGGGAGTTGGGACTCCGTTAATATCCAAAGTCGCATCCGCGACGGTGAAGGGATTAAACGGATTCGACATTGGCACACTGATACCAAACGGACTAAAGCCCACGTTAAGGCCTGGGATCTTGAATGGATCGGGCACAAACGGGACAGCTGCGAGTGATGAATCGAAAAACGAGCGGACATATTTAAAGTCGGCAAACAACACCAGATATTTGTCACACAGATCGCGCGTGAAGGAACCGTAGAAAGCTTGGCGATCAGCCGGCGGAAGCGCGGGCGTGAAAGCCGCGAAGTTGAAGAATACATAGTCCCCATCCGTGCCGGGCAGCGTCCCATTAAGAAAACCAAGCGCTTGGGGCCTAATATAAAATGGGGAAGTCGCGGCGTTCGGAGCTGAGTGTGGCGGTGGAGAATTCGCGCTAAAAAACAATTTCGGGATCAAGCGGAAGCTGCCAATGCGGCCAGGCTCATTCCCGCTGCGCGTGTCGAATCCCCCCAAGCGGGTGAAATTCCCGTTGGAAGAAATATCCCGGTCACGACTGAAGAGACCGCCAGTACGCTCCCAGAAATCGGCAATGACCACGATGTCAGTCTTGTCATCACCCGTGCCAGCTTTCAGCCACGCTTCCCACTCGCCCATGTCGTTAGACGCTCCGAGGTTTGTATTGCCGTAACTGCCCCCGATCTCCAGACCACGGAATTTGTGGATCAAGAAGAAGTTGACCACGCCGGCGATCGCGTCGGAGCCATACACAGCCGAGGCGCCATCCTTGAGGATGTCCACGTGATCAATCATGGGAAAAGGAAGGAGGTTAATGTCCACGGCCTGGCTGAACCCGGCGACGCCTAACGAACCAAAGGC
>Ga0193721_1000611_pt1 | contig 10150 bp, 12 predicted proteins | sample U2s2metaG_FD_145078 | JGI IMG/M metagenome (GOLD analysis project Ga0193721, IMG submission 145078) | Soil microbial communities from a riparian zone of the East river system, Colorado, United States - U2s2 | ecosystem: Environmental > Terrestrial > Soil > Riparian zone | place: USA: East River...
TTCTGGCACCGGAGCAGTTGGTCGAACCGATGATCAAAATTCGCGCCGTGATGGATCAACACTCTCCCGCGATTGATCAGGCAACGCTGGCTCGATTCCTGACTGAAGGATTTTTCCTCAGTCACATCAAGCGAATGCGGAAACTATATTCTGACCGCAGAGACTTCTTCATCGACCAATTCAACAACTTGTTAAGTAATTACTTTACCCTGGAAATTCCGGAAGCTGGGTTGCATTTCGTTGCCTGGCTTCGACGGAAAACAGACTTGCCATTAATCACTCATGTCTGCGGTGAGATCGGTTTCAGGCCGTCGCCATTATCGTCCTGCTTTATCAAGGCACAGCCGGAACCAGCGCTCACTTTCGGATTTGCCGCATGGTCACGTGCGCAGATTCGCGAAGGTCTCAGCAAGTTCGCGGCGGCGCTTAATTCAAAATTGAAGTAAATAGATTTCAGTGGTCCGCTAGCGCTTGGCAAGACGCTCTCTGGTGAGCCGCTGCCAGCCCTCCACTCTTCGCACGCTGCGGAGAACACTGCCTTCGCTGCACCGGACTTCTAGGCGAACCGCCAAGTAATGTGAAATGGCTCGTACAAAACCTGCCAAGTGGCTCTGGCAGGGACTTAAAGCGAGTTCCTAAAGTGTCGTCATGAAAAAATTCAACAAAGGAGACAAACCATGACAACACAACTTACACTCAAATGGGCTAGCCAAATTCTTTTAATAGTGCTGCTCTCTGTCTGCTCCGCAGCGGTTTTGACGCCAGCCTATGCACAAGAACAAACAGCGCAAAAACACAGAGTGAATTATCGAGTGTCTAGTCTCGATAGCCTGGGAGGGACTAGTGGCGCGGGAAACAGTGTCAATGACCGGAGCTGGGTGGCCGGTTATTCGAGACTGGCCGGAGATCAAACCCGGCACGCCACACTATGGCAAAAACGGAGACACCACTCGTTGCTCGATCTCGGCACGCTCGGCGGACCAAACAGCAGTGTTACCTGGAACGTGAAAAATACCGAGGGTATCATCGTCGGTATCTCTCAAACCGCGGATCTGGAGCCGCTGGGCGAGATTTGGAGTAGTTTCGGCTTCTACAGCGGACCTTTCAGATCCGGGTTTATTAATCTCGGTTTTGTTTGGGAGCAGAGCCAAGGCCAGATGAGAGGACTTCCTAACTTCCCTGGAGGGAACAACGGGTTTGCCACGGGAGCCAACAATCTTCGTGAGGTAGTGGGATGGGCGGAGAATGGTGTTCCTGACGACGCGTGCGTCTCGCCGCAAGTGCTCCAATTTCGCCCAGCTATGTGGAGTCTGGGTCCACCTGATGTAATCCACGAACTGCCCCTGTTTCAAGACGACACATCCGGGGCCGCTACGGCGATCAATGACAACGGGCAAATCGTGGGCATTTCGGGCATTTGCGATCAGGCCGTTGGACGACATACAGCCAAGCATGCCGTTCTTTGGGAAAACGGCGGCGTGACTGATCTGGGGAACCTCGGGGCTGAATGGTGGAACACGCCGACTGCGATCAATGAAGATGGCGTTATCGTTGGGTTCGCCGGCGACCCCGGGTTTGTCGAAGGCGACATACTGCATGCTTTCATCTGGACGACGGAACACGGCATGCAAGAATTGAAGCCCTTGCAGGGCCGTACACCCGAGCACGTGGATAGCGAAGCCTACGGAATCAATGAGGATGGCGTGGTAGTCGGTGTCTCATGCGACGTGAACGCTGTTGATTGTCGTGCCGTTATTTGGGATCACTCGGACATACCCACAGACCTTAACGACCTAAAAGGCGATTATGCTGCACATCTGGAAAGCGCGAAAGACATTAACGACAAAGGAGAGATTACGGGTAGAGCTATTACAGATCCAAATACTGGTGCGAGAACAGCGTATTTGGCGCTACCAAAGCATGGCCACAACTGATTGAGTGGGTTTCGAAGAAACGAACGTGATCCACGCTTCGACTTTACTCACATCGACTGCAATGCCGGATGACGAGACGCAAGCTCGGCATCCGGCATTCTGTTTAGTGCAAGACACTCCTCCGTATGCGAACCTGCAAGCGCAGACGGCACATCCCTACGCCTCAGATTTGCCAATCCGCAATCCGCAACCTAAAATCCGCAATCGAACGGGGGCATAGCTCAGTTGGTAGAGCGCCAGCTTTGCAAGCTGGAAGTCAGGGGTTCGAATCCCCTTGCCTCCAAATACTTTATGCAAATTCTGAAGCACGTCTCTCTCAGCGATTGTCACTGTTTTGTGATACTCGCCGCACTCGCCAACGTATACGCGAAGCGCGTCGAAGAAATTTTGGCCACATGCCACGTCTGAAACATTACGTGCCCGGTGAAGCGTTCGACTTTCAGAAATCCGAGCCGGTGCAGTGGCTTATGAACAACGAAAACGCGTTTGATCTAGTCTTCAGCGCGCTCCAGTCGTCGGGGGCAATCGTGTTCGACGCGGAGACTGGCGAATGGAAGGGCTGCGACACGCCATGAAAACGACACACGTCTTGAAACTGAATTGCGGCATCACATGCACGCTGCACTTCGACGAAGAAACTGCGGACATGGATGCTCTCGGAACCCAAGGCGCAACTGATCGAATCGACGGCGGATCGCGTGTTTTTACCGCTTCCGCTCTGATGCTATAAGCGAACGTTGCGTTCGCTGAAACCGCCGACCCTCGCGTAATGCTTCGATGATCGCGCGCCGCGCCAATGAGCGTCCAGAATCGTTGATGGTGCCGGATGACTCCGCAACACGGCGGGCGCTGTCGGCGTCGATCTAGGCGGCAAAACAGTGCAACGCAACGGCTCTGCAGCCGCATCGATTCGCCCTGCGTTCAATTCGCACGGCGGTCATTCAAGATTCCGAACGCTACTTAACCACGTTCCAGAACCAAAGTGCAAACAGCCCGTGCGTGCTTGGATTTGGATGCAAACCATCGGCGACCGTACCTGTTCCATTCCAAAGTCGAAAGACGTCAACAGTAGCGTATTTCGTGTTGCGATGGCGTCGCCTGAAATTCTTTATCATCGTGCTGTATTGCGCGTTGAAAGCGGTGAAGGCTTTGCGTAACGCGCGGAGTTTCTTGCGCGAATAAGTGCGCTGGTAGTAGATCGTCTTGGTCAAGTCCGGCAGGTTCGGCATTAACACCGAGCGGAAGCCTTGCTGGTAGGCTATGTCTATTCCCGATGTATAAGCTGGACGGTATTGCGCCACGCGCAATGGCTTGTCTAATACAGGAAACAACCATATAACGAGCAACGCACCGGCCTTTGATCCAGTCGGCATACTTTGCAACTGAGCAATTAAACCTGGGCGCGGCGGCGACGTGATGGTCAACAGCTGTGCGCTCGGTTGGGCTTTATTGTTGGCTTGGATATAAGTGAAGCCAAGCCTCCGAGACAATTTCCCGGGCCACGCTTGATAGCCAGTCGCTTGCGTTGCTGCGCTGTAAGAGTTCCCGCAGACATAAAGCGATGTGATTTTTGTGCTCATTGAAGATTCCGAAGGGTCTTACTCAGCATGAAAATCCAGATAAATTTCGTGTCATCTTTCGGCGCGCGCAAGGCTATTTTCAACATCTTCGTGCTTCTCTACATGCTCGCTCCGCTCATCCTCATTCCGATTTGGGCATGTCGCGAGCGCAACGCTTGGCTTCTAGTAGGAATAGCGGTGTCGTACATCGCCAGCTATTCTGCCGCTGCACGTTCCAAACTTGTTTTCCTGTTTCTGCTGCTGTGTATAGGCGTATGGCTCAAGGCTGGCTTTAGTTTTCATCAGTACATCACCTTCTTTTTCTTCTGTGCACTATGCGGATACTTGTTCTTCCAGTTGGCAGAGTCTACGCAAAACGAATATGCGCTTCAGTCGCTAATTGAGCGTCCAGACATCTTCAACCGCGCCATGGCAGAGCACCGAATCATGATCGTCCGCAAAGCGGAAGGTGGGTAAAGCATTAACGCGCACGAATCGCGCTAGACACCTTCGGATCTTGCGCTATGCACATGAGAGAATAACTGGCTAAGTTTTGCACTAACTTTCCTTCATCACCGGGCGGAAATTGGCCGGGCCATTTGTCCAAAATCCGTTGTTTCATCTCGTCCAGTTCCAAAAAGTAGGTTCTCAATCTATTGCCATTATCCATTCGATCTAGGCGATCCAGCTTTGCAATTTTACGTCGCTTGAAAGCTACCCGCACAAAGCCAGACACGAACCAAACTGCGAGCCTAAATATCCCGAAGGCAAAGGAGTACTACTATTGTCAGTATTGTTTTCATCCATTAGATAATTTGACGGCCATCTTCTCCGCGAGCGCCCTTTTTCTCTCGATACAAAATCGTTAAAAGTATACCGCGCTCATTCGTTTCGGGATTCGTGCACTCGCATTGAGAAATATTCAGAACCTCACTAATTAGGCCGTGCGAAGCATCTAGCCAACCTCTTGCCGTTTGTTCAAGCCGTTCAAAGTGCGAATTAAAGAACATTTTCACCTGTATCATGCGGCGGATTCTGCCGCGCTCATGATCCCCAATGCAATGAGGAAATTGCGATCTTAGACGCTTTACGACTCACTGCGCTTTGTGATTGAATCCGCCATGCCAGAGAAGAAGCCGTGCGCATTCATCCCTGATTGGTTGCGAGAGTTTAACCGGGTAATGACGCGCGGACACATAGTGATTCGTACGCGCCAACAACCTAACTGCCCGCGCGAGCGACTCCGGGCACAAATAATCACCGCAATTTTCTTGATCGCATTTTTCGCCGCGTGCGTCGCGGCGATTTTGGGAGCATTCAACAAGTAATCTCATCGGCGCATTCTGCACGCTTTACGGATCAGCGCGCTTCATGATTGAATGCCGCGATGATTCACTGTAAAGCGGGGCTTAACTTATTTGGATTTGTTCTTTCCGTGCTAGGCGTATGGATCGTTTAGGTTAATTCGCCGCGCAATTATTCAGGCATTGATGGGGGAACCGCTTCGACTGATTTCAGAGCAATCGAAAAAGCTGCAAATAGAAGAAACCAGTTCATGAAGACGGGCGTTGGGATCACAATTTTCGGATCGCTGCTGCAACTGATTAGCAATTTGATTCCCTCGTGTTAGGCCGCAATCTGTGATCCACGTTTACGAAGATTCCACAGCAACCCTAATTCGCTATCTAAGACGCTTTGCGAATCATGGCGCGTTGTGATTAAATGGGGGACATGAAACGACTAGCACTCTCAGCACTGATTCTCTTAATACCCGCGCTAGTGTGGGCGGATGAGAAAGAAACGATGCTTCAAGCCTTAGGCCAATTCGAGCAGGCGCGGCGCTCTACAACGCCGTGCGAAGTGAGCAGCAATGCGTGTCAAACCCGCGAGATTTGGCTGGCGCAACAAGCCGCGCAGGCAGCAGATCGCTACCTTACGACGCCGGACGCTAAAGAAAGCCAGTGGCGCTTAGTCGCGCAATCAGTCATCAAATACAGCCAAGCGCGAAGCGAAGCATACGCCACATATGTGCGCGCCCGTAATCAGGACCCGGATGCCGCCGAAAAGGCGTACCATTCAATCGTTGATCCGCTGGAGCAGGATTTCATAGGGCAACTGAAAGCCACCCTGCGAAGCGACGAAAATTCCCGCGAGATTGCAGAGCGTTTTGGGCTAGTTGATTTCTGATACTGCTTCTCGGGATCGCGCTAGAATCGTTTTTGATTGCCGGATGGCAAATGATGCGGCCAGTATCTCATGTGGACTGGCTAATATGGTCTAGCGATCACGGCGGATGGTCGAAGCCAAACCGTCACGGATACACAAATCGCCTCGCCGATGCCGGGCGATATTCATTCGATCAAGCATTGGAAATTATACAAGACGCGAACGCCGGAATGTCCGCCCGTAATTTTCCAAGTGAAACCATGTGCCCCGATTGGACGGAAGAAATGCCGGGCACGAAGCATTGAAGCACAGTCGATTCGGGACTGCCGCAACGCCCTGCGTGCGCGGGCCTCACGGCGCACCAAAATGAAATCCTAGCTCATCCTCCCACCCCAAAGGCGCGTTCGCCAGCTCGGCAGCAACGAACGCCAAAGTGCAGATAACGCACGCAAAAATCAATTCCGAGCGGCGATCCTGTTTTTCATGCGGGCTGAAAGCCAGCGACTCTAGTGCGCGCAAGAAACAGCGCACGCCTTTTTTTCTTTTTTTTTCGTGCGTTACGTCGATCCTCAACCCCCGTAAAGCGTCCTGGATTGCTCACAGAATCCCGGCCCGCTATCTTGACCCGCCCGCGTATCAATTAAGCGCGGTGTGATGTGTAGCGATTGCCGTTGCGGCCCCGATCGCCGATTCAAGTTCAATAAACGCAGTCAACTTTTCATCCGCTCGCGCAACGAAACGCTCCCGGTCATTAGTCGAAATTCCGGGTATCGCCATATGCCTCGCCGAGCGGAGAAACATGGTATTGCGGTGCTTCCAGGATGGCTTCCTTGGTCACGTTCACAAATACCTTGGATTCTTCGTAACTGATCCGGTCGATATGCTTCGGTGAAATCACGATCTCCTTGCGGGAATACCAATGGCCGGTCTCCACAACTAGGTGACAAATCGCCCAACTCTTGTCGTCCATGATAAAATCAATGACGTGGCCGATCGCTCCTTCGCTGGTTTGGATGGGGTAGCCGCTAAGAGCCTGTGTACTTTGCAGATGAAGATCGCCGCTTGCTCCCTTACTCGGCATAAGATGCGGCGGCGGCGGAGCCTCGGGGAAACCGTCCACGCCCCACGTTTCGCTCCCGTCCCAGTATGCTTGATATTGTAGCGAGACCGGCTTGTGCGACTCAATCGCGGGACTGTTTTCAATCTGTTGTCGAGTTAGATTCACGGGGAGGCAATCGGCGTCTTGGGGCAGGTTTCCGAAAGCATGGGGAGAAATCAGCACCAAGCGGCCCGATAGCCATGAAGCAGTGACCGCAACAACATAGCGGATAGCCCATTGTTGATCATTAAAATAGAAGTCCTTCACATGGCCGATGTCGCCGTCAGAGGCGCCGAGTTTTTTTCCGTAAAGCTGCCTAAGGCTTCGCAACATAAGTTTATCCTTTCTAAAGAAAGGTTTGATCTATCCAGACCGTGCGACCAGATACTTGAATTCGCAAGCGCCGGGCCGTCGCCGCGATCAACTCCAACCGGCTTTAGGGATTGTTGACCACCTGCGGCGCCGCTCCGCCACCGCGGATTCGTCCTGTGGCGAATTTGCTCGCTTCAAGTCCGCCCCCCGCACGGCTGGACGGACTCGCTGCGGCGAGCTGTGCGCTCACTTTCTGAATTTGCGCAGCCTGTTCCTCGACGTGCCTGGTGAGCTGCGCGACGGTTGCCTGCAACTCATCAACTGTCTTTTGCAATTCTGAGCTGGCACTCCGCATCACCGTAGGCTGGTGCCCAAGTCTGCCGTCAGACAGACGAACCGTAACAAAAGCAACGTCGTCGGCAGGACTTTGTTCCGTCATGTTAACATTACGGATATAGGTGCTGTCATCGACACCAGCCTCGCCGGAGACTCCTTCTCCAATACAGACATTGCCGCTGCCCGTGTTTGCAAGAAGCGTCCCGGCGCCGACACCGGTGTTGAACTTGCCCGTTGTATTGCTCAGGAGCGAATACAAACCAACAGCCGTATTGTACGTACCTGTCGTAAGATCTAAAAGGGCGTGTTGCCCTTCTGCCGTGTTGCCTCCGGGATAGCCGCCGTCCGGCGGTGGGTTTACCGCTTGTTTCATATCCGGGGAGTTTCAAAAAACTCTCGCCAGCTTGTCGAGGCAATTCACCACAAGCACAGCTCCCAGAAATTTGCAGGCGACACGCCTGCCGCTACAGTCCAACAACTTCGGGCGGTTAGCTCAGTGGTAGAGCATCTCGTTTACACCGAGAGGGTCGGGGGTTCGAAACCCTCACCGCCCATTTTTTTGAGGTGAGAAGTGACTGGTGAATAGTGGGGTCATTTCAACCGCGAGTGCACGCGAATCTTAAGAACTTCTGCTTCTTGATCCGGCAACAGCTTTATTTGTGTCAATTCGTGGTCAATGATTTGAAAAATTCCGCCGATCCCGGTAACACGTTTCAAGCTGTGGTGCTCCTTATCTTAAGGGGGCGGCGGCGTTGGCCTGGGTGCCGGAGTGGGACGAGGCCTGGAGGGGGATGGACTGACCTTGAAAATGGTTCCTTGGTTGTGAGCCCCGCCTTCTGTCGTCATGCCATAGAGCCATCCATTAACGAGAATCACGTTGTCGATCGGTTTAGCACCATCCCCATTATTTGTCTTCCCACCAAAGCTGTAAAGGCGCTGGTAATTGTTAGCACTCGTATTAATCACGAAGACAGTGCCCAAATCATTGTCGCCACCGTTGGCAGTTGTGCCATAAAGTTGGTCGCCCACCAGGAGAAGCGAGCCATAGGGATTTTTGCCGTCGTGATGGGTTTCACCAAACTTATGAAGTAAATCGAATGATGAACCGTCAGTCTTGATTCTGAAGAGCACTCCGTCGTCATGATGTCCGCCGTTGGTTGTCATACCGTAGAGATGGTCACCTGACTGCACAACGTAACCATGATCGCTAGTCGCGCCGTCTGAATCTCCGCCAGCAAAATCGTGCAGTTCAGTGTAATTATTGCCGCTCGTGCCGATTTTGAACACGACGCCGTAGTCATGTTCGCCACCCTTGCGCGTCATCCCATACAAGGTGGTCCCATCGGGATCCAGTGTGAGGCGCCCATGCGGCTCCTTGCCAGTTGATGATGCACACGCGAAAGAGAATAAAGTTTGGAAATTCGTTGGGGTAGGCGTTGGCGCGGCCGGATTAAAGGAAAGCATCACTCGCTCGCCGCTGTCAGGCGTAGGCGTTGCTGTGCAGGTAGGCGTTGGCGCGGCCGGATCAAAGGAAAGACGACCCCCTCGCCGTTGTCGCCTCCGGACGCCGTCATGCCGTAGAGAATATTGTTGGCGACCACGAAACAGCTATGCGACTCGTCGCCGATGGAGTTGTGAAGGCTAAAGAGCACCTGGTAGTCAGTGCCATCCTGGCCGATCGAAAAGATGATCCCGTTGTTGTGTGATCCGCCGTCCAACGTGGTCCCGTACAACAGATTGTTAAACGGGGTCATCGCGTCGTGGCGGGGATTATCACCGTCGGAGCAGTCAGCGTCGTGACCAGCGAACACGTGATCAATTGAATAACTCGACGCTACATTGTTAGGATCGAAGTGGAAGATCACACCGTAGCTGCCGACGGGCGTGCCGCCGGGTGTGGGCGCCGTGAAAGTCGTGGTCGTGCGCCCGAAAAGAAAGCCGTTCACATTAGTCAGCGAGCCTTTTGGCACACCACCATCGATTGGCTGTTTCGTGCCGAAGGAGTAGATCGTACTATTGGAAGAGGCGGCGACGACGCGAGGAACCGCTGCCATTACCAGCTCAAACACCAAAGCACACGCAACGACAACCTTCGTCTTTCTCTTAATCATGAGCTGCAGCGTGTCCGAAGTCCCGGGATTTTAGCAAGATTAAATTGGTGTGAAATCTTCGCGTCGCAGTGCTGGCCGATTAGTCGATTAATACAATTTGCGTTCCGCTCGCGCCAGCCGGACGAAAATCAAAACGTGTGACGCGATAATCAGCGGCACCAGAAACATCGGGAGAAGACTGAGTGGAAGTTCCCGCAGCGCATGCATCGACTGCCAGTTTTTCAACCCAAACCGAAGCACGCTGAACACAACAAAAATGATATCGATGAGTCCTATCGTGTTCCAGATAAGTAAAAGCTTCTTCGCAAATTCGGTGCGCGTCGCGCCAAGCACAGCCAACGCCAGGACAGCAACCACGATGTCGCCCCAACCCGCGGGTCGTGCGAACCCGCACGGTAATTGGCCGCGCTGACAAAGGACCAAAAAGTACGCGCCGGCAAATAGCCGTGTCACATGAAGTAACACCAGCCAGCGAACGTCGACATTGAGGGCCCACACTCTGATTAGGGAGATTTTCCAACACGCGAAAAGGACAAGCGCGGTCAACGTCCACACTATCGCGGCCACTGCTAGCGCACTGGCATTGTAAAACCAACCACTTAGCCCTACCGCAAAGCATAGCCAGCCAAGAAC
>Ga0193721_1000613_pt1 | contig 10136 bp, 8 predicted proteins | sample U2s2metaG_FD_145078 | JGI IMG/M metagenome (GOLD analysis project Ga0193721, IMG submission 145078) | Soil microbial communities from a riparian zone of the East river system, Colorado, United States - U2s2 | ecosystem: Environmental > Terrestrial > Soil > Riparian zone | place: USA: East River...
ATCGTCCGATTTTGGATTCTTTCGATCATCTTTGCCCTTCTTGGTTTGGCGACACTGAAATTGAGGTAACAAGTTGCGCTACAAGGATCAAAATATCGCCGTTCTTGGAGCAGGTTTGAGCGGGACTGCCGCGGCCCTGTTGCTCCACTCCGAGGGTGCGCGCGTCACGGTGCTCGATGCCGCTGAGGAAAAGAATCTGCTGAAATCGACACTCGACAATCTGCGAACCCAAGGCGTGCAAGTGATCTGCGGGACGGCGGCGGATGAGGATTCATCCAGCTATCAGATTGCGGTTTTAAGTCCCGGAATCGATCCGGCTTCGCGACTCGCGTGCAATTTTTCCTCCCGCAAGATTGAGACGATCGGTGAACTCGAACTCGGGTGGCGATCCTGCGAAATTCCACTCATTGCCGTTACCGGCACGAATGGTAAAACGACGACGACGGAATTGCTCGCCCAGATGTTGAATGCATGCGGGCAAAAGACAATCGCTTGCGGCAATATCGGCAAACCGCTTTCGGAAGTGGCGCGTGAGAGGCAACCGTTCGATGTTCTCACGGTCGAGGTGAGCTCGTTCCAACTCGAGACGATCCAAAGCTTTCGGCCGTCAATCAGTCTCTGGCTTAATTTCGCTCCCGACCATCTCGACCGGTATCGTTCTGTTGCCGACTATCGCGTGGCCAAGCTGCGAATTTTTGAAAATCAAACTGCCGACGATATCGCGGTCGTAAATGCGATTGAAAAAATTCCCGCGATTCGGGCCCGCACGATCACCTTCAGCGCTTATACCGATCGAGCGGACTTTCGCCTTTCGGAAGGCACGATCATGTACGACGAACAAGCTGTGCTCCGGTTGTCAGATACGAAGCTGCGCGGCTTACACAACATCGAGAATCTGATGGCGACGCTTGCCGCCGGGATGACTCGCGGATTGTCGTTTCCAGAAATGGTGCCGCCGCTCCGCGAATATACGCCGCAACCGCACCGGTGCGAATTTGTGCGCGAAGTCGCTGGCGTCGGCTACATCAACGATTCAAAGGCGACAAACATCGATGCGCTTGAAAAGGCGCTCCGTGCCCAGACCAAACCGATCATTCTGATCGCTGGAGGCAAGGACAAGAGTTTTACATTTGATCCGCTTCGATCTCTCGTGAAAGAAAAGGTCAAATCGGCAATTTTGCTTGGCGAAATGGCCCGGAGCATCAGGCAATCCTGGAACGGCGCGGCCAAATCGGAAATCGCGAACTCGCTCGCGGATGCAGTCGAGCGCGCACACGCGGCCGCCGAAGCAGGCGAAGTCGTCCTTTTTTCCCCGGGCACATCGTCTTTCGACATGTTCAAAAGCTACGCCGATCGCGGCGACCAATTTCGCGCGCTTGTGCAAGCTCTCCCCAAATGAAAGTGAAAATCCCCAGGCTCGTCCTCAAGCGCAAAAAACTTCGGGCCGCAACAGCGCGCCGCTCCGCCAGCGGCTCAGCCGAAATGGATTATGGAGACATGTCGGAGCCGAACATGAAGTTGTCCCGGGCGTTGCTGATTGTTTTGCTTCTCCACGTGGTTGCTGTGTCCGGAATCATCGCATTCAACGCGATTAAGACGCGACAGAGCTCCTTTACACCGGCGCGCGGGAATGCAGAAGATAATCTCACTACTGGGAGCGTGGGATCGGCCATTAGCCCTGACGCTTCGAATCCGACAGTGGCAGTCGCGCTGCGAAGTGAGGCGAAAACGTCGCGTTCGCCTTCGAAACCCATTGCGAAGGACGAGGGCCCGAAATCAAGCGAAGACGAGAAAGCGCCCGCGTCATCTGGGAAAATTTATACGGTCGTGAGAGGCGATAGCCCGGTGACGATCGCAAAAAAACTAAAAGTCCCTTACGCCGATCTAATCGCACTCAACCACATCACGGACCCGCGTAAGTTGCGGATAGGTCAAAAGCTTTTGATTCCCAAAACAACGAAGCCGAAAAAGAACCCAAAATGAAAGAAATTGCGGCAGTTTCTGTCTGGGGGGCGAGTGGGCGTGTCGTCTGCGAGTCATTGCCTGGCAGGCAAGATGCCGGCCGGCCCAACAGGGGGGATGTCTGTGCCCGATCTAGCCATGCATCGTAAAAGCGCCTACATCCTTTTCCTGACTGTGCTGGGACTGCTCGTCATCGGCATCGTGATGCTTTTCAGCACGAGCGCGTTTGCCCGCAACAGCCACGGAGACGTCTATTTCTTTATAAAGCGGCAGGCGATTTGGTTTGGGATTGGACTCTTCGTCTGCACTTTGGCTGCGCTCATCGACTATCACTTCTGGCAACGGACATGGTGGCTTTGGTTTGTACTGGCGGCGATCGTCCTGGCGCTCTGCTACGTTCCGCACATCGGAATGCGCATCAACGGTTCGCGCCGTTGGGTCGCAGTGGGGCCGGTTGCTTTTCAGCCTTCCGAGATGGCAAAACTGGCCGCAATCTTTTTTCTCGCCGCCTGGTTTACTCGATACGAAAAATCGGTCGGCAATCTGCTCCTCGGATTTGTGCTTCCGCTCGCAATAGTGGGTGTGCTGGCCGGACTTGTTCTGGGCGAAGTCGATCTTGGGACTACGGCTTTGCTCGGACTAACTGCGTTCGTGATCATGTTCATTGCCGGCACAAACGCGCTATGGCTTGGGATTGTGTCGTTCGCCAGCCTCGGTGGTCTTCTCATTGTTGCTACCCAAATCTCGGAGCGAATGGGTCGGCTCACTGCCTTTCTTCATCCGCAAAATTTCAAGGACGATGCCGGGTTGCAGCAAATGCAGGCGTTGATCGCCTGGGGCAGCGGCGGGATCGAAGGCCTTGGCCTCGGCAATGGTCGCCAGAAGATGCTTTACCTGCCTTACGCGCACACCGATTTCATATTTCCGATCATCGGCGAAGAGCTCGGTTTGCGGGTGAGTTTGCTGGTGGTCTTCCTGTTCGTGGTCATCATTGTTTGCGGGATCATGATCGCGCTGCACGCGAAAGACCGTTTTGGCCTGCTTCTCGGCTGTGGCGTTGTTTCCCTATTGGCTTTGCAGGCGGCAGTGAACATTGGCGTCACCACTTCGCTCCTGCCAAACAAAGGTCTGCCACTGCCCTTTATCAGTTATGGAGGTTCAAATCTCGCCGCCTGTATGTTCGGGGTCGGCTTGCTGCTGAATATTTATCGGCAGGGCATTTTTGAACCACCGGAAAAGAAACGGGTCGCCATACACGCGCGGATGACACCACGGATTTAGATGCGACTGATGAGTCCTTTAAGTTCTATAGATCAACCGAAAATGGGAAGCCAGCTCTTATGAATACGGTCATCGCATGTGGCGGGACCGGTGGACACCTTTTTCCCGGAATCGCTGTGGCCGAAGTGCTGCGCGACCGCGGCCACGAAGTCATGTTGCTTATTTCCGAAAAAGACATTGACGCGCTCGCTCTTTCCAGCCACCGAAGTTTCCGGTTCGAGAAACTGCCAACCATCGGACTGCCTTCGCCGTTTTCGCCAACAATTCTTGGATTCATACGCCGTTTTTACGAGAGCTTGTCGCTTTGTCGTTCGATCTACCGCAAATTTAAACCACAGGTAGTTCTTGGCATGGGTGGGTTCACTTCCACTGCGCCGGTCCTGGCCGGAAAGATGCGCGGCATTTCCACCTTCATTCACGAATCGAACGCTGTGCCCGGCAAGGCAAACCGGCTGACAGCACGAATCGTGCGCGCAGTCATGCTCGGGTTCAAGGAATGCGCCCCGTTCTTTCCAAAAGCGCATACTGAAATTACCGGCACGCCCATCCGAACCGAACTGAAACGTTTGGATCGACAGGTTGCGCTTCAAAAGCTCGGACTGCGGGATGATCTCACGACGTTGCTCGTGATGGGAGGGAGCCAGGGGGCCAGCGGAATCAACCAGGCCATGATCAAAGCGCTCGCATTTTTTCAAAGTATCGCTTTACAGGTAATTCATCTTTCCGGGGCACGGGATGAGCGGCTGGTAGCAGATAACTATCGCCGCGAAAATATTTCTGCTTACGTGGCGCCTTTTCACCATCGGATGGAGGAAGTTTACAGCGCTGCCAGTTTCGTGGTTGCGCGCGCCGGGGCGGCGAGCCTCGCTGAGTTCGCCGCTTTTTCATTGCCAGGGATTCTGATTCCGTTTCCCTATGCGGCCGATGATCATCAGACACGAAACGCGGAAATTTATGTTCGCGCTCAGGCAGCAATTCTCCTCAAAGAATCGGAGCTCTCTGGCGAACTGCTCGCCCGCAAGATTCGGGAATTAATCGAGAATCCGGAGCTGATCGAGCGGATGTCTATTAATTGTTCGCGGCTTGGCCCGAAAGACGCAGCCGGATCCGTGGTTACGACCATGGAAAAATATACGACTCATGAAGCCCGTCTCTGAGCTCGACCTGCCAAAGTTACTCACTTGCGAGCAGCACAAGATCCACCTTATCGGCGTAGCAGGGAGCGGCATGAGCGGTATTGCCGCGCTCTTGCTCGCGCTCGGGCATGCGGTGACTGGCTCTGACAAGGTCAGCACACTGGAAACGGATCGATTGCAGCGGCGCGGGCTTCGTTTTTTCCCGCAACATCGCGCCGAGGACGCGAGGGACGCAGAGCTCATCATTTTTTCCTCGGCAATTAAGATCGACAATCCAATTTTGGTCAGTGCGCGCGACGCCGGAAAACCCGCCGTCCGCCGCGCGGAAGCCTTGGCGGCGATCATGCGCGCCAAACACGGCATCATCATCGCGGGGATGCATGGCAAGACGACGACGTCGGCAATGACGGCACATGTCTTGCGCGAAGGTGGACTACAGCCATCGCATTACGTCGGCGCCGAGATTCCGATTCTCGGCACGAACGCGCACTGGGATTCGCGCGGCGAATATTTCGTCGCGGAAGGCGATGAAAGCGATGGCACACTAAGCTGCTTTCATCCCGAGCATTCCGTCATTCTAAATATCGAGGAGGAGCATCTCGATTTCTATGTTGATCTCGCCGCCATCTAAAATGTCTTTGCGCGACTTATCGAACAAACCAGTCGAAAGATTTTTTACAATATCGACGACGTGAATGCCGCGCGGTTGTGCGCAAAGCAGAGAGGCGCGATCTCGTTCGGCCTTTCTGAAAAAGCCGACTATCGCGCCGTCGATATCGAGCTGCGTGATTTTGCTTCGGTTTTTTGTGTTTGTCGGCGCGGCGCGCAACTTGGCGAAGCGGTTCTGAATGTTCCCGGACAGCACAACGTCCAGAATGCCGTTGGTGTGATCGCCCTCGCCACCGAGTTGGGTATTTCGTTCGAGAAGATCGCGGCGTCACTGCGCAAGTTTGAGCACGCGCGCCGCCGTTTTGAAATCAAGTATCAGAGCGATCGTTTTCTGCTGGTTGACGACTATGCTCATCACCCGACCGAAATCCGCGCGACATTGAAAACGGCGAGATCGATCGGTCGCAAACGCGTGCTGACCATGTTTCAACCGCACCGGTATTCGCGCACAAAAGCGCTACTCGGCGAGTTTGGTCGCGCTTTCGATGATGCCGATCGCGTGGTGGTGACTGATGTTTATCCGGCCAGCGAAACGCCGATTCCGGGAATCAGCGGTGAAACAGTTTCGAACGAAATCGCGATGCATGGTCATCGCGGGGTGATTTATCAGCCACGTTTGGAATGGCTTCATCGGGATGTGGGCAACGTGCTGGATTCGGGCGACTTGGTTCTGAGCCTGGGCGCGGGCAATATCCATGAGCAATTATCGGTCCTGGCCGCCGATCTTGTGATTGCTGAGAAATTAAAAGGGATCGTTGGTGAGCAGGGCGACGTCCGGCTCTACGAGCCGCTCTCGAAGCACACCACCTTGCGCGTGGGCGGCCCGGCGCAATTTTGGGTGGAGCCCCGCAGCGAAAGCGCATTTGCAGAATTGATTCGCTTTTGCCGGCGCGAAATTCTTTCACTTTTCGTTCTCGGGCGCGGCTCCAATTTGCTTGTACGGGACGGTGGCATCCGTGGGATTGTGGTGCATCCCAGTGGAGGCGATTTCGACAAGATCGAAGTCAACGGCAACGAAATTACCGCGGGAGTCGGCGCGAAACTAAGAGAGGTCGCCTACGCCGGTAAGACAGCTGGTCTCGGTGGACTTGAGTGGATGGAGGGAATCCCGGGCGCGGTCGGCGGTGGCCTGCGCATGAACGCTGGGGCGATGGGCGCACAAACTTTTGAAAACGTCGTGCGTGTTCGTTATCTGGATCCCGATGGAAATCTGCACGTCAAAGGGCGGGATGATCTGGAGGTCCATTACCGGAATTTCCCGTTGCTCGAGAACAATTTTGCGGTCTCAGCCGTCTTCCGTGGACAACCTGCGCCAACTGACGAGATCGTTCGCAATCTGGAGGCGTCGCAGCAGAAGCGCCGACGGTCTCAACCAGCGGCCAAGAGTGCCGGCTGCATTTTCAAGAATCCCGATTCGTGCCCGGCAGGAAAGCTGGTTGACGAATTGGGCCTAAAGAATTCGCGCGTGGGAATGGCGCGTGTGTCAGAAGTGCACGGTAATTTCATTGTCAACGACGGCGGTGCGACGGCAGCGGACATGCTTGAGTTGATTGAGAAACAGAAGTACAAATTGTGGGAGAACCAGCGTGAAAAGAAACGCTACTATTCCAAAAAAAATCGCAGTCCTAATGGGCGGCCCGAGCGCGGAGCGCGAAGTTTCGGTGGCGACAGGTCGCGGGATATCCAAAGCGCTGCGTTCACTCGGCGCGGACGTCGTAGATGTCGATGTGCGCGACGCGACGTTTGAGTTGCCGCGCGATGTCGAGTTTGCATTCATTGCGTTGCACGGAACCTTTGGCGAAGACGGCCAAGTCCAACAGATTCTGGAAGAGCGTGGTGTCGCTTACACGGGCGAAGGAGTCAAAGAGAGCCGACTGGCTTTCGATAAAATCCGATCGAAGGAGAAATTCCGCGAGCACGGCGTAAGGACTCCGGAATGGGAAACCATTGGAGCGCACGAGCGTCCTGGAATGCAATTGCCTATTGTGGTTAAGGCACCGCGACAGGGATCCACGGTCGGCGTTTACATCGTAAAAAAGACGGAGGAACTGGAGCCGGCGATCGCCGACGCGGCGAAGTATGACTATGAATTGCTCGTAGAAAAATTTGTGTCTGGGCGGGAATTGACGATTGGTATTCTCGGTGACCAAGCCTTGCCGATTCTCGAAATAATCCCAAAGGGTGGCTTCTACGATTTCACAAATAAGTATCCCTTTCTCAATCCACAGGCTGGCGGCGCCGCACAGCACATTTGCCCGGCCAGAATCGAGCCCAAACAGACGAAAGAGATTCAAGAATTGGCATTGGGTGCGTTTCGCGCCCTCGGTCTTCGCGTTTATTCCCGCGTCGACGTGATTTTATCGCAGACCGGCGAGCCGTTTGTATTGGAGGTCAACACCATTCCAGGAATGACCGAGGCGAGCCTCCTGCCCGAGGCTGCGGCGGTTGCGGGCATCAGCTATGTCGATCTGTGCCGGCGCATTATCGCGCTGTCTCGCGCCAGCATCGGGGGGGCGAACTGAAGATGAACTTCGTCCGAAAGAGCTCCAGCTCGCGCAATCAGCGCACGCCCAATCCACGCCGCCGGCGCCAGCAACATCTACTCGACGTGAAGGTCCGCTCCCGCCGAGCGACGCAAAATCGCATCCGCAATGCTCTGGCTGTTTTCTCCCGAGTGACTTTGGTGGCACTGGTCTGCGGTGCTGTTTATGTAGGGGCGCGCGAAGCCGCCAGGCGCCTGTTCTTCGAGAATCCAGATTATCAGCTCAAGACAATTGAACTGCAGACCGACGGCACCCTGCAGAGGGAGCAGGTTTTGAAAGCGGCGGATCTGCTTGAGGGCGAAAACATTTTCAGCGTGAACCTGGCGCGCGTGCGTGATCGAATTCAAGAGCTCCCCCAAATCGATGATGTGGAGGTAATACGCAAGATGCCCGGCGAGATTGACATCCGCGTTGTGGAACGAAAGCCGGTCGCGTGGCTTACAAGTGACAAAGAAATTTCCGATCCATTTGTCTCAGAGGCTGCTTTTCTTATAGACGCACGTGGTGTTTTGATGAAACAAAAGAAGTTGTTGCCGGAATACCTGGGATTGCCGCTGATTTTAGGATGCTCGAGCGAATCACTCGAGGCAGGGAAAGTCGTCGAATCGCCCGAAGCGAAAACGGCGCTGGAGCTTTTGCGCTTGAGCACGCGCAGTTTCATGCAAATGCGCTTTCAGATTCGCGAGATTGATGTCTCCGAAAGCTATCGTCTGGTCGTGACGGACAAAAATCGCACACGCGTCACGTTTGGACTGAATGATCTCGAGACGCAATTACAGAAGCTGGAACAATTTCTTGTCTATTGTGATAATTCAAAGCAGGAGCTGGAGACGCTGAACCTGCTCGTGCAACGGAATATTCCCGTGACGTTCACCGATACTCCGACGGAAGTAATCAACGCCACAATCGAGCCTCCCGTGGAGCAACGCATTTTGAAAGCAATTCCGGTGCATTCCCCGACAAAAGGTGCATCGGCGCCGAAAGCACGCGCCGACGCAACGCCCATTGCCAAAGCTACTTCGACCCGGCGGCAGAAGAAGGACTAACAAACGATGGCAAGCAATAATTTGATTATCGGCCTGGAGATTGGCACCTCCAAAATTTGTGTTGTCGTCGGGGAAAGCCGGCCGGATGGCACGGTCAAGATCCTGGGCGTCGGTCAGACGCCATCGCGCGGCATCCGCAAAGGCGAGATCGTCGATTTTGAAACCGCAATGAAATGCGTTCACGAAGCAGTGATTGATGCCGAACAAAAAAGCGATGTCATGATCCGAAGCGTTTACGTGGCCGTAGCCGGGTCCCACCTTCAAAGTTTCAATAATCGCGGGTGTGTGATGCTGCCGGAGGACCGCGATGAGATTGACGAACAAGATGTCGAGGATGTAAGAATCAGCGCGCGCGAGGTGAGCCTTCCTGCGCAAAACGCTTTCCTGCATTCCGTCATTCACCATTATCATGTCGACGGACAGGACGGGGTGCTGAACCCCATCGGGATGCTTGGGCAAAAATTGGAGGCCGATTTCCACATCATCCACGGCGTGCGGACGCGCATTCAAAACACGATCCGGTGCGTGAAAGAGTTGCCCCTCGACGTCGAGGACGTTGTCTTCAGCGGGTTTGCTTCTGCCCAGGTGGTTCTCACTCAGCAACAAAAAGAGGTCGGCGCGCTGATGATCGATATCGGCGGCGGGACGACCGATTATATTTTATATGCTGAGGGCGCAGTGAAGCAAAGCGGCTGCCTGGCGATCGGCGGCGACCATATCACAAATGATATTTCGATGGGATTGCGCATCCCGATGGCGCGTGCCGAGAAATTAAAGACCGACGAAGGGAGTTGCATCCTCGGCAATTGTCTTCCCGGCGAAATGATTTCACTGAAGGACGACTCCGGTTTTGCCGGGAAGGAGATTGAGCGCGAGACGCTGAATACGATCATTCACTTCCGCTTGCGAGAAACTTTCGAGCTCCTCAAACGCAGGCTCGATGAGGAATCGTTCATCAGCTACCTGGGCGGGGGCATTTTCATCACCGGCGGATGCAGTCTTCTCAGCGGCATCGATCATCTTGCCGAGCAAATTTTCGAGATGCCCGCGCGCGTGGCACACGCACAAACCGCCTCCGGTGTGACGTCTGCGGTGGAGAATCCACAGTTCTCAACTGCAATTGGGCTGATCAAGTACGCGCAAGCGGTGCAAACGGATCGACCGCGACGGGGAATCCGCGGCATTTTCGGCAAGATTTTCGCTGGCAGGCGATGAGAACGATTTCATTCTCTGGTAAGGCGCGACCGCCGGCGCGCCGCAAACGCTTGATCTCAGACAGCCCGGCGGTCTGTCCCTACTAATATGATTCAACTCAGCAAGAATTACAGTCTTCCCGATAGCGCGTCGGAATTTATTCCGATCAAAATTCTAAGTGTTGGCGGGGCGGGTTTAAACGCACTCGATCGAATCGTGCTCGATGGCTTGGAGAGAGCCGACGTGGTTGCGATTAACACCGACGTGCAGTCGCTCGCCAGTTCTGTGGCACCACATAAAGTACA
>Ga0193721_1000616_pt1 | contig 10126 bp, 11 predicted proteins | sample U2s2metaG_FD_145078 | JGI IMG/M metagenome (GOLD analysis project Ga0193721, IMG submission 145078) | Soil microbial communities from a riparian zone of the East river system, Colorado, United States - U2s2 | ecosystem: Environmental > Terrestrial > Soil > Riparian zone | place: USA: East River...
CCCAATTTCACACGATCACTTCTAAGCAATCATGAAGACGAAGAGGGTCCTCACGTTTGTGACGTCGCTCGTAACGACCGCCGTTTTCGGTCTTGGCATATTGGCTGCAACAATCGGTTCGATTGCTTCCGCGCACGCAGAGGAGCACATACCCAAACCGGCACAGGCTGGAATCAACCTGACCGGCTCGCACGGTTTCGATTTTCTCGTAGGCGATTGGCGCGTCCATCATCGCCGCATCAGTGCCGTCAGCAAGAAATGGGTGGAATTCGACGGCACCTGCAGTCTGCTTGATCCACCGGCGCAGGGTAGCTTCGAGAACGGCGTCGGCCGTTTTTATGCCGACTATGAGCAGGATGGCAAGAAGATGATCGGCCGGCTGCAATGGTCGGACATTACCGCGACATCCGCCCATTGGGAGCAGGCAGGCAGCACCGATGGCGGCAAGACGTGGGCGACGAACTGGATCATGGATCTCACACGCCTGAACGGCGCGCCCAAGCCGGAGCAGGCTGCGGCTGACTTGCCCGGTTCGCACGATTTCGCCTTTCTCGAAGGCGCTTGGCACGTCGGCCATCGCTACATTCGTGTGAAGCCCGACGGACAGGAATGGGCGCAAGCGCATGGGACATGCGACCATCACGAACTCTATAACGGCTGGGCAAACGTGGAAGATTACGTCATCAACAGCTCTAGTGGCACTAATCAGGCCGTCGCACTGCGCTCGTACAACCCGAATACCGGGCAGTGGACGATCTGGTGGCTCGATGGGCGCGCTCCCTCTGAGATTCCTACCTTCTTCTGCAGCACGACGCTCAACGACAAGCCGGTCCGCGTGCGTTTCACGTGGTCGGACACCGCATCCGCATCGCCTCGCTGGCAACAGGCTTATTCGTACGACGACGGCAAGACTTGGGAGACGGTCTGGGTCATGGAGTTTCGGCGCGGCGCGTAAAATTTCACGGAGCTGTAAAGATGAAGAGGGAGTTCTGCGCCATTCTCCCGCCGGCCTGCTGGTTCCGCTTCGAGCAGGCGAGCGGCGCCGACAGCGGCAAGACTTGGGAGACGAACTGGATGATGGAATTCGCGCGCGCCAAATAGTGATCCTAGGAATGTCCTGAAGCGACCACGCCGTTCGTCATGATAGATGAACTGAAACGAAACCAACCATGTGTCCAGCTTGTATAGCAACCGTGCCGCCGATGGCGGCCATCGCGAGTTCAACCGGCGGCTTATCGGCGTTCGCCGTGAAGAGGCTCTCTCGGAAACCCAAGCGAAACCATCACATGTATGGAAAGGGGGGCGAAGTCGAAGCGAACCGATACCATGCGCCCAACTGCGGATGCGCCGCGCACAAATCTTAATTCTCAAGCGCAACCAGATGAGCAACCAATTACAGCGAACATCTCCAGAACGACGTTCTTCGCCCGATGCAGAGACGGACTATTGTTTTTGCTATTTAGAGATCGCGTCAGTGCTTTGGCCTCGGCCCCGGGTAACGGATACCCTGACCCGCTACTCACAACCACTCGCATCAATAACATAAACATGACAGTAACCTGTTTCATCCGATACGAAATCGATCCGCACCAGCGGGAAGCTTTCAAGGAATACGCGGAAAACTGGGGGCGCATCATCCCCCGATGTGGTGGCCGTCTGGTAGGTTACTTTCTGCCCTACGAGGGTACGAACAACGTGGCATGGAGACTGATCGCTTTCGATAGCCTTGCATCCTACGAAGCGTACCGAAAGAAGCTGAAAGCCGATCCTGAGGCACGCAAGAACTTCACGACAGCGGAAGCCAAACGCGTCATCCTTCGCGAAGAGCGCTCGTTCGTGGAAGTGGTCGACGGAACGTTCGGCGTGCCCGCTGTGTCTGGAGGAGCCACGTGATGCGCACGCTGATTCTTCCGGGACTTCATGACTCCGATCCCGGACATTGGCAAAGTCGGTGGGAAGCTGTAGACGATACGTCGCTTCGCGTAATTCAAGACGACTGGGAAACGCCGCACTGCGCCGATTGGATCGCGAGGCTCAATCAAGTGCTCGCGCTCACGGAGCCTGATACGGTACTTGTGGCGCATAGCGCCGGGTGCGCGCTGGTCGCGCATTGGGCTGTGGGCGAGTCCTTGAACCGCATTCGCGGAGCGCTTCTCGTTGCCCCCAGTGACCCCGAAGCTCCAAGCTTTCCATCCGGACCCAGGGGCTTTGCACCGATTCCTCTACTGCGGTTCCGATTTCGAAGTATTGTAGTTGCCAGTTCCAACGATCCGTACGTCACGCTCTCTCGCGCGCGAACATTTGCGATGGCATGGGGCAGCGAGTTTGTCACGATCGGCGAAGCGGGGCATATCAACGGCGCCAGTGGCCTCGGTGACTGGCCTGAAGGTTTCGCTTTACTAAACAGTCTTCGCAGATCGCCGAATAAAAGTGAACCGACCAAAGCCACTGTTTTGGCATAAGACCTGCCTGAAAGCAGGTCTGATCGGCCGGGTGCCACGCGCGTGAAATATCGCATTGTCAAATAGGCGAACAAGACATGACCAGGCAATCGCTTGCTACAGACATCATGCTAAAGCAGATTTGCATTGCCTTTGCCTTTCCGGTGCTCGCGCTCTCGCAGGCTCCTTATGCGTCTCACGAACGAATGACCGAGCCGGCGATTTTTGGCAGAGGCGTCATTTCCGGCGGCGATTTCGATTCGCATCCCGCATTTTCGCCTGATGGTCGCACTATCTATTTCGTCCGTAGCTCGCCCAACTTTAAATTCTGGACGATTTTTGTTTCGAAGTTCGAAAATGGACATTGGACTCAGCCAAAAGTGGCGCCGTTCTCCGGCCAATATTCGGACGCGGATCCATTTATTACGGCGGACGGAAAACGATTTTACTTCATCTCGAAGCGGCCGGTGAATGGGCGAGCAAAGACCGACAACGATATTTGGGTGATGAACAAAACTGAAACCGGTTGGAGCCAGCCGCTGCACCTCGATCCGCCAGTCAACAGCGAAGCCGATGAATGGTATCCAACGATGACACGCGAGGGAACCATCTATTTCGGGTCCGATCGCCCGGGCGGACACGGGAAAACAGATTTGTATCGCGCCCGGCTGGTCGAAGGAAAATATGCAACCGCGGAAAATTTAGGTGAACCGATCGACACTGCTGCGGATGAATACGAACCGTTCATCGCGCCGGATGAAAGTTTTCTCGTCTTCATGGCCGCCGACCGCCCTGACGCTGTAGGGCGAGGCGATTTGTATGTTAGCTATCGGCACGGCGAGAAATGGTCGGAGCCGCAAAACCTTGGGAACAAAATCAATTCCAGTAGCACCGAGTATTCGCCGAAAATTTCCCCCGATGGAAAATATTTCTTCTGGTCGAGCACGCGTGGATTAACAGAAGCGCCAATGGAAAAGCGGCTCGATACGGTCGCAATGACCGAGAAGCTTCGGAGCGCCGGGAATGGATTGAGCGACATTTACCAGATCGACCTTTCGGAACTGCATCTCGAAGGCAAGAGCGAGAAATAAGGTCTGTGCAATCATTCCACTGTAAAGTTAGCGAGCGTTCCGCAATCCAGACAAGACTCAGGTAGCCACCTGCTATCAGCGAATCGGACCGATTTCTTCAGTTACTGCTTCGTCGAAAATCTTCGTCGATATTCAAGCGGATTTACTCCGATACATCGGACGAAGGCGCGTCGCATCCGCTCCTCATCCCCAAATCCACATAGTGATGCGGTTCGCTTGATCGATGTATTTGTTGACTCAAGCATCCGCCGAGCAGCTTCCAGACGTAAAAGCTCTACGGCTTTTGCCGGGGTTTTCCCGGTTTGCGAAACGTAGTTCCGCGCGAAGGTTCTCGGACTCATGCGAGCCTGACGGGCCAGACTCTCAACGCTCAAATCGCTTGTGAGATGCGCTGCGACCCACGCATGCAGATTACTGAATTTTTCATCGGTTTCTCGAGCTGCCGTCATCTGCATTTCCAGTGGGGCACTGAACTGAGATTGTCCGCCAGATCTCTTTAGAAACACGACGAGAAATCGCGCAACTTGCATCGCGAGCGCAGATCCAAGGTCTTCTTCGATCAAAGCCAGCGCTAAATCGATGCCGGCAGAGATGCCAGCAGAACTCCAAATTGCGCCATCTCTTATGTAGATTGGATCGCTTTCGACGCGGATGCTTGGATAGTTGTTTTGAAGGTGCTCGATGTAATTCCAATGCGTTACCGCGCGACGTCCATTCAGCACGCCGGCTTCTGCCAATAAGAAGGCTCCAGTGCAGATGGAGCACATTCGCCTGACCCTCGTTGCGTGTCTGGTGATCCAACTCACCAAAGCCTTATTCCCGACGCCCTCCTCGATTCCAATCCCGCCAGGGACAAGCACGGTGTCGATTTGTTTGCGTGTGCGCGCGATTGTGGAGAAAGGAACAGTTTTCAGAACAAGGCCCGACGAAGTTTTTACATCTCCGCCAGCAAGTGACCCGACTACTAGTTGGTACGGTGGATGAGCGGCTTTGGACTGATTGCTCACTCGCTTTAATATCTCGCACGCCCCTTCGAGAACTTGGATCGGGCCTGCAACGTCGAGCAAAAGCACATTGTCGTACGCTATCATCAGCACCAGGCGAGAATGGTGAGCAGGTGCCTGGGAAGGAGCTAACGAGCGTTGTGGCATAAAACGAGGGGTAAATGACATAGCTGCGATTCGTAGCCTGCATCAAACTGGCGCATGCGAAAGGCCAAACAAACGATGGAACCACTCGAGGCGAAAACAGAAGCGTTCGAAGTGCACGGTTCTAAAATCTTTGGTCTACTCATGGCGATCATGGCTACGTTCGCCTTCTTGAGTTCAGCACAAGCCGCGGACAATTCGTCAGGCGATCCAAAGGAGACTGCAATCCGGGAACTCCCGGCCCGAATGACCGAGGCTTACAATAACGGGGACGTCAGCGGAGTAGCGTCAAACTTTACACCCGATGGTCACTTGATTTCGGGAGACGGAACTCACCTCCACACTCCTGCCGGCATTGAGCAATATTTGGCGGAGTTGCGGGCGAAACTGCCCAAGGGCACGCGCTTCGTTATCACGGCCGTCACAGACGTCCGATTTCCAACTCCAGATGTAGCGGTGGTGACCTCGGAGGACGGCTGGCTGTTTCCTAGCGAGACGACGAGTTCTGAGAAAAATAAGGGAATTCAATCGCTGGTTGCTGTCTGGCGTGAAGGCACCTGGCGCGTGGTCCTGGTTGAACGGACGTGGCGTTGTCCTCCCCAAAGACTTCCCGGGTCGCAACCAAACTAACAAAAATATGAATACAAGAAACAACAAGCGAACTGTTACCCAAACCAGAGAGCTGCCAGTCCTAACCAATTTATGCAACAAAAGCCGATTCTCGTGATCATCAGGCCAATCGTCGTCGGCATCCTGCTCACCGGTGCAGCGTTCTCGGATCCTCTCGCGGGACAAACGGTCGCGCGTAGTTCAGGCGTGATCACGATCGGTGGAACCCCGCATCCCTACCTCGTGGAAGGCACCGGTCCGACCTGCATTGTTGTGGGCCTGGCACCTTCGTATCCGCCGCTGTTATCCGACCGATTGAAGCAGCGGATTCGCTTCGTTTACGTGGATTTTAAGAACAGTTGGAACGCGGAATCGGCCGACGCTGCCGGGAAAACCACCATGGACTCGCTGGTCGATGAAATCGATCAAGTCCGGAGCGGTCTGGGGTTGGAGAAAGTCATCCTCTTCGGCCATTCCGGCCCCGCTCTGGTGGCGGTGGAGTATACGTTGAGGCACCCGGACCGCGTCTCTCAGTTAGTCCTGGTGAGCGTCGAGCCGTACTTTACCCCCGAATGGCTTAAAGCGCGGGCGGCCTTCTGGGAGACGGACGCCTCAGCGGATCGAAAGGCCGCCTTGAAACGGAAGGTGGAACGTTTCCCCGACGACCTCTTGCGGAGGCTTCCACCACGAGACGCCTTTGCGCTGCGCTATGTTCGCAATGGCCCGAAGTACTTCTACGATCCGTCTTACGACTTTTACTGGGCGTTTGCGGGCAAGCATTTTTCGGCGGAGGTGATCAGCTACTTTTTCAACACGATCGTTGCGAACTACGATCCACGGGCGAGGCTCACCAAGAACACCGTTCCGACGTTCCTGGCGCTGGGCCGCTACGACTACAACATTCCCTATCGCGAATGGGACAGTACAAGGAAAACCACGCCACATCTGACGACCCACGTCTTCGAGCGAAGCGGGCACTTCCCTATGATTGAAGAGCAAGATCAGTTCGATTCGGCCTTGCTCGACTGGTTGGCGCATTCGGCCTCGTCGCAGGCGGACCGTAAGCCCGCGTCAGGAAGCGAGCAGGCGCGGCCTCAATAGGACACCAGGACAAGTGGCATTATTCCCTCGTCCGAAGTGGTCATTGCCGCATTTCGCGATTTGCAGAAAGTCGGAGCGCCCACGCATTGATTCAGCCCTATCCTGAACGTCCCATTTCCTTCGTTATTGCAAATCAAACACAACATCAAAATTATGAACACAAAGAAAAACGCCCAAATTGTTCAACCCTATCTGTTCTTCAATGGTCGCTGTGAAGAGGCGCTTAATTTCTACCGCAAAGCGATCGGAGCCGAGGTGACCGCACTTGTGCGGTTCAAGGACAGCCCGGACCCGACAATGTGCGCACCCGGGGCAGGCGAGAAAATCATGCATGCAAGTTTGCGGATTGGTGACAGCACTCTGTTTGCTTCCGACGGCGAGTGCGGAGGCAATCCCAACTTTCAGGGTATTTCGCTCTCGCTCACGGCTTCAGATGAGGCTGACGCTGAGCGATTGTTCGCTGGGTTGGCCGAAGGTGGAAAGGTGACGTTGCCACTAACAAAAACGTTCTTCTCGCCGCGCTTTGGCATGATCACGGATCGCTTTGGAGTGTCATGGATGGTGCAAGCGGCGCCACAAAAACAGACATGATCGGCGCCTTCAGAGAGTCAATTCTCCATAGACAATCCTTCAATAATGCCGACAACGGCTTAACAGCATGACGGCGAGCAACGCCTGCGTTTTAGCAATCTTCGGCGTGGCAGCGCTGGGTGCGTTCGCACAGGAAGCGGATCCCGGCGCGACAGCAGCCGACTCCATACAGTTTCAATGGGGGGTGAGAATTCCAATGCGTGACGGCGTGCGGCTCAGTGCGATGCTTTATCGCCCGCTAGACAAGGGGGGCAGGCTTCCGTGCATCTTCTTCCTGACGCCGTACATCGCACAAGGCGCTCACGATCGCGCCATGTACTTCGCGAGTCATGGCTACGCCTTTCTCGCCGTTGACACGCGCGGACGCGGCAACTCCGACGGTGAGTTCACGCCGCTGCTGCAAGAAGCGAAGGATGGTTACGATGTCGTTGAGTGGCTGGCGCAGCAGCCCTGGTGTAACGGCAAGGTGGCGATGTGGGGCGGCTCGTACACCGGTTACGATCAGTGGGCCACGGCCAAGGAGTTACCGCCTCATCTGGCCACTATCGTTCCGGTGGCAGCGGTTGGGCCGGGAATTGATTTTCCCATGCTCGACAACCTGTTTTACACCTACGATCCCCGGTGGCTTATGATAGTACGCGGCCGGGCCCTCCAGGACAGGATCTTTGCAGATGGCGGGTTCTGGTCCACGTTGACCCGGCGATGGTTCGCGGCCCATGCGCCGTTCAAAGAGCTAGATACCTATCTGGGCGATCCTTCGCCAATCTTCCAGACGTGGATCACCCATCCGACGCAAGACGCCTATTGGGACAGTCACCGACCTACACCCGACCAGTATGCTGCACTGTCGATTCCAATTCTCAGCATTACCGGACACTATGACGACGATCAGCCTGGGGCGCTTTCATACTACAAAGAGCACATGCGCTATGGCAATGAGCAGGCCAAGTCGCGACACTACCTCATTATCGGGCCCTGGGACCATGACGGCACGCGTACTCCGAAGAAGGAGATCGGCGGGGTCGAATTCGGCGACGCCTCACTGCTGAACATGAATGAACTCCAAAAAGCTTGGTATGACTGGACCTTGAAGAACGGTCCGAAGCCCAACTTTCTCAAGGACAAGGTCGCCTTCTATGTCGCTGGCGAGGAGGCATGGCGGTATGCGCGGACACTGACGGAGGCCACGGCACGCATGGAAACCTGGTATCTGGATTCCGAGAATGGCCGTGCCGTCGACGTGTTCGCTTCGGGCGACCTGCGCACCGATCGGTCAGGCGCTGGTGCGCCGGATCGCTATGTGTACGACCCGCTCGATATCGGATCCATGGAGTACGAAAGCCGACCCGAGGTTTGGAGCCCGAGCTATAAGGCCTACATCGATCAACGGCCGGTCCTGATGTCATCCGGCAAGCAGCTCGCGTATCACACGCCGGCGTTTGAACAGGACACTGATATCGCAGGTTTCTTCAAGCTGTCCGCCTACATAGCACTGGACCAGCCCGATACCGATTTCGAGGTGAGGATATATGAGATCAGGAGCGACGGCAGCAGCATTTTCCTCGCCCGGGATCTCATGCGCGCACGGTACCGCGACAGCTTACGGGAAGTTACCCTGGTCAAACCCGGAGTGATCGAGCGCTACGATTTCCAGCGTTTCAATTTCACCGCGCGGCGCATCGCCAAGGGCAGCCGTCTGCGGCTGGTGATCGGGCCGGTGAATACGCTGACGATGGAGAAGAACTACAACACCGGCGGCGTGGTTGCCGCCGAATCTGGCAAGGATGCGCGCAAGGTGACGGTGATGCTATACCACGACAAAATCCGGCCGAGTGCTCTGTATGTGCCGATCGCGGCAGCGTCCTCCGTGGAAGAGGCAAAGAAAAATGGGAGAAAGTAGGGTGCCACATCCTCGACTAGTTTCGTCGCCTCCTCAAGCGTATGGAGGGACGTGATGCGGGATGCCTATAGCATCAACAGGTTTCGCTTGGTGAGCGGTCTTAACAAGCACTGCCTAGATCGTTGCTGAGGTAACCGTGCTAGTTCACGTCGATGCAAACGTTTCTATCGAGAGAAAGAATGAGTTAAACACGAGGTCGAAAACAACTAAAAATTATTACGCGGATAGTTGCTCAACACTGCTGGAGCACGACTAACTGTTAACAAACAAATAAAATCACCAACTAAAATAACGACGCTATGAAAAAATTAAAATTACAAGTCCAAATATCCCTGGACGGATATGTTACAACGCCAAACGGAGAACTGGACTGGATGATATGGAATATAGATCCCAAGCTTAAGGACTTCATTAATTTACTAACTGACAGTTCAGACACCATTCTGCTCGGCAGGAAAATGACAGAAGGTTTTGTGAACTATTGGGAAGCCGTCAAAACCGACAGCCCTGAATATCCCTTAGCTCAGAAAATGGTGAACACACCGAAAATTATTTTCACTAAGACACTTGACAGACCCATTGGAAAAAACACGTCGCTAGCAAAAGGAAATCTTGTAGACGAAATCGCTAAACTAAAAAATCAGGACGGCAGAGACATTGTCGTTTACGGCGGAGCCGGGCTAGTTTCTTCGCTCATCGCGGGCGGGCATATTGACGAGTTCAACTTTTTTGTAAATCCCGTTTTGATAAATGAAGGTCTTCGCATTTTTGACCTACTCAATAAGCGACAGAAACTCACTCTTATTGACGCAATGCCACACGAATGTGGTGTAGCAGTTTTACGGTATAAGCAATGATTGCCGACCGGCTACCTGGGTCACGCAGTGGCGGGTCAGGTTCGCGTGGGCAATCCACTGTTCGCTCGCATTCTCTTCCCATTGTATCTGGCCGTGCTCTTTTTTGGGGCGGCCTTTTTCTGCGCGACCCGCGCCTGCGCGAGTTCATTCCGTTGCGGCGCAGTTTGATTTCATGAGCAAGCCGAGTGGTATGGAAAGCTCAGCTAGCATTAAGGTCTTTGCTCAAAGGCCATGCGAGGCGCTACGTCCGTTCGTCAAATGCTTCCTGGTCGTCGAGTTTTCCACGGCGCATAAGGATTCATACCTGCCTGTTACAGGCATGTTGGCCGGTTTTTGTTTCAAGGGCCACTGCATCTTGGACGGGAAGACAAAGGTTTCGGTAGCAGCC
>Ga0193721_1000618_pt1 | contig 10104 bp, 11 predicted proteins | sample U2s2metaG_FD_145078 | JGI IMG/M metagenome (GOLD analysis project Ga0193721, IMG submission 145078) | Soil microbial communities from a riparian zone of the East river system, Colorado, United States - U2s2 | ecosystem: Environmental > Terrestrial > Soil > Riparian zone | place: USA: East River...
CATTGAAGCGCACCGGCTTTCACCTTACACCGAGCGCAGCGCTGACATCGGTGTCGTTCTCGACCTTATGATCCATGATCTGGAAGTCATTTTGCACTTTGTCCGTTCGCCGCTTTGGAGCATCGACGCAGTAGGCGTGCCGGTTCTTAGCCGGAGTGAAGACATTGCCAATGCGCGGCTGCATTTTGAAGACGGCTGCGTGGCAAATGTCACCTCGAGCCGTATCAGTCCCGAGCGGCTTCGCAAGATTCGAATCTTTCAAGAGGACGCATATCTCTCGCTCGATTACCAAAATCAAAGCGGCGAAATCTACCGACGGGTTGGGGGACGCATCACGCGCGACCGGGTCGATATTGAACGCGAGGAACCGCTTAAGCGTCAGCTTACTTCGTTTATCGAATGTGCCGCCACCGGTCGCGAGCCGCTCGTTACAGGTTCTCAAGCGACCGCGGCGCTGAAATTGGCAGTCGAAATAACAAAGCGAATCGCGCCCAGTGGGTAAGACGATCGCAGGTCACCAATTCAACTGTAGAGGCAGGCGTGTCGCCTCCGGGGAGTTTGACTTTGCAGCCGACACGGCTGCCACCACAGAAGAATGACTATTTATTTTGTTGCCGGTGAGGTAAGCGCCGATAATCACGGCGCAGCATTAATGCGTTCCCTGCTCAAGTTGGATGGCGAACTCAATTTTGTCGGGCGCGGCGGCCCGCAAATGCAAGAAGTCGCCAGCGACTCAGCCGCAGGACGGATCCGCGGTGGCGGACAATTCAAGAATTGGATCGGCGAGGCGGCGGTTTTGGGTTTATGGGAGGTGCTCAGAAAATATGGTTATTTCCGGGAACAATTTCAGGAAACCCTCCGCGAAATTCGAGAGAGCAAACCAGACGCGGTCGTCCTCATTGATTACCCGGGTTTCAATTTGCGTCTCGCGCGCGCACTGGGCAGACAGGCGCGGCAACAGAAGATAATTTATTACATCAGCCCCCAGGTATGGGCTTGGAACCGCGGACGTATCAAGAGAATGGCGCATGACATCGATCTGGTGCTCTGCATTTTTCCGTTTGAAGTCGATCTTTACAACCAGGCTGGCTTGCGAGGGTTGTTCGTTGGTCATCCCATGATCGAAAGGCTATGGGCTCGGAAGATCGACACGGAGCGTGATCGGAATTTGATCGGTATTTTTCCCGGTAGTCGCTCGCGCGAAGTGCGAAAAATTTTCCCGGTTATGCTGGAAACGGCGTGTCAGCTCCGAAAGCACAACCCGAATTTGCGTTTTGAAGTCGCGGCCACTTCTGAGCAACTGGCTCGGCAGATGAAGCCCGCGATCGCCGCGTTAGATCAATCACAAAACCGGGAAGAGATTCTCATTAAAATCGACGAAACAGCTGCAATCATGCAACGCGCATGGGCGGGGATCATCGCCTCCGGAAGCGCCACATTGGAAGCGGCTTTTTTCCGGTTGCCGTTTGTGCTGATTTACAAAGTGGCCTGGCCGACTTACGTGGCAGCGCGACTTGTGGTGAATGTGAAGTATCTGGGCATGCCTAATTTGCTCGCAGACAAGGAAGTGGTTCCCGAATTCATTCAGTACCGCGCAAAGCCGAATGCGATTGTCAAAGCCCTGCAGCCGTTGATTGAGAATGGAAATGTCCGCGAGCGGATGATTTCTGAGTTTGATGCGATGGTCCCTCAACTAGGCGATATTGGGGCGAGCGAGCGAGCTGCGCGGGCGATTATTGAAGAGATTGAAAGCGCGACTTAACTAATCACGCCATGAAACTCTGGGATATTTCACGAACGCTTTCGAATGATCTTGCAGAGTGGCCCGGTGACGAGCCGTGTCGTTTTCGATTGACGAGAGAGAAAACGAAGGGTGCAAGCGTTAACCTGGGCGCGATTAGCATGAGCTTGCACAACGGAACGCACGCCGACGCCAGATTTCATTTCGACGCGGACGGTGAATCAATTGAGAAAGCGTCACTCCAAACTTATCTGGGCCGCGCGACGGTGGTCGATCTTTGGCAAGCTTTTTTAGACTCGAAGGAGAAGCACCTGATTACCATCGAAGATCTCCGGCCGTCCGCCGAAGCAATAGCGGCCACCTCTCGGATCCTTGTAAAAACCGGCCGATGGACTGATTCCACTGTGTTTCCAAAGCAGATTCCTGTGATCACCGCTGATGTCCCAGCATGGTTGCAGAAAAATGGCGTCAAACTGCTGGGATTGGATCTGCCGTCCGTAGATGAAATCGATTCGAAGTCGTTGCAGAACCATCACGCCCTGGCCCATGCCGGCATAGCGATTATTGAATCGCTCGACCTGAGCAATGTAGCTTCCGGTATTTATCACCTCGCGGCGTTGCCTCTAAAAATCGCTGGGGGCGATGGCGCGCCGATGCGCGCAATTCTCTGGCGCGAGTGAATGAGCCGTTCGACTCGTACGCGCTGTAGTGTCCGCTGTCCTCAGCGGAACGGGGTTTCCCGTGTTAGACGGCGATGCGCTGAGGACAGCGCACACTACAGCCAGGCCACATGACAGGAAGTCTGCTCAACGACCAGCGCGCCGTTTGGGTTGTTGCAGCCATAAGCTTTCTTCTGTTTCTCATTGGGAATTTGCCGTGGCAGCTCGATGACTACGATCAGGCGAAGCAAGCATTCACTTCCTTTGAGATGATCAAGGAAGGTCACTGGTTCTATCAGCAGACGCCCCACGAACGCGTGGCAACCAAACCGCCATTGGTAGGATGGATTTCAGCTGGTCTCTTCGCTATTACCAAATCATGGGAGCTGTCTTGGCGGCTGCCATCGTTCCTTGCTGCGATTGCGTTGGCGATCCTGTTGTTTCGGGTTGCCAGCTCGGCTTACGGATCAATTGCCGGTCTCGTTGCGTTGAGTGCGTTTGGATTGAATTTGCTGAGTCCGCGCCTGGCAACACTCGTGCGCACAGACATGCCGCTGGCATTGGTGATTTTTCTCATCGGCCTGCTGATCTGGAAAAAAATCAAAAGGCAGGGCGAATGGAACCTGCGCGATCGAGTTTACCTCTTCGCGCTACTAACCGTCTCAATGTTAATCAAAGGCCCGATTGTTTACGCTTTTTTGCTTCCCGGGATTGCGCTCTTTCAGTGGCGTGGTAGGGCGCGACCGCCGGGCGCGCCGCCCTGCAGCGCCTGGCCTGGCTGGTGGCCATGGATCGCATCGCTCGCTGTTTTTTTGTTATGGGTTAGTGGCGGCATCTTGTTTCAGCCCGGCTTCTACAACGAAGTGGTCATGCGCGAATTCCTGGAACGCTTTGGCGAAACAATTCATCGACCGCAGCCGCTTTATTTTTATCTGCCGCATCTACTGCACAAATTTGCTCCGTGGAGCATCCTGCTGCTCGCGATTGCAATTTACGATCTGGCGTCGTGCCGGTGGAGAATAGGTACGGCATTTCGCGAGATGTCACCGGATACTTTTTGGCTGCTTTGCTGGGGTCTCGGCGGCTTGATTGTGATGTCACTGATTCCGTCCAAGCGCGTTGATAGAATCTTTCCGGTTATCCCGCCGCTTTGTTTACTGCTTGCCGCGCAAATCGGGAGACGCGTAATCTGTAGCCACGGCTCTGTGAGCCGTCCTTCAACGAGCGTCGATGCAGATCTGACCGGCCACCCGCCTTCGTTAGACTACGGCGAGGCGCGCACGCCGGTGGCTACAGAAAATGGTGCGACGCGTATCTGTCGATGGACCGCTATCGCGCTAGTCTTCGCAATCGTTTTTACTGGCAGCTACACAACTTGGAAGGTGATCAACGGCTATCGAGATCATCGCGACGCGCTGGCTATCTTCGGGCGCAACGTTCGTCGCGAAGCAGAAACGCGTCACTGGCGTTATGAAGTCGTTTCTGCCAAGGACGAGGGACTTCTGCTCTATTTGCAAAGACCGCACTACATCGAGGAAGATCGCGCGGTCGCCGAGTGGAACGCCGGAAATTTCGATGCGCTGGTAGCCTCAACAGAGAAATTGGCCGGTCTTATGCCTCAGCTTCGCGGAGCTACCGTCTCTCATTTGAAAGCAGGCGAGCGAAAGAAAGAGCAGGGGACGGGCTATGTGTTGGTTACGCGTTGAGGGTAGAGCGATCTGTATTTGCCATTCAAGAATCGCCGTTAGTCGCTTTGCTGAATCCGGTCGGTCTCCGAATCGCGCGCCACACATCATTGCTGAATTAGATTGACTTTTCACGTGCCGTCCGACAAAAAGACGCCATGAGCTCTCGATTGCTTGCTCCGATCGCCATTCTTTTATCCGTGTTTTCAGTTGCAGCCGAGGCGGGGCAGATGGTCGGAAACATTCGAGTGTCCGACGGTCCGACACCATTCATCCGTTTCGCCAACACCACCGTTAGTGATGTCACCGGCTTCAAGTCCGCCCAATTCCAGATTTGGCCAAAAACGGGGTCGGCCACACGGCCGGTCAAGGTTCGCTATGCGCGATCGTATTTGGAAGCGCGAGGTTATTTCAATTCCCAAAATGGCGAGCTCACCATCCCGGTCTTTGGCCTCTACGCGGGTCGCCCAAACCGCGTCGTGGTCACGTTAGGTTTCAATGACCGAGTTCACCGGTTCAGAAGGTTCGGCCTCATCGTCACCACGCCTGCCTATGACGGCGGCACGTACTCCAATCCCACCGTCGTTCAGCCGCGGTTACCAGGCACCGCCCTGAGCTACGATTTTATTCTCCTGAAGGCCTATGCCCAAAATAACACGCCCATTATTATCGACAGTGACGCTGAAATCCGTTGGGTTGGTACGGCTGGAGTAGGGGCCCAGAACTGTATGCTCTTTGACAATGCATTTTACCTTACCTCCGGCACCTCGCTTCTTCGCACTGAGTTCGATGGCGTGACGACGCCTGTTGCCGACTACGGTGGGATTGGCGTCACCGGCTTCCATCACAATATTGACCCGGGCCGTGATGGAATGATCCTCGACGTCGATACGGTCGACCAAACTGAGAGCGTTAATTTGGAAGTCGACGCCGCCGGCAATGTTCTCCGGACCTGGAAGCTGGCCGATATCATCAGCGCGGCAATGATTGCCGGTGGGGACGATCCAACACTGTTTGTTTTTCCTGCGCCCACCGACTGGTTTCACAACAACGCCTGCGCCTACCGGAGCTCTGATAACTCACTCATTGTTTCCAGCCGGGAAAACTTTGTTATCGCGATTGATTACGACGCTGGAGACATCAAGTGGATTCTGGGCGATCCGACAAAGCACTGGTATGAGTTTCAGTCACTGCGCCAATTCTCACTCACCCTTGCCCAGGGAACATTGCCTCCGATCGGTCAACACGCTGTGTCCATGCAGGGCGACCAATTACTCCTCTTCGATGATGGAGCCGGCAGCAATTTCCAGCAACCGCCGGGCGAAACACGCACCTACAGCGCGCCTCGCAAATATCAGATCGATCTCAGTGCTTTTCAGGCGACTGAGACCTGGCATTATTACGCTGACCCGAGCATCTATAGCCCGTTCTGCAGTAGCGTTTATGAAGATGCGCCGGATAACTACCTCATCGATTACACGCTTGCCGGCCCCTTTGTCTATACCGGGATCGTTGGTCTCGATGCCCTGGGTAATGTAGCTTTCAACTATCAATACGACGAACTGGCTTTTTGTGGAACAGCCTGGAACGCGATTCAAATCCATTGGGAGAACGTGAACCTGGAATAACGCGCTCGTTGCTGCTAATCACCCTGCTGAAGCCAAACGTAGCGTTTGCCGTTCCAGTAGATCAACGCGCTGGCTGCCTCACTCTTGCTCACAATGAGCGCGTCGCCACGAAGCTTCGGAATACTTGTTCCACTAGCTATTCGGGCCTTGGAGTAGATCTCCCAGGAATCCATCCACTCGAAGTCGTCACTGCCATTGCCGGTGGCAGTCCCTGCGCCGAGGACTGTTATCTTGTCAGTGACACCCTTGATGATCGCAATCCCGATTTTTCCCCTCGAGCGCTCCTTCACTAGAACGGCCACATCAATCTTGTTGTCACCGTCGAAGTCTCCGCGCAGATAAGAGGGTTTTATGCGATAGGAGAGCTCGTACTTCTTGGCGAGCGATTCGTTTGCGATGGCCTTGTCGATCACCTCGAGAATGCCTGGTGAATGTGCAATCACATCCGGCGCCGCAGACCACGCAGCTTCGGACTGGGTAATCGCTTTCGTCTGTAGATCAATCTGGTAGGTCGTGCCGCGCTCGGATCTCACGATGAGCATGTGATCGCGCCTGCTCATCGTAATAATGAAAACCCACTGGACATCTTCTTCCAGCTTTGGATCGATGCGGTTTGTAAACACCGTCAGATCCCACAGCTTTTTGTTCGCACGAACATCCCACGCTTCAATATAAGCACGCCGACCATCATCGTTCGGTGCGACATACCGTACGCCTTCATGAATAACAGGCTCTACCGCTGCTGGAGCGATTCGCTTGGCAAAGCTAGAACCCGGCAGGAACACCGTCAGAAAAAGTGCAAGAACGAACGCAATCCTGAAATGACTGACACTAGTCATGTGCAATGCGTCACGGGTGCGGCCTCTTATATGTGAGATTCCAATATCATGGCCATGCTCTTACAATGTGCCCGTGGAACGGTAGCACCACATGGTTCTCGTGTGTTACCTCTTTGAGAGGTGATTGCATATCGGCGGTTATGGTTGCGACGATCGCTTGCCGACTTTGGGAGTCCAGATGCTGCATCGAAGGAATGGCAGCGGTATCTACCTCGATTTCTCCCGCTATAAAGGCATCCGGGTTTGGAAAACGCGCCGTTAGTGAAAAGGACTTAAGCTCTACGCGGCGAAATCCAGCACCAACGGCCAATGCACGGAGTTCGTCTGCACTGCCGAGTGCAAAGATGTCCTGCAGCGCTGACATTCCGAGACGCTCCTGAATGACTTTATGGAGAGTCTGGTAAAATTGGTGGCGATCGAGGCTTTGCCAGACGCTGATCAAAACGCGGCCCTCTTCGGTTACGACCCGGCGCATTTCTGCGAGCGCAACTGTCTTGTTAGTAACGAACATCAGTGCGAACTGGGATAGCACGAGATCAAAACTGCTGTCAGGGAAAGCGAGTTGTTCCGCATTGAATTCCTGCGCTGACGAAGAAAGCACCAGCCAAAAATTTGCGAAAGTCCCGGCTGCGCGATGCGAGATAAAGCGTTGGCAGACCGAGAACGATCAGTGCGATGAGAAGTACGGCGATCATTTTCCTACAGGTTTCATAGCCGTGCCCGGCTTCGGCCCGATGATGGCGTTGCCTCTACCGACTCGGTAACTCCTTGCTTGTCAGTCTCGAGAACTTCTCGTCCATGCCTCGCTCGATGCGCTGGCGTCTTATCTCGTCCTTTTTCTCTTTCAATGTGGATGTCAACTGGTTCATCCCATCGGCGAGATCAGTATTAGCAGAAATCCATTCGCTCTGGCTTTTGAATGTGACGCCGGGATAAACGGCCTGCAAATCCGGTATGCGGCGGCCTTCTTTCTGGACTCTTTCCACGATCTTCACGAGCTCATCGATGTCTCCGAAGGCGTAACCATTGATGTAGGGTCCCACAAGTTGATAAAAAGCGTTCTGGGCATGCAACAGCTCGACCCAGGGCTACCGATACTTCCCATCTTGGCCTGATCCAGGAGAACACCAAATTGTCTGCCCCGATACTGAGCGGAATAAAACCAGTAAACCGCTTCCTTGCGATAGCCCAGGTCGTATAGCCGGATCGAGGCGACGTAGAGTTCGGGGAATGTGAGCCGGTCCCAATCCTTCTTCATTTCGCCGATGGTAGTCAGGAACTCGTCCAATTTCGGCGATGCCAGACCCGAGCTAAACCGACCTACGCTAACGGCCGGACCCTTCGAATTGTAGTAGGGTGTGACATAGACATCAATGTGCGACGGATTGATCTCTGGCACGGCGGCCTTCGACGCGACTGGTGCGAAGTTTATCGCGATGAATGCAAGGATCAATTTGTTCATGGTGTACCTAACGAGCAGTGGCAATCAGAATTGACTTTCGCGTGTTATGGGAAACGACATACGGTTTCAGCAAGCCGTTACCGACATCATGTGATTCAGTCAATGTGTGCGAGTTGGCGGTAATGTCGGTCCAGACATCTTGCGCCTTTATCCGCTTGCCGTTGATAACCTCCTCGTAGTCGTTTACGAACGTGTCGCCATTCCAATGCGCTGTGCCCCGCAACTCGCAACCCGCATCAGTCGGCGTCCTGAAGCAGGTAAGAAAGCGATAGCAGTTCGCGTTTGGATCCCACCAGACCGTGATGAACCACTGGAGATCTCCTCCAACGGTTCCCACAGAATGACCCTCGGACACTAGCGCTGTCCCCCCGCCAGTGAGCGTAGCGTGCACTATTCCACGTCGGCCTGCGCCATTAGGGACAGGGCTACCGTGCTGCATGATCTCCACAGTGTTCCAATCCCCGGCGAACACCTCGGCAAGCCGGGCCATCTCAGGAATAGGAGACGAATCGGTTGAGTGGACTGGAGTGGCTGTGGAGACAAAAGCGACTCCGCAAAGCAGGCGACAAATAAGAGAGTTGGTCATCTGATTTCTACTCAACGCAGACCGAAGGTGGCTCGTCCTCTAAAGGCTCTCGCACACGATGTCATCGTGGTAGATTTCATGTTCGGCAACTTGATCACCCGCAGCAGACGCTGCCCAATGCCGAGCAATGGCCATCCGAATGTTTTGCTCTTCCATTAGCGGCCTCCTTTAGCGTTTACGTATTCATGACACTGAACTTCGTCGACATCTAACGAGAAAGAGATAAGCCACGGCAGGCTAGGGCGACCTTAGTCTGCAATGGAAGTGTCGATGTCATGTGAAAGTTACGCATCGGTGCGGCCAGTGCTTGGCTGCATCGTCTGGTTAGACCTTGGTTGCCATTGAAAGGAAGTCACGTGTTAGGATTTAGGCGCTGGAGGTGGCTCCTCGTTCGATATATCTACAACGCACCGCCATTGCCCATCGGGATCAAAGCGCCAGAGTGATATTCCGCGAAGATGCAGCGTCATCGGCGTGCCGTTCGGTCCCGGCAGCGTGAGCTCGTCCGTCCCGCGCATATAGGCGAACTTGCCATCTGGCGAGAAGACCGGCTTCTGCGAAACCCAATGGATTTTGAATCCTGGGGTATTTAGACTCGCAGTCACGTATGCGCGGATCGCCGCCTTGCCTTCGAGCACAGGTTGTCCGGGAAAAATGAGAACAGCATCGTCACTCCAATAGGAAACAATCTTCTCGATATCTTTGCCGGCGGTGGCAAGGTCTGCCCACTCCGCATCCTGACGCAACAACTTCTGCCCTTCAGCCACAGAATCGAAATCTCGCTGTGAACAGCTAAAAACGAAGAAGGGCAAAGTCATTAATGCTAAACGACGTAATATGGACATATAACAATTTTTCAGTGGTTTAACGAGATGGAGCTCTGCTACCGCTGGCGGAAGCGAGCTTTCGTAACTTTGGAAATGTGTTCATAAATTCAAGCTGGTCATCGCGGCGCGGCGGGATCGCGGCGGAAGGTCCACAACCGCAGACCGCTTTGTGGCTCAACCATATCTACTACTCGGCGAAACCCGAGTCGTTCGTATAAACCGACGTTCGCCGGTTGCGCTGTTTCCAAGTAGCACGGCTGGCCAGCAGTATCCGCGCGTTCTATGATCGGCTGTAAAAGCGCCCGCCCAATCCCCTTGCCTTGCTTCTCGGGAGCGACGCCCACCACCATCACATACCAATGTGCCGGCGGAACGTCCCGATGGTGGTAGGGATCGATTGCCGCCAGCACGGAAAAGAATCGCTCGGCGGCAGCAGCGCCAAGGACAGCCGGCAACTTGTCCAGTCCGGCTGCGGTCGCGCGCTCGGGGGTGACCTCCCACGCCTCGGGTCCAAGCCACACGGCCGCGCCTACGGGAGAACCTGCCGTGGTTAACACTTCCCCAAAATTGAGGCCGTAGCGGAGTAGCGGCGCAAAAAGTCCCGGCGATTGTGCGGCGCGTTCCACAGGATCCGGCAACACATACGTCTGAAGCGGATCATCTTGAAACGCCCGCGA
>Ga0193721_1000622_pt1 | contig 10086 bp, 12 predicted proteins | sample U2s2metaG_FD_145078 | JGI IMG/M metagenome (GOLD analysis project Ga0193721, IMG submission 145078) | Soil microbial communities from a riparian zone of the East river system, Colorado, United States - U2s2 | ecosystem: Environmental > Terrestrial > Soil > Riparian zone | place: USA: East River...
ATGAATTGCTCGCCTGGGATGAAGACAACCTGTGGAACGAAACGCCAGCTCTGTAAAAGTAATCACCACCTTATCGATCTTCGCTTCGTTCTGCGCTTTGGCACAGGCGCAGCCGCAGCGGTCGGGTGGCCGGCAGGGACAGGTGGCTCCGCATTCCGGCCCCCCACCAGCAGCTCCGCATTCCGGCCCGCCGCCGTCGGTGCCGAGCACGCGTGAGCGCTGGCTTTCTCTCCCTCCAGCCGCCCGCCAGGATTTCCAGCGCAATGCCGAGCGTTGGACGCGGATGAGCCCGGAAGAGCGCAATATCTTGCGCCAGCGCGAAAATTTGCGCCAGGCACAAATTAAACGTGAAACCGACGCCGCACTGCGCGATTCGGGCCTCCGGCTAGACCAGGAAAAGCGTAGCCAGTTCGAGTCGCGCTACATACAGGAGCGCCGCAAAATAGAACAAGGGCTCCGGCAGCAAATCGAAACTGAGCGACAGAAAGAGATACCGGCGTTGATTCAACAATTGAGGAAAGAATTCCAGTTGGAGCCAGGCGGCGGCGCTACAGCTAAACCAGTGGAGTTGCCCAAATCAGGGAAATAGGAAAAACCATCCCTGTCGCCTGACGAGGCTTGTCGCTCCGAGTAACCGCGCCTCAACTCGACGGCAAAAGCCGTTGAGTGAAGGCCGCGAAACGCTGCGAATTCCAAAAAATGACGAGCTGGCTCGAAATAGATATCGAGCCAGCTCAGCGGATTTCCTGAATCCTACGTCAATTCATTACCGATGATGGTGATGAACACGGTGGGTGCGGAAATGGCGATGTCCGCCGGACCAATAGAATGAAGGCCCAACATAGTAGCCATAGTACGGATATGGTCGGTAGTAAGAATAGGGTCCGTAGTAGCCGTAATAGCCAACCGGAAACCCAAAGCCTATCCCTACAGATACTCCAGCGTCAGAACGCTGCGCCGGAACGAAAGCGAGTACCCCTGACACCAATCCAATTAAGAGCAGTTTTTTCATTGTTTTCCTCCCAATGATTAAACAGGTGGGCTGAGGAAAGGTTTCCCGTTTATTCAGGGAACGATTTTCTCCGGATAAGCTGTAACACAGATATTTTCGCCAATCCGCCGGTAGGAGACATCCAGATGTATCGCTTTGTTAGTGCTTTGTGCTCCGAGGCCCGGAAACGCAATCACTTGTCCGCCCGTCAAAATCGGACCCAAATAAATTTGCACCTTGTCAATCAGGCGCGCATCGAGCGCTTGGCCAAGGACTTGGCCACCACCCTCAATCAAAACACTCGTCACACTTCGTTTACCCAAGTCTTTCAGCACACTGTTCAGAGATTTGCCTTCATAAATCAGCGTTCGCCCCGCCCAATGATCAGTAAACAATCGTGCGCGTCGCGGCAGATCACCGGAACGGGTCAGCACGACGCGCCAGGGCTGCCGCGCCCCGCGCAGGCCGCGTGCCGTTAAACGCGGGTTGTCCACCCGAACTGTTTCCGCTCCAACCAGAATCGCATCCACACGGCTGCGAAGCTGGCGTGCATGATGACGGGCAGAAGGTCCTGTAATCCAGCGAGATTCACCAGGAGGACGCGTCAATCGACCATCAAGCGACATGCCGCACTTGGCGATGACAAAAGGCTGCCGGCTCACGATCCATTTGTTGAAAGCCTCGTTAAGGCGCGCGCAGTCCTCTGCCAGAATGCCTGCGTCGCGCAGCCGCCTGATGCCCCTGCCGCGGTGGCGAGGATTCACATCCACCGCGCCGACAACTACTGTCCTGATTCCAGCCTTGAGAATCGCATCGGTGCACGGAGCAGTGCGCCCAACCGTGGAACAGGGCTCAAGCGTAATGTAGAGCGTTGCGCGAGCAGGCACGTCAGCGCCGAAGTTGCGCAGACACTCGATCTCAGCGTGTTCACGGCCCGCTCCTCGGTGATGTCCTCTTGCGGCTATCCGATTGCCAACTGCCATTACTGCGCCGACGGCGGGATTGGGGCTCGTCCGGCCGCGTCCCTTTTTGGCTTCTTTTAGTGCCTCGCGCATGAAGCATGCGTCTCGTTGTGCAATCGTCGCCACGGTCAGATCGATAATTGTGATCGTTCGCTGCGGCAACTGTCTTCACACGTCGGAATTGGCAAGCCCGTCACAGGCTTTTCTTTTCTTGGCGGGAACGCGCCGCGCGTCTTCTCAGCTGGAGCACTGGAGTGCTCTCATTCGTACGAAAGAAGCGTTTGCTTTTTCCTTGGCGAAATGACGCGACCGACGTAGTTAGAGGCATCCCGATATGGCGACCAAAACCGACGAAAAAACAAGCGCAGACAAAGTCACCGCCGCGCGAAACAAGAATCTCGACCTTGCGATTCAACAGATCGCGAAAGATTACGGCGAAGGCGCTATCATGCGGCTTGGAGACGAGAAGATCGTTGATATCGACGTTATTCCCACGGGTAACATTTTAATCGATCGCGCGCTCGGAGTGGGCGGATTCCCACGCGGTCGAGTTGTCGAAGTTTTTGGTCCGGAATCTTCCGGAAAGACGACGCTCACTCTTACCGTGATCGCCCAGGCACAAAAACGCGGTGGCCTTGCGGCGTTTGTCGATGTCGAGCATGCGCTCGACCCTGCTTACGCAAAAAAACTCGGTGTCAATCTTGATGATCTGCTCGTCTCGCAGCCGAGCTCTGGAGAGGAAGCGCTCCGGATTTGCGAGACGCTGGTGCGCTCCAATGCCCTCGACGTAATTGTCGTTGATTCGGTGGCAGCGCTGGTCACCAGAGCAGAGCTGGAAGGTGAAATTGGCGATGCGACAGTCGGTGCGCAGGCGCGACTGATGAGCGCGGCGCTGCGCAAACTCACATCGCTCATTTCCAAAGCGCGAACGTGTTGCATTTTCACAAACCAGATTCGGGAAAAGATCGGAGTCATGTTTGGAAATCCGGAGACGACTCCTGGCGGCAAGGCATTGAAGTTTTACGCAAGCATGCGTGTCGATATTCGCCGCATCGGCGCCATCAAACAGACCGACGGCGTCGTAACGGGAAATCGGACGCGCGTCAAAATCGTGAAAAACAAAGTTGCCCCCCCGTTTACCGAAGCGGAGTTCGATATCATGTATAATGAGGGAATTTCGTCCACTGGTGCCCTCCTCGATCTTGCGTTGGAAAAACAAATCATCGAAAAGCGAGGTTCCTGGCTTAGTTATAAGGGCACGCAATTGGCACAGGGCCGCGACGCGGCCAAAGAAGTGCTCAAAAACGACCGTGCTTTGTACGAAGAGATCGAATCCGCGGTCAAGGCAAGGCTGGATGAAGACAAGAAGTGATCCCGGTGGCAGCTTGCAAATCCGTGCAACGTATCGAGGAATGTTTGTCGCAGTGAAACAAGGCTAGGAGAAAGCCCATCCCGCATATTATCGATGGTAGCTGCCCTGGTTTGCGCTGCATTATTAGCGGTCGACTCCACGCCTGCGCCAGATGATGCCGCGGATCGCATCGCGGCAATCAACGCCCGAGTAGGCGGCCGAATCGGCGTAGCCGCACTCGACACCGGAACCGGTCGGCAGATTGAGTATCGGTCCAGCGAACGTTTTCCGATGTGCAGCACGTTCAAGGTTCTCGCCGCCGCGGCCGTCCTAAAGCTGGTGGACGAGGGAAGAGAACATCTCGATCGGATGGTAGCTTACGGGAAAGAGGACATACTCGAATACGCGCCTGTAACGAAAGAACATCTCAAGGAGGGCGGCATGACACTGGCGAACTTAGCGCCGCTGCGATTGAGCAGAGCGACAACACGGCCGGCAATCTTCTGCTGCGGGTAATCGGTGGCCCGTCGGGTCTGACAAGTTTTCTGCGCACGATTGGCGATCAAACCACTCGGCTCGATCGCATAGAACCGGACTTGAACACCGCCATCCCTGGAGACGAACGCGACACAACCACGCCAGCGGCAATGCGTGATGACTTGGAGCGACTTCTGACCAAAGATATATTATCGCCCGCGTCCCGCCGCCAGCTTGAGACTTGGCTTGCTGGAAGCAAAACAGGCGCACAAATGATTCGAGCCGGTGTTCCGACGACGTGGCGTGTCGGCGACAAAACCGGCCGTGGCGCCAACGGTGCAACAAACGATGTCGCTGTTCTCCGTCCACCGAACAGACCGCCAATCTTTCTCGCCATCTACTCCGTCGGATCGACAGCTTCCGCCAATGAGCGGACAGCGACGGTTGCGGAAGTGGCACGCGTCGTCGCGACAGGTTTCCAGGCTGACGATTCGAAATCCCCTTAGGAATTCGTTGCCCGAATTTCGTCGATGCGCGAATCGATGCGATGCATTTAGCTGTCGACATGAAAACATTGAACTTTCAGGTTGTTCCGCTTGCCACCGAGGTTGCGGAAGCAGCGCGATCGGCAGCGGCAGCGGGAGCGGCGGACTATCGCGTCGTCATCGCAGATTCACCCAACGGGTTTCCGTGCCGGCATTGTTTGCGCTGGGCGCAACCCGGGGAGCGGGTCATTCTTTTCCCCTACCCCGCAATTCCACCTGGTCATCCGTATTCGGAGAGTGGCCCGATCTTCGTTCATGCCGAGCCTTGCGAACGCTACCGCACGACGCGCGAATATCCATCCGCCTTTCGCAACGGACGCGTGTTCCGCGCTTACAATGCAAACTGGGAGATGATCGCTGCCGAGGTTGTGAACGGAAGCGAACCGGAAGCGGTTGTTGAAAAGTTGCTGCAAAATCCCGAGACTGCGTTTGTGCATGCGCGCAGCGTGACCCACGGTTGTTACACCTTCGGAGTCGAACACATATGAAGGCCCTGGAACTTCTTCCTCCATCCGAAACGATGTATCGCGCATTGGTGAATCGCGATCCGAGCTTCGAGGGAATCTTTTACGCCGGCGTTCGCACGACTGGAATTTTCTGCCGGCCGACTTGCACGGCGAAAAAGCCGGCACGCGAGAATGTCGATTTTTTCGCAACCCCGAGCGAGGCCCTGCATGATGGTTATCGTCCGTGTTTGCGCTGTCACCCGATGGATCCGGACAAACGTCCGCCCAAATTGATCGAGCGCCTGCGCACCGAAGTCGAGCGCGCGCCGGGTGGACGTCTGACGGACAAGGAACTGACAGCGATGGCTATCGATCCATCCACCGCGAGACGCCAATTCAAGCGTCATTACGGAATGACGTTTCAAGCCTATCATCGCGCGCGCCGGATGGGACTCGCTATACGCGAAGTCCGAAAGGGCGGTCGCGTCGATGAGGCAAAGAATGGAAGCGGTTTCGAATCGGCCAGCGGGTTTCGCGAAGCGTTCACACGGATCTTTGGTGATCCACCAACGGCCGCGAAGTCGCGCGAGCCAATGTTCGTCGAGCGAATCGACACGCCTCTTGGAACGATGGTCGCAGTCGCTGATGACAAGGGTCTGCGCTTGCTCGAGTTCGCAGACCGCCGCGCGACGGAAAGGGAATTGTCGGTCTTACGGAAACGTTTGCGGACAAACATCGTGCCGGGTGAGCATCGGTATCTGGACACAATTCGTTCTCAACTCGCCGATTACTTTTCCGGCAAGAAACTCGAATTCGATATTCCAGTCGCGCCGGTCGGTTCGGATTTTCAGCTGCGAGCTTGGAAGATTTTGCGTTCGATCCCAGTCGGCGAAACGCGCTCGTACTCCTGGATGGCGAAGCAGCTCGGTGATGAGAACGCACGCCGCGCGGTCGGCCGGGCCAACGGCACGAACATGATTTCCATCGTTATCCCATGTCATCGTGTCATCCGTGCGGACGGCACGCTCTGCGGTTACGGCGGCGGGTTGTGGAGGAAGAAATGGCTGCTCGATCACGAGCGTCGCTGGAAACGAAGCGAAAAGTAACCATCCCACTAATCACTTCTCACCTCTCACGCTTGTACGAAGCGCGCCCGAGGTGACTCGAACACCCGACGCACGGATTAGAAATGCGCTGCCATACTAGGAAGTGATTCCATCGTTGCCATTTCGTTGCCGTCCTTCCCCGCTTCGCCAGATCGCGCTAGAATGCGAATTGATTGCCGAACGGCAAATGATCCGGCAGCATAACATCGACGATTTGTACACGTATTTTACGAAATGCAGCCCGCGCAAAAATTCCATACCATCCCGTTTGTTGCCAGTCTGCTCATCTGCTCGATCGCATGCACTTCGTCAGCAGACACCCCGCAGATTCGTGTCGGCATCCAAGCCAAGATCGAGAACGGCAACGATGCCCAAATTGTCAGTGCCCTGTCGCGCGAGATCCGCAAGTTGGATGGCATTTCGGTCACTGATTCGCAACCGGCGCTCAAAATCTCTTGTGTCGTTATCAAAAGCGACATGCATAACAACTCCCCGGAAAGACTCCAGAAACCTCGACGTTACTCGATGTTACTTTGCGAACAATCTCCGAGGGTTAAAGGCCGTGCCAGGCTTCCCCGCGCGCGCGCGCGCGTCGCCAATTGCACGCGTGAACGCGTGTTTTTGATTGGCGGATAATAGATGATCCGGGCATGATGTCATCGACGATTCCTGCACGTTCGTATGGACACGCAAGGTACACCGCTTCAGCGATTATGTGTCGCTGCGGCACGGACAGAACTTGAAAGTGAGTGGTGCGCGAACGTAATATCGAATTACGAGCCAACTGATCGACCAATCGTGGCGATGACATTCGCCGCGTATATCCTTTGGCTCATGCACCGTGCCTTCGCCCAGGTTCTCCCTTCCGATCAAGCGACCGATGCGCTCAGTTCGGTAATGAGTGATTTTTCCACCCAGTCATGGTACGAGGCGCACGTTTTTTCCCGAATTGCCGAGAAAGTATACGAGCGCATGCCGAAAGTCTTATCGCAATCTGAATCTGCCGGAACCTCCATCGTCGACTTAGTGGAGTGCGCGAACGCTTGCGGTTACACACTAACGCACCAAATCAATGTCAGGCTTATGCTTAAATTCGAATATTGCAGCATCGCCTTCTTTACTAGCATGAAGGAACTTGCCTCCTCGCGTTTACGACCCCAATAGTGGCCCGACACGATGACAAGTTCACAACACGTTTACGAAGTCCGCCCGCGCAAAGACCATCGCGGTGTCAATCTAATCTCCGACGTGTTGCCATTCGGTCGCCTGTGGTACGGCGAGCCAAACGCTATCAGCAACGCAATCGGATACGCAAAGTTCTACAGCCGGGTCACATCGCTCTGTGGTTCGCGTTTACGATGATGCGGGCAATGTGATCGAAACGCACGCGCACGCGAGCGAGTTCAGAGAGTGGTAGCGGTTCGCCGCGCGGCCACGTCGCACCCGATAAAGAGCCCTACTGCTGGAACGTCACTCTGGCGTCATTGGAGCAGGTCGAGGTGCCAGCCTCACACACCCGATACGTGTAGCGAGCCCGGCCGGTGTCGCCGGTGGAATCGGTAAACGAACCATCGTTCGCCGTTGTCACGATCACTACGTTATTGCGGTAAACGTCGACGTTGGTTGAGGTCGCCCCGCTCCAGGTGAGCCGCACCGTATTTATTCCCCCCACTTTGCGCCCCGAGGCGCTGAGCGTGATCGGTCCAGGTGTAGGTGTCGGACTTGGTGTTGCAGTTGGCGTTGGCGTCGGAGTCGCCGTAGGTGTAGGCGTAGGAGTCGGCCCACCTACGATTCGATACAGCGCGCCCCCTGAGTAACTTGCAATGTAGAGCTCTGCTGCTTCGTCCTCGCCGAAGGTCGAGATCGTGAATCCGCTGATGAGGAGCTCCTCAGTCACCCATGTGCCGTCGCCTTGTCGTGTCGCACTCCAGACGCGTCCTGAGCAAAGGTCACCATAAAAGTAGATGCCGTCGAGTTGCGGATAGAGCTGCCCGCGGTAGCGATAGCCGCCAGTCACTGAGCAACCTAACGAGTGGTCGTACTCGAGGATCGGAAGCGTCGAGCCGCCGTTCAAAAACGCGTTGCAGATCCCCGGCGGCACGTCGTTGAAGCAGTGCATCCCTTCGAGGACGTTCCAGCCGTAGTTCTCTCCCCCGCCGCTCGCCGCCGGCTGAAAGTTGATCTCTTCCCAGGCGGATTCCCCCACATCGGCGATAAAAAGGGCGCCGGTGGCCCGGTCGAAGGTGCAGCGCCACGGGTTGCGCAGGCCATAGGCGGCACGGCGTAGTTCCGATTCGTGTCATCCGGGAAATCGTCGCCGTTGACATCCACGCGCAGCAGCTTGCCCAACCAGGTTTCGAGATTCTGTCCGTTGCCCTGCGGGTCCCCACCGCCACCGCCGTCGCCCAAGGCGATGTAAAGGTAACCGTCAGGGCCAAAGGCAAGCTGTCCGCCGTTGTGGTTGGCAGCCGGCTGGTCCTGAGTCAGGACCGTTTGGGCCGAGTCCGGGTCGGCCACGTTTGGATCGGTAGCGGAAACCTCGTAGCGGGCTACCACGGTATCGCCCGCGACATTCGTGTAATCGACGTAGAAGAATCCATTGGTGGCGTAGTCGGGATGGAATGCGAGACCGAGCAGACCCTGCTCGCCGCAGCAGCTCACCAAAGCAGAGATGTCCAGGAAAGGTGTGGGAAGAAGCGTGCCACCACTCAAGATCCGGATCTGTCCCGTCTGCTGCACAATGAAGATCCGGCCACTGCCGTCCCCGGCATTCGTGACGGTGACTGGCGATGTGAGACCGGAGGCGACCTGCTCCAGTTGGATAGTCGTGCCGGATGGGGCGCCCCCCGAGAACTGCCCGGTGAAATGGGGCGCTGAAACCTCCGCCTGGGCGCCAGGGCGAAGTCCGCCGCCGGCAAGCGGATTTGCCTCGCCACGGTGAGTCCGTTCAATGGCGGAGGTGGCGAACATTGCCAGAAAGACGCCGGCAATGAAAACAAACAGACCAATTAAAACGCGCAGTTTAAAAAATGCTGATTGGAAAGTGGATTTCTTTTTCATGGATTGGAGTTTGCGATGAATCGGCCGCTTTTGCTTGAAACGGTCCTCAGCAGGTTCTTTTGGTTTTGTGTTCGTTTCATCGTTTCCAGATCAACATTCGCGCGCCTCCCGAATTAGACACGGCGGACCAGAAGAAATACCGCTCGATGCTGACGGATGATTACGTGGATCGGCGACCGGGAGACATAGCACGTTTCGCAGTGCCGAGTTGCCAAACGTTTTCTGCCTGACTCAAAAAGAATCTGGACCTGTCCAGTTGAGAGACGCTAGAAGGGAACAGAGCGCAGGGCGATGCACGATAAGCTGGACGCAATAGCGCGGCGGCTCATGGAGCCCCGCGAACCAAAGCCGTAGCCGCTGAGGCACGCACGCAGTAATTTTCTCAGCGCTGCCGACAAAAACAGCGTGCACTGGCGGAGTCACTTGACGAATATTTGGCAAATAGACGGTCGTTTCGTGCGTTTTCCTGCGCGACCGTTCGCAACTAGCCAGATCGCGAATCCTAACGATTCTCCCTTGTAGCATCGCATTTTCGAGGGCAAAAAGAGGCGCGCGCCCGGAAGGACTCGAACCTTCGACCTACGGATTAGAAATCCGTTGCTCTATCCGGCTGAGCTACGGGCGCAGAATTAGCACAAACATATACCCCGTTTAGCGGCGAATAAAAGCGACTCAAGCTACGCGATTCTTACCTTGCTTGGCCTAGGCAAACTGCTCCGCAAATCGTTCTCAAGAATCAAGAAGCCAAACGCGATCGCGCATTTTACCTGGACGTGACCGTGATTGTTGTCGAGGTACAAGAGCCAACGTATCCCGCAGGAAGACTTTGCGACGTGATGTTGTGGCCGCCGGGGCCGCTGGTGGTCACCCTGGTTGTGAATCCCGCATTGCTCCAAATTGACTGGGCCCGATTTAATCGGACACCAATAAAATTAGGAACAGTGCATTGAGAAATCGGCGTCGGCGTTGGCGTTACGGTGGGCGAGGGAGTTGGCGTTGGGGTAGGTGTCGGCGTTGGGGTGGGTGTTGCCGTTGGCGTAGGCGTTGCGGTTGGAGTAGGCGTAGGTGTCCCTCCCGGAACCGTAAAGGAATAGACTTTGTTGTCGGCGGCGAAGTAAATGCGACCGCGAGCGACAATCCCAGCATTC
>Ga0193721_1000625_pt1 | contig 10051 bp, 8 predicted proteins | sample U2s2metaG_FD_145078 | JGI IMG/M metagenome (GOLD analysis project Ga0193721, IMG submission 145078) | Soil microbial communities from a riparian zone of the East river system, Colorado, United States - U2s2 | ecosystem: Environmental > Terrestrial > Soil > Riparian zone | place: USA: East River...
ATTTGGTTTTTCCCTAGTGATCTTATTCGCGCAGTTGATGGACGACTTCGACATCCTGTTCTGGTGTGATTGGATCACTTGAGGAAGGAAAAGAAGTCTCCTACTGGCGGTGCAGAGCCGGATTTTCTGTGTATCGGAGCCCATAAAGCCGGAACCACCTGGCTTTATCAGCAACTCGATTCCCATCCGGATTTCTGGATGCCTCCGGTAAAGGAACTGCATTACTTTGATCAACTGAGCAGGGTTCAACGCGCAGGTCATCCCCGTTGCAAAGACGAGCGCGATCGTCGATTTCTGGAACAGCTCAAAAGCCTTAGCACTGAACCGGGCATCGACCTCGAGAATTATGGACGACTGTTTGAGCCCAAGGCATCGTTATTTTCAGGCGATATTTCGCCGAATTATTCCACGCTGAGTGATGAAGTCATTCGGCAAGTCGCCGGGTACTTCCCAAACTTAAAAGTGATCTTCCTTGCCCGTGATCCGGTTGAGCGCTTTTGGTCTCATTTGTCCATGGAAGCACACTATCGTCAAATCGAGCCGTTTGACGCGACTGACATCAATGAAGTCAATCGGAACTTGTCCCGCCGAGGGATGCTCCTGCGTTCATATCCGAGTGCCGTCGTCGCACGATGGAAACGTTACGTCGATTCAGAGCAGTTTCGCGTTTATTTCTTTGATGACCTGCAAAACAATCCCGCTGAATTGCGACGCTCCATCCTTCGTTTTCTAGGTGCTGATCCGGACAAGTTCGCCACGGCGAATCCGTCCTTTGGCGGACCCGGCAGCCGATTGAGCGCGGATTACAACCGTTGGACCGGGATGGAAAAGCTTCCTCTCTCAAACAAGGTACGATCGCATCTCGCTAAGTTCTTCAAAAAGGAACTAAAAACCTGCGCAGCGTTGCTCGGCGGACCAGCCAAGGATTGGCCGGCACGATACGGTTTCTAACTTCCTGTCAGACGCGCTTCCGCGAGATCCAGGTCACGCTGAATACGCCGCAACGCATCGTCGTTGATCACGCGCTCGTTTCGCAGCTGGATGATGGTTTGCCTTTCAACACGAAGCGCCTGGCGTTGCAAACGCTGATATTGTGGCGTCGCGATCTCGCCGCGGCAATCGTCGGGGTTTTCGGCGCAAAGGTGCAGCTGCTCGACGCGCTCATCGTACTCGGCGCGCAAACGATCCACTGTGTCTGGCGAAAACTTGCCGCTGGCGCGGAGCTTTTCGATCGATTCGATTGCCGCCTGGTTGGCTTTTAACCGTGCGGTTCGCTCCTCTTCATCAGTTGAATTATCGGCCTTGATGCACAGTTTTTGGATCACAATCGGCAGCGTCAGGCCTTGGAACAACAAGGTCACCAAAATCACGGCAAAGGTCAGAAACAAAATGTAGTTCCTTCCTGGGAACGGGCTGCCGTTCGGTAAAACATAGGGCAGCGCAAATGCGGCCGCTAAGGAAACGACCCCGCGCATTCCCGACCAGCCCATGACCGCCACATTTTGCCACTCCGGGAAAGACTCGCGCCGACGCACTCCCTTGTGCAGCAGAAAAGGCAGATATGCGCCCGGAAAAACCCACGCGATCCGCACCAGCACAACCGCCACGCTGATGAGAAGCGCATTCTGAATAGGTGAAAGAAGAGATTCGCCTCTGAGCGATCTCAAAATTCCCGGCAATTGAAGACCGATAGCCGTGAAAACGAAACCGTTCAGGAGAAACACCACGATTTCCCAGAAGGCGAACGCCTGCAAACGATACCGCGGCGTCACAATCAATGGAGAGTGCCAGCCAAGATAAATTCCGGCGGCAACCACAGCCAGGACGCCCGAGGCGTGCATGCGCTCTGCAGGCAAATACGCGAGAAACGGCGTTAGTAATGAAATAGTGATTTGCACCGGTGGATCGTCGAGATGTCGCTGCACCCATCGAATCGCCACGCCGACGAGCAAGCCGAGTCCGATTCCGCCCGCCGCAGCCCAGACGAAACGCAACGATGCGTGGCCAAGCGAGAATTTGCCTGTCATCTGCGCTGCGACCGCAAACTGCAACGCCACCAACGCTGTAGCGTCGTTCAACAGACTTTCGCCTTCCAGAATGCTGACGGTCCGGTGCGGCACTGCCAGCCGGCGAATTATACTCGTAGCCGCAACCGCATCAGGAGGAGAAACGATTGCACCCAGGGCAAAAGCCGCCGCCCACGGCAGCGATGGAATAAGCGAGTGCGCCACGGAGGCGACTACGACCATCGTGAAAAGCACCAACCCGATCGCAAGCGTTACGATTGGCCGCAGATTTCGGCGAAAATCACGCCACGAAGTGAACAATGCGGCTGGATAAAGCAGCGGCGGCAAAAAGAAATAGAAAACGATGTTTGGATCCAGTTTCACCTCTGGCAGACCCGGAACGAAACTCGAGATCAACCCGACAAGCACCAGCACGATCGGATACGGCAGCGCCATCTTGCGCGCGACCAGGACCGATGCCGCGACGGCCGTGAACAGAAGAACGATAATTTCCGCTTGATGCATGACCAGATCGCTATTTGCCAGCCACAGTTAACACTGGCTGGCGCGAAAAATACCTCAATCAGGCGCGGTCAGCGATCGCGGCTACAGCCCTTGCCCGCGCGCGATTCGCCTGAAGCTCAGCGAGATGTTTTTCCGACCAGCGACAAAGTGAGTGCAACGGTTCGATCAAGGTTCGGCCCAGCCTCGTGAGAGAGTACTCTACTTTTGGAGGCACAACGGGATGAACGGTGCGCTGTACCAGGCCATCGCGCTCGAGGCTTCGGAGTGTCTGGGTCAGCATTTTTTGCGAAATGCCGCCGATCTCGCGCTGCAGCGCGGCATAACGCATCGTTCCGCGCGCCAAAATCTGGATAATGAGAGCTGTCCATTTGTCAGCAATTCGATCGAGCACGAGCCGGGAAGGACACTGCGCGTCCAGGACGGAAGGGGCAGAGGCCGCTTTTGGCACGCTCCTGTCTAAAACAATTCCCGTTGACGCGCAAGCAGAGAGTAACATTCTAAAAGATATGTATAGCTCGAAACCATATGTAGTTGACTGATGGGTTGGCCGTCCGAAATTTACAGTATGACAATTGATTCTCTTACGAAGGAAAACGTTCTTCCGATGGATTTTCTCTTAAACGAGACGGACTCTGGCGCTCCATCGCCGACGGTCGAGGACCTCGACGCAACCGCAGCAGGCCAGGACGATTCCGGCTTGCTCGACGCTTATTCACGCACCGTAGTGAGTGCAGTCGCGCGCGTTTCCCCAGCTGTTGTGAATATCGATGTGAAGCAGCGCATCAAGATTCGACGCGGCGAACGCGAACTCAGCGGAAACGGATCCGGTTTCATCATCACTCCCGATGGATTTATTTTGACTAACAGTCATGTTGTCCATGCCGCCACCGCCATTAATGTGACTTTGCCAGACGGACGCGAATATCCGGCACGAGTGACGGGCGACGATCCCGACACCGATCTTGCCGTGATTCGAATCGACGCCCCGCAGCTCACTCATGTGCGTCTCGCCGACTCGGAGAATTTGCGCGTAGGACAACTCGTGATCGCGATTGGAAATCCGCTCGGCTTCCAAGCGAGCGTCACTGCCGGCGTGATCAGCGCACTCGGCCGCTCGATGCACGCGCAGTCCGGCCGTCTGATCGACAATATTATTCAGACCGATGCCGCGCTGAATCCAGGAAACTCCGGCGGACCACTGGTTAATTCAGCAGGCGAAGTAGTGGGTGTAAACACAGCCATGATCCGACCGGCGCAGGGCATCTGTTTCGCGATCGCCAGCAACACGGCCAGATTGGTTGCGGGCTGGCTGATCCGCGATGGACGAATCCGCCGCGGCTATATCGGGGTCGCCGGGCAAGACGTGCCAATTCACCGACGGATTGTACGATTTTATGGTTTGCCTCTCGACACAGCTGTCTTGGTTGTTTCGGTGGAGAAGAATAGTCCTGCCGAGCGCACTGGTTTGCGCGAAGGGGATTTGATAATTGCGTTCAACGATCAGCCCATCGGAAGCGTGCACCATCTGCATAAAGTCTTAGTGGGTGAACAAATTGGTGTTAACGCCAGGCTCACAGTTATTCGGAACACGGAGAAATTAGAGTTGCCGATCTTACCAGCCGAATCACGATCGAAATGACGATATGGTAGGGATGCCGCAATAGCGACATCCCTACCATTGTTTTGCTCCTCTAATAAGGGTTTGCGTGTTAGCGTGCTATGGCCGTGGCGGTGGCGCCGGGCGATGCCGCGGCGTCGGTCGTGGTCGCGGGGTCTGTGCAGGTGTTACGCTAGGTGTAACCGTGGGCGTTGCTATAGGCGTAGCAGTGGGTGTGGGCGTCGGCGGTGGAGGACCTTCGCCGTTGCGGTAGCGGGCCAGTGCAAAGTCAGCGAAAAGCTTAAGGCCGGTTGCCTGGAAACCGACAGCCACAATTTTCCCATCGGGCTGAAGAACGGCGCCGTTGGCTCCGCCATTGAGATCACCAAACGAAGTCCGCACTTTGCCACCGGCTCCAAAGGTCAGATCGAGTGAGCCGTCCGGGGTCAAACGCGTCAGCAAGAAATCGGAATCGGATGATTCTGTGTTCGCGTAACCGACGGCGATAGTTGTGCCGTTGCCTTGCAGCAACACTTTATTCGCACTCTGGCAACAACTGCCGAAATCGATCTGCGTCATTCCGTCGGTACCGAAGCTGGTATCGAGAATTCCGTCGGAAGTATATCGCGCGACAGCGAAATTCTGGACTCCTCCGTTTTGAGAGATAGCGAATCCAGCAGCGACAATCTGGCCATCGGGTTGAAGCACGGCCGAGCGCGCGCGATCAAAGTTTTGATCGCCGAAGTCGGTGTGCACTTTTCCAGCCACGCCGAATGTCGTATCGAGGGTGCCATTACTGAGATAACGCACAGCGGCGAAGTCGTAGAAAGTCGCAGGATCATTGGCGGAGCCGACCGCGACAATCTTTCCGTCAGGTTGGATCAAAACTGAAAAGGCATCGTCTTCCAAACCAAGAAAATCGGTTGAAACCTGGCCGCCATTGCCAAATGTGGCATCCGGGGTTCCATCCGGGTTGTAACGCGCCAGCGCAAAATCGGTATTGGAAGATTCACCAGGATTGAAATCTACGAAGACAGTCCCGGCGGCAATGATCTTGCCGTCAGCCTGCAGGGCCACGTCGAACGCGTAACTCCCTTCGGGAAAAGTCGTTGTCACGATGCCTCCGTCTCCAAAGGAACTATCGAGTGATCCGTTCGAGTTGTAGCGCACCATTTTGAAATCGCCAAGGAAGGTAAAAAGCGGAAAGGCGCCACCCGCGACAACCATCTTACCGTCGGGTTGGACGACCACCGATGACGCCACCGCAGCCAAGCCGGGGAAATCTGTTTGTACCTTGCCACCGACGCCGAAAGTTTTGTCCAGCGTGCCGTCTGGATTGTATCGAGCGACAGCGAAGTCCTCATCCGAAAAATCATTGTCTTGATAGGTTGTGCCTACTACGACTAACTTGCCATCGGCTTGGATCGCCACCGCGTTAGCGATGTCGGTGCTGTGATCGAAATCGGTCAGCACTTTGCCGTCGGTTCCGAATGTCGGATCAAGGTCTCCATCGACTGCTTGCAGCGTCCCTCCACTGACGATAAAGGCCAATGTTATTGCCGTCGCATAGATCGCATGGAAGTAAACGTTGAATCGGCGACGTTTATTACTGCTCATTCGCGTAGCTGGCTCTCCTCTCTATTTCCAAGCCCTCATAACGCGAGCGTTCGTTGCATCAAGCAGAGAGTCGTAACAACCCTGTTACCAAATCCGAAATGGCCGTGACCGCGCGTTTCAAAAAGGTAACAGCGGCCGTGTCACACCTGTTACGGACGTTGCGATACATGATCACACCATCGTAACTGAAACGCCTGACGACTTTCGAAGCCTTTGCAGCCGATGCGCCTGCCTCTACAATCAAATCAATTCGCCATGAAAATTCTGATCATTGGCGGCGGTGGCCGCGAACATGCGCTTGCGTGGAAACTGCAGCAGTCTTCAAATGCTGAGCGTGTTTTCTGCGCACCGGGAAACGCGGGCACGGCGGAGATCGCCGAAAATGTCGCAATTTCCGTCGGCGACTTGAAGGCACTGGTTCGGTTCGCCAGGGAAAATCGCATCGACCTGACTGTGGTCGGTCCTGACGATCCGCTTGCCGGAGGGATTGTCGATCTTTTTGCTGCTGAAAAATTGCGCGCGTTTGGCCCAACGAAATCGGCGGCACGCATTGAGGCCTCAAAAATCTTCGCAAAAGAGCTGATGCGCGCTCAGAAAATACCTACTGCCGACGCGAGGACGTTTGCCGACAGCAGCGAAGCGCTGGATTACTGCGAGCGATTGAAATTTCCCGTTGTGATCAAAGCGGACGGCCTGGCTCTGGGCAAAGGAGTAATCATTGCCACTGACGCCGCCGAGGCGAGATCGGCCATTGATGAGATGATGACCCAGGGCCGCTTTGGCGACGCAGGTCGACGGATCGTGGTCGAGGATTTCTTGCGCGGAACAGAATGTTCTCTTCACGCCCTGGTAGACGGAAGCAGTTATCGCTTGCTAGAATCGGCGCGCGATCACAAACGCGCGCTGGACGGCGATCAGGGGCCGAATACTGGCGGGATGGGCGCGTTCAGCCCCGCCAACAATTGGAACGACAAGCTGCGATCGCAATTCGAAACGAAAATCATGCAGCCGCTCCTTAGCGGTCTGCTGCAGCAGAAAATTACATTTCGCGGACTTCTCTATCCGGGCTTGATAATTACCAGTGATGGCGCCCGCGTACTGGAGTTCAATTGCCGTTTTGGCGATCCGGAGACACAGGTGCTTTTGCCCAGGATGAAATCCGATCTGCTTCCGCTATTGGAAGCGACGATCGATGGAACCCTTGGTAAGTGTGCGATTGAATGGGATACGCGCGCTGCCGTCACGGTTGTGCTCGCGTCCGGTGGTTATCCTGGCAAATACGAAACTGGAAAAACAGTTTCGGGTCTCGATGACGCAGCAAAGCTCGAAGATGTCCAGATTTTCCATGCCGGGACAAAGAGAGCCAACGGGGAGGTCAAGACTGCCGGCGGCCGCGTTCTCGCGGTGACCGCGCTTGGGTCAACACTCCAAGCCGCACGCGCCCGCGCATACGAGGCTGTCTCCCGTATTCATTTCGAAAATTGTCATTACCGGCGCGACATTGCTTTAGCTGACTCTCGAGACACTGGAGTGAGTCGCCCGTAGAGAACTTCAAAATTCGGCTTTCGGAATTCGAATTTTCGCGCAATTAGAAAATGCGCTATAGGTCGGCATCTGTTTCCAATGTCACAATTCACCTCGTTGTCCCTTATTAGCTTGTGTCTGGCGATAAATGCGCTGGCGCAAACTCCGCCGCCGACTGTAGCGCCCCCAGGCAGGTCAACTGCTTCGGCAAGACCATCCGCGCTCGCATCCCCTTCGCCCTCAGGAAGCCCGACCACCGATGACCTGGTCAATTCGTTAGGCCTGCCTGACCTCCAGGCAATCATCACGCTATTAAAGAGTAACTTTACAAATCCGGACGAAATTACAGATACCGAGCTGAATCGAGCGACTGTTGAGGGGCTGATAACGAGGCTGCCACGTGGGGTGATGCTTTTGCCCGCTAAAGAGAACGCGCCAGCGGAAGCACCCAACGTCTTTTACAGTGAGATAATCGGAGGACACATCGGATACGTGCGCGTCGGTTCGTTAAATGCAGCGAACCTTCAAGCATTGGACAAGAGCGTCGCCAATTTCGCCGCGAAAAACGTGAACGCACTCATTGTGGATCTTCGCGCCAGTCCGGCAACGACTGATTTTTCGCTGGCCGCCGAATTCCCAAAGCGATTTTGTCCCAAGGGAAAAACGCTTTTCACCTTGCGAAAACCGGCGGGACATCAGGACCGCGTGTTCAGTTCTGATCGTGATCCGGCATTTCGTGGCATCGTCATGGTACTCACCGATGGCGATACAGCTGGTGCGGCTGAAGCGATCGCTGCGGCACTGAGATTTTACAACAAGGCCCTGCTCATCGGGCAGGCGACCGGTGGCCGCGCGGCTGAATACTCCGATTTGTTGCTACCAAGCGGCAAAATTCTGCGCGTTGCCATTGCAGAAATGATTTCCCCGGAGGGTCGTCCACTGTTTCCGGAGGGAATAAAGCCGGATTTGCCTGTAGACATGTCAAATGCAGATAAGCGGCAGATTTTCCAATTGAGCGGCGAAAAAGGGATGGGGCCGTTCGTTTACGAGGGCGCCCGCCCGCACATGAACGAGGCGGCACTATTAGCCGGGACAAATCCCGAAGTTGAAGCAGTCGAGGCGGCGCAACAACGCCGCGGCCGCGCGCCGGAAAAGCCACCGGCCCACGATCCTGTATTGCAGCGCGCGCTGGATGTAGTCACCTCGCTCGAGGTTTATCAAAAACGATAATGGCCCCGAGTCTGTTGACGATCTGTTCGCTTCCTTAGCTGCGATTACCGCGGAGCCTTATTCTCGACAGGCAAATCCGTAACCGTTTTACTGAGTTGAGAGATTTTTCGATTTCGCTCAGAATGACAAGGCAGTGACCCCGCTCGAAGAACGCATCGGCTATAAATTCCGAAACTCGCTTCTGCTCGCGGAGGCTCTCACGCACCCGAGCCTGGGTCATGAGGCGCAACGGTATCATTTTGATTATCAGCGTTTGGAATTTCTTGGCGACGCCGTTCTCCAGCTTGTTATCACCGAGTATCTGTTTCGCCATTTCGGTGCCGAAGCCGAGGGACAACTAACGAAACTGCGTTCGCGGCTGGTTTCTCGCGAAGCCTTGCGGGCGCATGCTGCCACGCTGGATTTGGGACGTTACATTATGATGGGACGTGGCGAAGAAAGCAGTGGCGGCCGGGGACGCACGTCCACATTGGCGGACGCTTTTGAGGCGCTCATCGGTGCCATTTACCTCGACGGCGGTCTCGAGGCGGCGAAGGAGTTTATTTTGACACAGACTCGCGGTGAGCTCGAACAACTGGCGGAAACACCGGTAGACATCAATCCCAAAGGCCAGCTTCAGGAGTTGTTGCAAAGCATCTCACCGCGCAGTCCGGTTTATGAATTAGTTTCTCAAAGCGGACCCGAGCACGAGAAAACATTCATCTCGCAAGTTGTTTGGGAAGGAATCGTTCTCGGCCATGGCAGCGGCCGCAGCAAAAAACAGGCGGAAACCGTCGCTGCACTCGAAGCAATGCAGTTAAAGCGTTGGGAGAAGAAGGAGAACGGCAATAGCGCCTAAAGTTGCATGTTTGGCAGGGATGGATCGCCGAGCCGTCCGTTCCGCGTTCGGCGCGCCCGGTAATGCCAGTCCGGCTGGGACTCGCGCCCTACCAGTCATACATTCACATCGAATGACGAAGCGCGTGAAGGTCGCCCCATTGAAAATGAGTCCGGATCGATTCCGTTACAAACTTCTTTGCCTGACCGACCGCTTTTTCCAGCGATAAACCCGACGCAAGACCAGCCGTGATCGCTGCCGAATACGTACAACCGGTGCCATGAGTCGCGACTCCGAAAACTTTCAGCTCTGAAAACTCCATGACTTTGCCGTTGGCAAACAGAATATCGACAGCGTGTTCACCCGCCAGATGACCGCCTTTGAGAAGGATTCCGGTTCCGAATCTCTTCTGCAATTCTTTTCCAGCGCCACGCATCGATTGCCGATTGTTAATTTTCGTTCCAACTAATCGCTCTGCTTCATCGAGATTTGGCGTAATGAGAGTCGCCAGTGGGAACAATTCCTTCTCATAACTCTCGATCGCCGCGGGTTCGAGGAGAGGATCGCCACCCGTTGCTACAAATACCGGATCGATCACCAGCGGAATCCGTGGCACGGAAATCTTGTCCAGGTTCCGTAGCGTCTTCGCCACGGTCGAAACGATTTCCGCCGAGCAAAGCAGACCAGTCTTAATCGCAGCGATTGGAAAATTTTTTGCGAGCACTTCGATTTGCT
>Ga0193721_1000626_pt1 | contig 10051 bp, 6 predicted proteins | sample U2s2metaG_FD_145078 | JGI IMG/M metagenome (GOLD analysis project Ga0193721, IMG submission 145078) | Soil microbial communities from a riparian zone of the East river system, Colorado, United States - U2s2 | ecosystem: Environmental > Terrestrial > Soil > Riparian zone | place: USA: East River...
GCCCACGATCTGGCTGCGCGCCAGGCGCGGGTTGATCATTCGTCCCACGTCGTACACGCCGACTGCGCGTTTCATCCGCACCTGGCCAAGAAGATCGACGTGTACCTCGACGAAAAGCGCGCCGTAGGAAAAGAACGAGAACTTTTCGCGTTCCTCCTTGTTTGGTTCGGCATTGAACTCGGCCTGGATTTGTTCCTGACCGGAGCGTGCGAACAGATTGGTAAGTTGGGTCGAGTCGTTAGGCCAGCTTCCGACAAGATCCGCAACTTTCTTTTTCAACTCCCGGCAGGCACCCATGACGGCCGGCGCAACACTCGATGTAAGCCAGGAACCGCCATTATTAGGCGCTTCTGGAAATTGCGAGTCGCCAAGTTCGAACCGGACCTTCTCGATGGGAATTCCCAGAGTGTCGGAGGCGAACTGCGACATGGCCGTGTACGTCCCGGTGCCGATCTCGTGAGTCGCGCTACGTATAATGACCGTTCCGTCTTTGCTCAGCACAGCTATCGCACCGGCTTTTTGTTGCCCGGCGGGATAAATTGCCGTCGCCATTCCGAAGCCGATTTGCGACCCGTCCCCTGCGCGCATGGATCCCGGTCTTCTATTTCGTTTCGACCAACCGAACTTTTCAGCGCCGCGTTGGTAACATTCGCGCAGTTTCTTGTTCGACCAGGGTTTGTTTTCGAATTCGTTAAATTCCGCATAGTTGCGCATCCGAAAGTCGATCGGATCGATGTCAGCCTTGTGCGCGAGCTCGTCCAGCGCACATTCCAACGCAAACACGCCGGGAGCTTCGCCAGGTGCGCGCATGGGGCAGGGCGTAGTCAGATTCAGCCTAACGAGCTGGTGCGAAACCTCGACGTTCGGACAAGAGTACAACATGCGCGACATGTTTCCGCATGGTTCCGTGTATTCGGAAACTGGCGAACAATGTGTGGTCGTAGCGTGACGCAACGCGACCAGCTTTCCAGTTTTGTCCGCGCCCAACGAAAAGCGTTGATCCGTGTATGCGCGTTGCCCGGCAGAATCAAACATTTGCGATCGAGTGAAGGTCAGCTTCACCGGTCGCTGCACAAGTTGCGCCGCCGCTGCTGCAAGCAAAGTATGGCTCCACTGAAATCCTTTCGAGCCGAACGCGCCGCCGACGAATTTGCAAATAATACGCACATTTTCAGGCGGTAATCCGAACGAGTTTGAAATTACTTTCTGCAGTTGTTTGATCCCGCGAGTGGATTCATGGATAAGCAATCGGTCCGACGCCTCCCATTCGGCGGTTGTCGAAGTTGTCTCGATGGGATTGTGGTTTTCGATTGGCGTCGAATAGACGGCGTCAATTCTATGCGCAGCAGTCGCGAGTCCACCATTCACATCGCCCCGTTTTGCCTGTAATTTTTCACGGCCAATAAATTTCTCGGGCTGGACGGGATTCGCGTCTGACAGACTAACGAGCGGAGATTTTTCTTCATATTGGATGCGCACTAACGACGCGGCATGCGTCGCTTGTTCCAAAGTTTCGGCAACGACGATGCCGAGATGTTGCCCCACCCAATAGACATTATCATCCTGCAGCGGCACGCGCGATTCGCCCGGCGCGCCGTTTTTTGTCAGATTATCGGGGTATGGTTTGAATCGCGGCGCATTTTCCCGGGTCAGGATCCCAATGACACCTGGCGTGGATTTCGCGTTCGAGAGATCGATCGTTGCGACGCGACCGTTAGCTATTGTGCTCTGAATCAGTACGCCGTATGCAAGTTTTGGTCGCTGAAATTCGGCTGCGTAAGTCGCCGTGCCGGTAACCTTCAGTTTGCCGTCAATGCGGGTAAGTGGCTGACCGATTGTCGCGTTCATGACACCGTGATGATGCTCAAAGCCTGAACGATGCTGCGCTTGGCCAATTCAATTTTGAAGGAGTTGTAGTTGTAGCCCTTTGCCGGTGCCAGCTCCGCTTCTGCCGCATCGCGAAAAGTTTTTTCGCTCGCCTCCTGGCCAGTCAGTTGTTTCTCCGCTGCAAGTGCGCGCCACGGTTTATGGGCAACACCGCCGAGCGCGATGCGGACATCGTTGATTCTTTTACCTGGACCGAGATCCAGCGCGGCGGCGACGCTGACCAGCGCGAAGGCGTAGCTGGCGCGATCGCGTACTTTTAAATAATGCGATCGCGCCGCAAACGGCATCGCTGGAAGATCAACCGCAATGATCAATTCGCCGGGTGCGAGATTCGTATCCCGCTCAGGCGTGTCGCCAGGCAAACGATGAAAATTGCCGAACGCGATCTCCCGTTCGCCATTCGGCCCGCGCACGCGCACGATCGCCTCTAGAGCGGCCAGCGCGACGCACATATCGCTCGGATGAGTTGCGATGCATTGGTCACTCTGACCGAGAATCGCGTGGATACGATTGTAACCATCAAGAGCGCCGCAGCCGCTGCCGGGTTTGCGCTTATTGCAGGCCGGAAACGCAGGATCGTAAAAGTAATAACAACGCGTCCTTTGCAAAAGATTGCCGCCCACGGTTGCCATGTTGCGCAACTGTGGACTGGCGCCGGAAAGGAGCGCTTCGGTTAAAAAGGGGTAGCGCGTTTTGATGAGTTCATGCTCTGCAACGTCGGATTTGCGCGCCAGCGCGCCGATGCGCACGCGTTTGTCGGGGAGCTCCTCGATTTGCGCGAGTGGTAGGCGGCTGATATCAACCAACTCGCTGGGCGTCTCCACGCCCATTTTCATCAAGTCGATCAAATTTGTCCCGCCTCCGAGAAATTTTCCATTCGGTTTCCCGGAAAGAGTTGTGACAGCTTGATTCGCATCGGCAGCCTTTGAATAAGCAAACGGGTTCATGCGCGAACTTTCTTTTTTGCCTCTTTAATGGCTGCAAGAATGCCCGCATATGCGCCGCAACGGCAGATGTTGCCACTCATCCACTCGCGAATTTCGTCATCGTTATTGGCGTGATTTTCCTTCAAAAGGGCGACCGCAGAGCAAATTTGTCCGGGCGTGCAATAACCGCACTGAAATCCATCCTGCTCGACGAATGCGGCCTGCATAGGATGCAGGTCCTCGCCATTGGCAAGCCCTTCAATAGTTGTGATTTCATCGCCTTCGTGCATCACCGCCAGGGTGAGACAGGAATTGATGCGTCGCCCATTTACCAGCACAGTGCAGGCGCCGCATTGCCCGTGATCGCATCCCTTTTTCGATCCGGTTAGCTGCAACCGCTCCCGCAAAGCATCGAGCAATGTCACGCGCGTATCCACGTCGAGGGCGTACTTCTTGCCGTTAATGCTTAGATTAACTTTAACTGATTCGCTTGTGGCTATGGTTGTATCGCTTGGGACGGGCTGACCTACTGAGGTGGAGGTCAGAACATTTGGTCCGATCGCAATTGCGACGCTCGTTCCGGCGACGCGTTTGATGAATTGTCGCCTCGTTCCGGGATGACCGAGAATTGAAAATCTATCCACTTCATTAGTTTTAGAGCGAAAAGGCCTTTTCGAGTCCTCCGCCATGTTTATGAAATCGCACGCCATCCAGAGAAAGGATGGCCGACCGTTGACACAGACTCTGCTTTTGGCGTTTCGCTTGCTCCGAAGAAGTTCGATTACGACATGAAAGTGACCGCTACAAAAAAGCTTTTCTATTTTGTCTATAGCTTTCTGCGGACTGGTGCGCCGGGATTGCTGACGCACCGCGCCTAGGCACAAGTCCTAAAGCGAACTGGGTATTTTTTTGATTTAACGCGCGTGCGGAAGTTCTTCGAAACAAAATCGAAAGGTTCCGCATTGTTATTACGTGGCCATACTAATTAGGTTCGCTTCGGCTGAGGCGGGTTCTGGGAATTCAACCAACGCGTAAGCAAAATGGATTTAACTCTCCAAGAATTGCTGAGACTGATAGAGCTTATATTCGTCTGTCAGATACCAGGATGGACCCTTTTGCTCGGCTATTTTCTAGCGAAACGATGATGTTTTCATCCGGCATCAAAGGGTTTGGGCTCCCATCGGATCATAAGCCAAACCAAAGGGCAGCCCGCGTGCGTAACATTACATAGGTGTCATGAACACGCACTGGACGCCAGAGGAACAGGCTGAGCAACTTAAAAAGGCTGTGGAGCGACTGCGGAAGAACGAGGGCGAACGGCAACCCGAACAATCAAAGCGGACGATTTTGTCAACGGCCAAACGGGAGGTCGCAAAAAAACGCAAGGGTAAAACGTAACCCGTATTAGCACGTGCCTAACTTGGCCGACGATGTACTTGCTACCGTCGGTCCTTAGTTGGTCAATCAGCATTGTAGCGCGATCCTCGCTTCCATGGATGCGAGGCTTGGGACAGCATTCCTAAAATAAGCCTACAAAGTGGACTTGCGTTCGCGGCAACAATAACAAGAAAGAAATCAAGCAGGCCGATTTTCCAGCCGAAGCGCCAGAAAGCAAGTCCCACGAGTATGAGGCAGCCCACGCTGAGTGCGCCGTGCACGATTTGTCCTCCCTGTGTTCTAAAGAATCCTCGCTTATTCAGATCAGCGAATCCTGTGATCATACCAAGAATGACGGTGGTACCAATGAAGGGAAAAAGCATAGGGTGCACGGCGTATTCGTGGTTCCTAGACGAAGGTAGCAAGCCTTGTGCCCAGAAAGCGAAATTTTCAGTTACAGTCGTAAACCCCTATTTAGTTCCGACTTACCTATGACACTACGATGAAATCTCTTTGAAGCGTTCAATGCCGAATCGTAAATTGTTCTGACGGTGTAAGGATTTTCTACAATTCCCAAAAAAAGCGGACACATTTAATCGCCCCCTCGGCGACAAGAATTGGCTCCAGGGGCAGGATTCGAACCTACCGCCAATCGGTTAACAACCGAGCGCTCTGCCACTGAACTACCCTGGATTTTTTGTTGCGGCCGCGCAGCGTAACCGCAAACGTCCATGACTAATTAATGATTACAAAAGTCGATTTCGTCCGCTTGTTTCTACGGAAATTTGGGAGAGAAGTTCCCAGTTCAAATCGGATAGACAAGCGGGTGAAGGGAATCGAACCCTCGTGTGCAGCTTGGGAAGCTGCCGTTCTACCATTGAACTACACCCGCGTTTGCGAGAATGACTCCGAAAGCTTTCGCAAGTGAATGGTGACGGGTGATTCGTGAATAGTCAATATGCCAGCAGTGCTGTAGTGTGCGCTGTCCTCAGCGCACCGACGCGGGAGGGGTTTCGCTCCATCATCTGCTGAGGACAGCAGACGCTACAGTTTCTGCCGACGTCGCGAGCAATTCACTGCCAGGAAATCACGTCGTCGGAATTCGTGAAACTTGTGCTGCCACCCCTGGTTCCTATTGCCTGGTCTTTGCCGTATGACCAAGCCATCACACCGATGCTCAGCGCGTAGGGTGGGGTTGTTGTGGCGCTGCCGCCCGCACTGCCGTCGGTATATGCATTCGCAACTTGATTGTTATAATCGCCGTCAATTCTGACATTGTAAGGCGTTCCCCAAGGATCTACAAAGTCGCCAATCGCTACTGTAATCCCATTGATCGCTGTCGCTTGCGTAGCGATTCCCGATCGCGGATTGGCCGGATCCTTCACATAAGGCGGGCTGATAAAGACGATCTGTCGTGGATTCTGAGTTGCACTGGCTGTTGCCCGCAATTCATTCAACAACGTATTGTTTGCGGTGCCCCCAGGTCCAAACGTGGTGTCCGTTGTTCCAGCGATCGGATACTTCCCGTAATCCGTGTAGTACGCGTTCACCGCATTGACGATTTGGGTGAGGTCGTTTTTCGCCTGGGTTCTTTTGGCTTGATCCTGCACTGCGCGGAATGCGGGAAAGAGCAGACCGATCAAGATCGCAATGATCGCAATCACTACGAGCAACTCGATGAGTGTGAATGCCTCTCGTTGGCAACTTTGCGTCCGTAGTTGGCTCACTCTGATTCGATTCAAGAATCTCACCTTAGTGGCGAGGAGATTAAAGAAATTAAAACGGTTAAAAAAGGCAAAACGTTCCATCTTTTTTAACCTTGTAATCTTTAACGAATTACTGGAGGACACCGGGCGCAATGGTGAAATCGCCAAAGTTTTTCGTCGCCATATTTTTTTCTGACTCAGCGTTTTAACTTTTGTAAGTCATTCCCATTTGTTTATTTGCTCCGGAAACGGGCATTGCGTGCAATCGGAGTTATCCCGCATACAAAAGTCCTCGTAAATCTGGAGCAAGCCTTGCTGGTGCACGACGGTTTTCAGGAATTGTTTCCTGCGCGGGTCGTTTCCGAAAAGGCGTGTTGCCCCCGTTTCGAGGCGGCGGTTCGATAGTTGCGCGGGCAACTTCGCATATTCCGTCCATACATTTTTCGCGAGTGAACCCGAAGGATCGAGATCATGCGCCAGCCAAAACGGAAACAACACATTAGCCAGAATGTCGGCAACGCGCGCTTCGCCGATCAGGGCCATTTCTTTGGGTGCAGTTTTGGACGTCAATGTGTAATGAAAATTCCAAAACGGATGATCCAGGGTCTGAAAGAAACACTTTGCCGCGGCAACGTTGCTCTTAGCCGAAGCGCGCTGAAGGTGAGTCCAGTCGCGCGCTAACATCGCCAACGCGGCCAGCCGACGCTGTGGGTGATTCAGCGGTCGCGTACTGCTGAAGCTCCAAATGTTGCCAGGCAAAATCAGACGTTGCAACTCGTCACGGTGCGGCCACCAGCGATCCCATAACTGCCGAACATATTCGCGCGTCGATTTCTTGTAGACATCGAGATCGGCATTTTGCAGGAAACCTGCTACGCCAAACAACGTCGATTCAATATCGGACGCAGCATCACGCAACGATTTTAGTGACAACCGTTGCGTGATCAGCGTGAAAGGCAGCTTGTTCTCCTTGTAACCGAGCGCTGCGGCCAGTTCCTGAAAAAGCACCTCGTCACGCCCACGACTCTCGATCTTATGGCGAATGCGCGCGGCCTTTTGTTGAAGTCGAAATCGCGCTGCCGCGTCCAGGACTGAGCCGATGCGTTCTTCGGGTAAACCTTTGAGTGGCGCCTGACAACGGCCCGGTCGCGCTAGCGGAATATTCGCACTGAATGCCTCTGGTAGGACTGCAGGATCAATCTGAATCTGCGGCACGTTGCGGTTCGATTTTGTGCGCGTAAAAAATTCGCGATCGCCTCTCTCGACAAATACGTGCAACACAGTCTCGTCAAAAGCTGGATTGGTCGCGTGACCGTGCGTTTCCCAACTGCGATCCAGAAGATCGATCTCGATACAACCGCGAATTGGATCGCCACCGTTGATCCGGACAGCAGCGTCACGAAAGTCCGGTCCGGCTTCGCGGTTCCATGTACCGAATTGGACGACCTCGATTTCATCTCCAGCGCTGCTAACGAAATGCTTCCCGAAATCTCCGGCAAACCAGCGAGCTTGGAGCTCCAGCTCGGACGGGATTTGCGGTGAGACAAACAGCGCCCGTTCACGAACACGATGGGTATTGCGCAATTGTGCGTAACGATCGGCGAGGGACATCACGCCTCAAGATTATGAGAACAATTGTCCGAAATGTCACGTCTGACGTGATCCCGTTTCCGGGTAGCGCACGCATCTCGCGTGCTGCGAACGCGTCCTCGCGATCGCAAACTTTGCGCTACGACCAATCCCAGTCTCCAAGCGAACACTCAAGAAAAGATTGTTTCGGCGCGACGCCGCAACCAGCACGCGAGACGCGTGCGCTACCCAACAGGATCAGCGGAGTCCACCGTGACGTGCTCTTGTAACGCCGGTTCGCTTAACCGCCGGTTTAGATCTTGTACAATTTGCTCGACCAAAGCCGCATCCGGTCGCGCGAAGACGAACACGTATCTGGGGCCTTTTCCAACCTCAGGGAAAATGACAAGGTCCTCTGCAAGAAATTTCGGTTCGCGACTGACGCTTAATTCGTCCAGCTCGATTGCACGCGCGACTGGGCGTCCACCTTTTCGTGCGACAAAAATGAGCCTGTACGGCTCTTCATTCGTAGCGACAAGAGCGCCGAACAAATTCGGTGGAATTCGCCGGCCGCGTCCGCTGACGCATGGCACTGCCCAGGCGATCGTTTCGCCCAAAACATTTTCTTTGCCGAAAACAGGTTCGAGCCGCGCCGGCAAGATGACTGGTAATTTCACGGGCACGTCGCGGTCGGCCGGTCCATTCAATTTTCTCCAAGCCAGCCAGATCTTCACTTTCATCCCCCGCCAAATTCTTGGTGCAAAGTAGACGAACGCACCGATGCAGATCAGAAAGACGACCAGGGCAAGGATGGGATTGAAATGCACCAGAGCGAGTCCACCGAGCACTGCCGCGTCCTCACCCAGGCTTAACCCGATGTTTGAAAAAGGTTCCGGTGACGAGTTTGTGGCGAGACGTGTGGCTGCCTTCGCGGTGTGCGCCACCAAGCTCGTGCCACCCGCGAGCAACGCTACAATCACAGTGTATGCGGGACTTGGATGACCCAGCACCTGAATTGCAAGTAACGCGCCACCAATGGGACGGATCATAGTGTGAACGGCGTCCCACACTGAATCGATCCACGGAATTTTATCCGCAAAGAATTCCAGGAAATACAAAATGCCGGCAATTGAAATGATCCACGGATTCCCTAGGATCTCGAGCGATTGATACTGCGGCGCAAGCGTGATCCAGTGAAAGTGAATTGAGAGACCGGTGACGAAAACCGTCAGGTAAAGATTGATCCCGGCGAGCGCGGCAAGACCGAGAGCGACCGCAAGCAAATCGAGTCTTTCCACGGGGAGAATATCCTCGGAGGCGACTTATTGTCACGCGGGACCTTGAACTAGGATTAAAATGACGAATGACGAATGACGAAACACGAAGAACCATCGCAATGTGCGGTTGATCATTCGGGTTTCGGCATTCCGTCGACATTCGACATTCGACATTCGTAATTCATACTGCGCCATGCTCGATATCCGCCTGATTCGGGAGAAACCTGATTTTGTCCGCGAGCGCCTTGCGACGCGAGGGGGAGGGGACGAAGCCAAAATTGACGACGTATTGCGTGTGGACATCGAGCGTCGCCAAACTGAAACAGCACTGCAACAATTAAACGCCGACCGCAAACGATTGAGCAAGGAAATCGGCGGCAAAAAGTCGCGGGGAGAATCGACGGAAGAGCTGGAGCAGCGCGTGCGCGGGTTCGGTGAAAAGATTGGCGAGCTAAATACGCACGCGACCGCTGCTGAAAAGGAGCAGGATGATTTGCTTCTTCAGATCGCGAACCTGCCGCATGAAAGCGTTCCGATTGGCAAAAACGCGGCTGCCAATCGCTTGGTGCGCACCTGGGGCGAGAAGCCGCAGCTTGCCAAACCTATCGATCATGTCGTTCTCGGCACGAAACTAAGTCTCTTAGACATGGAACGCGCCGCAAAGCTGAGCGGCGGCGGTTTTATCGTTTTCACCGGGGCCGGCGCGAGGCTGGAGCGCGCGCTGATCAATTTCATGATCGATTTGCACACGCGGGAGCATGGTTACACCGAAATCAGCCCGCCGTTTCTAGTTCGGCGCGATTGTATGGTCGGCACGTCTCAGCTTCCGAAGTTCGAGGCGGACATGTACGGTTTGGAGGGAGACCAGCTCTTTCTCGCGCCAACGGGAGAAGTTCAATTAACGAACCTTCATCGTGATGAGATTGTGAGCGCGGCCGATCTTCCCCGGAAATTTGTTGGCTATACGCCATGTTTTCGACGCGAAGCCGGTGCGGCGGGCCGCGAAACCCGCGGCATTCTCCGCGTGCATCAATTCGACAAGGTGGAGCTGGTCAAAGTCACGACACCAGAAAAATCGTATGACGAACTGGAATCGCTTACTGCTAACGCAGAACGCGTACTGCAACTGCTCGGTCTGCATTATCGAGTCATCGAACTGTGCACCGGCGATCTCGGTTTTGCCTCGGCCAAGAGCTACGACATTGAGGTCTGGTCGCCGGGGCAGGACGCTTACCTGGAAGTATCCAGTTGTTCTAACTGTGAAGATTTCCAAGCGCATCGAATGCAGCTTCGATTCAAGGATCGCGAT
>Ga0193721_1000627_pt1 | contig 10046 bp, 13 predicted proteins | sample U2s2metaG_FD_145078 | JGI IMG/M metagenome (GOLD analysis project Ga0193721, IMG submission 145078) | Soil microbial communities from a riparian zone of the East river system, Colorado, United States - U2s2 | ecosystem: Environmental > Terrestrial > Soil > Riparian zone | place: USA: East River...
GGCGTGGTCTTTGCAGGAGCAGGCGTCGTAGCGGGCTCCTCTTTTTTCTGAGCGTCTGGTTCCTTTGTCGGGCTGGTAGCCGCCTTGGCTTCCGGCGTGGGCGCAGGAGTTTCTTGAATGGTCGTGGATGGCCTCTCTGCCGATGCCGGAGTAGCTGTTTCCTCGTCTTGCGCAAGCACGGAGGTGACGAGGCTTAGAGCAGCAATGCCAATAAGTGACGTAATTAATTTCATTTGATTTCCTTCCCGGATATCTTTCGAACGCAGGATCGCGCAGAATCTATTCTTCTATTCTGGCGGCCAGTGACTCCGAAAGCTTTCGGGTCAACTCGCGTTATTTGCCGGAGTGTATTAGCGGTGCTGTCGCACAGTCCCGAATTTATCATCGGGTGCGAATGGAATTCACCAATTTGCGTTCTCTGGGCTGCGCCTGGGAACCAGTGGACGAAGCCATCTACGCAGAGTAAAAGACGAAAGATGAGTCCGTTCCTGATTCACCCGATGCCGCTTGCAATTTGACCCCGAAAGCTTTCGGGGTTGACGATCTCCCCTTGGGCGATCCAACCTGATTCCCTTTCATGCATCGCACAGCCAAGAAACGCGCCCGGACCGCAAGACCGAGAACCACGAGACGTATGCGGGCCGCAACACCAACGACAAGGAAACGAGCGCGCGCCGGGAAACCGAAGGTGCGACAGCACTCGGTTTCACCGCCACTTGCACCGGGAGCACCAAGTGATCTGGCTTTAATGCAGGCAATCCAGGCCGAGGACCCAGACGCGCTTGCCCAACTCTACGATCGATACAATGGCATTTTGAAAGCGCTTATTCTACGTGTGGTCCACAACGAAGCCGAGGCCGACGATCTCTTGCAGGAAATTTTCATGGAGATTTGGAATCAGGCGAAGAATTTTTCTGCCCAAAAAGGCAAACCTCTCGGCTGGATGGTTACCCTGGCGCGACGGCGGGCGATTGATGGTTTGCGCAAGAAACAGGCTTATGCCCGCGCGGAGGAGCGGCTGCAAAACGAAACTGAGCAGCAACCTGATGCTTGGGTGCATAACGCGACCGAAGAAGCAATCGTATTGGGCGACACGCGCCTTCTCATGCGCAAGGTGATCAGCGGGCTTCCACCAGCCCAGCAGCAGGCAATCGATCTCGCATTTTTTCAAGGCATGAGCCAGCGCGAAATCGCCGCAAAAACGAATACACCGTTGGGGACAGTCAAAACCCGGCTCGAACTAGGACTAAAAAAAATCTATGACGGGCTCAAGGAGTTGAAAGATGAGCTTTGAAGAATTCAAGAAGCACTCGCGGCTCTACGTCATTGGGGCGCTGGAATCCGAAGAACTGGAAGAATTCGAGAGAGCGCGAGCAAAATTCGGTAAAAAGGCCGAAGACTTCATCACAGAATGTTACGGTTTGCATGAAGCATTCGCCCTTAGCCTGCGCCCGGCGAAGTCGTCTGCTGCAATCAAGGAGCGACTCATGGCAATGGTGCGGGAAAAGAAGGGCACCTAACTGCTCGGCCCCTGCTCCCAACCGCCCAATTCGCGCAGAATAAATTCTTGCAGAAAGCCATAGAAGTTGACCTGAAATAAGCTCAAGTCTCGTCGCGATCCGATCGGTGAACGAAACTGGTCGCTCAGCTCGCCATCGGTAAAGCGATATTTTGCGGCAATGACCAGCCGGGCCTGATTAAGCGCATTCAACCAGGCGTCGGCATGTTTCGAGGGAATGCGCAGGGTTCGATTGGCGAATTTTTTTTCGTTGCCGTTCAGCGGCTCCAGGTCTGCTACCACTGTTTCGGTTGCCGTTTGGAACAGCCGGCGCAACTCAGGCTGGACATAAAGTTTCCATTCCGCGCAGATCTCCGTCTCTTTCCCATTGGTTGGCGGACTAAAGATGCGTTCTTCGGCGGCTGGCACACCCTCTGGATTTGCGCTCGCTGGAATTTGCCGAAGAAGTTCGGCGAGAAACGGATCCAGCTCGGAGATCTCAATCTCATCGTTGCGCCGGCAAATTTCCATATCAACCAGTCTTTTCGAGCGTGGCGAGCAGGAGATAGCCGTGCAATTGCTGCACGTAAAGCTCGGCTCGCTCGCGCATGCCGCTCCACAAGATCGAGCGTCCTCCGTGGTGGACCTCCAGCATGTGTCTTTCCGCTTTCTCGCGCGGATAGCCGAAAACGCGTTGGAAAACCATGGTCACGTAGCTCATCAGATTCACGGGATCATTGTGCACCACCACTTGCCACGGAAGGTCAAGGTCTTCTTTCGAACGCGTCTCTTTCTCGATCGTTGGCTTATCAACTGTTGAAGGTCCCGCGTTTTTCCAAGCAGGGAACATGGTGATCGCTACGCCTTTATCCATTGCCACCCCTTTGCCAACGTGGCTCCGCGTTCATATTCAAAAGGCTAACATACGCCTCCTTCAGTTCAAACGCGGGGATGCGATTGAAATCGAGCGCCTCCTTTCATTCGTGGCTGTGAGAATTCGTTTTTGAATCTTCGCCATCCTGTGGGCGTCAGCACGCTTGCGATCGTCGAAACCATGCAGATGCAAAAGGCCATGCACGATGTACAATCGAAGTTCGCGTGCGAGCGAATTTCCGAACGTGCGAGCATGCTTTCTCGCTGTTTCAACGCTGATAAAGATTTCGCCATGTTGAAACGTCAGTACGTCCGTAGGTCCCGTTTGATTGAGGAATTGCCGATGCAACGACGCCATTCGACGATCGGAGACAAGCAAAACGAAAATCTCGCTCAGCCTGGTTAGGTCCGTCGGTTTCCGCCGGGGCAGTCGCAGGCACGCGCGCAGCGCTTTCGCCGCAAATTGTTGGAGCTCGGCGACGTTGACTGCGATCTTTCGCTGAAGATTCTGTACTCTGATTTGCGCGATTGCACCACCGGCTCTCATTTAACGATTTAGCGATTTCGCTTTGCAGTCGCGAGCGATGCTGAAAAGATTTTTAGGAGTTCCTTGCACTCGTTCATCAGCGGCTCGACCAAGTCCGCTTTGACCAGTTCAGCTTCTGCCAACAATTCAAACCAGAAGAGAGTTTCATCCGCTTCTTCTGCCACCACGCTGATTTTCGAAATGAAGTCAGCCGCGGAGCGGGCACGACACGCGGCTCGATAGTTAGCTGCAAGTGAAGTTCCCGAGCGAAGAAACTGCCTGCCTATTATGCGCGCCGCTTCATCCTTCGGAAATCTCGCAAACGACTTAATGATACGAACCGCAAATGCTTTGGTTCGATCCTGCAAGTGTTTCGCTTGATCGAGTGTGTCCATAACTCAATCGTTAAATCACTGAATCGCTAAATCCTTTCACGCCGGCGGCCGCGTTTCGGATTGAAAATTTCGCGTGATCAAGCGCGCGCCCTTATTGAACGTAAAATACGCCCAGGCCCATTGGAAAAGCACCGCGAGGCGGTTGCGAAAGCCGACCAGAAAAATAATGTGCACAAACAGCCACACGAGCCACGCCGGAAGGCCACTCAGATGCACGACATTTAAATCCGCGACCGCTTTGTTCCGTCCAATCGTGGCCATGCTGCCTTTGTCCCAATAGCGGAATCGCTTCGGTTTGCGCCCCTTGATCATCGCTAAAATATTGCGCGCGGCGTGACGGCCCTGCTGCATCGCGACCGGTGAAACTCCCGGTAAAGGTTGTCCAGTCTGATGCGAAAAATTTGCCAGATCGCCAATCACCTGGACCTCAGGGTGTGCGGGAATTGTAAGATCGTCGTTAACGATGACACGGCCTGCCCGATCGACCGCCACGCCGAGTGTTTTTCCGACGAATGAAGCGTTGTTACCCGCAGCCCAGATTTTAACGCGGCATGGAATAAATTCGTCGCCCAACTGCACTCCGGCCTCGGTGAGAGCCGTCGCGCGTGTGCCGGTGCGCACTTCCACGCCTAGATCGACCAGTTGTTTCAACGCGCTGGCCGATAAATCTTCTGGAAAGGCCGCCAGCAAGCGCGGCTCGCCCTCGATGAGAATCACGCGTGTCTGAGAGGGATCGATGTGGCGAAAATCTTTGGCCAACGTGTAGCGCGCGATCTCTGCGATTGCGCCTGCCATTTCCACGCCGGTCGGTCCACCGCCAATAATCACAAAAGTCATCGCTGCCTTGCGCGCTGCGTCGTCGGTGATCTTCTCGGCATATTCGAATGCCATGAGAAGGCGACGCCTCAACTCGATCGCGTCCTCGAGGCTTTTCAATCCCGGCGCCAATTTTTCCCATTCGTCATGTCCGAAATAGGAGTGCCGCGCGCCAGTGGCAAGGATCAGGAAGTCATAACCGATTTCCGAGTCGGTCGTTCTAATTTTTTTGGCATCGACATCCACCGATTCCACCTCGGCAAGGATTACCTCCACATTCTTGCATTTGCTCAATATGGCACGCACGGGCGCAGCAATGTCCGCTGGTGACAATGCAGCTGTCGCAACTTGATAGAGCAGGGGCTGAAAGAGATGGTAATTCGTCCGGTCGATCACAGTGAGGCGCACATCTTCGCAAGCCAGCTTCTTCGCTGCCTCAAGTCCACCAAATCCCGCTCCAACTATCACCACGCGGGGCTTTTCTGTTGGCGTGTTCTCCATGCGGCAAGAATTGTAGGGCGTTTCTGCGAACTCCGAAAGCCTTCGGAGCTGACACAGACGCCCTACAATGCCACAAACCGTTTGTCATCGCTGCGTCCGCCATTACCTTCCGCCTCATGCCCGAAACCGATCGCTCGCAGCAAAACACGTAAGGCAGTGGCAAAACGCTTCAAGATCACCGCACGCGGCAAGGTCCTGAGAGCGCACTCTTCGCGCCGGCATTTGCTTGCATCCAAGACTGGAAAACGAAAACGCCACCTGGCTAAGGCTGCGCGCGTTCACGATACGGATGTCGCCCGTATCAAGGCAAATTTGCCATTCGGCTAAGTGGCGGCTTTGGCGGGCAGCCGCAAATCGTAAGTCACGGTGACTTGGTGGCGCAAAAAAATACCGTTTAGTACCCGGCCGGCGCGATCTCTTCGCGGTGTGTCCTGGTTGTGGTGGTCGTTACCGTTGTCATCTGGCGCATCGCTTCCAGTGAATAAGGCGCCGGCTGCGGGCTATAGAGATCGCGGTGATTAACGAGCGTCGTGCAAGAATTCGCCCCGGCGAAAAGAACGCCGAGCAAAAGGAAGGCCAGCCATTTCACAGCGTCGATGCAAACAGAAGCGTTATGGGTTGTCAATGCCCCGATTCTTTTTTGCAAAACGCGATTGCACGATGCGGATCTTGCCGGAAAATTCCCTTTCCGTCAGGGGCTATGGATTGAGGACTTACGAACCCCGCCAGGGCAGGAATGCAGCAACGGTAGTCTGATCCTCCTTGCCGTAGTTCTCTGGCGGGCTTTTTTGGGTGGCGTGAGCCTCTGGCTTGCGCTTCTTCGGGATGCAAGCGGGACGCATCCGTTACCATGAAACTGCTCAAGACGAAAACGGCGCGCTTTTCGCAAGTAGTCGAAAAATGTGGAGAACCGGAGGCCTACACGCTTTGGCAAAAACCGGCCGCCGATCGGCATTTGCAGTCGCATATCAAGAACAACCGAGTCATAACGATTCAAAAGAGCGAGAGCGGGACAGATTTTGGGATCGTAGGTTTCAAAGAAAGGAAGGGCGCAACTTATCTCCTCTTTCCCAAGTCGCTGAAACGTTTTGCCGACAAGCGCATTATTGGAATAGATTGGGCGCTTGTTCGTGGGTAGGGCGCGTCACTCCGTGCGCGCCGCTTTAGCCCGGTGGCCAGGCGAGTGCGCGTTTGCCAAGCAGATGCACATGCAAATGGGGCACGCTCTCACCTGCGTCCGGTCCGCTGTTGATCACGACGCGGTAACCGCTGGAAAGATCGAGCTTCTTAGCCAGATCGCGTGCCACAAGAAGTAATTTCCCGAGTAATGCGCGATCGTTTTCAGTCGCGTCCGCAAGGCGGGACACCACTTTTTTGGGCACAATCAACACATGCACCGGCGCCTGCGGGTTAACGTCGTGAAAGGCGACTACATCGTCGTCTTCCAAAATGATCTTCGCCGGAATTTGTCGGGCGATAATTTTTTCAAAAATAGTCATGGCATCTTACCTCTACCCGCAACCGCGTCCTCCGAAAGCATTCGCGAGCACGTGGCGCGGCCGGGAGAGAAGAATTTTGGAATGAGCCGGCATTAGCGCAAGGAACAATTAAGCAGCGTGACGCTCCCATTACCCGTGAGTTTTTCGCGCACAAAGCAGACAATTTCCTCGCGCAACGCGTCGCAGGAGCGTGTCCATGCTTTCACGCCGCGAAGATGTTTTACGCAAGGTTGGAGCGAGCAAAGCTGCAAATCGTCCACGCCGGTTTCAACAAGGGTGTTAATCCGCTTTTCCAAAAGATCAAAAAACGCGAGCTCGTAACCGGTGCCCGCCTCATAAGCGATATCCAGCAATGAGATGGAAATCGGCGGCGGCGAGGGCGCAAAATGTGGGACGATTTCCTTGTAACCGATCACTTTCAGGACGTAACGGACGGTCTGCGACAGCTGGCTGAAGGCGACGACGTTTTCGTCATTCCGCAGGCGCAGGTAAAACGCAATGCTCTCGGTGACGTGATCGGTCAGCCACCAACTCGGATAACCGGCTTCATCGGCCGCCCGCGTGATGGCAGCGTGCAGCCAATCGCGGTTGAACTCGAAAAGTTGTCCCGAATCTGTGCGGAGATACGGAAATTCTTCCTTAAACGCGACCATGATTCTTTTTGATTGTGATATCGCGCGATCGAGCAGGTATGGAAGCCGAACCGCCTTTGGTCGTCTCAGGCGGGAATAACTCCCGCTGGAGGGCATTTGTTTTTATTCGACGCCCGAGGGTATGAATGGCGTCCACAAATTGGTCAACATCCTCAAATCGTTGGTGAACCGACGCGTAACGCAAATACGCGACCTCATCGATCGCGCGCAATTTTTCGAGCACTTTTGCTCCGATGCTCGCGGACGAAACTTCGCGGCCGCTTGTTTCAAGTTCATGCACAATTTCATCTACCATTTCTTCCAGGGTCAGAAGACTGGTCGAACGTTTTTCAAAGGCTTTCGCGATGCTGCTCGCCAGTTTGCGCCGATCAAACGGCTCATGTGTTCGGTCACGTTTCACTACGCGCAGATCGGAGCGCTCGATTTCTTCGTAAGTCGTAAAGCGATATTTGCATTTCAGACATTCGCGACGGCGGCGGATGCTCGAACCATCCCGCGACTGACGGGAATCGATGACTTTGTCATCACGAGACCCGCACTTGGGGCAACGCATAGTATGGAAATTCCAATTACCATACCATTCGTTGTGGTGTCAACGCTTCTTTCATGAGTAATTCTCATTCTTTCTCACGTTCTTGCTCGCGTTTTGTGTCCGCTGTTGCTTGGAGTTCGCGGGCAGGGACGCCCCAGCGCGGCGTCCCTACTGTTTGTCCGCGGCGTCTTCGCATCACTTCAAAGAGCAACGGATTGTCCCGCATTGACGCGAAGCACCGTCAACGATACACGCTTCGAAATGCAAGACCGCGCTACGCGCAGCAATCCCTACGGGCCATGGCTGGTCGGTCTGGGCGCCGCGCTGTGGGGAACAGAAAGCGCGTGGCGCATTCCGCTTAACGAACTGTTCGACGCCAAGGTGATTGTGTTTTGGGAACACGTTTTCATCCTGGTCATGTTCCTGCCAATTCTAATCTCGCGTTTGCATGAGATTCCAAAAATCCAACCAAGCACGTGGGGTTATCTGCTGTTCTCCGGGTTCGCCGGGTCTGCGGTCGGCACAATTTTTTTCACGTTGGCGCTGAAATACGGCAATCCGACCGTGGTGAACGTGGTCCTAAATATTCAGCCTGTTATTTCAACCATGGCTGCGTTCCTGATCTTCGGGGATCGGCTTGCCACGCGCTTTTTCCTTTACGCCAGCATCGCGATCCTTGCCGGAATCTTCGTTTCGGTTGCGCATCCAGCGCTCATCGGGGTCTCGTTTGAGCGCGCCGGGCTGAGCAAGGGCACAGGGTTTGCGCTTATTTGCGCGCTTTTCTGGGGTCTCTCGACGGTTGCCGGCCGCGGTGTCATGACTGGGATGTCGCTTCGGCTCGCCTCAAGTCTGCGCATCGTCGTCGGACTCATCTGTATGACGTTGATCCTTCTCGCCTACGGCAAACTAAACGGCGCGGCGCTCTGGCCCGCAGCAGCACAGGCTCACGCCACAAAGGCAATCATCCTACTGGTTCTTCTCGCTTCGGTCTCAGGAGGAATTCCGCTCCTGATTTATTTTGAAGGGCTTCGCCTCACTCGCGCATCGACGGCGGGCTATTTCGAGATGATGCAGACGCTGGCCGCCGTTTGCATCACCTGGGGGTTCTTTCACGCGAGCCTTTACCCGCACCAGGTCGTTGCGGCGCTCGTTCTCATCGCAGCCGTCGCCATGGTGCACCACGTTCAACTACGGGTCGAAGGACAGGACTGATCGCTGGTGGCTTGTCGACTGCCCCAATCACAGATGCGGCGCCACGGTCTTGCAACAAAGAATCGAGCAAATCACAAAGCACTATCGCGCCATTTGCTCTTTGTTAGGGTGGAAATAGAGTCGCTCTCGTGGCCGTAATTCCAGAGTCGCAGGCGTGCAAACGATGAGCGCCAACGCAGATCGCGAGCAAAGATCTAAAAAAGAGCGATTTTTTGGATTCCAGGAGTGCTGACCAATTTGTTATAAATACAAATAGTCCGTGAAAGAAGTACGCCGAGTTCGCGCGAAGGGCACGAAACCAGTCAGGGTCGTTGTGGCCGGGGACACGTGTGTCAGCGCACAGGGACTGGCCACAATCGTCGGGCGCGACAAGCGATATCACGTTTGCGGCAGGGCACACGGTTTCTACGATGCGGGCGAACTGATCCGAAAACACCGGCCCGATGTTCTGCTGATTGAACCGTTCCTGGAAGACCGTGACGGTATCTGCTGGATCAAAGATCTGGCGGCGGAATTTCCGCGCACTCGTATTCTGATTGTGTCACGGCAATCCGAACAGATTTATGCGCAGCGCGGCCTGCACGCTGGCGCGGGCGGTTACTGGATGAAAAACGGCTCCGAGAGAGAATTATTGCGCGCAGTTGAGACGGTGGCTGCCGGGAAAATTTATGTCAGTCCACTGGTAGCCTCTCTTGCTCTGGAGAAATTTGCTCACCGTGAGATCCTCCCACAGGGTCTGGGCGTGCTGACCAACCGGGAGCAGGCAGTGTTCGCTCTAATTGCGGCTGAACAAGGTGTAGGTCGGATTGCGAAGACGCTTGGCATCAGCCGAACCACGGTGGAAACGCATTGTCAGAACATCAAATCGAAGCTTCGCCATTCCAACGCCGAAGCGCTCAAGCGTGGCGCGCGCGCATTATTGGGCGCACCTCGCACGTGGCAGACCTCTCGATGACGCTTGCCTGCTCGCGAAAACTTTCGGAGTAGCCGCCTCGCTTAAAGGTAGGGCGGGCAGTCCTCTGCACGCCGATTCACGTCGCGATGCAACGAACGGCGCGCACGGAGTGACGCGCCCTACCTCAAGGCGAGCCGCAGATCCGGATGACGATCGTGGCAAATCCACGATGAGGTTCACGACCGTGGCAGAGGCGTTTACACCAACGCAAAACGCCCGGGACGCAAAAATCCACGATAAGCCATCGTGGATTCCATGATACGAAAAATGGCGGCTTTTCCACGATAGGCAAAACTCGAACGCTCCCTATCCTTACAACTTCTAATGCCGGACAACCCCTAAGAAATTCAGCTTCCCCACATACACCTATGAAACGCTCCCTGCCTCGTTCTGTCTCCAAGCTTCGGCAGCTTGTCAGTTTAATTTTCAGTTTTGCGCTCGCGTGTGTCGCTGCAGCGCAGATGCCTCCACCTAACAGAAAGGGCCCGCCCGACGGGCAATTTTCACAACCACACGAACATGGCAGTAGGCAAGCCAACGAGCACAGGCAAGCCAACGAGCACAGGCAAGCCAACGAGCACAGGCA
>Ga0193721_1000631_pt1 | contig 10005 bp, 9 predicted proteins | sample U2s2metaG_FD_145078 | JGI IMG/M metagenome (GOLD analysis project Ga0193721, IMG submission 145078) | Soil microbial communities from a riparian zone of the East river system, Colorado, United States - U2s2 | ecosystem: Environmental > Terrestrial > Soil > Riparian zone | place: USA: East River...
TGACCGCTCGGCGGGCCTGGCAAGCAATCTTCTGAGCGGGATCAACGAGCGGTCAAATGCAAACGGCGCGACCTATCGCAAATAGCGCTGGATGATCGCGCGCAGATTGGCGGCGTGAAACGGCTTCTCGATGTGCTCTTTCGGTGTTTCCGACAGGAACTTCTGCGCTCGTGCCGTGAACGCGCCCCCCGTCATGAAGATGACCCGATCAGCCAAGTGTGGCGCGACACGCGACAGCTCCGCATGGAAATCCATGCCCGTCATGTCCGGCATCATCAGGTCGCACAGAATGACATCGAACTTGTCACCGGCGGCGCAGAGCGCGAGGGCGCCTGCGGCCGTGGTGACGGCGACGACGGAGTGCTCCTTGACCAGCATTCGCTGTACGCCGCGCAGCACGAGCTCCTCGTCGTCCACCACCAGAATTCGCCCGCGGCGACCGATGGCCAGCGACGCCTCGACGGGGACCGCCACCGTGCTCTCCGGTTCATCGGCGACCGGAAGCGCCACGCGAAATGTGGCTCCTTTTCCCGGTTCGCTTTCGACCGTGAGCTCTCCACCCATGTCGGTGACGATGCGGTGGCAGATGGCGAGTCCGAGCCCGGTACCCTCGCCCACCGCCTTCGTCGTGAAAAAGGCGTCGAAGATCCGGCCGATGATCTCGGGCCGAATCCCTGCGCCCGTGTCGCCCACCTCGATGACGACGCGCTCGCCGTCGAGTCGGGTGCTGACGCGAATCTCATGGTACTCGGCTCGACCCTCCGGCAGGGCCTGCGCGGCGTTGACGAGCAGATTGAGAAACACCTGACCGAGGCGCGCCTCGTTTGCCTTGACGGCCGGCACCACGCCGTAGTGCTTGACCAGCTGTGCGCGATGGCGAATCTCGTTCCATGCCATGCGCACGGACGACTCCATGATCTCCTTGACATCCACGGCGCCGGTCGGCTCGTCGGCGGGCGAGCGTGAGAAGATCTTGAGGTCGCGCACGATCAATCGCACCATTTGCGCCGCCTCGCGGGCCTCCTCGAGCGGCTCCTTGAGCTCCCCGAGCAGCCAGGTCGCGTTCGGGTGCGGGCCCATCGTCGCGAGGCTGTCGGCCATGAACTCCAGATTGGCCATCACGGCGGCCAGCGGATTGTTGATCTCGTGCGCGACGCCCGCCGCCAGTGTTCCCACCGAGGCCATGCGGTCGCTCACCATCAACTGCGACTGGAGCTTTTGTCGTTCGGTGACGTTGCGCACCACCCCCAGGTTGCCGACGTGCCGGCCCGCTCCGTCGAACAGGGGACTGCCGGCGATATTCACCCAGATGTCGCTGCCGTCCTTGTGGTGCAACGTCGTATCGACGGCGTCCACCTTTCCCTGGCCGTGCTGGTCGAAGACGTCACGCGCGCTCAACTGTGCTGCGGCGCTCATCAAGTCGAATACGCTCCTGCCGATCAGCTCGGGGGGTTCGTAACCGAGCATCTCCGCAAAGCGCCGGTTGACGAAAACGATGCGGGCACCAGCGTCGATCTTGATGATGCCGTCGGTCGTCGCCTCGACGATCTGGCGGTACCGCTCTTCGCTCTCGCGCAGCGCCTGTTGGGCCTTGGACAGCAGCACCGGCGTCTGGCTCTTGGAGTCGACCACCGCATCGATCTGGCCGGAGAGCAGCGCTTCGATGGTCGCTTCGGCCTCGACAAGGCGCTGGGCGAGGTCCGACGTGTGCAGCACGTTGGTGGCGGTCATGTGCCGGTCAAAGCCAGAAGGACCTGGTCCTTGTCGCTCAGGTTGCCGATCACGCGTTGCACCGGCAGCGGCATGAGCTTGAGGAGCGTCGGCGTCACGATGATGCCGTCGGCCAGCGCGCGGCCCGGCTGCTCGAGCATGTCGACGATTTCGAGATCGTGGGCGGCGGCGAAGTGCTCGTCGCAGATCGCCTTGGCATTGGCGATCGCCCGCACCGAGTTCGGGGCATTGCCCGCGACGTAGAGACGCAACCGCAGGCCCATGTCAGAGGTCTCCGTCTTCGTCGCCATTCTTCTTAGCGCCATTCTTCTTCCGGCCCCCCGTGGCGACACGGACGTCCTCATCGGCGTGACGCATCCGGCGGAGCACGGCGCGGTCGGTCCTCACCAACGTCGTCGCCGATCCGGTCGCGTCGGCCAGGAGCGCCATTTCGGCGGTGCGCGCCTCCATCTCCACTTGGACGACCTGCAGGCGCGCGGCCGCTTCGGCCTGCGCCAGCTGCAGCTGTAGCCGCTTGAGCTCCGCCGCAACCTTGATGCGCTGCGTCCCCGCCTCTTCTTCCTGTTCCCACTCCCAGCGGGCCACGCCCATGAGCACTTTCCCCTGGGCGACGAAAACGTCGGTGAGACTCACGCCCTCGTCGGAGAGCGTCAGCTCGCGCACCTGGTTCGAGTGCCCGCTGCCGCGCGACTTGACGATCGTCAGCGCGCGGTTGCGCTCGCCGTCCTGCACGAGGTACGAGACGTGGATCCAGGTGTCGGCAATGGTCGAGATCCCGTTTGCCGTCGCCTCGTCGGTGCTGACGCCGTCCAGCACGGACGTGTTCACGACCGTGATCCCTTCGCTCTTGAGAAAGTCCAGGAACTGTTGGGCCGCATCGGCTGAGGCCACGTGCGTGAGCTTCGTCGAGAGCGCCGAGAGCGGGTCGACCACCAGGCACCGAGGCTGGTACTCGCGCACCCTCGCCCGCAGCGTACCGAACTGGTCTTCGATGTTGGGGCCCCGCGTACGCGTGGAGTACATCTTGAGCATGCCGGACTTGACGTGGGCGGCGAGCTTGATGCCCACCGATCGGAGATTGCGAACGATCTGCGCCGCGCCTTCGTCGAAGCTCACAAACATGGTCCGCTCGCCGCGGTCGCAGGCGGCGGCGGCGAAGAGGCCCGCCAGGGTCGACTTGGCGGTCCCCGGCGCGCCGGAGATGAGCACGTTGCTGCCGCGATAGTAGCCGCCTTGCAGCATGACATCGAGACGCGGCAGGCCCGATGAGACCCGTTCCTCGGTGACCTCATATTGGAGCTCGGTGGGGCCACGGTTGGTGAGCTGCAGTCCCTCCGCGGTGAGCGTGATCGGGAACTCGTCTCCCGCAAACCCCGACCCACGGTACTTCATGACGCGCAGATTGCGAAAGCCCGACCCGTCGACGACTTGATGCTTGAGAACGACCACGCAATCGACCATGAACTGCAGGAAGCTGTAGCGCTGGTCTGCTTCAGCGGCGCCGACCTTTTGCGTGATGATGCCGGTCATCCCCATCTCCGACAGCCAGTCGCGGATGCGATAGATCTCGCGACGCTCGGCGACCGGATCGTCGAGGAGTGACAGGAGGACATCGATCCCATCGAACACGATGCGGGTCGCATGAATCTCTTCGGCCTTGGCGCGCAGCACACTCAGCATGCCGGCCAGGTCGAATTCCCCGGCCTTCACCACTTCCGGAGCGAGGCGGGCATCCAGGAAGAAGAGCTTCTTCTTCTCGAGCGCGGGAAGATCCCACCCGAAGGTGGCGGCGTTGGCAATGATCTGGCGCGTACTCTCCTCGAAGGCGACGAAAATGCCCGCCTCCTTCGATTGATTGGCGCCATTGATCAGCGCCTGCAGCGCAAAGACGGTCTTGCCGCACCCCGGTCCACCCATCACCAGCGTCGTTCGTCCGCGCGGCAGTCCGCCGTCCGTGATTTCGTCGAATCCCCGAATCCCAGTGAGCGTCTTTGTTACGACGGCGTACGGAGTGTCAATGTGCATAGGGTGTCCCTTCCAACGGGGTAATCAGGAACGATAGGGGAGAAGCGAGAGGGGGGATATCGGCCAAACGCGCTAATCCCTACTCCGAATGGGCGACGTGGCCTAAGTCACGGGCACGTAAGGATCAACGAGGGCGCCGCGCCGGCCCGCACCTGGGCCACATCCCTCGGCTCGCTCCAGAAGCCCCACAGCCGATCGCTGTGAGGCTTACTCTCCCATCAGTCGGGACGGCGGGATTTGAATGCACCGGCCCCCATGCGGGGCCGTTGTTTTATCGGCACTTAGGTGTATGGACTGACCGCATTGGTAGGCATCGGCAGGCATGGAACGGCAAATTATGATCATCGTCGCCATTGTCTCCGGCGGCAATATCGACCTCGCGAAGTTCTCTGAGCTGATCGCCTAGCGCAGCTTCAGCTGGATGTCCACCCATGCGCCATTCTTGGCGCTGGACTCCACCGCCGCATGGATGAACTTGACGCCGTGCGCGCCGTCTTCTACCGTCGGCACGAGCAGCGCCGCCCGACCAGGCGCCCGCTTCGCGCGACGCGCCCGGATCTGCTCCGCAAGATCGCGATACAGATTAGCGAACGCCTCGAGGTAGCCCTCCGGATGACCCGACGGGATGCGGGTCGCGAGCGATGCGGCGGGACTGAGATTCGGACCACCACGCGATAGCACACGTGGCGGTTGGCCCACCGGGGAAAAGCGCAGCTGGTTCGGGTGCTCCTGGCTCCACTCGAGGCCGGCCTTCTCGCCGTACACGCGCAGTCTGAGCCCGTTCTCATTGCCCGGCGCCACCTGACTCCCCCACAGCATGCCGCGCGCGCCATTCTCGAACCGCAGCAACATGTGCACGTTGTCGTCGAGCCTGCGGCCCGGCACGAACCGGCTCAGGTCCGCGGCGAGCTCGCGCACCGCGAGGCCGGTGACGAAGCCCGCCAGATTGTACGCGTGCGTGCCGATGTCGCCGAGGCAGCCGCCGGCACCGGCGCGCGCGGGATCGACCCGCCATGCGGCCTGCTTCTGCCCCGTGTCTTCGAGCTTGGTCGTCAGCCAATCCTGCACATACTCGACCTGGGCGACGCGGATCGTGCCGAGCTCGCCGGCCGCGACCATCTCGCGCGCCTCACGCACCATCGGGTATCCGGTGTAGTTGTGCGTGACACCAAACACGAGACCGGTGCGCTTCACGACCTGTACGAGGTCGAGCGCGTCCTCGAGTGTCGTGGTCATCGGCTTGTCGCAGATCACGTCTATGCCGCGATCGAGAAAGGCGCGAGCGATGGCATGGTGGCTGTCGTTCGGGGTCACAATGCTCACGACCTCAATGCCGTCGGACCGCTTCGCCTCGGCCGCCGCCATCTCGGCGAAGCTCGTGTAAACGCGGTCCGGCGGGAGACGGAGATCGGCGCCCGACTCTTTGGCGCGCTCTGGATCGGACGAGAGGGCACCCGCGACCAGCTCGTACTGTCCGTCCATGCGGGCGCACAGCCGATGCACGCCGCCGATGAACGCGCCGCGCCCGCCGCCCACCATGCCGAGCCGCAGCGGCTGGACCATCGTCAGGCGATTCCGAGCATCCGGCGATTTGCGGCGAGGTCGGTGCCAGCGCCGGCGAAATCGTCGAACGCCTGTTCCGTCACGCGGATGATGTGGTCGGCGATGAACCTCGCGCCTTCGCGCGCGCCGTCCTCCGGGTGCTTGAGGCAGCACTCCCACTCGAGCACCGCCCAACCGGGGTAGTCGTACTGCGCGAGCTTCGAGAAGATCGCCTTGAAGTTCACCTGACCGTCGCCTAACGAACGGAACCGGCCGGCCCGATTGACCCACGACTGGAACCCGCCGTACACGCCTTGGCGGCCGGTCGGATTGAACTCGGCGTCCTTGACGTGAAACATGCGGATGCGGTCATGATAGAGGTCGATGTACTCGAGATAGTCGAGCTGCTGCAGCACGAAGTGACTGGGATCGTACAGCAGGTTGCAGCGCTTGTGACCGCCGACGCGCTCGAGGAACATCTCGAACGTCACGCCGTCGTGCAGGTCCTCGCCGGGATGGATCTCGAAGCAGGCGTTGACCCCGTTTTCCTCGAACACGTCGAGAATCGGACGCCAGCGCCGCGCCAGCTCGTCGAACGCCGTCTCGACCAGACCGGCCGGCCGCTGCGGCCAGGGATACAAGTAGGGCCACGCCAGGGCACCCGAAAACGTGGCATGCTCGGTCACGCCGAGCCGGCGTGACGCGCGCGCCGCGAGCTTCACCTGCTCGACCGCCCAAGCGGTCCGCGCCGCGGGATTCCCGCGGACTTCGGGCGCCGCGAAGGCGTCGAATGCGGTGTCGTACGCGGGATGCACGGCCACCAGCTGGCCCTGCAGATGCGTCGACAGCTCGGTCACCTGAAGCCCGCGCTCGGCCAGGACGCCCTTCACCTCGTCGCAGTAGGTCTGGCTCTCGGCCGCTTTGGCGAGGTCGAACAGGCGGCGATCCCAGGTCGGGATCTGGACGCCCTTGAAGCCGAGGCCGGCGGCCCAGCCGGCGATGGTCTTCAGGTGGTTGAACGGCGGCGCATCGCCCGCGAACTGCGCCAGGAATATGGCCGGCCCCTTGATCGACCTCATCGCGCGACCTCCCTCGTCCAAGAAGATCTCATGGCGGGAGGAAATAGTACGGCAAAAGCAGATCCTTCGCTGCGCTCAGGGACTACTCACAGCGCGGGGCGAGAAAAAAGGAAAAGCGAGCTTGATCTTTACTGAGTCGGGACGGCGGGATTTGAATGCAACGGCCCCCACGCCACGCCCTGTATTAACGCGCGGCGATCGCCGTCAGCTTCCCATCCTGCTGCGCAATGAACAGATAGCCCTGCGCGCTCAGCGCCAGAAGGCCTCCGGCCGCGTATGACCAACCCTGCCGCCGCGCCGCGATGTCCACACCATACGTATCCATGGACGTGCTCACGAACACGACGTTCCTCGTCACCACGATCTCCCCGGTCGGTGAGCCTTGCGGTGGTGTCCACGACCATTGCAGCGTCCCGTTGGATTCGGAGCGCGCCTGAAGATCCTGGCCGCTGATGACGTAGATCGTGCCGTTGCCCACGGCCGCCGTCCCCGAGAACGATCCGCTCTGCTCCCACTGCACCTGCTTGGTGCCGAGGTTCACGGAGACGAGCCTGTCACTGCGAAGGGTGATCAGCTCGTTGCTCCCGCCAAGGACGGGCGTGCCGCCTGCCAGGAGCCGATTGTCCTCCAGCGTCCAGATCGTGTCGCCCGAGGTTGCGTCGAACACGCTCACGCCGACCGAGTAGTAGTCGTTCAGCGATCCGTAGGCGTACACCCGTCCGTCCTTGACGGCGGGGGTCCAACCGCTCACCTGCGGCAGCTGCCGGAACCAGAGCGTTTCCCCGGTGGTCGCGTTGAACGCGTACATCCCATCGTAGTATCCGCCGGCCATGTACACCGCACCCTGGGAGAGGACCGGCGCCTTGTAGGTCGACCACTGATTCCCGTACGGCGACTTGAGCCCTGGCGCGCCGCTCAGCGCGTCGAAGGACCACAGGAACGAATCCTCGTGCCCGCTCGTGGTGACGTAGACGCTGCCATTGCCGTACGCGGGCGGATGCACGGCGGCAACCGAGCCGAACGTGGCCGAGGTGAAGGTCTTGGTCCAGCGCACGGCGCCCGTCTGCGCGTTGACGCTCCGCAACGCCTGCGTTCCGAAATACGAGTTCGTCGAGACGAACACCGAACCGTTCCCCGCGGTTACCGGGTTCAACGCGACCGCATTCTCGATCGTCACGGTCCACGCCTGGGCGAACGCCACCGGATCCACCGTGACGTCGACGTACCCGGTGTGACTCGGATTCCCCTGATACGTCACCCATTCCGTCGCGTTGCTCCAGTCGGCGGCGGGACGCGCGAGCGACGTGATCGTAGTCGAGTCGGACTTGCCCTCGCTCGTCGCCCTGATCCTCGCCGAGCCCGCGGACATCGAGGTGATCTTGCCGGTGCCGTCCACCTGGACCCTTGCCGGGTCCGCGCTGCTCCACGTGATCTCACGCCCACTGAGCACGTTGTTGTCGGCGTCGTATGCCGTCACGGTGAGCTGGCCCGACTGTCCGACGTACAGCGCGCCGTTGACGTAGCCGCCGCCGACCTTCAGCCGGCCAACGGCGGTGCTGACGACGGCGTACGTACCGGAGCGCGAAATCCCGCCGGACACGGTGCGCGCGGTGGCGTCGACCGTGCTCCCGGGCACGAGCGTCCAGCTGGTCCCGCTGGCGGCGTACAACTGCAAACTCGCCGCTCCGGTCCCCGCGGGCACCTTGTCCGCGCCGTAGCCGAGCGTCATGGTCACGAACCGCGAGAACTGGAGACCATCCGGCCCAAGCTCGATCGCCGTGCCCGCTACCAGACGGCTGCTGGGCGGGGCGCTCGAGGCGGGCGCGAGCAGCACGGTGATCGTTTGCGGCAGCGCGAAGGGGGGGATCGTGAGCGTGGCGGTGCTGCTGCCGTTCCCCATGGTGAGCGTGGCGCCCGCGGTGCCGACCGCGCCGCCCCCCCAGGCCCGGAGGGCGGCGCTTCCGTCCTTGCCGCCCGTGGACGCGGTGATCGTGACCGGACCGGCCCCGATGGCACGCACCCGGCCATTCGAGCTCACCGCGGCGACGCCGGCGTCGCTCGTGCGCCAAATGAACGCCTGATTCGAGACGATCCCACCCGTGGCGTTGATCGCCGTCGCGACGAGCTGGAAGCTGTCGCCGATGATCACCGGCGTGACCGGCACGCCGGTGACGACGACCGACGCGACGCCCGCGGGACCGGTGACTTGGTCGTCGCCGCAGGACATGAACGCAAGGGCGCTCGCGGCGACACAGAAGCGCACGAGAGCGCGACGGGAGAGAGGAAACAGCGTGTGAGTTGCGATGCGCATCGGACCTCGTCCATGCACGGCCCTACGCAGATCGTATCGTCAGCCCGACGCCAGCCGCGGGCGCAAGAATGGTGCCGGTGTCGAAGCGACGCTACACTCTCGGCACCTGTCGCGTGGGCGCCACGCTGGCGGCCAAGCGAGAGCATGTGGGCGCGACCTCCGATCTCGACTCGGTCGTCTCCGAGATATCCCAGCGGGTGCGGTTGCTCGACGGGCTGGTGCGCTATCGCTTCGGTGGGAACGCCGAGCTTATGGGCGCGTGGGCGAGCGCCCGCAATGTGGAGGGGCCGCCCGGTCGACGCTCATTCCGAACCGATACTGCTTTATGATCTCGGGCGTTGTTAGTGCATGCCACAGCTTCTCGGGTGTTATGCGGATGTACGTAACGTAAACAAATTTCGAGCCTGACATTAGATTCTCCTAAGTTTGCGATTCGCTTCTCTGCGGACGGACGCGCCACCCCCCATTCCTGCTTGGCCCCGAAATTCAACATCCACTCCCTGCTTGATTCTCATTGCAATCCACGGGATTCTCCGGTGCTTCGCCCCGCCACTCACCGTCGCCAAGGGCTTAAGCTTTTCTCGCGAGTACGACGTGCGTCGCGGCCGGCGTCGCCACATGCTCGGTGCACGCATAGCCCAGCGCCGGCAGGTCCATCCCCGCAAAGAGCGCCTCACCACTGCCGAGCAGGATCGGCGCGATCGCGACATGCATCTCGTCGATGAGCCGCGCCTGGAGATACTGGCGCACCGTGGACGCCCCGCCGCCGACCTGGATATCGCGGTCGCCCGCGGCCTCCCTGGCGACCGCGATATCCAGGTCGATTCCGCCAGTGACGAAATGAAAGACGGTCCCGCCTTTCATCGTGATCGGTTGGCGCGCGTGGTTCGTCAGCACGAACACCGGCACGTGATACGGCGGGTTCTCGCCCCACCAGCCGCGCCACCGGTCGTCGGGCCAAGGCCCGCGCATCGGGCCGAACATGTTTCGGCCCATGATATACGCACCGATGCCTTCCCCGAAGCGCTTGGCAAAATCGTTGTCGGGGCCCGTCGTCCCGCCCGTTTGCCCGTTGATCTCGCGAAACCCGCGCGTGCCGACGTACCAGCCGTGCAGGTCCTCACCTCCGACGCCGAGTGGGTTCTCGCGATCTTGCCGCGGACCGGCGCCGTACCCGTCGAGCGAGATCGAGAAGTTGTGGACGCGCAGCTTGGACATGGAATCCTCCGCTGGTTTCATATGCGTCGAATGGGCCGTCCCGAAATCGACAAGCGAAAAATGCGAGCCAACCTAAGCGGCTGACTCGCATTTGTTTAC
>Ga0193721_1000633_pt1 | contig 9982 bp, 9 predicted proteins | sample U2s2metaG_FD_145078 | JGI IMG/M metagenome (GOLD analysis project Ga0193721, IMG submission 145078) | Soil microbial communities from a riparian zone of the East river system, Colorado, United States - U2s2 | ecosystem: Environmental > Terrestrial > Soil > Riparian zone | place: USA: East River...
GGTTTCATCACGATCACGTCGGCGTGTTTGCAGCTTGAATATTCCTTTTTTACGCCAGATGGAAGTATCTTTTTGCTAACCGAAATGAGCTAAGGCTTGGATTGCTCGTGGGGTGATAAGCTGCGGATAAGTTACTTCTCTCCTCTTGGACCCTGTTTCTGCTCACCCGTTTGATCGCCGCCATGAGCATCGTGTCTTTGGTATTTTGTTATGCGCCAATGCCCGTACCGGAACTGAGCACCGTCGCTGTTTTGGTTCGACAAGCGGCGCCAGTCTTTGCACAATGAGAACGAGACTCAGTTACCACACTTAAAGTCGAGCAAATTCGAAAGGATCAACTATGAAGCACGTTCTAATACTAGCAGCTGCGCTCGTTATTGCTTTGAGCAGCCAAGCCTTCGCGCGCCTCGGCCAGACCGAGGATCAGGTCAACGCGCTTTTCGGAAAGCCTGTGGACCCGAGTAAGCCAGATAGTGACGGCATAACAACAAACATGTACAAAAACCCAACAGGTGAGTACCTTGCTGTGGTCCAGTTTCTAAAAGGCCATAGCGTCGCCGAAGCGTATTCCCGCGTGGATCGTCGCAAGCTTTCGAAAAGAGAATTGTCGATCTTTCTCGAGGGGAATTCTGCCGGCAAGGAGTGGCAAAAAGATCCGCGGAAGCTCGCATGGCAAAGAAGCGATCATCGTGCAACGGCATGGTACGAAACGCTCTCGGGACGGCCGACCCTGCTCATCCAGGCTAGATACTAAACGCGCCGCCTAGTTAGCTCGTTGCGACTTGGTCCTATTAGCGAGCTGCTTGGACCATGCTCATCGCGCGCCTGTTTCGATAGTGAGCAGCGCTTTGACTTTCTCCATGTCGGGATGAGTGACGCCAGCTTCCTCCAGTTGCTTGAAATCGTCTAGCGCACCTTGGCTGAACGTTCGCTCGTCATCACCAAGTTTGGCATCTTTGTTTTCCAGATAAATGGCTTTCGCTTTGTCGAATTGGTTATCGAAGAGATAACTGTGGGCGAGAACGCCCTTGATCATCGCCGCATTACGCGGCGAAAGTTCCAAGGCCTTGAGAGACGCTGCTATCGCCTCACGGGGGTTTCGATCGAAAAGATAATACCACGCCAGGGATAAGTAGTAATCCCAACCTTTTGAGGTCAACCCGATAGCCTTCTGTATGTCCTCAGGGTCGGATGGCTTCTCCTCAGCAGCAGATTGGCCGCGGTTGCGATAGGCATCAGCGCCGCGCTTCCGTCCCGATACTTCCTTGGATGTAAACTTTGCTTGTTTGACGTCCCAGGTGGCTTCAACATGCCCACCCCACGCGTCAGCGCTCAAGCCCAGGTCGTTTGGACTAGTATGCGCGTTAGCATCGATAACGACGCGATTAGTACCGTCGAGCTTGAACGTCGCATCCTCGATGAAAATGAAGTCGTAGTAATTGTTATACCGCTCAGCTTTCGCTTTGCGATAGTTTGGCAACAATAGGTCGTGCGCTTTGCGTAGGATGTTCGTCATCCGACTCAGCTTGCCATCACGAAACTCGACCAGAAGAACGTCCCCGGGTCCCCATTTACTGTCGAGGGTAACTAGACCAACTGAGCTGTCATCCGACCACTCAGCGCTGAGTCCGCCGTGACTTTGGTTTTGATGATAGGGCCGTTCCGTTTTCAGCTGACCCAGAATCCTGAAGGGCTCTAGTAGAACGAGGTAATCCTTCGCACCATCAAATGATTGCGCGTAATCGCTCGTCGGATAAATCACAGCAAACCTCTTATTTGGCGAAATTGTGCTACGGGCGATCAGGTAATCCTTTGCGTATTTATCTGGCAGGCCAGCCGAGGAATCAGTTTGGGATTCTGCCTCCTCCTCCGGTTCGGGTGGCGGACGACCGGCTAAGAACACACTCTTGGCACCATCGGGCGCGAATTTTGAAATGGCTCCGCTAAAGCTTTCCGCAACGAACAGGTTGCCTGAGGCATCAAAGGCAAAGCTACGGGGTGAGGTTGTTACCTCAGCGAAATCGCTTTGGACACCGGTAGGCGTAAATTCGAAGATCGTGTTTCCAGTATCGCCGACAAAGACATTGTCCGCCTTATCAATAGCCAGCGCGCTGACTGTTATGGCCGTGGCGAAGTCGCTCTTAGCCCCGCCAGGTTCGTATTTGAAGATACTATGTTTCAGTGGAACTCCGGCAAAAAGATCGCTCGCCTGGTCACAAGCCAGGATCTTGGCTGCGATCTCCGTCGTGGCGAAAGTGCTCTTCTCTCCCTCTGGAGTAAGTTTATAGATCGAGCCGGTGTCCCAATCGGAGACGAAGAGATTGCCTGACGGGTCGATTGCCAGGCTGTAAGGAAAGCCCACCCCGGTGGCAAACGTGCTTCGGGTTCCGTCGGGACTGAACTTTAGAATCGTGCCGCCGACGTGGTACTTGCCGCTTGGGCTTAACACAAAAAGATTGTCCGCCGCGTCAAACACAAGCCCATTGCCCTCCGACAAGCGAACCCCGGTAGCAAAAATGCTTCTCGTTCCATCGGGTGTGAATTTGAAGATTGTTTCGGCCGCGTGATCCGCAACAAACAGATTGCCAGAGTGGTCAAAAGCCAGGGCTGTCGGGTTGTTCAAATCAACTCCGGCCGCGCCGTAGCTGGAAGCCAGCAGCGTTGTCAGGCACACCACTCCAAGGACAATTCGAACTCGCATACGTTTAGTTGAAGACATCAATTGCAAGCACGGTAACGATCTGCCTAAGGCTCGACCCAGTTGTTGGGCGTTTTAGTGTGGATTGGTAGAATTGGTGTCCTGAGTTGTGCTAGGCATCAGCGTTTTGATCCTTTCCATATCCAGCTGGTAGGCGCGCTCGTGCGGCTGCAGTTCAATAGCTTTCTGCATGTCCTTGATCGCCGCATCATACTCTTCCTTCTCGGCATGAACCCGCGCGCGGTTCCAGTAAGCAACGTGATTCTTCGGATTGAGTTCAATGGCACGATTGAAGTCAGCGATAGCCTGATCGAAGTCCTCTTTTTCATATTCGGCGTTGCCGCGCCGGCGATAAGCCTCGCTATCTTTCGGATTGCGTCTGATGTCGCCCGTATACTCGCGGATCAACTGGTCGTAGTCGGGAAAGAGGAGCTTTGCTGACTTGGGGAAGTGCTGGCGAAAGTATTCTTTGCTATCAAATGGCCATACGATGCCGCTCCCTTCGATGCTCACAAGATCTCGCGATTGTTCCCGTAGAAATTTAGCGTATGCGTCGTCGCCGATGAGATGGATCACAACGCACGTAACACCGTCGTGCTCTTCCGCGGCAGCGCCGTCCGCGTCAATGTTATCGAATGTCTTGAGCGCTTTCTGGTCGCCCCGTGCCGCCGCCTGGATGACGTCATAATAATTAATGCCTTGCCTGCGCGCTTGCTCATCAATTCGTAGCCCTTCTCCGATTTGGGAGGCAGATCATCTTTGGTAAAATAAAGCTTGATCCGGCTGCAATGCATCCAGCCGCTCACGCCGGATTTCAGTTTCACCTCGCACCAATCTTCGCCCTCCTTCTTCTTAAACTTAAACGGCTCGCTAGCCTTGACCTTTGCTATAACTTGCGCATCAGCTCGTTTCTCCTTCCGCAAATTCACATAGCCATCCGGGTCATCTATGACACCGCGAAATTCCGACACGTCGGCAAATTCGAGGAATTCGCGAGGGACCGCTTCTTCACTCTTTTCGGTTTGGGCCGGGGATGACTTCTCAGATGCACTCTCGCCGGCGACGGGTTTCTCGTTTGCAGCACGCACCGAAAAACCACAGCTAATCGCGCTCACGACGGCAAGCACGAGCGTTAAACGATATTTCATTGCCTTTTGGCGTTAACGGAGTTACTCATTAATGTTGTCCAGGCCGGCAAATTTCCAGCCGCCGTTGGTTAGCTCGAAAATGAAGCGAATCGGAGCGTTTTCCTTGTCGTCTGGAGTCTCCTTGAAAGGACAATAAATCTCATACCGCCGGTCGGATTCTTTCTGGGGTGCGGCGCTTTTGAAACATTGAGCGGCATTGGCCTCCCCTTTGAAGATTTCGTTATACCGGCGCAAGAAATCTTCCTTGTTCTTTCCGGCTTTGACTCCATAGGGCATCGACAGTGGGAATTTCGTCATCTCCGCCACCGCCGTCTTGTCGCCCGCGATGACCGCCGATCTGAATTTCTTCCAGAATGCCGAAAAGTCGCTGTGCCCAAAAGCGTTTGGAAATAACAACACAATCAAAATTCCGGCTAACCAAATCTGTCGGTGAACCACGCCACTAGACGCGAATGAATTTAATTTTGATGCTCTCATTGTTCTTTAAATCTCGGTGTTCTCTTTCGGTGGGATTTCCTGCGCATTTGAAAAACCGCAACTGCTGGTCTGTTACGCTAGCGCCGCTTAGGTTTAACGCTGCGCCTTGGCTTCCGATGACAGCCGCTTCGTTTCTTCAGCATCCAGGTTTCTAGGCACAAGTTTGAAAGAGCTGACCAATTCCTTTACCAACAGATCTACACCCTTTTTGGCTGGTGAGGAGACTGAAAGGGCAAAAACCCCATCTTTCGCGGCAAGTCCGATCAAATAAGACGACAACTGTGCGCCTTTGTCGTTGTACACTCTTATCTCAGTCACCTTAACGTCCTTTCTGGTTCCTATTAGGTCTGCTCGGTTATTACTTTCAACTCTGCTAGCATGTTGATGCCAGTAATTTGTTTCCCATTGAGCGTGAGCGCTCAATAAGTCGTTTTTTTGAAGCTCCTTCTTATCGACAAAGGAAACCATCATTCCAACACCCTTTTGTAGTAAAATATGATAAGGGTCCTGAAGTTTTGCGCCGTTCCCTATTACGCGGAATTCAGCGTACTCGTTACCGTGTGCATACGCGGCATTCCATCCGTTGGAAGTTTTCACGTAGATTGGATCCTTGGGAGGTTCTGCCTGGAGACCCTTAACTGGCAGCAATATGAGCGCTCCCAACAGTAATAACTGAATAAGATGTTTCATAAACTCTTCTAGCGTCTAATGAGATTCGGCCCAAAAATCTGCAATTAACCCATGTGCCCCCGGCCGAGCAGCCGCCAATGCCTTACTCATTTTCTTTCTCCGGCACCGGCGGGCCGAGCTCACCGTAGAAAGAGTAATCGGCCTTTTTGCCGGTGATTTTCAATTGCCAATGCGTAAAGTTCTCGGCGGTGTCGCAGCTATTGCCCCGGCCTTGAAGCACGAGAAAGTATTTGGTTCGGGCAGTGATTCCGGCCTTGAAAAAACTCGTCCCGTTAACCTCTCCCTCAAAACGCCATTCTTTATAAAGCACTGGCTCTGCGTACCCGGGTTTTGTCCGCCCATCGTGAATGTCGGCTGCGTATCTCAACATCTTGGCTGGCAACAGTAAATTGAGTGTGCCGGATTCATCCCCGTTGCGGAACGTCAGTTTCCACGCGTTACCGACAAGCGAGCCACTCAGCGAGTAGGTATCCGCCGGGTGAGCCAAGCCTTTAGCGGCGTCGTCTGGCTCCGCCTCGCCTGTAAACAGGTATGCTGTTGTGCCAAAACGCATCCGCTCCATGACCCTAAGTTTGTACGCGTCAGGTTTGACGAAATTGATTTGGTATTCACCTGGATGGGCGCAACAAGCACATGCCCAAACGCGATTCGGTAGAAAAAGCAAGGTTACCCACATTCCCACCGAGTATAGAGGCCTTGTCCGAACCTTCATGTCACTCTTTTTTCGTCATAACGCCGGGCCGGAACCAACTGTCACGCACCATGAGGCAACTTGTTTGATATCATTAAGCAAATTATTTGATCTCAGGGGACAATATTTCTTTTAGCGAAGGCCCTTCGGGATACTTGATATCGCTGATTCGCCATCCACTTGCAGTGTTCGTGAGTCTGTAGACGAGTGTTCGCGTTCCTAAGTTGGTGAACGTCACGTTGAACAAATCAGGCTGACCCGCCACTGCAGTAATTTGAAGGTTAGTCGTTTTCTCGTCGAAATCTTGCGCATCGTAAATTGGGTCGAAATCGAGATTGCAAACACCGTGTTCCCGTTTCTTGCATTCATCATCCTTTATAAATAGGGACGTAAGTTCCTTGTCGAAGTACTTGGATAACGTTCGCTTATTGTCGAACCAGAATGGCTGCTTTCCCCATGGTTGATGAAAGCGATAAACGGAGCGAATGAAGTCTTCTGGTGAAGAGTTTTTTGTTTCGGCTCCGAAACAAGCTGCGCTGGTAAAAACGAGTGAAACAAAAAGGACGTGGCGAAAAGTCATGTTCTGTAAATTGAGGCATGCTCTAATTGTGCCTAACAAAGCGAGTTTCAAATCCGTGTCTCAAAAATGACCTGATCGTTGCCCAGCTTGCTTGTATCAGGTCAACAAAGCTCCTGTGATTAGCTGTTCCCTTTGCATGATTATCTTCTCTCTGGTTTGGTAGTCTGCAGCGCTTTGATCTCTTCCAGATCGTGCTGGTAGCCGGGCTCGTTCGGTTGCAGTTGAATAGCTTTGCGTATGTCCTTGATCGCCGCACCATACTCTGCCCTCTTGGCATGAGCCCAGGCGCGGTTCATGTAAGCAGCGTGATTGTTGGGATCGAGTTCGATGGCTCGATCGAAGTCACCAATAGCCCGATCCCAGTCGTCATTTCCATATTCGGTGTAGCCGCGCTGGCGATAGGCCTCACTATCTTTCGGGTCGCGCTTGATGGTGTCCGTGTAATCACGGATTAGCTGGTGGTAGTCAGGAAACAGGATTTTTGCTGACTTGGGAAAATGCTGCCGAAAATATTCTTTGGGATCGAACGGGGAGAACGTTCCCAGCTCCCAGCCGCCCTTTATGCCTTGGCGAAATCCTGGCGGTTGTTGGCGCAAAAATTCCGCGAACTTGTCGTCACCCACGAGATGGATCACCACCTCTTCAATTGACGTGATTTGCGTCTCGGCGGCCGCGCCGTCCAAACCCAGAGTAAAAAATGTTTTCAACGCTTTGTTGTCGCCACGCGCTGCCGCCCGACTCACTTCATAGTAATTCACGCCTTGCTGGCGCGTTTGCTCATCAATTTCCTCACCTGAGTCCTCAGGGCCTTTGGGTAAATCCTTTTCGGTGTAGTAACGTTTAATCCGGCTGTAATGCATCCAGCCGGTCAAACCGGACGCAAGTTTCACTTTGCACCACGTTGCATTTTGTGTGCATTGAAACTCGAACGGCTCGTCCTTTTTCACTTTCGCAACAATTGGTGAGTCGGCGCTTTTTTCCTTGCGCAAATTCACGTAGCCGTCGGGATCATCGATAACGGCGTCTGGGACCCCATAAAAACCTTCGGCGTCGGGTGTCACATCCGGCTTTTCGCCCGATTTAGACGAGGACTCTTCAGACGGATTCTTGCCGGCTTCCGGCTTGTTGTCGGCGGGCGACGACCGGGTTATGCCCACGATCTCCGATTTCGCAATCGTTTTATCCGTCTTGCCCGTTGACGTTTCTGTAGAGATCGTCACGCTCCGGTCCGACTCGCTCGTGATTTGGCCTTTAACCGTGTCGCCGGACTTAAGGAGAATAGTGTCGGCGGATACGGAATAAATCGCGACCGAAAGGGTGAAGATCACCCATAGGCCTAATCTCGTATGCGGTCGATTACGCGCCATTCTATGGTTCACCTGCTCCGTCATTCTTCGAGGTGTGCCGAGTCCATGATGTGGTCGATCTCTTTCTTTAACCTGGGATCGGTATTCAGGTTCGAGGTAAAGTTGATCTCCAAGAGCTGCCCTTTGTAAGAAGTGGTGAGGTTACGTGTGTAGACGGGGTTATGAGAATAGTCCTTCTTTCCCTTCAGCATTGGGACAAAGCTCCAGTCCGCCCATTTGCGCCCGTCGATCGTGACGACCTTTTTTTTCAGCCATTGCAGGTGCGAGTCTTTTGGCAGCCACTTGAAGCCCTTGTTGTACCCGGCTACGCGCATTTTGAGATAGCCCTCAAGCTGGTCCGGTGTGAGTCCATGCGTGCCGCGCAAAACTGTTCCCCACGCGCCATCCGGCCCTGAGAACTTGGCCAGCGTCTTTGGCTCTTTGGGATCCTGGGGATCGCGAGTGAAATCAGATGGGATATCGAGCTTAAGCTTGCCATCAACCAGGCTGACTATTGTTCCCGCGGCTCCGCCGTTCGCGGCGACTCCATTGCTGCTCGAGTCGGCAACCGATTCGTCGGCAACCAAGCTTGGATCGAGTTGTTGCGCGTGCTTGAAGTCTGCGGCAGCACCAGTCGTATCCCCTTTTTCCTTCTTCACGGCAGCACGATTGTAGTAGGCACGCGCGTAATCTGGTTTGAGTTCGATCGCGCGTGTGTAATCAGCAATTGCACCATCGAGGTCTTTATTCTCCGCTCTAGCGTTGCCGCGGTTGTTGTAAGCAGCCGGATTTGTGGAGCCGAGTTCGATGGCTCGGGTGTAGTCTGCAATGGCGCCAGCAGTGTCCTTCTTCAGCCATTTGGCTTGGGCGCGGTTATAGTAAGGCGCGTCATTTTTGGGATCGGCTTTGGCCGCTCGATCAAATTCAGCTATAGCGCCATCCAAGTCGCCGTTCTTTGCTTTTTCGATCCCGCGGGCAACAAAGTCATCACCAGAGCCTCCAGCAAGCGGCGACGCATATTCAGAAGCAGCGGCTGACTGTCCCGGCGTGACTGAACTTGAACCGGCCGCCGGCGATGGTGACTCCTGTGCGGCTTCCTGAATCTTGACCGCGACCAAGTAGCTGAAATCGATATCCACGTTCGCTTCGCGCCCACCGAGTCGCATTGGACCGGAGAAATGCGAGAGCAATACCTGCTCGTCTTTTGCATCCTTGTATCGTCCGAAGCTGATATGCGGATAGGATTTCGCTTTCGGTTTTTCTTTCGACTCTTCGAAAACAAATTCCTCCCGCTTGTCCTGATCTTCTTTCCTCAAAAATTTCACGACTGTTGCGCCTTGGCTCGGATCGTTTGAAGCCGGCTCGCCATTCAATCGAGCGTCGATTAACCCTACCCAATTGTTCAACCGCTTGGCTGTTTGTGCGTCCACCGGCTTGCCGGTTTCACCCCAGTCATTCGATTTCAGCCAGGTCTTTCCATCCTTCCGTGCGAACTCGTCCCCGTTGCCAGCCTGAATTCGTTCCGGACCGCCATTTGGATAACGATCGTATTTGAATTCCGCCCTGCCTCCCGCGCCGAAATCAAGATTCGCAATCGCGACGAAATGGACCTTCGAATAAAAATCGCGACTATACTTCAGATTATCGGCCGCAACTTCGGTGTTCTCTTCGGTCCTGCCGGTTGTCGAGAAACCGACCAGAAACAAGACAGCCAGCCCAATGCCGATTAAGGAATGCCGGTACAATGATGAAGAAATGTTAGGGATGTGTTTCCTGCGCAAGCAATTTGGTCGCTTCCTCCAGGTTCGCCCTGGTGGCGACCTTCTCCAAGCCGCGATTCAGCTCTTCGTCGGATGCGGCACCAAGAGTGATTGATGTTTTAAAGTCTGCGATAGCGCGTTGCAGATCGGGAATCCGGGATTCCGGTTCGGTGGAAGCTTTCGCGCGACGGAGGTAAAGCATACCTCGATTGTGATAAACAAAAGGCGCGAAACGGCCTTTCAGATTGATCGCTTGCTGATAGAGCTTGAGCGCCTCTTCATAATTCTTGACCGCCGCGGCCTGCTGCGCTTCCATCGCCAGCTTTTCATCGTCAGGTTGAGTTGACTCGGCCCCACTCCCAGATTTTGCGTTCCGAACGACCGGCCCGAAATGCATTTGACCTTTCGCGATTGTTACGTCCTGGGTCCCGCCATCGGGATAGTGAAGTGTCATCCTCGAATCAGGATCGCCCTCCCATGTCGCAATTTCCTCACCGTTTCTTAAGATGATCTGGCGCGGCGACCTTTGGATTTTGAGATCGAGTTTGTTCGCGTGTCCTTTGCCCGCCACCGCAGCCTTGTCCCGGCTCCT
>Ga0193721_1000634_pt1 | contig 9979 bp, 6 predicted proteins | sample U2s2metaG_FD_145078 | JGI IMG/M metagenome (GOLD analysis project Ga0193721, IMG submission 145078) | Soil microbial communities from a riparian zone of the East river system, Colorado, United States - U2s2 | ecosystem: Environmental > Terrestrial > Soil > Riparian zone | place: USA: East River...
AAGGCCGCGCCCCACTCCGCACCCTCGCCCGACACCACCGTAGAAGAGTGAACGGTGATGAGTGATCGGTGAATCAACTCAGTCGATAGAAGCCCGCATGAAGAAAAGAACCAAACCCAATATCAAATTCGCGATTGTCGCGATACTATTCTTTGCAGTGATCATCAGGCTGCACGCTGGCACCATCACAGTCACTAACACCCACGACAGCGGCCCTGGCTCGTTGCGGCAGGCACTGGCTGACGCCACCGATGGTGACACGATTACATTCGCAGTCACCGGCACCATCGGCCTAACCAGCGGCGAATTACTCGCGGACAAGAGCGTCACCATCTCAGGTCCCGGCGCTGACAATCTGGCTGTCAACGGCACCGCCATCTACCGCGTGTTCCACATCGCTTCTGCTAAAACGGTCTCCATTTCAGGATTGACCATCACAAACGGCGCGGCTCCGTTCATGGAACACGGAGGCGGCATCTACAATGATCATGGGAGCTTGACGCTCAGCGATTGCACAGTCAGCGGCAATGTGGGGCCATACAGCGCCGGAGGCATTTTCAACGACGGTTCGATGGGGAGCTCAAGCCTACAGATCAACCGCTGCGTTCTTGTCAATAACTCGGCTTATGTGCGCGGTGGGGCGATTTATAGCAGCGGAGATTCCGGCAGCGCGCAGCTCCAGCTTAACGCTAGCACTCTTAGCAATAACTCTGCCAACGGTGGTGGCGCCATTTATAATGATCATGGGACTTTGATGCTCAGCGATTGCATGGTCAGCAATAACTCAGCGACGTATGGAGGCGGCGGTATTTACAACGACGGTCGTCTTCAAGGCGCCGCCACATTAGAAGTCAGCGATACCACACTGAGTGGCAACTCAGTTCAACCCTTTGCCGGCGATGGCGGCGGGGCCATTTATAACGATGGTGGATTTTCGGGAAGTGCGACCGTTCACATTACGAATAGCGCTCTGAGTAACAATTCGGGCTACATCAGGGGTGGCGGTATCTATCATCGGGGCTATGCAGGTCAGGCAATTCTGCAGATTGAAAACAGCACACTAAGCAACAATTCTGCTAGCAAGTCAGGCGGAACCATATACTGCTTTGGCGGAGACGGCGATACGGAGCTTGAGTTGGCGAACACGATCCTGAAAGCTAACCCAACAGGAGAAAATATCTTCAATGATTCCTGCACAATCACCTCACTAGGATACAATCTTAGCAGCGATGAAGGCGGTGGTTACTTGAATGGTCCAGGTGACCAGATCAACACCGATCCGCTGCTCGGTCCGTTGCAACATAATGGCGGACCGACATTGACGCACCGTCCATTGCCTGGAAGCCCGGCTATCGATGCCGGCAGTCCAAGCTTTACTCCACCGCCTTTGTTCGACCAGCGCGGCCCAGGTTTTGATCGGGTTGTGAACGGCCGGCTCGACATTGGCTCATTCGAAGTGCAAAATGGAAAGCCCACGCCTACACCTACACCTACACCTAGACCTGCTCCTACTCCAAGGCCACGTCCAGCTCCGCATCCGCGCCCTACATCGCCGTGAAACAGCGAACGGTGATTCTCGACTAGTGATTAGTTAATTCAACCGCATCGTGAAATCGAATGAAAATCAGAACTGGATCTAATATCACACTGGCCGCTATTGCGGCAGCACTGCAATGTACTCTGGCAATTGCAGCACAGGTAAACACCGATACTAACACGAGTGACAGCCGCAAGACGTCAGGCCGTCACGAGCTGACCGGCACTCCTCAGTATCAGATCTTTGACATCGGCGTTGTTCAGCAGGGCGATGAAGCGTCGCAGGGGTTTGGCGTGTCGCCGGGGGGAATCGCCGTTGGTCGCTCGCTAAGCAACGGTGGTAGCCAGGCCTTCACGTGGACCCTGAACGGCGGTCTTGTCGGGTTGCCGAACCTGGTCGGGCGGAGTTACTGCGTATCTAACAGCGCGAACGATAACGACATTGTGGTAGGTACTGGAGCCACTACTGCTTTTGGATCGAGCCGATTACCGGTGGTTTGGCAAAATGGCGTGGTTTCGCAGCTTCCCCTTCCGGTTGGCCAAAGTCTCGGCGACGCGAACTCGGTGAACGCTTCAAATGTTGCGGTGGGCTCCGTTAACGCTGGCAGCAATCAACGGGGCGTGATCTATAGCGGAGGCAGCGCGACCATCATCACCCAGACGACAACGAACGGAAGTTTCTTTCTCACGGCGTTCGGTATCAACGACTCGGGCCGGATCGTCGGCCAGGGCATCGATCCGCAAAACGCAGCGCGTAACGTGGGGATTGTGTATGATATTGGGCAGAACATGGCTTTTGAAGTTGGCGCATTGCCGCAGTGATTTCGCCGGCTCAACGCCAGGCGAAATTTTAGGGTCACAAGTCACGTTTACATTCCCAACGGGTTGAGGACAACCCGTTCCACCTCAGAAATCGCGATAGTGCGTTCTTGTCATTGAGATTTGCCAGCGCGAAGATCGGGCAGGATCTCATGAAAGAATCCGATAACGAAGATCAGCATGCGCCGCTGAGTTATCACGGCGCGTCGCGCATCTTATGGCTGGTTTTTCTACTGATCGTCTTCTGGTTGATCGTGCGCGCGCTGGAACCGGTGATTTTGCTGTTCGCGCTGGTTTTTCTTCTCGCCATGGTCCTGAACCCGATCGTGACCTGGTTGCAGAAACATCACGTACCGCGTTTCGCCGGTGTGATTCTGCTGATACTTGGCCTCGTTGCGATCACTGCCACGATCGTGATCTTTGCGATTCCGCCGTTGGCGAGACAAACCCAGGAACTGGTGCGAAATGCCCCTGCAGTGTGGCAAGGCATCGCTACTCGGATTGAATCGTTGACGCAGAACTATCCGGCGGTCCGCGAAGCGTTGCCACGCGTCGATGAAATAGCTGGAAAGGTCGGCGCAGCAGCCGGAACAGTGGGGAACATTTTGTTACGATCCACCCTCGGTCTGGTAGGTGGAGTGGCCAGCTTTGTGTTCGCAGTGCTGTTGCTTGTTTTTGTCCTGGCTAATCCCCGTCCTCTCGTAGCGGCGTATCTCGCGCTGGCACCCGATCGTTACCGCGCGCAAGCGCATCGCACCCTGGCCCGATTGATGCGACAAATGATCGCCTGGGCGCGCGGCGTCGCCATCAACGGCGTGATCACCGGGTTATCTATCGGCGTGTTGCTTTGGCTAATCGGCGTGCAACCGGCGCTCATGTTCGGCGTGTTCGCGTTTCTCGGTGAATTTCTCCCAAACATTGGCGCATTTCTTGTCGCCATCCCCATTCTTCTTGTCGCGTTGAGCCTGGGCGCTACCAAATTCTGGTTAGCTCTCGGCGTGATTGTAGTGGTCTACCAGGTCGAGCTAAACGTTCTTGTGCCAGGAGTGCTGGGCAAAGAAATGCGATTGCATCCGGTCAACATCCTGTTCTTTACTCTTGCGACCGCCACCATGTTTGGGTTGCTGGGAGTTTTTCTCGCTGTCCCGGCTGCAGCACTGGTGCAGATCGTGATCGACGAATTTTATTTGCAACCGCGCAAACTGGATTACGCCGGATTTGATCGCGAAGCAGCAAGGTTGGTCGAAGGAGAGAAGTAGGGCGTCGTGAAGTTGAATCGGAATCCGGGCGGCGTTTTGTAGGACCCGACCCTACACGCGGAAAATACTCGAATTTTTTCTTTGCTTGCGCGCGTCGCGCGTGAGAAAACCTAGAACTTTACCTTGCCCGGAAGATCCTGGCTCGGGGCCAGGGCAAGAACTCGGAGGACAAAAACAATGCTAAAGAAAATCCTGATTGCTCTCACGCTCTCTTCACTCGTTTTGCTTGGAAACTACGCGGTCCAATCCGCTGCGGGACGGAATCGCAATGGCGAATCCAGCCAGAAAACCGCAGCCGCGCCGACCGGTACGCTCCAAAAGATGATCGTGGAAAACGGAAGCGTCACCATGGATCTCGATCTCAACCGGCTGAACGCTTCAACGATTCAACGGTTCAACGATTTAACGGCTCTCCATTTCGCCACAGGCGCCAATTCTTTCTTTCCTGTTCTGGTGTTTAACAATCAGTTGCGCGGTCCCATCCCGGGATCGATGGCTTTGATCCCGCAAACTTCTGTAGCCGGTATCGGTGATGCCGGGGTCAACGCCCCCAGCTACAGTTTACCTGCGGCGCTAGGCGCTTCCCTCAAGCAGCTCGCAGTCGAAAAGCTTCCTTCCGGTCAAGGGACCGATCTTGCCGTGCGCGACAGCAGTACAGGGTTCACGTTTTTTAACATCCAGGGACACCAGTACGACTACGATGCCGCGGCGCAGTCGCTTGCCATCACCAATGGCAAACTGGTGGTTTCGAAAGAGTTTGCCCAGGCGCTCGGCCGCCCGTCCGACGCCGGCGCAGTCGTCGGAACGATCTCCATCGGCGCGGTGATGCAACCGATCGAGATCACGCAGGTCGCCAATGGCCAGCCTCAATCGGTGGTCATGCCGCCGATGCAACACGCGGTCGGCCCGGCAACGCCAGCCCTGGTGCCGGGTCCCGATGTTATTGTTGGGGACATCGAGGACGTGGACCAACAGGGTAACAACGCGACCCAGGTTGGTCTGGCGATAGGAACAGATTCTTGCAACAATGGCCAGGAGCCAGTGGATTGGTTCGCGTTGCCTCAAACCGATCATCCGTTTATTCCGCAGAATCTTTACCGGATGAGCGGTGGAGCCGATAACAACGAACGCCTCGAACAAATCGGCCAATCCTGGGGTAAGCACGCGTTCCTGGCATTGGAAGACTTCGTCTGCGGCAACTGCGACACTAGCGGCTGCCAAACCGGCTCCCATCTCTGTCCGGGCTGCTCCGACCCGTACGTTTCAGGCCTGAACGGCGACCAGGATCAGATCGGGTCGCGCGCGTGGGTCAATCCTTTCACGGGATCTTTCCCCTCGACCGCCAACGACCACAGCGGCCACAACCACGATGGTGTGTCGCACCGGATCCTGACCAACATGACTGACCTGGTCCCAGCTCAGAATCCGGGCGCTACGTATTATGGCGAAGCAGCTTACATCACCCCGCATGAGTACGCCTGGTGCCAGACGCACCCGGGAGAATGCAACATGTTTAACAATTTCTCCTATAAGAAGTTTACGGTCAGTGGCGGGCCTACCAATTTCATATTTAACCAGGCCGGTAACACCGTGCGAATGCAAGCTGCTATCCAGGCCTGGGCGGATACGGGTGCAACAGTGACCCAGGTCGAGCCCGATCCGGGTAACGATGGTATTTTCTTCGTCGGTTACAAGGTGACAGGGCCTAATGCCGGGGTGTGGCATTATGAGTATGCCATCTTTAACATGAACCTGGATCGCGCCATTCAATCTTTCAGCGTCTTCTTTATTACTCCCAGTCCAAGCAACATCGGATTTCACGCGCCGCCACAGCATCCAGGTTGGGCGCATGACGGTACCGTCGGAGATGCGGGATTCAGCAGCACACCGTGGGATGTTGACACCAGCGTATTAGACGTTATCACATGGAGCACGGAAACTTTTGCCACCAATCCGAACGCCAATGCGATCAGGTGGGCCACATTGTATAATTTCCGGTTTGATTCTACCGGAGCACCGGGTCCTAGCACTGCGACCATCGATTTCTTTAAAACAGGTTCGCCGGTCACTGTTGACGTCGCGGCTCCTATCTTTGGAGCGCCGACGCCGACGCCAACTGCCAGTGCTACAGCTACAGCTACGCCTACGCCCACGCAAACACCTACGGCTTCAGCAACGCCAAGTCCAACTGCGACACCAACAGCTACACCCACTGCAACAATACGGCCTACTCCCACGCCCAGGCCGAATCCACCGCCAAGGGTTCGTCCAACGCCGCATCCGCGTCCCTGACAGGATTAGGGAGAGCGTGATCGGTGAGAAGTGATCAGTGATCGGGCCTTCGCGGCGTAGGTCGCCACGGCGACCGAAAGCGAGTGATCGCTATTCCCCCCATCACGAACGGCGCATTCTGGGGAGCACAGGCTGCCAGTCCGCCACTGGACGGATTCGCCGGGGCGAAGCTGTAGTTGCCGGCAACGTCTTTGCCAGCCTGGCAGCCTGTGCTCCCCAGAGAAACGCGCGCGGTAATCCATCTCCGCCGAAATGTCTTGACTCGTTTCCCTTACCTATGAGAAAAGGGCGGCTTCCTCCGCTGTCTGTTCAACAGACCACCAATAACCGTAGGAGTCATAAACAATGTTAAAAAAAACATTCATCGCCTTCGCGCTCCCGTTGCTTTCGCTTTTGGCAATTACTGTAGCCACGCCCCTGCGGGGCGTTTCAGCACAACCCGCATTCCAGACGGCGCACTCGCCACAGCGAGCAGGCTCTGCCGCGGCTACAGCCTCCCAGACCGGCACGTTCCAAAAAATGATCGTCGAAAATGGAAGCGTCACCATGGATCTCGATCTTAACGCCTTCGATGGAAGCGGCTCTCTGGTGGCAAGGCCCGTCACACTGCAATTCGTTATAGGCGCCAATTCCTTCTTTCCCATTTTAGTGTTTAACGATCTGTTGCGTGGACCCGAGCCGGGCTCGATGGCGCTCGTCCCTGTAGAGGCAGCCGTGTCGGCTGCAGGGCCCTCGGTTTCGCAGGCGACACGCCTGCCACTACAGCTCGGCGCGTCTCTCAAACAGCTCGTGGTCGAAAAGCTTCCCTCTGACCAGGGCTATGACCTCTTCGTGCGCGATGCCAACACGAGATTCACCTTCTTTAACGTTGCAGGAGGCGCATACAATTACGACGCCAGCGCACAATCGCTCAGCATCACCAATGGCCGGCTTCTCGTTTCAAAAGAGTTTGCCAACGCGCTCGGCCGCCCATTAGACGCCGGTGCAGTAGTTGGAAAAATCTCCGTTGGCGCAGCGATGCAACCAATCGAGATCAATCGTCTCGACGAAAACGGAAATATAAAATCCGCCTCACTGCCGGCGCTGCATCAACCCGGGGTTGGAACCGTTCCCGGTCCCGATGTTATTGTGGGCGACCTGATTGATCTGGTGCAATTGGACAATGGCGCCGTCAACGGCAAAGTCGGCGTTTCTCTGGGGACTGATGCCTGTAACAAAGGGACAGAGGACGTGGAGTGGATTGCCTTACCAGACAATCGGCACCCGTTTATTCCACAGAATCTTTACCGAATGAGCGGCGGTACCGATAACCAGGAACGCTTCGAACAAATTGGTCAGTCCTGGGGCAAACACGCGTTTGCGGCGGCATCGTCGAACACGTGCGGCTTCGGATGTAACGGCGTAGGCGGCGATCATCTTGGCTCCGGTTGCTCTGACGCATACGGCGCCGGTTTGAACGGCGCCCAGGACCTGATCGGCTCGCGTGCCTGGGTTAATCCATTCACCGGCTTCTTCGCCCAGAACCCAGATCCAAACGATCATAGCGGCCACATACACGATTCCACCGCACACCGCATTCTGATCGACGTTAACGACTTGAACACCTCGCTAAACGCCGGGGCAACCTATTTCGCTGAAGCAGAATACATCGTCCCAAACGAAGGCACCTGGTGCCAGAGTCATCCGGACCAGTGCAACATGTATAACAACGCCTCCTACCGTCAGTGCAGCGTAGTTGGAATCAACCAGCCTTTCTCCTTTAATTTCGTGGGCAACACGGTGCGAGAGCAACCGGCCCTTATGGCTTGGACTGGAGCAATTGTAAACGAGGGTGAACCGGATCCAGGAAATGACGGCATTTTCTTCGTTGGTTACAAGGTCACAGGACCAAATGCCGGGGTCTGGCACTATGAATACGCCGTCTATAACCAGAACCTCGACCGGGCCATTCAATCCTTTGAAGTTATTTATCCATTTGGCCCGCCGTCCCTAACCAATGTCGGATTCCACGCACCGCCGCAGCATCCCGGCTGGGCAAACGACGGCACGTTTAACAACGAAGGATACAGTAACACTCCATGGACTTTCAATGACAACGGGTTTTCTGCGACCTGGAACTGCGAGACGTTTGTACAAAACCAGAACGCTAATGCGGTTCGCTTTGGCACATTGTACAATTTCCGATTTGATTCCACCGCAGCGCCGGTAGATAGCACCGCAAACATCGGGTTCTTTAAGACGGGCTCACCAATTTCGGTTCAAGTCCCAGCTCCCGCGCCAAAGGACTCAACCCCGACCCCAACGCCAACCGCTACAGCAACGGCAACAGTCACACCTCCATCGAGTCCAACACCGACGCCAAGTCCGACACCTACAATCACACCTCCACCAACACCTACGGCCACCCCAACTGCAACGATACGCCCTACTCCCACGCCCAGGCCCATCCCGCCCCGGAGGGAACGCCCAACGCCGCATCCTCGTCCGTGAGGTAGCGGAATACGTCTGCAATAAATTTCGCACGAAGTGCTTTCGGAGTGCGATGCGTCCCCGCATCGCTTTCGGCGAATTTCTGTCCCGCAGCTGTGTCGGCTGCGTCCGGAATCTAGAATCTGCAGGCGCCCGCCTGCCACTACCGTCACGCTCGATCGATCACGACGATTTCTCCCTGGTATGGCCAGTCGTCCGCGGCTTTCACAAAGCCGGCTCGAACCGGATTATCGTGAACGTAGTTCCATTTCTCTGCGTAGCTTTCGTCGCTCCGCAGAATGTGATCAAAGAATCCAGGCTGCCAAAGTCCTGGCAACTTTAGCGCCACTGACATGGCGCGCTTTAAACTGCCAATCCAGGAAGATAGGATGAAATTTCGATCGCCGCGAACAAACAGGTGAACATGGTCCGGCATAATCACGTAGCGTCCCAACGCGACGTTAAACTTGTCAATCCCGCGACAAGCGTATCGCTGTAGCGCAAGTTGAGCATCATCTAGCGAGGGAATGACTCTGCGATCTCGCGTACTAAAAGTTACGAAGTAGAGCGGTTGATCGACGTAGATCAGACCAAGCCGATGTGGGCGATCCTTAATCATTCTTTGCGATTGTAGCGGCAGCCGTGTCGGCTGCAAAGTTCTGTGGTGGCAGCCGTGTCGGCTGCGTCCGCCTAGATTTCGCAGGCGACACGCCTGCCGCTACAGCTAAACTCGAAAGCGACTGGCCCATCCCCACCGAAAAGCCTTGACACGCTTCCCTTGCCTATGACAAAAACGAAACTTCCTCCCGGTGCCTGCCTTCCCAGACCACCCATAAAATAGTAGGAACCGCTAACAAATGTTAAAGAAAGCACTCATCACTCTTACGCTCCCCTTGGTTTTGCTTCTTGGATATAATCTCAATCTAAGTGCAGTAACCAACAGTTCAGACAATCCTTCTCGTCCTTCGAATTCGCCCAACGTCGTTGCCGAGCCCGCCACCGGCACGTTTCAAAAGATGATCGTGGAAAACGGAAGCGTCACCATGGATCTCGATCTCAACGCGTTCGATGGAAGCGGCTCCCTGGTGGCAAGACCGGTCACATTGCAATTCTTGATAGGCGCCAATTCTTTCTTTCCCATTTTAGTGTTTAACGATCTGTTGCGCGGGCCTCAGCCGGGCTCGATGTCCTTGATCCCGCAAAATTCTGTAGCCGGGGTCGGTGCTGTAGCCGGGGGCGCTGACCCCGGCAGAGTCGGTTACCTGCCACTACAGTTAGGCGCGTCTCTCAAACAGCTCGTCGTCGTAAAGCTTTCGTCGGACCAGCGCTACGATCTCTCCGTGCGCGATGGCAACACGGGATTCACCTTTTTTAATGTCGAAGGAGGCGATTACGATTACAACGCCGATGCGCAATCGCTCAGCATCACCAATAGCCGGCTTCTGATTTCAAAAGAGTTTGCCAACGCGCTCGGCCGCCCATCGGACGCCGACGCAATCGTTGGAAAAATCTCCGTCGGCGCGGCGATGCAACCGATCGAGATCGACCACGTCGTTAACGGTCAGCCGCAATCGGGCTCGATGCCGGCAGTCGGCACCGTTCCC